>WNFR01002196.1_pt1 | contig 29574 bp, 22 predicted proteins | sample 5400221 | NCBI WGS metagenome assembly WNFR01 (sample SAMN13153357, study PRJNA577476) | soil metagenome | isolation source: 40 cm soil under Madrone tree | place: USA:California | collected 2016-06-14
ACGATGGACACAGTCGCGGCCGCCGCGCCGGCCTGGAATCGGACCCCGACGGTGGACCAGGAAATAGAGTGCCCGTTGAGGGGCGTCCAGCTCACGGCTGGGGATCGGCGATGAATGCAAGTCTCGATCACCGCGATGCGGCGACGGCATAAGTGTCACAGGAGCGACCGGATGGCTGCGCGGTCACAGTAGCCGCATCATGACCGCGGGAATCGTCCTGGCGATTTTGTATCTCGGGCGCTCCGTGCTGATACCGCTGGTGCTCGCGGTCATGCTGAGCTTGTTGGTGGCACCATTGGTTCGGGCGCTCAGGCGAATACGAGTCGGCAGAACCATATCGGTGCTCGTTGCTGTTGTGGCACTGGCCGTGTCGTGCCTGGCTGTTGCTGCCACCCTAGGCACCCAGGTCCTGCGCATCGCTGAAAGCCTTCCTCAATACGAATCGAATGTACAACACAAGCTCAAGACCCTCGAGGAAGTAACCATCGGTCCGCTACAGCGGCTCACCAATGAAACGAGTCGCCTAGTCGAGACGCGCGAATCCGCAGAGGCGAACCTCCACGCCGGCGGTGTCGAGCGTCCCCTGCAAGCGGCGGGGCGGGGTGCGGTGCTGCCAGGGCCACCCGAATTTGGTCGCCACGAGCTTCAACTCATGGGGAAGCTCTTGACCACGGTGTGGGGTCCGATTCAATTCGCGGGTGTCGTGCTCCTCGTTCTCATTTTCGTCTTGCTGGAGCACGAATCACTGCGTGACCGTCTCATCCGCACGGCCGGCGCGACCGACATTCGCTCGGCAACTCTCGCGCTCAACGATGTGGGCGATCGACTCTCCAGATATTTTGTGTCGCAGTTCCTGGTCAACCTGGCTTTCGGACTGGCCATCTGGGTGAGTTTGAGCATGTTGAGTCTACCCCAGGCCCTGCTTTGTGGAATTTTGGGAGGGGTGATGCGCTTCGTACCGTACGTGGGTGTAGGATTGGCCGCGTTTTTTGCCGCCGCCCTTGCGTTGGCCGTCGATCCAGGATGGTCTCTGGCGCTGATCACATTGGCTGTGTTCATCCTCCTCGACATCGTCGTGGGACAATTGGTGGAACCGCATCTTTATGGACACGCAACGGGGTTATCGCCGCTCTCTATAGTCGTCGGAGCGATATTCTGGAGCTGGCTCTGGGGTCCGGTCGGGCTGATTCTGTCCACACCCCTCACCTTGTGTCTCCTGGTTGCTGGGCGGCACACGAAGGGGCTCAGTGTGCTCGAGGTGTTATTGGGCAATGCGCAGCCGCTGACGTTGCCGCAAAGGTCTTACCAACGAGCGCTGTCCGGAGATCCTCACGAGATCATCGCCGATGCGCGAACGTTTCTGAAGAGTGAGTCGCTCGCGGCGTACTGCGATCGGGTGATGATTCCTGCGTTGCACTTGGCACGGCTCGACGCGGATGCGGACGCGATCACCGAGGACCAGCAACTGAGGATTCGCCGCGTCATCGTCCATGTCGCGGCCGCGCTCAGCGGCAATGGCTCCAAGGTCCGGCAACGCCGTCATCGAGGCGCAGTGTTGGAGGAGCTGACCGCCGGACGCTGGCTGCGTCAGCAGCGCGAGCAACTGAGCGGCAAATGGCAGGGCCCGCTCGGCGTGCCCACCGGGTCCATCGTTATCTGCATGGCGTTGGGCTCACCCGCCGACGATCTTGCAACCGAGATTCTCGTGCGGATGTTACGCAGCGAGCGAATTGATGCTCGGCATTTCTCGCCCGCAGAAATCGATGCAGGGCTCCCGCCTGGCGCGGACCCCGACGGCGTTGCGATAGCTTTTCTGGTGAGTGCTTTCCCTAGCCCAGAGCGAGAGCGCGCCTGCTCAATCAACCAGCAGCTTCGCGAGCTGCTGCCGGAAGCAAACCTGATCAGAGTCTTCTGTCCCGGGGTCACAGCTCCCTCCGATTCGGGCAATAGCACCGGCAAACCCGAATTGACCGCGAGCTCTCTCGGGCAGGCGATCGATATCTGCATGTGCTGGCGCGAGGCACGTTTCAAGCGGCAACCCTCGTCAGGATATCAAGAAGCAGTTGTTGCGCGAAATGCGTAACGCCGGATGAATGAACGGAGAGGGCGGAACGATGTTGAGTACGCAAATCATGGAAAGGTCCGAACCGCCTGGATGTCGGAGCCACTACGATGGTGGTACTGCCAAAAGTCCTGAGCGGTACCGCACTGACGCAAGTTCGCGGCGTCACCTCACCTTTGATATTGCGGAGCAGGTCAACGCTTGAAGCAGAGCTTCTTGGCCGGCAGTGGGTTGGTTATGGCTGAAGACAATACCGCTGACTTCTAGGCCATATTCCGGCCGACGTGTTCCCGGTTTCTAGCGCATCGTGAAGACCGATTCCAAGCGGATGGGAATCGTCGCATAAACTCTCGTAGCGTCAGGTGACGGAGCGTTTCTGGGCATGATGGGTCCAGGAGCATCCCACTGCGAAACCGGTGCTGATCGTACTGGTAGAAGTATCCCAAAGCAGGTACAATTGTACTCTGAAAAAGGTACATAAGTTAGGTAGCAGACGTGCCAGCAAATTCCGCCCGTATTGCCAATCCCTTCGTCTACGGACGTGTGCTGGGTAGCCAGGACGCGGCTTGCCCGCGCTCGACATATGAACGCGCCATCGAAGAGGCGGTCACCAATCGTGGTCGGCTGGCGCTGGTCGGAGATCGGCGCCTGGGCAAAAGTACGCTGGTGGAGCGAACCCATCAAGTGCTGGGTGCTCCGCTCCTACACTGGGATTTCCACAAGGTCTACTCCGCTCAAGATCTGGTGCATCGTGCGGCCGAGGACCTGGAGCGCTTCGTGCGCGAGCTCTCCCCTATCGCCAGAAAGGTCACGCCCTGGCTGCGCGAGGTGGGGCTTGGCATCCAGGACATTAAGTTGAGCTACCACGGGGTAGGGGCGGCGCTCTCGACGCGCATGCCGACAGATCACTTGAAGCGACTCCTGGGGTATGTGGCGGAAATCGCTAAACGCAGGCCCTTCTCGCTCTTCATCGACGAACTGCAGGATGTGGCTGAACGACTCGAGCCGCGCCAGGGTGAAGCAATCCTGGGACTTCTGCGCTCGGAGCTGCAACGCATGCGCATTGCCTGTTTTTTCGCTGGCAGTTCGCGCGAGAGCTTCCGCTCGCTCTTTATCAGCGACTCATCGCCCTTCTACGAGTCCGCGCGGCTCCTCGAGGTCGAGCCGATCCCGCGGGATGACTTTGCACGCCACCTTCAGACGGCGTTCGAAAAAGGCACGTTCAAAGTCTCACGTGAACTGATTGATGTACTGCTGGCAGTCGGTGGACAGTCCCCGAACGATGTTCAGCACCTAGCGCATGAGGTGTGGAATGCCGCCAAACCGGGCCAGCTTACCTCGCGCGAGCTGCGTGCGGCGTTAATGAAGATCCTCGGCGACATCACGCCCATGGCAGAAGCCTGGATCGAGAAACTTACGCGCAATCAGACCCGTGCACTGCTGGCTACCGCGCTGCACGAAGAGCTGGGCTACGCCACGGAGGCTTTCCTCTCCGTTGCCGGCACCGCCCATCGCTCGGCTGTTGTGAAGGCGCTCAAACCGTGCCTTGAGGGGGCCGAGCCCCTGGTGGAGAAAGTCGGATCGCACTTTCGCGTCCGCAATCGCTTTCTGCGCCTGTGGCTTTGTACCCAAAAGATTCTGATCCAGGAGCTGATCCCGCAGCTGCGCGAGGAGGGACAGTATCGTGCGAGCGTTACCCGCGTATGCCCGCAGCTACCGTTTGATTCGGGCATGGACGGATGAGGGCGCGGCCCTGTGCAGCCTAGCGCAGCAGACTTTTGGGGTCATTTGCGTGGTAACACCCGGCTCCGCCGGCGGACGCAGGATGGTAGCCTTGGCGTCACCACTGGAGGTACGTTTCTCAGCCGGACTTACAGTGTGGTAACGGAAAGATATATTGGGAAAGGGGCTACTGGGAAATTATTCATGCCTCAGGCACAGGGCTGCCACATTGCTCTTAATCCGCTATGCGAGGAGTGGACGCAAGACGGTCATTACCGGGGCTGAAGTTATCGCGCTCCAGGCAGTTGAACAGTTCACTCTCTACACCGGCGTTCGCAGCGCGCAGATTGAACGGGCCTTTGCAATTGCCTCTGTGGCGTTACAGCCAAAATAGCCGGTCTGGTCACTGAGGTTAGGTCGTCAGTCGGTCGTTCGAAATGGACCGAATTCCGGATATGGTCATCTGCTTCAAGGAAGTGCAGGGTCCATTCCACACGATGGAAATCTCACCGATGTCATAGGGGGCATCGTAGTACCTCGTAGTGATTGCCTGCCTCTTATCGATGAATGTCTCGATTATCGATCCATCTATCCAAATATGTAGTGTCGAGAATCCATCCCGATCGGGGCTAAGAGGCAGCAATTTGTCGCCAATGGCAACAAAGGGTGCATCATTCGCGCGCGAATAGGTGGCAGTGAATATGGTGGTGGTGCCCGCATTTGCATGTAGTTGCATCTCGAGGGAACACACGCTTTCGCCGGCTTTGAAAATGCAAATGACCTCACCTGCGCGGTTGTGAATAGCTGCGCGCGCCAGCGACTGATTAAGTTCCGACGAAGCGCGCGGATCTTCTATGTAAATCGTATTTTCTCGCAATGCGGCGAATTCGGGAGCAACCTCCACCATCAAGGCGCTATCCGGCCCCAAAGCAAGAACGCGTGGAAGGGATATGCTCCCGGACCATCCCGCTGCGCGGATGGCAGCCGAATCACGTGTCTCCTGCACCCATCCCCACATAATCCGCCGGTTGCTATCTTCCGACATGGTTCTCGGTGCGTAATAGGATCCGTGATCCAGAATCCCCTTCCTCTCGGAGCGAAAGCGGAGGTCCGACTTGTCAAAGGTACCAACCTCCCAGCGGGTCGTGTGTTCCGTCGAGTAGAGGAGCACATGTTTGTTCCCCAAGGGGAAGAAGTCAGGGCATTCCCACATTTCCCCGCTCGGCACTGGATTGGAAAATGAACGACCGTTCCAGGTCCCTTGGGCTAATGGATGCAGGTATTCCCAGGTCACAGTGTCCTTCGAGCGATAAAGGAGGACGGCGCCACCGATCTGCGGAAAACCCGAACCAATACCCAAGTACCAAGTGTTCCCGTCTTTCCATGCGAATGGATCGCGAAACCCGGTAACTTTTAGTCCGGCGGGCGGGAATTCGATAACCGGCTCGTCGCGCTTCATCCATCCACGGAGGTCGTTGTCCTCGGAGGTTGCCATGCATTGCACTTCACGGATTCCCTCGGCACGAATCGTTTCCTGATCCCTGGAAACCTTCGTCACGCCGGTATAGATCACATTCGCACCGTCCCCACCCGGCAACACCCCTCCCGTGAACGTGCCATGCGCATCATAGCCGCCATCCGTGGGTGACAGTGCGATCGGCATGTGCCTCCAATGAAGTAGGTCGGCACTGACGGCATGTTGCCAGCCTCTTCCGCCGAAGCTCCCGTGAAAGAAGACGTGGTACTCTCCGCGAAAATGACGGGGCGCGCACGGATCACCAACAAAGCCCGCCGGGGGCAAGAGATGATATTGCGGCCGCAGGGGATCGTGCATGAGCCTGGCTCTAAGGCTCATATCAGGCGAATCGGCACTGCCCTGCAAGAGCTCGGACGCCGGAGAGCCGCTATTGCGCAAGCCGGCAATTGTCGAGAATAAAAGAAAATTACGTCGGTTCAAGGCAAATCCTGACAAACACGGATTAAAGAAACCCAGGCAATGCCTTGCCGTAGGGGAATTCCGGGCCCCGATGGCGGCACGTGGCCGCAGCGGCGCTCGCTGCGAACTGACCCAGCTTTTCGATTTCGCTGAGCGAGAGAGCGGCCAATTCTGCCGGCGATGCGCGTCGATTTTTCTCGAGCCAAGCAAGCATCGCGGCTTGAAAACTATCGCCGGCGCCGATGGTGTCGGCGACTACCACCGGGACCGATTGAATCTCAATCCTACCTGCCGTGCGCGAATAGCAGGTCGCGCCGCGCTCTCCGCGCGTCACCGTAACGAGTGAGCACCGATATGAGAGCCAGCTTCTCGCAATCCCGTCTAGATCAGCCTTTGACCCATACAGGTTGATGAGATCCTCTTCGCTCACTTTGATGAGGTGGGCGTGCTGTCTAAAACGTTCGACGGATTCTCGCCACCGGTCGGCGTCGGGCTCAATTGCCAGGCGGACATTAGGATCAAAACTGACGAGAACCCTCTTTGGAGCAGCGGCAATGAGTTCGAGCAAATGCTCCGATGACTGCGCCGATACAATCGGAATCGAACCCACGTGAATGCCAATCATGACATTCCACTGCTTTTGAACTGCCGCCAACTCTGGGTGAAATAAAATGCCATCGAGGCCGTAGAAGGTGTAGCGTGGTGCGCCCGCGGCATCAACGTCGACCATTGCCAGAGGAGTGCTTTTTGCCGTGCGCCGGATGAATCGGCGATCTACGCCTTCCAACTGCAAGCGGATCTCCAAATGGCGGCCAAGAGTATCTTTAGCAATTTCCGTGGCCAGAGAAGCGGCACAACCGAGTCTGGCAAGGGCAACTGCGACATTGTAGGGCGATCCGCCTGCCTTTGCCGTGAGGCCGACTTTTCGCCGAACATCGGCGTCCATCGGATCGACGAACACATCGTATAGCGCTTCGCCGCAGATCAGAAACATATTAGCGATCCAAATGAGTCGGCCAGATGGATCAGTGCAGAGCCGTCGGCGAGGAATGCGCCGGCGGAGCGGTGCCCACTGTAATGGCAAGCCGTTCCGCGATCTGTTCCAGCGGCACGCCCTTCGTTTCAACGACTTGCGTCTTCACCCAGATGAGCTGCAAAACCATCATGCCGGCGAAGAACGAGAATACGTATCCGGGTGGAAATGCTGCAACGACCTTCGGAAAGAACGTGGTCAAAATGGCCGCGAATATCCAGTGAGTGAAACTTCCCAGCGCCTGACCCTTCGCGCGCTGCTGATTTGGAAAGATTTCGGCGATATAGACCCAAATCGTCACTCCCTGACCAATGGCATGGGCCGCGATGAACGCGAAGATGCAGATCGGAACGATGGAATAGTGTTCGGTAAAAAATGCGTACGCGACAAGGCTAAGCGAAGCGATGTAGCCGAATGAGCCAATGAACAGCAAGGTTCGTCGCCCCAAGTGGTCAATGAGCCGGAGCCCCACGAATGTGAAAACGAGATTGGTGACGCCGACGCCGACAGACTGAAGCAGCGCGGCCTTCGCGCCAAGCCCCGTCAATTCGAATATACGAGGCGAAAAATATAGAATCGCATTGATGCCCGACATCTGATTAAAAAACGCAATCAGGATCGCGAGCATAATGGGCACGCGGAGTCCGCGATTCCAAAACGGCGCCGCGACGCCGGCGGTGGAAGAGACCTTCCCCATCGCGTCCACTTCGGCTTTGATCTCCGTTTCTGAAGCATTGGGCCTAATGAGCTTTAGCACCCGCATGGCGGCGATGGCGTCGTGCTTTCTGCTCAACAGCCAGCGAGGACTTTCCGGAAGGCCCAGACACAGCCCTGTGTAGACAAGCGACGGTACTGCTGCGACACCAATCATCCAGCGCCATGCATTCGGTCCCATTCCAGACAGTAGTGTGTTGGACATATAGGCGATCACAATCCCGAAGACGATATTGAATTGAAACATCCCCGCCAGGCGACCGCGATACTTGGGAGGTGCAATCTCGGCGATATAGAGCGGTGACGCGACCGTAGACATGCCGATTCCCAGACCGCCGATACCGCGAGCGATGATGAAAGAATAGACGTCCGACGCAAGAGCGGACCACATGGCTCCGACGAGATAAAGTGCACCGATAAAAAGCAGTGTCGCCCGGCGCCCGAACCTGTCGGCAGGCCAACCCCCGAGCAAGGACCCAAGCACGGTCCCGTACAAGGCCGACGCAATTACGACGCCGTGGATCCCGGCGCTCAAGTTCCACAAAGTCTGAATTTGCCTTTCAGCTCCGGATATGACGACCGTGTCAAAGCCGAATAGAAACCCGGCTAGCGCAGAGGTGATCGACCACAAGAGGATGCGTGTGCCCACGAGTTACTTCGCCCTGAAACAGGCGACTTTCGCGCCTATCAGTGTCATTGGTTGTTCCAACTGGAGTTGAGCGCATAAACGGCGCCGGAGTCTAACTCGATTGGCCGGTCCGCTTTCAAGGTAACTCTATTGTAGGGCGTGGAGGGGAATTCAATTACAGTCATCACGGTCTCGCCTTGATTGATGAAGATCTCGAGTGATGACCGGTCTAAGAATAGTGTCAAAGAGATCACCGCGGCGGTATTCAGCATCGGCGCAAACTGTTCGCCGGTAAAGCGTGGATCGAAGTCGACTGCGCCGGATTCAGATCTCTCTAGCTCATAGCGGCGCAGTGACTTGTTTATTCTGAATGCCGTTTTCTGATTCTCTGAATTCGCGAATTCCAGCGTAATCAAGTCGGCCGATGCGGTGTTGATCTTAAGATCCAACTCCAGTAATCCGGAAGAAGCGTGGACCGACCGCGTCAAATCAAGCTCCCTTTGAACCGCTTGTCGATCAATGCGCTTGCTCGAAGCGCGCAAGCCCGCAAGCTCTGCGATCGGCGTTGAATGGAGTTCGAGGCCGCGGGAAGTTCGAACGAGCCTCAACTCCCTCGGCAGTGTCATCGCACTGCGCCAGTGCTCGCTGGGGACCTTTTGTGCGTAGGTCCAGTTACTCATCCAGCCGAGGAACAGGTGACGTCCATCCGTGTTGGGTGTGCCGGACCATGTCACGCCCGCATAATCGTCGGTGCCATAGTCGACCCATAAGGCAGACCCGGCAGCGCCCGGTGCCGGTGTCCCTTGCAGGCGGGGCCGTAAGGCGGGATCGAGCGCAAACTGGTGCCCATCGAAATCGCCAATGAAATACTGAGTCGCACTACCGCCGTTCGGTCCGCCTGGGTTGCCACTGACGAGAAGCACGTACTTGCGTGCCGCCTCTCCGTCGACCGTCATCGCAATCAAATCGGGGCACTCCCAGACACCCTGATGTGCCCCCAATTCGCGACCGAAATCACTTTCATGGACCCAGTGCGTGAGATCCTTCGAAGAGTAGAAGCCCACGTGATCGGCGACGGCCAGCGTCATGATCCAACTCTTCGTCGGCTCGAACCATGACACCTTTGGATCCCGAAAGTCTCTGCTGCCGGGATTCTTGAGCACCGGATTGTCCGGATACTTGGTCCAGGTGCGGCCCTTATCGAGGCTGTATGCAATGCTCTCGTTCTGGAAGTCGATGCCGCCGGCCTTCTCGATCGCGGCATCGTGATTGGTATAAATCGCCACGAGCGGTGGGTGATCCGGAGTGCCAAACCCGGACGTGTTATTCTGATCGATGACCGCGCTGCCGGAGAAGATTGTACCGTGCGCATCCGGATACAGCGCAATCGGGAGATTCTGCCAATGCACCATATCCTTGCTGATTGCATGCCCCCAATGCATTGGGCCCCACTGATTGCTATTGGGATTGTATTGGTAGAATAGGTGGTATTCACCGTCCAGAAAGACCAATCCGTTGGGGTCGTTCATCCAATGCCGGGGCGGTGAAAAATGGTATTGGGGCCGATACTGTTCGTTGTACTCCCGATTCCCTCCCCGCGCCGGCAACATCGCGAGACACGCACATCCAAGCGTGACCAGCGTCATCCCTAGTCTCTTCATGATGGGTCTAGCGGTCATTGCCGGCTCCTGGTGCCGGCAATGATTGCAAGTTCAGTAACCCGGATTCTGTACATACACACCGCCGCTCAAATTGATCTGCACCTGGGGTATGGGCAAATACTCGTCCCGGCCCGCCGTGAAAGAAGCAGCGGTCAGGTAAGGTCGACGAAGGCTCTCGTCGGCGAAATACTGTTCCAATGTTTGCTTGGCGATGCCCCAGCGCACGAGGTCGAAGAACCGGAACCCCTCCAAACCCATTTCGAGGCGGCGTTCGTTGCGCAGCGCCTTGCGCGCCGTCGCCTGGTCCGCGAAGGCCGGATAGGGTCTCACATCGTAGAGAAATACGGCAGAGGCGTTCGGATTGGTATTGAGGTTAGCCGTGCTCGCGGCCGCCCGTGCTCGGAGGGCGTTGATGATGGATAACCCGAGATCACTCTGGTTCAGCTCAACCAGCGCCTCGGCCTTGAATAACTCGAGATCGGCATAGCGAATCAGGACGGTGTTCATCGCGGAGATGAAGAACGGTCCATTCAACACGAGCGCCGAGCTATCGCGCGAGACAAGATCCTTCATACCGATATTGCTGCCATAAAAGCCCGGATCGCGCGCCCAGCTGTCGCCGTCGTGTATGCAGGTAGGTCCCGCGATCGTACAATACTTGAAAGGCTTCCCGTGAAGATTGACGGAGTGGTCGAGTCGCGGATCGATGGGCTGCGTCGCGTAGTTGTTGTTTGCGAATGAGTAATCGGCCGCCGGTCCCACGCCATTGTAACCGTCGAAAGGTAGACCATTCAGCGTCTTGAAAGAATTGACGAAATCCGCAGACGGAATATGAAATCCGCAGCACCCGAAGCCGCTGTCACCGACTGGGTAGTTCAACGCGGAACTGAACGTGCCGCGGCCGCCGTTCCCTTGCGCTGAGCCGTCATTGACCGAGCGCTGTATCGCGAAGATCGATTCCGGGTTGTTATCGTACTGCGGCAAGAAATTCTGTGAATAGTCGGGCAATAGTGCGTATTTTCCGGAGCTCTCGACATCGGTCACGAGGCTGACCACCTGCGCGAGTTTTGCCTGATCGATCGATACCACCGCGTGGCTGGTTGGGTCTTGCACGTACGCCTGATAAAGCCGCGTCTTGGCTAGATACGCCTCGGCGGCATAATAATTAGCACGTCCCACCTGCGACTGGGCTTTCGGCAGGTTAACCATCGCGGTCGTGAAGTCCGCGGCGATGGCATCCCACAGTTGCTGAGAGGTCATCGCCGCATTCGATATGACGGCCGTCGGCAACACCGTCTCGTCGTAGTACGGAACCCGATCGAAGTGGGTTTTCAACCAGAAATAGAATACGCCGCGAAGGAAATGCAACTCACCGATGCGGCTCGTCTTGTCTGGATAATCGGCGGCGGAGACGGGATTGATCGCGGACAATGCGGTATTCACGCGCGAGATCCCATCGAACCATCGGATCCAATATCGATTGGCGGCATCGATATCCTGTGGCGCGGCCGTGACCAAGTTGAACAAGGTCAATAGATGGTAGTAGTAGACGTCTCCCGGACCGTTTCCGCCCTTGTGGGCATCGCCGCCTCGAATGTTGCCCGTCGGCCAGAAAAAGTTCGGATCGGTGTAATGGTCGTTCCCGAGCCATGAGTACGCCGCGGTTACGAGGCCGTCCAGATTGGCCGGCGTCGATATCTGTGCCTGCGAGAGCGATCCGTCGGGTGTTTTGTTCAAGGATCCGCTGCCGCAAGCGACCATGATGCAGGCCATAGTCGCCGTGATCAGCGCTTTTGCGGGCAATCCAAGTCGTTCCAGTCTGTTCATCAGCATTCCCCCTTAATATCCTGTCAATTTGTATGCGCGATATAGTGCGGACTTCGGGCCGATTAGAAGCTGCCCTCAAAGCCAACCGTGAAGCGCTTCGGAATCGGGAAGGGCGGGATCGGATCGCCGACATTCGGCTGTTCTGGATCCTGCAGCACCGTGCCTTTCGGTTTGATGATGAGCAGGTTCTCGCCTTGCAAGTAAACCCTCAGCCTTTTCACGTGCACGGGAGCGCGAAGCGATTCCGGAAAGGTGTATGCAAGCGCAAGATTGCGCAGTTTGATGTAGGACGCAGACTCATAAAAATAGCTGTCCGGGACCTGTCCATAGCTCAGCGCAGCCGCGGGAATGCTCGAGCCGGTATTGGCCGGTGTCCAGGCGCTCAACACGCGTCCACCGTAATTCGCACCCGGATTTGCGGTGAAATCAGTGAGACCCTTGAAGTAGTTGAAGATCAAGCCTCCTTTCACACCCTGCCACGCCATATTGAACGACCAGTCCTGGTAGTTGGCATCGAAATTGACCCCAAAGATGTACTTGGGATCCGTCGTGCCCAAGAAGCGCTGATCATTGGCGTCAATTTTTCCATCATGATTGACATCGACGATGCGTAGCCCGCCGACGTAGGCGCCCGGCTGGCCGGAGGCGGCGACTTGCGCGGCGTTCTGAAAGATGCCGCCCGCGGAGTAGCCGAAGATACTGTTGATCGACCTTCCAAGAATTGTTTGTGTGCTGCCGTTCCCGGGATACGCGTTCACCACGCTAATCGGCAAGCTGATGACCTTATTGGTCGCATGTGAAAGGTTGCCCGAGAAATGGAGGTTGAGGGGCGATGACAAGTGCGGGATGTTGAGCTCGATCCGGTGCCCGAGTTCCAATTCCCAGCCTCGGTTATCGACGGTGCCACCGTTCACGATGCTCTGCGCGCCTTCGCCTGCCGTTGCCAAGGGTACCGTGGTCGTCAGGATATTCGACGTGCGCTTGCGGTATATATCGAACGCGCCGTCGAGTCGATTATTGAACATCAGGAAGTCGACGCCCAAGTTGATCTGCTTCGAGGTCTCCCACTTCAAATTGGGATTTCCCGTCGCAGTCTTCGCAAAACCGGACGGTAATGTTCCGGTATTCACCCCGTTGAGGTCGTACGCGGTTCCGATCTCTTGTTGACAATTAGGCCCCGGGCAGGTGCTCGTACCCACGGGGTTCGCGAACAGCGACGTTGTCGAGTAGCGCGGCGAATAAATGGTCGTACCGGCGGCGGTGCTGATCTCCTGGTTGCCGTTCGTGCCGTCGCTTAAGCGAAATTTTAGATCGTTGATCCAATTGATCTTGAAAAATTCTTCTTGAGAAAGGCGCCAGCCCACCGCCACCGAGGGAAATATACCCCATCGATTGTTGGCACCGAATCGAGATGAGCCGTCACGACGTACGGTAGCAGAGGCCAAGTACTTGCCATCGTAGTCGTAATTCAATTTGCCGAAGTAGGATCTCAGCGTCCATGAGTCGCCGCCGCCGCCGGCGGTGACATTCTGAGTGGCCTGACTCAAAAAGGTGTAGGTGTCCGCCGGCGAGGCGAAGCCGGAGCCGGCACCATAGAAATTCTCGGTGTGGTAGTCGATATTTTCGTAACCGCCGAGAACATCGAAGTGATTCTTCGCCCACAACGTAAATTGGTAGTCCGCCGTATCGGTGACAGTGATCGAACGGTTCCAAATGTACGATGTATTCAAATTGTCGATCAGAAGCACGTTGCCGGTGTAACCTCCCGGCGTGTAGTTGCGGTAGTATTTTTGACTGTAGTCCGAACCCAAACTGGTCCGCAGCGTCAGGCCGTCAACGGGCCGCAGCTCTGCATATACATTGCCGAGGAGTTTGTGCAGGTCGCTGGTAGCGCCCTTGGTATCGTTCAGGACCTCGACGGGTTGCCGGTGGTCGGTGGTGCCGGCGGCGGGACCACCGTATCCGCCGGTGGTCGTGTAGATTGGAATGATGGATTGAGTTTCCAGCGCCTGCGCGAGAATGAATGCGGCGTTGTAATTGACGGCATTCTCCTTCTGGTCCGTCAGCAGCAAGTTATCGCCCACTGTCAGTTTACTGTCGAAGAACGTGTGATCAGCGTTGATCCGAAATGTCAAGCGCCTAAACTGAGAATCCTTAACGACGCCATGCGCATCGTAGTAGCCTACGGACGAGTAAAACCGGGAATCCTCGGTGGAATTGGAGAGCGAAACGGTGCTCTCCGTAATTTTCGAGTCTTCGGTTACCGCCTTGAACCAATTGGTATTCGACACGCGCTGCGTAAGGGCGGGATCGATATACCGATTGCCTGCAGCGTCGGTGTAAGCCCCGATCGTGACGCTGTTAAAGCCTGAGGCGCCGCAGGGCGTGGTCTTGCACGCATATTTATACAAATTGCTGACGGTGTTCGGGTCGGTGCCCGAGTTGATGGCCGCCTGGTACAGCACAGCCGCGCGCTGGTCGGTCGTCAACGGATTGATGTTGTAAGAAAAGTATTGCCGAGTCTCGGAGGCGGTAATGTTCAGATCCATGTGACCGGTGCCGCGCTTCGTCGTGATGACGATCACGCCGTTGGCGGCTCGCGCACCGTATATGGCGGCGCTTGCGGCGTCGCGCAGCACTTGAACCGACTCGATATCTTTCGGATTCAACTCCTGCAGACCGGTGGTCGTGTTAAGCGGAACGCCGTCAACAATGTAGAGCGGCGCATTGAATCCCAACGGCCCGAGCCCCTGGCCGCGGATCAACACCGAGGTGTTGCCGCTGGGATTGCCGTCGGTGTTGATTTGAACACCAGGAATCTGCCCCTGAAGGTTTTGGATGATGCTCCCGGACGGGCGGTCCGCGATTTCCCCCAAATCGGCCACGGACACCGCCCCGACGATGTCTTTCTTCTTTTGCGTCGAATAGCCGGTGACGACTATAACGTCGAGCGTCGACTCCGGTGCCTCCACGACCCCTTGTGCAGATGTCTCTTGCGCTGCAACGACGCCGGCAGATCCCACCCCGAGTAGGGCGGCTAGGACTGTCGGCACTTTCACGAACCATACTTTGTGATTCAAGTTCTTATCTCCCCTTCAAAGGTTGCGGTCGGCTTAGAATCTGGTCATCAGATGCATTGCGGATGGTCGTGCAGTTGGCGCCAATCGCGCCGAACGGAATTCGACGGCAGCGAACGTCGAGCAAAAACGGGAAGGGAAGAAGTCGCACAGGACAGTTGGCCGGCTCTCGGCTTCTGCACTTGCGGACGGCCAGCGCGCGCCAGTAGCGATGAATTAGGCACAGCCCCCCCAAAATTTCTAAATTCTGTGAATGAGCCCCGAAGCCATTCTTTATCGTCAAATCGAAACGTTTCGAAATATCTCACCGCTTGCGGCGAAATGCAACTGCAATTTGAAAATCAACAACCGACACGCTGATGCGCCGAATCTGGAAGACAGCAGGTTTACGCGGTGCGATCTTTGGTAACCTATTGAGACGAAACGTTTCGGCGGATGAGCCGAATGGGGATTTTCTCAAATGGCTACGATCAAAGATGTTGCACGGGTAGCCGGCGTGTCGATCGCAACAGTATCGGCGACGCTCAACGGCACCGCACGGGTGTCAGAAAAGCGCTCTCGCCGCATCTGGGATGCAATCCAGGAGGTTGGCTATACGCCTCACGGTATCGCGCGCAGTCTTCGGCTGGGCCACACGCGGTCGATCGGCTTGGTCGTTGGGGACATATCAAATCCGTTCTTCACTTCCCTCGCGAAAGCAGTGGAGGCGCGGGCGAGCGCGGCCGGGTATATGGTGATCCTTGCAAATAGCGACGAGAACCCGGAAAAAGAGATAAGCCTGCTCAAACTGCTGTTGGAGCAGCGTGTTGCGGGCATTCTACTCGCGCCTGCCGGCTACGCCCCTCCTTACTTGTCGGCACTGTCGGCAATTGCCCGGGTACCTATGGTCTTAGTGGACCGGCAGCTGCCAGGGGGGCCGTATGACGCCGTTATCGTCGACAATCTCGCGGCTGCGCGCATGGTCACTGATTACTTGGTACGATTGAATCATGAGCGTATTGCCATTGTGATCGGGCGTGAGCACCTGTCGACCACGGACCAACGCGTGCAAGGCTATCGAGATGCCTTGCAGGCCGCGAGACTCGAGCTGCATCCCGATCTCGAAGTGGTTGCGGATTCCCGCATTGAAACAGCTTATGCGGCCACTCAACGCCTATTGAGCATGCCCGATCCCCCGAGCGCAATCTTCGCTGCAAACAATCTAATGATGCTTGGCGCCATCGAGGCGATATTGGACATGGGTTTTCGGTGTCCCGAGCAGGTTTCTCTCGCGGGCATTGATGATTTTCCGTGGAGTTCCGCGATTCGGCCGCAACTGACAACCGTTTCGCAGCCGATCGAAGAAATGGGAACACATGCCGTCGAGAAACTATTGGATCGAATCGCCAAGAAGACGGTTGCAAAACGAACGACCGCCAACACGACTGTATTGCAACCATCCTTTCTCATTCGAGACTCTTGTGCCAATCGTGTCGCTCCGGCACGATCCAAGCAGCAAACGACGCGTAAACGTCATGCCCGATGACAGCCCTTGTGTCACCGTATACGGCGCATCCTGTCGGAGCGGATGCGCTCGACGGAGTGTCGAAACCAGGGCATAGCGCCGAAACGTTTCGTTCTGACATTTCGGCAATGTTAGCGCTGCATCGCGGCCACCCGGCCACGCCATCGGCTCAATCGTGGCACCACGGGCTCCGTTCTTGGCTAGGCACGCCCAGGCCAACTACAGAGAAGGCGCCCGTCCCACCTCCGCTTGGGACGGGCCTCATGTACGAACTACGACTTGATGAACGCCAAGAGATCAGCGTTGAGCGTGTCGGATTCAGTGGTGGGCATACCATGCGGAAAGCCCTTGTAGGTCTTCAAAATCCCGCCCTTTACCTCTGGGAATCTTGCGGGCGGTCTGCGTCTCACGCAGTCGCGCGCACGGAAAAGGTGGTCTATGCAGCGAGCGTCGCTCGCGCACCGCACGACTCGCGGACGATCAGTTCACAGGCTAGTCGAGTCTCTCGAGGCGGCAGATCCGGGCGCGCAATTCTCTGTAGCATGATGGCGAGCGACGTTTCCCCGATTTGCCGGGTCGGTTGGCGCAGTGTGGTGAGCGGAACCGGCAGAAGACTTGCATACTCCACATCGTCGATGCCTACGAGGCGCACATCGTGAGGTATGCGGGATCCGAGGCGACGCAACGAATGCATCAGCGAACCCGCAGTGCGGTCATTGGCGCAGACGATGCCATCGGGGCGTTGGGATTTCATCAGTTGTGCGATGGCCTGGATGTCATCCGCGTCTCCTCGATGGATGAGAGATCTCTCTCCGGGCACATCGCCGATGTAGAGTGCCTCGCGGTAGCCGGCCTCCCTGGCGTCGATGGTGGAGGCACCGTTCCTCATCCCCACAAATCCGATACGTCGGCAGCCAAGAGCCAGTAAGTGGTTGGTGACGAAGTAACCGGCGGCGCGGTTGTCGATGCCCACGAGATCGTGGCGCCCCTGCTGCGGATAGGGGAGCAAGGTGCGGTCAAGCAACACAACTGGAATGCCGGCGTCATCGAAGGCACCAACGATTCGGAGATTGGCTTCGTCCTTCGAAGGCCCCGATTCGAGGGGTGCGAGGAAGACTCCGGACACCCGCCGCTCGATGTACTGCCGGCAAAGTTGCCAAGCACGGTCTTCCTTGGAGGAATCCAAACCGCTGGTGTTGCCCCACACCAGTGCATGCTCTCGCGCCAAGGGCGAAGCCATGATTCCCTGACAGATCGGTTCAAATATTTCGGTCTCACCCAGGTCGGGGATCAGCAGTCCGAATGAGAGTGCCGCGGATTTCTGGACCCGTCTGATAAATGTTCCGGCGCCGGCGCGACGCTGCACCAGCCCCGCCGTTTGCAAGTCCTTGACTGCTCGTCCCACCGTAATTCGCGAAACCCCAAATTGCCGCACGAGTTCAGCCTCACTTGGCAGTTTCTCCCCCACACCCCAGCGACCCGCCGTAATGGCTTGGTGGAGGGCTGAATAGACCCGCAAATGCTTATGGATTTTTGATTGTGAACTCTTCTTCATCTCTAAATGATATAACAGCTTTTTACTGACATGACTAATTTTGTTGAATAGACACTATTTCTTCACTCACCCGTGGTAGAGATCATTACTCGCATCTGCTAAGGTATATGCCAGTAATTGATATATCAAATTCATAGTTGAGAGCCGAGCCAATGACGTCACCGCTTTTAAAGCACTACTTGCTGGCTTCCGATTTCGATCAGACGCTCAGCTTCAACGACTCGGGTTTCGTCCTGAGCGAACTGCTTGGAATCAGAAGCTTTCAACAGAAAGTCGACGGGCTTGCGCGCAGCAATCTCGTTCAACAAGGCGGAGAACTGGCCTACCTCATTCGTCACGACCCTGAGTTTCGCGGCGTGCGGCGTAACCACTTGATCGAGACGGGGCGGCGTGTGCGACTCAAGGGAGCGATCAGGCCTCTGGTCAAGTTCTTGGAGCGAGGTTTGCCGGGCTACCGCTTTTCCTTCTTTGTGATTTCCGCGGCGCCGAAAGAAGTTGTTGTTTCAGCGCTCGATGGGGTTGTGCCGGCGGACCACATCTTCGGAACGGAGCTTGACTTCGATCCACGGTCCGGGGAAGTGCGAGCGATCAATCGTGTGCCTGCCGGTTACGGCAAGGTAGCAGTCCTTGATGACCTGGGGCAGCGCATCGGTGTCGCTCCGGACCGGGTTATATACGTGGGTGATGGGAGTTCCGACGTGCACGTCATGCTGCACGTCAACAACCGCGACGGGTTCACCATCGCAGTGTCTGAGAATCAACAACTCGCTCGCATTGCGAAAAATACCGTGTTGAGCGACAACGCATTCAGCGTTCTCGTGCCCATTCTCGATCAGCTTTTGGGTTGGCGTATTGGGCAGATCCGCGCACTGTTCGAATCCAACGGTCTGACTCTGCAGGGGTGGGAGCGGGCGAGAACCGATCGTGTGCTGATTGGGGATGCGCCGCCAATGCCGGAACCCGCGGTCGCGTGACCACGAGTCGCCCCCGCGTGCCTCAAAACCAAATCGATTCCGCGCTCGATCAATTCTTGCACAGCGGCAAATTGGTGCAGAATTCGGTGCGGAACCTCATTGCGGAGTCGTGGATGCGTTGCCGCCGCGACGGAGTTGAGCCCAATCAGATGCGGGCGCCGAGCGTCTCGCGACGGAATGAGCCTGCTCACTGTCAATTGCGCGATGCTGAGTTCGTGCGAGCGGGACTACCAATACTGGAAGAAGCGAGAGACGCGCTGTCGCACTCGGAAACGATTGCCGTGTTGGCCGATTCGCAGGGCATCGTGCTCAAGACCGAAGGCGATGAAGTCGCCTTGGATGCGGCTGAGGATCTCGGTCTCACGCCGAATGAAGACCGGCGTGGCCGGCTCACGCGGCGTGGTTGGCACAGTTCCTGGTCGTGCTGGGAACCCGCATTGCGGCTTGATCCTCGCGTCCGGCGCCTGCACAGAAGCACTCCGCCGCGGAAAATGCGTGCATGTTGAGCTTTCTGCGCCGTTGGTTCAAAAGAGCGGTCGGTACCGGACTGCCTAATCCGCGATTGCACAAAATAGGTCGCAGTCGATTTCTCACGGCGAGATTCAAGGATCCGCGCGTCTCGAAGGCGTTAGGACTTCCTCTGCGCCGCGGGCTTGGCTACCGGCTGTATCTACCAAGTGGCTCCTCGCGTCGCGACACCCTGCCGCTGATCGTCATGTTGCATGGTTGCAGACAGGATGCGCTCAGTTTTGCCAAGGGCACGCGCATGAACGCGCTGGCCGAAGAATACCGCTGTGCGGTGCTGTATCCGGAGCAGAGCAAGCATTCGAACCCGCTGCGTTGCTGGAATTGGTTCGAATCGACCTCAATTGCGGGCCAGGGCGAGGCCGGCTTGATTGCGCGTCTGATCGATCAAGTCACAGAGCGCCGCCCAATTGATCCTCGACGCGTTTATTTGGTGGGAATGTCGGCGGGCGGTGCGATGTCCTGCATTCTGGCCGTGCGCCACAGTCGTTTATTTGCCGCGTGTGCCGTTCACTCCGGCGTGATGTATGGCGCTGCAGGTTCGGCCATGCAAGCGCTCGCCGCGATGCGGTCCGGGCCGTCGGACGCGTCCATCGCGGAGGCGCGACGAGTCGCATGCGTGGCGGGCGAATCGGAGTTCATGGTTCCGACACTCGTGATCCACGGGGACCGCGACACGACGGTCAATCCCGTGAATGCGGATCGAATCATCGAGCAGCTGAAGGCACGCGCTGAATTGATCGATCCCAGCGGCGGCGCGTTGTTAGCGTCAGGCGAGCATCGCATTGAGAGCGGGGGGCGAACCTATCGACAGCAGGACTACACGCAGCGCGGGCGGATCATGCTGCGCAAGGTGCTGGTTGAAGGATTGGGTCATGCATGGAGCGGTGGCGATTCCCACTATGACTTCAACGAGGCCGACGGGCCTGACGCCAGTCGGCTCATTCTGGATTTTGTGATGCAATATCGGCGGGCGCACGGTGTTGGAAGTCGGGAGTCGACAGCCGAGTCCGCTACATTTCCGGCCCAGATTGGCGCATTGGCACGCTCTGCCCGCGGATAGGCAATGTGGCGGAGAAGGTTGGTCTCGCGCAGTCACTAAGGCGGCACGAGCAATGGGGATGCGGAGGAGGAGGCCATATCGTCACCGCGTATCTGTCCTTATCTCCCCGTAGTTCAGCCGCCTCGCTCGGTGGTGCTCTGTTGTGCTTCGTCGTGCTCTGGGGGTCGATTTGCAACGGACATCCCGCGAGCGAGGTTGTTAAATATCAACTACTTGCGATCGTCAAAAATCCGATTTCGACGGTGCGGCGAGCTTCGAACCAGGGGGTCAGGGGTTCGAATCCCTTCGGGCGCACAAATTTATGATTTATAAATCAATGAGTTGACGTCACGCCGGTATTAAATAGCGAGCGCCAAACGAGCACCTGGAAAATAGCCAGGTGCTCGCCGGAGTCGATAAATGCGGGCAAAAATCGCAAAGTCGGCGCCAACTATGAATACCCGCCTCTAGCATGGACCGAGTATGCGCCGAAAGCCTGTGCGGTTGCGTGAGCTTTGCGGGACCTCGTGGCGGGAGTGAATCGTCTTCCAAACACGCTGGCTAGAATCTGGCGCGGACGGTGAGTCCGTAGGTGCGCGGATCGTTGGGGGTGCCGACGATGAGACCCGAATTACCGGCCTGAACCGTTAGATTCTGCATGTAGTTTCTGTCGAAAAGATTCCGCACGAAAACGGCGAGTTCCCAATGTCCCCGCTGCCGAAACCCCAGGCTCGCGTTGACCACGCTGTAGCCGTCGATCACGGCAAATCGGGAATCTGAAGGCTCGCCGAACATTTTGCTGCGCGTCTGGAATTCGCCTTGCAGATAAGCGTGTCCCTCGATGCCGGCGATGCTCATGGGATGCGCATATTCACCTCCCAGCGATCCGACCCAACGGGGCAGAGCGGACAGCGCCTTGCCGCTCAAATCGCACACCGCCGTCGTGCTGCCGATGAGTTCCAAGGGACACGGACCGTTCTTGTAGGATATGTACGTGCCATCGGAATACGCCGCGGAGAGATGGCCGGTGAGATTTTCCGTCGCGGCGAAGCTCGCATCGAGTTCCGCTCCTTCCACCCGCACCTTGTCGATGTTGGCGAGGTACCCGCGCAGCGCGCCGGGGCCCGAGTCGACCACGTTGGTTTGAAAATCCCGTACCGTGGTGTCGTAGACGTCGACGTTCAGCAGCAAGCGTTGATCCAGCAGGCGAGTTTTGATTCCCACCTCCGCCGTCGTATTTTGTTCCGGCTTGATCACCGCCGTCGCCAGCGCCGGCTGATTGGCGGCGTTAAGGGGGAGGCCCGACATATTGATGCCGCCGGACTTGCTGCCGCGGGCCAGCGACGCATAGGTCATGACGGTTTCGGTCCAGGAGTAGGCGACATTGAGTCGTCCAGAGGGGCTGCCGTCGGATACCTTTGCCGTATAGGACTGAGGGCGGAGGATGGACAGCTTGCTCTTCAGTTGCGCGGGCGTCAGCGTCGTCAGACCCCCGGAAACCGTGGAATCGAATCGTCCGTCCTTTTGCTCGTCGGTATAGCGAACGCCGGCCGTGACATTGAGCTTATCAGTGGCATGCCACGTCGCTTCACCAAAGGCCGCATAACTATCGGAGTGGAATCGCGTATGTCCGTCGGTAAGGTAGCCGTCCAGCAGATCGGCGGGTATGGCAGGAGGCTTCCCCAGCAACCAGTACGCGGCCAGCGGCCCATACTCGGTGATCGGTTCGCCGGTAATGGTCTGGGCAAACCAATATAGACCCGCGACGTAGTCCACCCGGTTGGTCCCGTTCGAGGCAATCCGGAATTCTTGGCTGTATTGATCCTGACGCGAGGGGATGTGCTGGACGGTCTGGATGGAAAGACTCGTATAGTCCCGATCGTTGGCGGCGTCCCAGTTCCAAAAGCGCCAGGCGCTCACCGAGGTCAGGGTGGCCGGGCCGAGATTCCAGTCGGCGATGGCCGATAACCCCCCTTCGTTGGTGGCGACCTTCAACGCCGCATCGATGTCGGTGAGACGGTCGTACGGATTGAGGCTGGGCGGTGCGTAGCCCACTCCTGCGGCAAGCGCCGGATACTGGCGCGCCGGCGATTTGAGCGACGTGCCGACCGTGAAATACACCTGCGTGCAGCAGTCCGTGTAAACCGAACTATAGTCGCTGGTCAAGCGAATCTTCAACGCGCTGCTCGGGCTATACAGCAGTTGCGCGCGAAACGCGGAGTTGTTGACGTCGTTGACATCCTTGCCCGTCTTGACGTCCCGGATCACCCCGTCGCGGCCGGTGGTGATGGCGGAAAGCCGCCCGGCAACCAGATTGTCGATGAGCGCGCCGGATAGAGCTGCCTTGGCCTGGTAATAGCCCAGGTTGCCCGCCGAAACCTCGGCATCGGCTTCCCGCTCGAAGGTCGGAGCTTTGGTGACGATGTTGATGGCGCCGGCGGTTGTATTCTTCCCGAACAGCGTGCCCTGCGGACCGCGCAGCACCTCGACCCGCTCGAGGTCGACGAAGTCGAATGCCGCCGTGGCCGGGCGGCCGTGATACACCTGGTCCACGTAGAAACCGACGCCGGGCTCGAGGCCGTCGTTCGACTGAGATACCGCAACGACGCTGCTTCCCAGGCCGCGGATGGTGAACGCCGTGTTGCGCGGATTCGGCGACACGTAGTTGAGACTGGGGACCAGCGAACTCAGTTGGGAGATGTTGTTGGTATAGGTCGTTTGCAGCGTTTCGGCATTGACGACCGACAGCGAGATCGGAACCGACTGGGCGTCTTCCGGACGAAGCCGGGCAGTGACGATGATGGCTTCCAAAGTCGTAGATCGCTGTTCCGACTGAACGGACGCGACTTGGGTGGACTGGGTGCTGCCCGGTGAGACCGTTTGCGCTTGAGCCGCTGATACAACTCCCAATAATGCAACCCCTACCCAGATAGCGACGGTCCGATGACCTCTCAATTCATGGTTTTGCATACATCCCGGCTTAATGTTGTTGGCTACTGCCTTTGATTTGAGACTCAAGCGAGCAGTTGGCGCACTATATACGAACGAATATAACGTTGTAAGAGCGCTGCGATGGCCAGCCCGTCATGAAGACGTAGATCGGTATAGGGTTCAATTTCCACCGACTTTGTCAACCCGGCGGAGTCGGTCAGCCTATTGAGGCAGCGGCGCTTGCGACATTCGAAGTTTCGCCAGACGGGACGCGTTTCAGAATGAACGTGCGGGGCCAAGACGGGAAGCCTGCTTCCGTTTCCCTTCCGACACAGTGTATCAACGAACTGATGATGACTTTTCCGGCAATCCTCCGCCAAGCGCTCTGGAGTCAATTTCGCGATTACTCGCTTCGACTTGTTTATCCGGTCGGACAAACCCGAATTGAGAAAATGGCGGGAAAAAAGGCCATTATTCTAACATCGACGACACCTGACGGTTTCGAGGTCTCATTCGAATACAACCGCAGCCAGATCGCGGAACTGTCGGAGGCCTTCGCCGGCGCCGACCTTACGCTCAATGATCACGCTGACTATGCGCGTCGATTGGGATAGGGATCGTGCAGAATTAGATCAGTAGATTTCCAAGCAGGCGGCGGTTGTGTTCCGTTCGAATTCCGCGATGCTTTCGGAGTGACGGCGCAGTAGCGATTCTACAGTCACTACGCGCTGGTTTCCGCACCGTAGCCAGATTACTTTGGGCGGATGGCCGTAATGAGCGGCCATTTCTGCGAAATCGGAATCCTGCGAGACGAGCATAAATCCCAAGTCCTTGGCACGTTGCCAAATGACTCGGTCGTCGGATTGATCGAGACCAAGCTCCCGAACGGATTTGGATTCGGGAAACAGATCAGCGAGTAGTGCGCAAAGTTTGAAGCTGAGGTTCTGGTCGAACAGCAGCTTCATGCGGCGGTCAGGACGCCGCGCTCCCGATCCGCTGCGTAAGACAGGCACGCGCGGATGTCCTCCTCGGTGAGTTCAGGGTAGTCACTGAGGATTTCCTCGTGCGTCATCCCGGCGGCAAGCCAGCCGAGGACGTCTGCTACGGTAATACGCATGTGTCGGACGCACGGTCGACCGCCGCGCTTGCCTGGCTCCAAGGTAATAATGCCCCGCCACGTCATCCCACTAGAGTAGCCTTTGGTTCCCAGGTGAACAAGCAGAGGCAATATGCTTGCGGGAGTTCTGCGGGACTCGGTCGTGCCTTGTAGTGCTTCGTCGTGCTCTTGGGTCGATTTGCAACGGACATCCTGCGAGCGAGGTTGTTTGAAATCAATGTGTTACGATTGCTAAAATTCCACTTTCGATAGTGTGGCAAGCTTCGAACCAGGGGGTCAGGGGTTCGAATCCCTTCGGGCGCACTAAAATCAATAAGTTAGACGCGACGTTTTGGAGTGCTGTGCTATTCAAAGGCACTTGTGCTATTCAAACGTGCAACAGTGCCGCTTTCACCCGAAGCCGGTTACTCGTTCGCCAATTTCGACGGCTGAGTTATCAGCGTAGTGGTCTGACGACTTCTGGTTTGCGAGGAGCGATTCACGGAGCACGATCTGCGTGCCAAGTGCGCCAGCGATGCAGAAACCCTAGGAAGGGCTCAACAGCTTTTAGGGCACGCAGACTCAAAGATTACAGAGCGTGTGTATCGGTGTAGCAATCGCGTCATAAACCGCTGCCACATCGAATTCCATCCCTCCGGGCGTCCAGTTTCCTCGTCAAAGTACCCTTCACCCTTCCTGGTGCAGAACAGCCAAGGAGCGATATCCAGCGATCTGGCAGCAATCGCCATATCAACGGCTGCTTTGAGTTCCGGTGTCCATTGATAAGTTCGGGTTAAGCCGGTGCTGCCGGCGGTCTTTCGATGTTAGCGGCGGTCTCCATGTGTACCAGGGATGGCGGCGCGATGTACCAGTGACCGCGATGGGTGTGCCGCGCGGTAGCGTCGCTGCTATGCCAGGTGGGTGAGCGGCGATTGGCCACGGGTCAGTCTGTCGGGGGGTCGGCGAAGAGGCGGTTTCGCACGAGCTCGCGGTAGTGTTCGATGGGATCGAGATGGATGTGGAGCCTCGGATCGGCGGCGAGCTGCTCAAGCTTAAGTCCGATTTGGATGAGGGTTTGCCGATGACGCAGTTGCTCGGCGAGGAGTTCATCGAGTGCGGCCAGGAGTGAAGACGGGGCCAGAGGGGACTCTCGCCAGATCTCGAGCGCCAGGTGCAGGTAGGGCAAGTCGAAGTCCAGTTCCTCCTGCTGGTGAGTGCATTGGTAGGCGAAGTCGCCGGCGGTTTCCGCCGCACAGCTGAGCGTTGCGGCGCTGTCGTTCACGACATCGTCCTGGCGCTTTTTCTCGAGCTGTCGTCGCCAATTTTTCTCTTGGCGGTCTTTTTTTTTGCGTGACATGGTGGGGTAGCTCTCCGCTGGTACGGGATCGGCAAGCGGTGCCATGGCTGATAGGCCCCTGCACCTCGGATACGATCCCGAGAGTGGTATGGCTTCGGGCGGTGTGTTGTCAAGGATGCCGGCGCCGGTTTTGCCTGTGTTCGGATTGTGACCGTGGCCAGCGCTACTGCAGCCGGGAGTGTGCGGCGCAGGGGCGCCGCGTGAGCGTGCGGGCGGCGGGAGCGAAGTACCAGCAAAGCGGCAATGGGCGGCGCAACCACGCCGAGCGCCAGCGTCGTTACCGGGAGCGTCAGCGGCGCGATGAGGTTGGCAATCAGTGTCGCCCCGGGTTCCGACGCCGGGCCGCAGCCGGGTACCGGCAAGATCTTCGGGACACAGTAGAGTTGGATGATTGGATCGCTGCCAGGACACTCCGGGTTGAGGAATGCCGTGACTTCGGAACCGGTGGAAGTCACCGGCCCTGAATTGAACAGCAAGTATTGCAGCCCGTTGATGAGCATCCGCAGACCGCGATCCTCGCCCGAATAGCCGTAGTTATACTTCGTCTCGATGATCAGGCTCGCGTCATTGTGATCCTGCATGTTCTGCCCGACGCCGGACAGGTCCACCAACACGTGAATGCCGTGCTTCCGAAGTTCTTCGGCGGGTCCGATTCCGGACAGCATCAGAAGTTTCGGAGTAATGAACGCGCCGGCTGTCAGAATGATTTCGCGACTGGCCATCGCGACGAATTTGCGGCCTGCGCTGTCGGCGTATTCCACTCCTATGGCCCGGCCTCGCTGTATGACGATGCGCAAGGCCGCCGAGTTGAATTTCACGGTCAGGCGCTTGTCTTGCGCGCAAGGCTCAATGAACGCTTTCGCTGCACTGCAACGCGTTCCCCGGTAGGTTGTGGACTGGATGTAGGTCGCTCCGCGTTCATCCCCACAATTGACGTCGGGCGTGAACGGAAGGCCCATTTCCTGCAACGTGACCAGGAACGCCCGCGAAATGTCGGTGGGTGGGTGGTGGGCATCCGATACTTTGAGAGGCCCGTCGACGCCGTGTAACGGCGCGCCCAGACGTTGATTACCCTCCTGACGGATGAAGTGGGGTAGGATATCGGACCATCCCCAGCCGACACCGCCGACCGACTTGTCCCAGCGGTCGTAGTCGCTGCACGTGCCACGCGTGTAGGTCATGGCGTTAACTGAGCTGCCGCCGCCGAAGACGTTCGCCTGCAGGACTGTGACCGTCCGCCCACCAAGCGCAGGCTGGGGAACCGACTCGTAGCCCACCATGAACCGGTCGGGGTCGCGCAGCATCCTTACGAAGCCGCTCGGCATACGAATGAGAGGATGTCGATCCGGGAAGCCTGCTTCGAGGAGGAGCACCTTGGCTCCGAAATCGGCGACTAAGCGCGAGGCCGTAACGCAACCGGCGCTGCCTCCACCGACGACGATGTAGTCATAGTCCATGTGCGGCTAACGCGACGCGATCCGCTCGCCGCGCTCCCGTAATTGCGACACCACCCGCTGTCGCGAGATGACGAGTCGGTGTACCACACTCTGCAACAGACACGACATCACGCTATCAACAGCAGCAACAGCGAACTCGCAGCAGCCCTGCCCAGCGGATTTCCGATTCCCATTTCTCGATCTCCTGCCGGTTCTCATCTGCATCGTCCGGCGAAATGACGATACGTCGCTTGTCAGCAGTGTTTTTCGCTTCGACAGACCAGGTTGGGAAATCTGAGCCTGTGGCTGTTGCCGGACCCGGCTCGAAGGAGGGAGCTTCGGTATCTCGCGGTAGTCCGAGCGCCCGCATCCGAGCCCGCAACACGTTGGTTGCGTCCTGATCGACGTTAATCCCTTCGGCATCGAACAGAACGCCGTACCACATGTGAGCAGCACGCCGGCTCACATAGCCCTGGCGCACATCGGCGGCGACGAGCGATGGATCCCGATCGAGCGGATGTCCAAAGCCGCCGCCTCCGCCGGAGCGCATCACGTAGGCGTCTCCGGCGCGCAGCAGCTTGGAGAGTACCTTGCCGGTCGGGTAGTGCTCGGGATCTTTTCCCTCGCGGCGGATGGAGACTTCATTGCCGGCCGCGGAGAGCCCATCGAAGAGCCCCCAGGGTCGGCACTGCACGCGTTCGACTTGGGCGTTAAACATGACATCCGAAAGCGCGCGGACGACCTGTTCGGTTCCGAGGCCACCGCGCTGCCGGCCGGCGCCACCTGAATCCGCACGCAGGCCATAGTGGTCGATCAGTAGAGGGTACTTCGCTTCGACCTGCTCGGATGGTCCGTTGTGAGTGTCCCCATCGTTAATGCAGATTGTTGCGTTAATGCCGTCTTCATCGAGCTTCGCGCCCCAACCGCCACCGATCAGGCCGCCCAAATATAGAAACAATTGGCCACTGCTGCGATGATGTCCGTGGATTACCGCAACCACCAGGTCCGCGTGATGACCGGCGATGATCTTCTGAGGTACGGCAGGCGCGAGCGCCTTGAAGATCGTATCAACGATGGTCATCGGATATGTCATCCACCAGCGCATGGCCGCAGGCTTCTGGGCACTAACCACTCTCCCGGGTGGAAGGATTACCTTCAGTGGTCGGAAGTTGCCTGCGTTAATCGGATAGCTAGTCGGCGATGTCAGGCACTTGAATGCGACGCCTGCGCAGGAGAGCCCCGCCGTCTCGCCGGAGTTGTAGAAGCCTTTGACCTGTGCGCTAACCTCGCTCAGGTCGACTGTTATCTCCTCGTCATAGACGATCACCCGTACTTTGATAGGGATCGGCTGTCCCAGGTTGACGCCGTCGTCGTCCATGTAGGATTCGGCTTCGTAGGTGCCATTAGGTATGTGCCGCACTGCGGCGCGCGCGGCCTGTTCGCTCTGATCGAAAATGCTCTGGATGGCGCCCAGCACCGCGTTGTGTCCGTATTTGTCCATCAGCTCGATAAACCGTTTTTCTCCGGTGCGCACGGCCGCGATCTGCGCTTTGAGATCCCCCAGAGCGCGTTCCGGCAAGCGAACGTTCATGCGGATGATGTCGAGCAGATCTTCGTTGGGAACACCGCGCCTCCACGCTTTTAGGAACGGGATCTGCAGCCCCTCCGAATAGATATCCGTGGTGATACCGTCGAGTGTTCCTCCGATATCTGCCCAGTGCGCCATACACGCAGCGAAGCCGACGAGCCTGCCACCGTGAAAAATTGGCGATGAGAATGTGACGTGGTTGAGATGACTGCCCGTGACATAGGCGTCGTTGGTCACGAGCACGTCGCCGGGATGGATTCCCTCGGAGCCGAAATGTTTGAGCTTTGCCTTGACCGTGTCGCTCATGCCCCGGATAAACATCGGTAGTCCCAGGCCGATCGAGATCGTGTCACCCTGCGCATCGAAGAGGCCGACGGTAAAGTCGAGTGCCTCGTAGATGATCATGTTGTAGGCGGTCCGCATCAGGTTCGTCTTCATCTCCTCGGTCGCGGCGATGAATGCGTTGCGGATGATCTCCGTAACGATGGGATGCCTGAATTTGCCTTATCTGAGCCGGATCGGCGGCCACGTGTTCACCGAAAGGCGGCGCTGCCCGCAGACTGTCGCGCAAATCCTGCTTCGTAGTGAAGGGTACTCTAGGAAGATCCGCGACTCCTTCGAGAGTGTTCCAGTCGATACCCGCATCTGCAAGACGCTTCTGGTAGAACTTCGATTGAGCGCGAAGATAGGCGAGCTGATCACGCAACATGCTCTGCTGCGTGTGACTCACGACATTCTGGGAGGCGGTTTCGATTCGGTTAAAAGCGGTTGCCTCAAGCAATCCGCGGGATCCGTGTTTGGGCATGAAAATCTCTCGGTGTTCGATTGAGCGTCAAAACGGGCTGATGGGGCTGAATGCGGGACTCCGCTTTTGCTTCAAAGACTGCAGTCCCTCTTGCAAATCAG
>WNFR01000969.1_pt1 | contig 29565 bp, 26 predicted proteins | sample 5400221 | NCBI WGS metagenome assembly WNFR01 (sample SAMN13153357, study PRJNA577476) | soil metagenome | isolation source: 40 cm soil under Madrone tree | place: USA:California | collected 2016-06-14
CGTTGTTGCGGGCGATCTGCTCATCTGCGTTGTTCGCGGCGCGGGTACGCTGACTGGAATCACGATCACCGACTCGCAGGGGAATACGTGGCACAACTGCACTTTCCATGCGGTTACCGGCCTCTCTCTGCAAATAAGCTACGCGATCGCCGGGTCGTCGAGTGCAAACACGGTCACGGTAACGCCGAACGCCAGCAGCGCTTTGCGCATCGCGATTTTCGAATACTCCGGGGCAGCTACTTCAAGCCCGTTGGACGTAGAAAATAACAACCAGACAGGCAGCAGCACTGCCCCGGCTGCGGCCCCTGTCACTCCAGTGAACGCTAGCTCACTGGTGATCGGAGCCGCCGCAGTAGCCAGCCTCGTGACTTTCACGGCCGGCACGAATTTTACTTTGGAAGAGCAGGTTCCCACCGGTGCCAGCAATGGCAAGTTGGGAGTCGAGGACTGGATTCAGACGACCGCGCTTTTGACCACAGCTCCCGTTTCGCTGAATATATCCGACACGTGGCTAGCTGCGATTGCGGTATTCAAACCTGCCGGCGGCGGTGGCGGAACTCCCCTCATCGCAATTGATTTCACGCCAGGTGCTGGCGGAACCGGGCTCCCATGCGGGAATACGGTCGCATGGTGAATGCGCCAGGCATCCCGACGATTCCGCTCGACGAAAAGAAAACCGAGATCGAACGGCTTCTCCAAACTTTTGAGGAGTGTGTCGAGGCGGCAGCTCAGTTCCAACGCGCCGCGGATGACCTGATTGTAAGGGGCGTTATGTTGCAGCGCGCGCTCGATGCCGCGCTCACCAGATTGCGGGAGGAACACGGTGTTGAGTGCGCACCGATCATGCTTGTCGCTTGCAAAAAAATGCAGCAGATAATCGTCAAGCTGCCACGGCCAATGTGAAGGGAGGAAACGAAGATGTCAGTTAGAATTCCGCGGCTTCGATCTGAGCGGTCGGAGCGGATCCGTGTTCCGAATCTCCCGAAAAAGAAACTCGGCGGCCGCACTGGCAAGGGCTTTTTACCCGGCAAAAGCTACAACCCGGGAGCAAAGCCGCGGCGATAAACAAACACAAACGACCTCATAGTTTTTCTCCTGGCAGACTCAACATCGAAATCAGCCTCGTCGCTCGCTGCTGCAGCTCAAGTACGTACGGGGAATAGTGTTTTTCGGCGACAGAGATTGTGATGCCGAGCAATTTGCTGACATCGTAAAGAGACGCGCCCGCGGCGAGCAGGTTCACAGCGAACGTGTCGCGGAAGCGATGCGCATGTGCATGCACAATTCCCACGCGAGCCCACAGCCGGCGCAGTTTCGTGTCCAGGTTTTCGACCGGCAAACCGCTGGACGTCGAGAAAACAAACTCGCTCGCCGCCTGCTTCGCGTTCCTGTCAGCGAAATGCGCCCGGAGCGCGGCGTCGAGTTCGGGATGAATCGCGATCGTGACGGCCTTGCCGCGCTTCAACGTGTGCATTATCCGAATGATGCCGGCGGCCAGGTCGACGCTATCTCTTCGCAAACCGATTACGTCAGAGATTCGCAAGCCAGTAAGCAGAAAGGTGAGCAGGACCGCGCGCATCTCTGGCCGGGCCCGGGTGAGCCGATCGGCGAGCATGCGGCGAACCTCGTCCCGTGAGAATGGCTGCGTCTCGCGGCTGAGCGTGTTTGACTTCGGCCGGTGAACGGGATTGGAAGCTAGATATCCGGAATCAACCGCGTAGCTAAACACGCGGCGCAGGATTTTGAGGTCTGCCTTCAGTCCGCCGGCACCGATCTTGTGTTTGCGCGTCGGATGAACGTCACGCTTTCGCGCTTCGAGATATTCGGCGAGAACGTGAGGCGTCACATCGCAAACGCTTGCGCCTGGCTGCGAGCTGAGAAAGGTTCCGAAACGCTTCACGATGAATGTGTAGCGATGGAGCGAGCTGGCTTTTATGTTCGGAGCAATCCACGCAAGGAAATCCTGCTCGAAATCCGGCCAGAGCATTTGTCGGACGCGGCCGCCGCTGAGGAGTTGCAGCTCGAGATCGCGTTTGAGGAACTCCGCAACGGTGCGATCCCGAGTGCGCAGTGTCTTGCTGATTCGACGGCCGTCGATTTGGCCGACTGCCCACCAGATGCGCCCTCTCCGATCTAAGCCGAGCACTTGATCCTGCCTCTCCGAAGGAGCTGCCAGTCGAGCTGCGCCGAGTGCTTCTTCACGATGGCTTCAACGTCGCGCTCGCTCAGCAGAACTTTTCCACCTCGCGAAACATCGGGCATTCGATATCCGCTGATGTCGAGCCAACGGCGCAGCGTGTTGTGGCTTATGCCAATGAGCCGCGCGGCTTCACGGATCGAGTACATTTTTTCGATTGCCATTTCGTTCCTCCTCGCGTGAGCTGAGGGGCGCGGTTTAGCACAAACCGCGCCTCCCTGTAAGGCGAAGCGACTGCGAAACTGAGCGAAGGGAGGTGAAAATAGGCCGTTATTTACCTCCTTTTAGCCGCTTCGCAGTCTCCCGGGAGGTTTGTCAGCCCGCTTTTTTCTGCTTCTCAGCCGCCACTTCGGGGGATATCGCTAACGGAAACAAGGGCCTTTTCCTGTCTTTACGAACCTTGCGCGGCGAGGCGCCAAGTTTGAAAATATCGTCCACGGTGTACAGGTAGCGGACGTCACGAACACAGCGATCGAGGGCTTCGGCGAGTCCGGCTGCCGTGGGGCCCGGGATAGGCTCATTGCCACCCTGCGAAAGCCAGTTGAGCAAATAGCTAATCGAGTTGAGCGCCTTTTCCAAATCAAGCGTGTTCGCGCCAGAGTTTTGATGGAAGTAGAAGGCTTCATCGAGCGTGTAGAGTTCCTCCTTTTCATCTGTATCGGCTTCTGTTGACGCGGCGGCGAGCGTGGACTGCTCGGCGTCACTGACCTTGCAGGATTCGATTTCGCCGAGGATCTTCTCCCCGAGGCAGAGCACCGGCTTTCGATTAATCATCCGAACGTTCATTCCTTCGATCATGGCAACGTCCTCCTTTTTCGGTTTCGATTTACTTTTCCCCTTCTCCATCACATCCCCCCAGTGCCCGGCCAAGCCATCATCGGCACCTGCAGGCCGCGGCGGATTTACGCAGGTGGACGCCAGCATCCCAATCGTGCCGGCGTTTCGGCGTTCACGCGGCGATCGGCACGGCGATAGTGGGCTCGTCCGGTTCGTTGCTGCAGGCGGCACACGTCCATGCCCGCTGGCGCGCGTGCGAGCGATACCGCAGCCAGCAGGGCAATTCCTGGCAGACGCGGAGTTTTCCGCAGGCTGCACAACGTGGACATGCAGCAAGATGACGAACGTCGGGGCGGCCGCGCGAAATCATCGCAGACTCCGCATGTGCTCCTCGGATTGAGCGACCGGATCGATCAACCACAGATGGCGCGCCCATCGATGGCGGCGCCCGAACTTTTTCAGCTCGTAGGCGAGCAGGACTTCGCCGGCAAAATAAGCGCCACCAATTGCGACCTGTCTCGCAACCGAGGGATGCCGGCCAAAGATAGGATTTTTTTCATAGCCTCCGCGATCGAGCACCTGTCGCGTTGCTATGTAGTCGGCCGCGGCGGAAGTGCCGAGCACCCCCATTGCGGTCCAGAATTTCGCATCGGCGACACGCGCGGCCGGTGCGACGGGTTTCGGTTTTGGACAGTCGGGCTTTTCTTGCGCTGCCATGATCCGTGGGACACAGAAGAGCAGCAGCGCAAGACATAGGAGTTTCAGATTTCGGCGTGGGACAGTCAGGCGGGATGAATTAGAATGCGAAACAGCTTTCATAGCGGGTACCTCCGCTTTGTGAGTTAGCGTCGCGTTCGGTCTGAACACCGGACGCGGCGCGTTCTTATTTCTTTCTACGGCAGTATCCGCTGTCTACTGGACACCTGTCAAGTATTTCTTTAGGATGCTGGCTCGGCTCTGAAAAAAGGAGCCCCGGCGCTGTTGAGGACGCCGGGGACGCGATGCTGAAAGGTTTTTGTCTTTTATGATCGAGTCTGAGAATAGCACAGTGCGGCCGACGCCAGTGGCTTTAGGGGCTGCGCTAGCCTCTTCCCTCGCGTTCCAAGCTCTTTCCCAAATCCGTTACTCCCGTCACTTGCGACGGAGTGCATTGCTTCTCGACCTCTGCATGCACCTTGCGAGCACTCTCGACGGCGGCCTGGATTTCAGCATCTGGCGGTACTGCGCCGCCCTTTACTCGACCAGACAGCAATATGGCGGCTCCGAAGAAAATCACATCGTGCTTTTCCATGCCGTTCACTCACTTGCTCCTCCTGTAAGCAATGCAAAATTGTCCCCGTTTTGTCCCCGAACGACTCAAAAGCAGTCGAAAAGAGCGAAACGGAAGCGAAGTGAGCAGAGCGTAAACACGCTGAAAAATCAAGCTCTTACTGATTGTGGAGGTGTTACGGGATTTGTGGTTTCACATCCAAAGGCTGATGTCCTACCGATTAGACGATCCCGGAATTGTTGCAAGCACTTAGTTTACATCATGCCGCAACAGCTTCTTGAGGGTCAATCGGGTCAAACTCCCAACCTCGGCGGCGTCGGTAATGTCCGCTTCCGGCCTTATCGATTGTTTAACAGCCGCGGTCACGACCCGAACAACGCTCACTTTGCCTGTACCGCTTGCCACGATCCTTACATCGAGTTGACGTCCGAAGCCTCGTCTCACGACGCCAACTGTACCGGCTGCCACGCCGCCGTTTCCACCGATGCCAACCCCGTCGTTGCCCGGGAGCAGACCTCCGCGAACACGCCCATCAAGCCCGCTACGGTCTCCACCTCGGGCAAGCCGGGCCCCGTAGCGAACGAGCGCTGCGTAACCTGCCACATGCCCAAAGTCGAACTACCCGGCGCGCATTACAAGTTCACCGATCACCGCATCCGCATTGCCCGCCCGGGCGACCCCTATCCTTATTAAGGCAGTCCGTCGTCTCTTAAGGTAGGTGGTCCGTTTTCACAATAGACACAGCCAAAATTGAAGGAAGGACAGCGGCGGAACCTGAATGCTAAGTTAGTAGAACCGAGACAACGGCTTTACCTCGCAGCATTCAGACGGAGAGTTCGGTGCATCCCTTCGATCCTGCCGTGCCGCTTGTCCCCATTCGCGTCCGAACTTTTCTTTTGCGCTGTGTTTTTCTTGCTGCCGCCGCTCTTCTGACCGTTGGCTCGAACCCGACACACGCACAAATCTCGCCAGGCCCGCTTTCCGCCGCGCATCAGTCGTTAACGGGCACGACGCAGTGCGCGAGCTGCCACCAATTCGGAGCCACCGCGCCGACGTTCAAGTGTCTCGAGTGCCATAAGGAGATTGCGCAGCATCTTTCCGCGAACCGTGGATATCACGCGCGGCTCGGGATGAAAAATCCCAGCGGCAAAGATTGCGTGCGCTGCCACCTTGAACATAACGGGCTTGATTTTTCGCTGATTCACTGGGAGCCATCGCAAAAACAATTCGATCACAAGCTGACCGGCTACGCCCTGGAAGGCAAACACGCGAATGTCGCATGCACCCAATGCCACACGCCGAAAAACATTCAAGGCGACGACCGCGGCCTGATCAAATACAAAGATCTCAGCAAATCGTTCGTCGGCCTCTCGCAAGAATGCCTCTCGTGCCACACCGATCCACACAAGGGCCAGCTCGGAAACGACTGCCAGCGCTGCCACAACGTCAGCGATTGGAAAGCCGCGAAAGAGTTCGACCATTCCAAGACGCGTTACCCATTGACTGGGCTACACGTTCACGTCGCATGTGAAAAGTGTCATAAGCCCGACGTGCCTGGTGGTCCGGCGCGATTCAAGGGCATGCGTTTCGGCGCTTGCATTGACTGCCATATCGACCCGCACAAAGGCTCCTTCAAACAGCGTTGCGAAGAGTGCCACACGACTGCGGGATGGAAGAAACTCCTGTCCGGCTTCACCTTTGATCATTCGACGACGAAATATCCACTGCTGGGACAGCATGCGAAGGTAAGTTGCGCTGCTTGTCACTTAAACGGCGATTTCAAGAAACAACTCGGCTTTGCGAATTGCACCGACTGCCACAAAGACATCCACAGGGGCCAATTCGCAAACCGCGAGAAAAAGGGAGAATGCTCGGAGTGCCACACGGTCGAGGGCTGGAAACCGTCGCTGTTCGGAGTGAAGGAGCACGCAAGCTCGCGCTACCCGCTGGAAGGCAAGCACCTCAAAGTGGAATGCGCAAAGTGCCATCTTCCGGCCGGCGAGGCCACTATTTACAATGTGAAGTTTGCGAACTGCATGGACTGCCACAAAGACGTGCACGGCGGTCAGTTCGCCGACGCGCCTTACAAGAATCGCTGCGAAGGCTGCCACACCGTTCAGGATTTCCACCGCTCTCTGTTCACTATCGCCAAGCATCGAGAGACAAAATTTCCGCTAACTGGTGCGCACGTGGCCGTTCCCTGCAACGACTGCCATAAAGAGGGGATGACGCACGCGGCCGACAAAGGCCTGCCGTTCCATTTTCAAGATCGCAGTTGCACGGCTTGCCATACCGATCCGCACCACGGAGAATTCAACGATCGGATGGCACGCCGCCGAGCGGACGGCACTGCCTTCGGCTGCGAAGCATGCCACAACACGAAATCATGGATAGACGTCCAAGGCTTCGACCACAGCAAGACAAAATTTCCCCTGCTCGGGGCTCATCGGGCAGTGGCCTGCGACGGTTGCCACAAACCAGCTCCAGGTAAGAAGGAAATCCAATTCAAGGGAACGCCTCAGCGTTGCGATCAGTGCCATTCCGATCCGCATGGCGGCCAGTTCATCGCCAGAGCGGAGAAAATTCCATGCGCGGAGTGTCACACCGCGCAAAGGTGGGTGCCTTCCACCTTTGATCACGACAAGCGCACGAAGTTTCCGCTGCAAGGCGGCCACGAGGGCGTGAAATGTGAGCGCTGTCACAATTCGATTCGGTTCATCGCCGGCAAAGGGGTGCTTTTCTACAAGCCCACACCCCTGCAATGCGCGGCATGCCACGGCTCGAATATCGTTCCACGCAAGCCTTTTTCGTGACGCCTGTCACGACCGCCCCAATTTGCGAATTCTGGCCAACTTTCCTTGTCTCCGTCAGTATCGACCCCTTTCTGTGCGAAATCGCTTTCTTGGTACAGGTATTCTGCAGAGACTGAGCGGTTCGCTCGGTTGAACGCTAACTGGTCGCGCGTACAGTTGTTTCAGGGTTGGTGGTTACGGAACACTGATAGCAGGGTTATTGGGTTTCCACCCTCTTTACGAAGAGTCGAGGACACAGGGTGGTTATATACTACGCGCTTGTCCAGGTTTTGTGCTGGTTCGCTCTCGCCCTCCCTCAGCCGGCGATGCCTTCGCGCGCCCAACCGCAGCAACAAAGCACGCGCAGCCCGCATGGACCGCTGGCCATACCTTGCGAGAATTGCCATACCTCCGCGGGGTGGCGCCCGATTCGCCCCGTCCCGGAATTCGATCACAACAAAACGAAATACCCTCTTCGCGGCATGCACGAAAAAGTGCAATGCACGCAGTGTCATATCAAACCCGTGTTCACGGACGTCGGGAAAAACTGCCAGGATTGTCACGCCGATATTCACCGCCGCAAAATGGGCACGAACTGCGCACAGTGTCACACCGTACTCGGTTGGCAGATTGCCACGCAGCAGATTAAGGATCACCAAAACCGCTTTCCCCTTTTCGGCGCGCACGCGGCTGTCCCTTGCGAGCAGTGTCACAAAAGCGCTGCCGTGGGCCAATATGAAGGCCTCTCGACCGCGTGTGCTTCGTGCCACTTGAGGGACTTTCAGAAAGCTACCAACCCCAACCACGCCAGCGCAGGTTTCTCGACCACCTGCAATCTGTGCCACTCGACGGACAGTTGGCTGCAGGTGAAGTTCGACCACAGCGCCACGGGATTTCCGCTCACCAATGGGCATGCCAACGTGCCCTGCCAGTCATGCCACGTCAACAACAACTACAATCTGCAAATTGCGCCCACGGACTGTGGCAATTCCGGATGCCACCTGACTACGTGGCGTCAAACCACGACGCCGGTGCACTCATCGGCCGGACCCGCTTTTGCAGTGGCAAACTGCGCGAATTGCCACACCACGAAAGGCTGGGATGGCGCTTCGTTTGATCACACCGCGACAGGCTTCGCCCTGACGGGCACGCACGCTTCGCCTACCCCCACGCCGTGTTCGGCCTGCCATGTAAGCAACAATTATTCGCTGAACTCGTCGGACTGCATGGGCTGTCACCTCTCCGCGTGGAACAGCACGCCTACGTTCGGCGGCAGCGTCCCAGATCACGTCAAAGCCAATTTCCCATCCTCGGCGTCTGCTTGCGCCACATGCCACCCCATCACCAAATGGGCGGACGGAAAATTCGACCACAACGCATTCGGTTTCCCGCTGACGAACTCGCACGCGCTGGTTGCGAACGGCGGCAAAGTTCCGGCCTGCACTTCCTGCCACATCAATAACAATTACAGCCTTAGCATTGCGCCCACGGACTGCGGCAATTCCGGGTGCCACCTGACAACTTGGCAGCAGACGACCAACCCCAATCACCCCGCGGCAGGAAGCGCCTTCGCCGCCGCCAATTGCTCCACCTGCCACAACACAATTTCTTGGACTACGGCGATTTTCGACCACGCGACCACGGGATTTGCGCTGATGGGCACACATGCGTCGCCTGTACCGACGCCCTGCGCCTCATGCCACATGAACAACGTCTATACGCTGAATTCCAACGACTGCATGGGTTGTCACCTGCCTGCCTGGAACAGCACGCCAACATTTGGCGGCAATGTCCCGGACCACATCAAATCTGGATTTCCGTCAACCGCGTCTGCCTGCACGACGTGTCATCCCATCACGAAATGGGCCGACGGAAAATTCGATCACAGCGCCACCGGCTGGCCGCTGACCGGCTTCCACTTGACCAGCACGACGTGCGCCCAGTGCCATATCAACGGAAATTACAATCTCACTACGGCGAACACGGACTGCTACGGCTGCCACGTCGCGGCCTGGCAGAGCACTGCGACGCTCGGCGGCGCCGTCCCAAATCACATCGCGGCCAATTACCCGACCACCTGCGCGAGTTGCCACAACACTACGTCCTGGCTGGGCGCCACCTTTAACCACACCTTTTTTAATATCCCGCACCATGGTTCCGTCTGTTCCGATTGCCACTTGGTTTCGACGAACTATGCCACTTTCTCGTGCATCAACTGCCACACCAATCCCTTCCACACTCAGGCTCAGACAGACCCACGCCATAGCGGGGTAGGCGGATACGTCTACGGCCCGACCACTTGCTACAACTGCCACAAATGAGGGCCATGGCATGAATTCGGTTGCGCTCTACCTTTGGGCATTGCTACTCCTTGCATGCCTTCAAATCAGTCTTCTAGCGACGTCGACCGACGCCGCACAAACCACGCAGCCCTCTCAGAAGCCGGCCGTGTTCCGCGTGAAGTACGTTTCCGAAGGCGCGGTGTACATCGATGGCGGGCGCAATGCTGCTGTGCAGGAAGGCATGAAACTCTCGGTCGTCAATGCACCGCCCGACGGCGCTGTTTCCGAGGGTGTGCGTTTCCGAGGCGAGGAGCATGTCGCGGAATTGCGTGTGACATCCGTCGCCGATTCCTCCGCTGTTTGTGAAGTCCTGCAAAGCACTGGCGAAATCAATGTCGGGCAGTTGGCCTTTCTCACGCCGGACAGCGTGCAAGATCGCCAGCAGGCGCAATCAGCCGCGGAGGTGGGCAAATATCCGATCGTGATCGGATTCACCTATGGCGACCCGCTGGATGAAGAGCTACGCGAAGTGCAGGAGCGCAAAATCATCCAGGAATTGCCGATGAGCCACATCCGCGGGCGCTTCGGGGTCGACTACGGTGGCACGAGCGAGGCCGGCGGATTCAATACCAAACAAGTCGGCTTGGTGATCGATTCCGATATGACCAATATCGGCGGCACGTTCTGGAATTTCACCGGCTACTGGCGCGGCAATTTCACCACCAGCAGCTCCGGTACGGCCGGCGCAAGCGCAAGCCCAACGACGCTCACCGATCTGATCAACCGAACCTACCATCTCGGCTTTACCTATCAGAGTCCATATTCGCCCGTCACTGTCGGCGTAGGACGCCTTTTTCTTCCCTACGCGCCGAGCCTAAGCACCATCGATGGCGGCTACTTCGCCAGAAAAATCACGCGCATCGCGAGCGTCGGCTTCTTCGGCGGCTCCACGCCTGATCCGACCTCCTGGAGCTACGCTCCCAACCAGCACATCGCCGGTTCTTTCGTGAATTTCGAGACTGGCGGCTTCGATCGCACGCGCATCTTCAGCACCGCGGGCATTGCGGTCACCAGCATTCAATGGAGAGTCGCGCGGCAGTTCGCATTTTTCGAGAACAATCTATCCTGGAAGCGATACGTCACTTTCTATAATTCCATGCAGGTCGATGCTGCGCGAACCTCGCCGCTGCCCAATGGCGGGAGCAACCCCACCGGCTTCTCGCAGAGTTATTCCTCGCTCCACTTCCAGCCCGTAAGCCGGCTGACCTTCGGCATCAATCACAATTACTTTCGCAACCTGCCGACGTTTGATCCGCGTTTGGTCGGCACTGGCCTGCTCGACCAATACCTGTTTCAAGGCTTCAGCGGCGATGTGCGCGTCGAACTGATCAAGCACGTCGCCGTCTACTCCAGCCTCGGCCGCAGCAAAGTCAGCACGGACGTGAAGACGTCGTTGAATCAGGCCTACGGCATCACTTTGGGCCGCATCTGGAAGACCGGTTTGTTAGCCGACGTGCACTACTCGAAATTCGACAGCGCTTTTGGTCGAGGACAATACGAGTCCTTCTCTCTGTCGCGCAGCCTCACTGATAGTCTGCGGGTCCAAGTTCTTGGCGGCCACCAGATCTTCAATTCAAGTCTGTCCACCAATACTCACTCCAATTTCGTCAACGCCGTCGCCGATTGGAATGTCGGCGCGCGCTATTTTCTGGAAGGCAATTTCGGCTGGTATCAGGGCAGCACGCTGAACTACCGGCAATGGTCCTCGGTATTCGGTTATCGCTTTGGGGGATATAGCAGACGATGAACCACCAACGCCATTTCGATCGCAAGCGTAGGAACGTGTTGGGCAGGCACTTTCCCAGCATTCGCGTCCTATTTCTTTTCGCGGCGCTGCTGCCGCCTTGCGCGTCGGCGCAATTCCCGGCCGATTCAAGCCCCACTACAGAGCTGGGCGCAAGATCTCACCAACCAACCAATTCGGATACGCCGACAGCACTCGCAGCCTTCGATCTCGCGCGCCGTTCGGTAGCGAAATATTTCGAGCAGGCCGCCAACGTTGTCTGCGCGGAATCCGTCAGTCAGGGCGTCGTCAGTCCAAATGGCAAGGTTGCTTACCACGAGGACTCGGCGTTTGAGTACCAACTGCTGGTCGATAAGCAGAGCGGCTCACTCCGTCTCACCGAGTCTCGCGAAACCCGCAAGGCTTCCTTCCGCGATCCCGCGCGCACTTTGCTGATCACCAACGGTTTTACCAGCATGCTTCTCGTTGTACATCCGGACTATCAGGACAGCTACGCGTTTGAGCCCGCTGGCGAGGAAATCCTCGACGGTGTAACGCTGTTCAAAATCAATTTCAAGCCGCTACCGGGTGGCTCTTCACCCGCGGCTTTGCAGCTTCGCGGCCAGAACTATCCGCTTCCTCTCTCCGGGTCACTCTGGATTGATGCACGCACGGGCTCGATCACAAAACTCGTCGCCGAAGTCGACTCCAGCCTTAGCGATCTAGGCCTTAAGGGCCTGCGCAGCGAAATTCACTACGCCACGATCAACTTCCATGACCCCGAAGAATCCTATTGGATGCCCATATCCGCCACGATCGACGTGGAAACGCCGCGCCAACACTGGCGGAATCTTCACCGCTTCTCCAATTACCGCAGGTTCCGCGCCACCATTCAGGTAGTGACCGGGGGGAAACCATGAGCGTGCCCGCCACATTTGAAACCACTTCCGGAGCCGCCGCATTCGCGCGCGACCAAAGCGAGCGCGGCCATCGTACCCGGCTCGTTCTTGCTTGGCTGCTGGCTGCCGCCGTGGTTTTGGTCATCGCAGGTTACGGCTACGACTATTACGGTTTGGGAGCTGCTCAGCGTCCCTTTTCTCCCAAGCACGAATTGCTGCGCCCCAGCGGCACCATCGGAATGAAGTTGGGCATGCTCGGTGTGCTTCTTTTCTTCCTCATCTATCTCTACCCGCTCCGCAAAAAGTGGGGATGGCTGGCCAGGCAAGGGAATTCCCGCCACTGGCTTGATTTTCACGTCATCTTGGGCACCACAGCACCGCTGATCGTTGCGTTTCATTCCTCCTTCAAATTCGGCAACATCGCCGGCATGGCCTTCTGGAGCATGTTGGCCGTCACCATCAGTGGTTTTGTTGGGCGCTACTTGTATTCCCAGATTCCCCGCAGCCTCAATGCCGCCGAGCTCTCTCTCAAGGAGCTCGAAGACATGGAAAACTCCATGCGCCGCGCTCTTGCCAATCAGCAGTTGGCCTTCGGCGCCCGCATGGAAGCCATTTTCGACCTGCCCGACGCCAAGACCGTTGCAAATATTTCGATTTTTGCGGCCCTGCTCTGGATGATCCTCATCGACTGCAAGCGTCCCTTTCAAGTCGCGCTTCTGCGTCTCCAGGCCGCTGGCTTCGGTCGGTGGCTGCTGTCCTTCTGCGGATTGCGCGCAACGAGCGACGCCAGGCTGGAACAAACCATCGGCGTAGCCAGGCGGCAATCAGCCCTTTCCAAGCGCGTACTGTTCTTGTCGCGCACGCAGCAGGTGTTTCATCTCTGGCACGTGGTGCATCGCCCGTTCAGCTATGCCTTCGCGATTCTCGCTATCCTGCACATAGGTATCGCGCTGTTCATGGGATACCGGCTCTAAATCATTATGGACAATCTCATCTCATTCGCGCTGGCCGCCGGCATCATCATCGCCTTTCTCCTTCTCCATTTTAGAAAAATGAAGAAGCAGGAAGAAAAAGCACGCGCAGCCCTCGAAAAAGGGAAATTTCACTCCGAAGGCCCGCGCGCCCAGCATCCGCAAATCGACGCTAACTATTGCATCGGTTGTGCAGCTTGCACCCTGGTCTGTCCCGAGGGTGATGTCCTCGCCATGCTGGGAGGCAAGGCCGTTATCGTGAACGGCTACAAGTGCATTGGCCACAGCCTCTGCGCCGAAGTGTGCCCGGTCGGCGCCATCAAGATGGTGATGGCCAGCCCCAGTGTCGGAGCGGACCTGCCTTTTCTTTCTCCGGAGCACGAGACTTCCATCAAGAACCTCTTCATCGTGGGAGAACTAAGTGGTCTCGCGCTGATCAAAAATGCCATCAATCAAGGTCGCGACTGCGTCGATACCGTCGCCAGCCGCATGGCTGCACTTGGTGGCCCGAGACCAGCTTCCGACATTTACGACGTGTTGATTGTTGGCGCCGGCCCAGCCGGCATCAGCGCGTCGCTGCGCGCGATTGAGAGAAAACTTAATTACGTAACTCTCGATGAAGGCGAGATGGGCGGCACCGTCGCGAAGTATCCACGCCAGAAATTAGTTATGACCAGCCCAGTCGAGCTCCCCGTCTACGGCAAGTTCAAAAAAACAGAGCTCTCGAAGGAAGAGCTACTCGCTTTCTGGAACCAGGTTCTTCAGCGCGTCGATTTCCGGTTTCGCAAAGGCGAAAAAGTCGAGGCCATCGCCAAAGGCCCGGATGGGATTTTCATGGCCAACTCCACAAAGGGCAGCCACCGCGCGCGCGCTGTTATTCTTGCGATCGGCAAGAGTGGAAGCCCCCGCAAACTCGGCGTGAAAGGCGAGGATCTTCCGAAAGTAATGTATCGCCTGATTGAAGCCGACCACTACGTTCACAAAAGGATTCTCGTCGTCGGGGGCGGCGACAGCGCCGTGGAAGCTGCGATGGGCCTCGCCCACCAAGTAGGAAACACCGTTACGCTTTCTTATCGTCAGGCCGCCTTTGGCCGCATCAAAGAGCGCAATACGCGGCGCCTCGAAGAGTCCGTGCGTAAGGGGAAGCTCAAAGTGATTTTCAACTCCAATCCGGTAGAATTCACTCCGGATGCCGTGATGCTGGAAGTGAAAGGATTAGTTCAAAAACTTCCCAACGACTACGTGTGGATCTTCGCCGGCGGCGAGCCTCCCACGGCATTTCTGAAGAAGATCGGCATCGCCTTCGGGCCAACAGATTTGACCTCCGAGGGAAGCAAGCAGGTTCGAGAATTGGAGCTCGTTCAGGCGTAAGTTGCGAAACGATTCTCGCTCCAATTCGAGGGAGACAAAGTTGAAAAAGGCCAAACAAGTCGCGGCGGTTGCGGCGTTCGCCGTCTCTGTCATCCTGGCGTGCGGATGCAAACAGCAGCAAAGCGATGCCGACGCCATTCGCGCTGGAATCACGCAACATCTCGCTTCGCTCAACACCCTCAACCTGAGCGCCATGGACATGGATGTGAATGGCGTCGCCCTTGAAGGTCGGCAAGCCCATGCGCAAGTAATCTTTCGGCCCAAGACGGGCGCGCCTCCAGGCGCGGGCATGCAGGTCGCTTATCAGTTGGAAAAGCGTGACTCCGCATGGGTGGTCGTCAAGACGGAAGCTGCCGGCGGCATGATCGAGCATCCCGCCGCAAACGCCAATCCGCACATGCAGCCCGGCGCGGACTCGATGCACGGAAGCCTGCCCAACTTCCGCGACATGATTCCGCCTACGACTCCGGCAACCGGTGGAACGCTACCGCCCGGTCATCCTCCGATCGATGCGAGCGCCCAGACAAAGCCGAGATCCTGAGAAAATGATGGACTTGCAAGCACGGGACTCGCTGCTGGCAGCGAGGGCCTGCTAGCACCGATTGTCGTGGTGACAGGATTCGCCTGCCGAACATCTCGCACTTTAGTGACCGCCGAGTCTGACAGGATCGCCGCGCCGGACGTGCCGTCCTGGTCTAGAATGCCGTTCTGGGAAGTAGCTCCTCGTTCCTTCCGCAGCGTCTCGCAGTCGACTGCTTTGGACTTGTTGTTCAAGAATCCCCTCGAAACAATGGCCTCAGGACTCCCGGTGGAGAGGCGGGGTGTGCGTGTGCTGAGCGTTTCTGCTAAATTGTTTAGGCCGTTTACAGCGGAGAGGTGTCCGAGCGGTTTAAGGAGCACGCTTGGAAAGCGTGTGTAGGAGAAATCCTACCGTGGGTTCAAATCCCACCCTCTCCGCCATTTTTTGCTTCGGTCGGTCTTATGGTATAGCGATGGCTGCGGCGAGGGCGCCGGCCTCGGCGATTTGAGCTACGGCGACGATGTTTTTCCAAGCATTGCCGCTTCCGAGCACGGCTTTTTCAGGGACCACGATGGTGTCTCCTGGCTCGACCATGGAGGCCAGTGCGCCGCCCGTCCACAGGCCGCCGCTTCTGCTTGTTACTTCTCCATTGGCGCGAAGGATGAAGATAGCGCTCTTGTTGGCGAGTTGAGTCGCGCCTCCCGCCCGCGCGAGATACCAAGCGGCGTTCTTTCTTCGCGTGTACGTAATGGCGTTCGAGTTGTACACCTGTCCAATGACGAGAACGAACCCAGGTTGCTTGGGCACCTGCAACACATCCCCAGCGCGGAGTTCGATATCGTCTGCCGAGCCGGCAAAATCCTTGCGTTCCGGCCGGATATGCACAACGAGACGGCCGGAAACAGGAGCTTTACGCAGAGCTTCGAGCACGCGCTCCTTTTGTTGGGTGGCGCTCTGTTGTAAAGCGGCCTGCTCAGTGCCCGTGCCGGTGAGCGAAGTCTTTACGGCGACACTCTCTTGCTCGAGGCGGCGAATCAGTTCTTCGCGGCTCTGCTGCTGCATCTCGCGCACGCTGGGGCGCTCAAGGACCGCCGCTTGGGGGTAGGCAGTGGAAAGCAGGCCGCCGGCTCGGCGCAACAGCGAACTCAGACGTTCTCCGGGCTGAATCCCGTACGTACCGGCCCTTGCTACTTCGCCGCGAATCGTTACCGTCGCTCCGATATCCGACCAAGTCTTGCGTTGAGGCACAGTCAACAGGTCGCCATCCGACAATGGAGGGTCATCCGCAGCGTCGCCGCTCAGCGCCGATGCAACGTTTACTTTCAGCGATTTCGCCGCTTGAGCGCTTGTTGTGCTCACAGATGCGCCAGTGTAGTGACTCAAATCTCCGTTGAGAGTGTCCGCACTGCGCAACAGCCCCCCGGCGGAGCGCACTAAATCCGAAAGATGCATGTTTGCCACCAACGGGTAGCGTCCCGGCCGTGCCACTTCTCCGCGCACGGTGACGTTGGCCGGATCGATCCTTCGGGGCAGTCGATGTATGAGAACACGGTCACGCGGCTCGATAGAGATATTACTCAAGGGGTCGCCGGCCAGCGCGTCTCGTAGATTGATACTGAAAACCCTCGCCGGACCGTCCTTTTCCTCGCGGAATACCTGCGCGGAGTCCAGCCATGCATCCGGCGTGACGCCCCCCGCTTGGTAGAGCGCATCACGCAAATGCTGCCGCCCCGATGTTCGGTAGCGGCCAGGCGAGCGTACTTCACCGGTGACTAAGATCTCCGGCGAAGGTTCAAAGTCATATCTGCCAAAGATTCGAACCGTGTCTAGCGCTTGGATTTTCGGCGCGGTCTCCGGATGCTCCAGTGCCGCGCCCAAATCAAAACTCTCGACGATGGGACGATAATCCGGCCCCTCGATGCGGATAATTTCAGCATAGCGTCCCGAGGGCTCCGGGAGGAGATCCTGGTAGGAGGTCACCAAATCGGTCAGCTTCATTCCATCGCGATACGAATAACGTCCGGGTCGCAGGACGTGCCCTTCGAGAAATACCGCATTAGTGTTGTAAGGAGCGATCGGGAAAATATGAATTTCGTCGCCGTCCTGAACGTTGAATTTATCGAGAGCCGTATGCAGCGCGTCGTTATCGCCAGTTTCGCTTATGTCGAGGCTTAGCATGGTGCGCTTGTCATGAGCCTGGATGCGTTGCACCTCGATGTGACGCAGTGCCGCGGCGGGCAGGATACCGCCGGCAAGATCCAGAACTTCGCGAAGGTTTTTCTCTCTTCGAAGTTCATAGGACGCCGGCCGTCGCACCATGCCATCTACGGTGATGGTGGCGCCGAGAGGGGGAACTCGCAGTGAATCTCCATTCTCGATCCGGTGGGTGTCGCCGCGAATTCCGCGCAGCAGCAAGTCATACGCGTCCACTTCTTCGAGAAGTTGTTTGCCACGATAGTGTTCTATGCGGCGAAGCGATCCGAGCTGGGTGACGCCCCCGGCGGCAAACAGCGCATTCAGAGGAGTAGACAAGGAGCTGATGTCGTACCCGCCTGGTGAAGCAACTTCGCCCACAACGTAGACCCGCACCGTGCGGAGCCGTTGCAGCGAAACATCGGCAGAAACATTCCGGAATTGCGTTCGAAGCGCGCCTTGTATCGTTTCCTGAACTTCCGCAAGCGTCCTGCCGGAAACAAGTATCGCGCCGACTTCCGGCAGCAACACACGCCCCTCGCGGTCCACGGTACGGAAAAGCCGTTGCGAAACGCCGCCCCAAAGATTTAACGATAAGCTGTCTCCTGGACCAACGATGTAGTCCGGGCCGACCGGAAGATCCATCGGCAAAACGTCGGGATTGGCAATGCCCCGCCGGAAAACATCCAAGCCGAACCGCCGGATCTTTTGATTGGAAGCAGCGGCTTGTACATAAAGATCGTAGAGCGACGGAACGTTGGCATAAGGATTGGTTTGACGGTCCATGCGCACGGGCTCGAATTCCGGCGATGACGGTTGCCGCCCACCACGTTCGGCCCGGGGGTCGGCCGAGCTCCGTCCAGCAGTATTGCCAAGCGGGGCGCTACCGATGTCTGGGGAGTTCGTGGGCGGTTTGAAACCGGCTAGTGCCTGCGACGGTGGCAGCAGAGTCGCGGAGAGCGGGTCCTCCAGCGCTTCCACCCGGTCGGGACGGAGATGGCCTGCTTCCGGTTCACCGTCTGTCTGCCTCTGGGAGGCCAGCACGCTTTGTGATTCTGAAATCACGAGCTGCTTCGTATTTATACCGTGATCGCCGACGAATGCGTCCACCGGCAAATCGGTGGGGACATCTCCGTCACTCGCTCGCAGAATTGGTTGTGCAGCGCGCTCTTCGTCAAGCGAGTCTTCCTTTGGACGGCCGTCGCTGCTCGGAGCGATCTCGGCGACTCCACACGAAGCCTCTCTGTTTGGATTGCATTCGCCAATTCGTTCTGTCCGTGGATGCTCGCCCGTGACGCTGCGGCGTTCAGCGGCACGCTGGATTTCCTGCGCGCGCTCTCGTAGAACAAGATTATGCTCTGCCGCAAGATCTGAATCAGGATTGATCCGCGGAAGGAGATACCCGTACCGGCGCAACAAAGCAGTCGCCAGAATGCGACTATGCAGTTCGGAGCGTAGACGTTCTGCTATGGCCGCCTCGCTTAGATCTGTTTCTTCCAATATCTGGCCGTTGACTCCCGCATCCTTGGCCAGCAATTGCTTGAACTCGACCATCAGTCCTGGTTCTTTGTTCAGCACTTCTAAGAGTTGCTCGGCAGTGGCCGCCGCGCGGTTGAGGTTGTCTTGGATGATGTCGGCGGCGGGTGCTCGCGGGGGAGTATGTTGCTCCTGTGGCCACGCCATGCCTGTGAACACTAAGGAAGCCAGGCAACACAGCGAAACCCGCAGGGACGCTCTCAAATTCATCAGGTTTCTCTTCTTCCTGGCGGCACTTTCACCCCCGCTCGCGCGCAAAGAGTTGTCCGCCACCCACTTAGGTTGGGCGTGCACTGTGCGGATCGGGCCCGAATTGTCGGCACCGCCCACGCCGTGTCAGACACCATGCAAATGAGTAACCGGAAGGTTAGAGCTTCAGAAAACCAGAGGGCGGCGTAAACAACGGAATGGATAGGGTTTATTGAGGAAGCATTTTTGCCGTGGAGGCGTCTAGGCGGTGCCGTCGTTCCGCTTTAGAACGGAGTCGGTTCCATTTTGAAATGCGGTTTATCCGCCCTAACTAAAAATGGCAGGAGGCGGCACCGCGCTTTTCGAGATAGCGCTGGTGGTAGTCCTCGGCCCGGTAGAAGGGACCCGCTGGGGTGATTTCCGTGGCGATCGGTTTGCGGAATTTGCCGCTGGCTTGCAATGAGGCTTTGGATTTTTCCGCCGTGGATTTTTGCTCAGGCGAATGGAAGAAGACAGCGGTGCGGTATTGCGAGCCGAAGTCCGGGCCTTGGCGGTTGACTTGCGTGGGGTCGTGCATTTGCCAGAAAGCGTCGAGCAACTTTTCGTAGCTTACCTGTGATGGGTCGAACGTGACTTGCACCACTTCGGCGTGACCGGTCTCGTCGGTACAGACGTCTTTGTAGGTAGGGTTTTCCGTGTGGCCGCCGCTATAGCCTACCGTGGCCTCGACAACTCCGGGGATGCGGCGAAACGCCGCTTCGATTCCCCAAAAGCATCCTGCGCCAAATGTTGCAGTCTCGGTCATGGGCATCTCCTCTGGTCAGGTCTATTCTACTCGGATTTAGGCATGCTATTCGATGCGCTAGGCGCGCTCCACGATTCGCGACGAGTTGGCATTTGACGCGGTGCGGCATTTCGCGGGAGCATGGAAGTTTTGGGAGCACCGGAAGAATGGACTTGGGACGAGAGGGCGGCGACCACCTTCCAAGGCGCACGGTTTTTTTTGCGCGCGAGACGCTGCCGCGGAGGAAGAAAAACAATTGGGGGAGATTCATCAACATCACTTCGGCGGCGGTGAAGCAACCTGCGGATGGGTTGCTGCTCTCCAACTCTATGCGCGCGTCTGTGCGCTCCGCGGAAACCGGACTGACGCGCACGCCAGCGAATGAATATGCGTCCGACGGCATCACCGTAAACAACGCCTGCCCAGGGTATACGCGCACGGCACGCCTCGACAGTCTCGCGAAAAGTATTTCCACGCGGACGAACGTCAAACCAGATGGGGTCTTCGCCGGCTGCGCTCGTGAGATTCCCGCGGGCCGCATTGGAACGCCCGAGGAGTTTGCCGCGGTGGCCGCATTTCTGGCCTCGCAGCGCGCCAGCTGTGTGAACGGAACGTCCATTGCCGTCGATGGCTGGTGCGGAGTCTCCTCTATCGCATGAGCGAATCCAACCGCCGTTTTGATCTAGCTGTGTTGCCGGGATCTTTCGCGATGGTGCGTCTAGCGGCAGATGCACCCTTGCCGCCATGGGCGACACAAGGCGGATTTTTCTCGGTCACCCGGACCAGTGATGAGCTTTCGGTCGTCTGTCTAGCGGGTCAAGTTCCTCGCGGTGTTTCGGCCGAAACAGGATGGCGCGCGCTGAAAGTGAAAGGCCCGTTTGTATTGTCGGAAATCGGTGTTTTGGCCGGGTTGGCGGCGCCGTTGGCTAAAGCGAAGGTAAGTCTCCTCGCGATTTCCACCTTCGACACCGACTATTTGCTAGTGAGCGAACAACACCTGCATGCTGCAATTGCCGCACTCAGAAGCGCCGGCCTCCGCATCGCGGAGAGCGCTGCTGCTTCTTAACAGCATCGTCACGGAGAAAAGAGGAATGATGATTGCATCGTGTCGAAACGCGAATCGAATTCGCCGGGCAATTCTCGCTTTGGCCGGCGTTTCGGCCATGGCAGTTGCGTGCGCGCACTTGTGGGCGGATGAACCTTACGCGCGCAATCGCGACTACGATTTGCAGCATTCGAAAATCGCGCTGCGCTTCGATCTGGATCAGAAGAAGGTGATCGGCGACGTCACCCACACGCTGGCGATTCTCCGCGAGGGCACTTCGAAAATCGCCTTTGATTCCGTCGGGTTGACCATTCAAAGCGTCACGCTAAACAAGGCGCCCGCGAAATTTGAAAGTACTGCTTCGAAGCTCATCGTTCCGCTGCCCGCAGTTGCGCATAGCGGCGACAAATTCGACGTCGACATTCGCTACGAGGGCAAGCCGGCGAAGGGGCTGTACTTCATTCTTCCGGACAAGGATTATCCCAATCGGCCCAAGCAGATTTGGTCGCAAGGCGAATCAGAAGACACGCGCTACTACCTGCCCACCTATGACTATCCGAACGACCGCCTGACCACCGAAACGATTCTGACTGTTCCGGCTTCGTGGATCACCGTGGCCAACGGTAAGCTCATTAACGTCACCAAAACTGGCGACGACATGAAGACGTGGACCTGGCGTGAGTCGCTGCCGAGTTCGACGTATCTCTTCACCGTGGTTGCCGGAGAGTTCGAGGAAGTGAAGCAAACGTGGCATGGCGAGCCGGTGACCTACTACGCACCGAAGGGCCGCGGCGACCGTCTGCTGCCGAACTTCGAGCGCACACCCGCGATGATAGAACTGTTCAGCAAAAAGCTGGGCGTGGAGTACCCGTGGGAGAAATACTCGCAAGCGATGGTGGACGATTTCGTCGCCGGTGGAATGGAGAATTCCAGCGCCACAACAAACACCAGCAGTTCATTACGGAACCCGAAATTGATAGCGGAATTTCCCGGCGACGAAGATCCGCTGATTTCGCACGAGCTGGCGCATCAGTGGTTCGGCGACCTGGTTACCTGCAACGACTGGGGAAACATCTGGCTGAATGAGGGCTTCGCAACGTTCTTCGAGATGGTGTGGACCGAATCGCACTATCCCAAAGAGCAAGCTGACTACGAGCGATGGAGCGCGGTCCAGGAGTGGCTCGGCCAGGCCAACTTGTACAGCAAGCCGATCGTGCGGCACGATTTTGACGACTCCAGCGAGTTTGACGACAACGCTTACGGAAAGGGCGCTTTGGTGTTGTACATGCTCCGCCACCAAATTGGCGAGGATGCTTTCTATCGCGGCTTGCGGCACTATCTCGAAGTCCATCGCGGCAAAAACGTCGTCACCGCGGATCTCATCAAGTCCGTCGAAGAAGCGAATCACATTAACGTGCAACAGTTCTTCGACGAATGGATTTACGGCGCGGGAGCTCCGAAGTTTGACATCAGCTACGCCTACGACGACGCCAAGCATCAGATCGCCTTGACCGTGAAACAAACGCAGAGAGTGGAAGGCCGAGTCGGACTTTTCCATGTGCCCGTGGATGTCGAGATCACCACCGCATCCGGCGCGAAGTTGCACAGGCTTGCCGTTTCGAAGGAGTCAGAAACTTTCCCGCTAACGTCTGACGCCGCTCCCTTGATGGTGCTCTTCGATAAGGGCGGACAGATTCTGAAATCTGCGGAGTTCCACAAGGAAAAGAAGGAGTGGCTGTACCAACTGAAGAACGCCGCGGAATTAGTGGACCGCGGCGAAGCGGTGCAGGCGCTGGCAAAATTAAAGAACGATGATGAGGCGGTGGCCGCTCTTGGCGCTGCGTTGAACACGGACAAAGCGTGGGGTCTTCGAGATATTGCCGCCGACGCCCTCGGGCGCATTGGCAATGCCGCGGCGGGCAAGCAGTTGCTGGACGCGCTAGATTCCAATAAGGAACCTTACGTGCGCAATCACATTGTCGCCGCGCTGGGAAGCATCAAGGACGAACCGAAAATCGCTGCGAAACTCTTGGACATCGCTCGCGACGATGCGTCTTACCGCACGCGCGCCAACGCGCTGCAATCGCTCGGCAAGCTGAAAGCTGCGAACGCTCTTCCGGCGCTGGTTGCGGCGGTGAATGCGGATTCGCCGGATGATTTCCTGCGCAACGCCGCGCTGCGTTCGCTCGGCTATCTTGGCGACGACAAAGGTGTGCCGCTGCTTCGCGAATGGTCGGCGCCGGGCAAAGCAATCGAGACGCGCATAGCCGCGATCGCGAGCCTCGGTCGCCTGGAGAAGAGCAACAAAGAGATTACCGCTCAAATCGCCGGCTATCTGACGGAACCGCATTATCCGATACGATACGCAGCCATGCGCGCGCTGGGGAGCCGAGGCGATCCGTCGGCTATACCCGCGTTGCAAGCGCTGCTCAAAAGAGACGATCTCAGCATTGACATGGCGCCCACTATCAAGCAGCAAATCGCGCAACTGCAGAAAGACGACAGTGGCAAAGGGGCCGGCGGCGCAGAAACTGACGGCGAGAAAAGCGGCGACGCCAGCGAGCAAGGCGTCGCGCAGCGTCTCGACAAGCTGGAACACCTATTACAGGAAATGAGCGACCGCCTGAAATCGATCGAAACCTATCTCGCCAAGAAATAGGAAAGTAGAATCCCTGGGGCCTGCACAGCCAGTCCTAGGGCTCCGAAAGCAAAATTCTCAAGTCCCGCAAATTGTTCCCCGTCGGGCCGGTGATGACGGCGTCGTTCAGCCGCGCGAAAAAAGTAAACGCATCGCTGCGCCGAAACGCGTCTCCCGGATCCAAGCCCGCCGCCATCGCACGCCCCAGCGTTTCGCCGTCTGCGACTGCCCCTGCGGCTGGACTGTTGCCATCGATTCCGTCGGTGCCCGCGCTGAGCACCGCGACGCGGCGGCCGACAATATTCGGCACGCACGCGAGCACAAACGCCGAGTTTCTTCCGCCAATTCCATCGCCGGTCACGGGCGAGCTCACCTCGCCATCGGCAATCAACGCCACGCGATGGCTGGGATGCGCTGCCTGCAGCGCGTTGAGCTGCGCGAGCAGAGACTCCGCGGCTTTTTCCACCGGCCAGTCGTCCGTCGAATTATCGCAGCAGGTGAAAAAGCTCTTGGCCTCCGAAAAGTAATGCGCGGGATGAAATAAATCGTCCATGCCCAGGAGCAGGGCAAAGTACGCGTTAGCGAATGCAGGGTCTTTTTCCTTGGGCGTCTCGCTTATTCTTCCTTCTTCCACGCAACGGCGCAGCGCTGAAGGAAATTGTTGCAGCATTTTGAATTCCGAGAGGATGCGTTCGACGTCCGCGGTTGTAGTAGGGTCCGGCAAAGTCGGGCCCGAGGCCAGCGCGGACTCCTGCTCGGCAGGCACATCCGTCACCGCTAGCGTGATCTTCGTGGCGCGCCTCGCCGCCGCGGCAAGCCGGCCGCCTTTCACCGCCGAAACATGTTTCCGCACTGCGTTCATCGCGGCAATCGGCGCGCCGCAAGTCACCAGCGTGCGATAGAACTGCTGCACATCTTGCAGCGTCATACCGGAATCTAGGGGCAGCTCCAAGAGCGCCGATCCGCCGCCAGACAGCAAAAAAAATACCAGCGTCGTTTCATCGCATTCTCCCAGCAGCGACAGGATGGCTTCGGCGGCTCCCCAACTCTCCGCATTCGGGATCGGGTGGCCTCCGACAAAATATCGGATACCCGGCAGCGGACGGTCCGGCGGCGTGGGCGCGGACGCGATGCCCTCGAACCCTACCTCCGGAGGCAGCAGCGCGCGCAAGCCGCTCAGCATGGCGTGCGCTGCTTTGCCCACCGCCACGACGCGAATTTTCGAGAAAGCGCGCAGGTCGACCGCGATTTCGCCGCAGTGCAGCAGCGACCCTGCAACGCGCAACTTGCGCTGCATCACTGCCGGAATATCGATGGCCGCCAACGTTTCGTGAAAAATTAGGCGGGCAAGATGTTTCAGGTCCGCCATGCGAGGATTACCGGCACGCGCTTCAGCTTGCTTTCAGGACTTCGGGATTCAGGATATTAGGTGGCCGCTGGCCTTTCAAGAGCGCCACAACGTTCTCCGCGGCCATGCAAGCCATCTTTGTGCGCGTCTCGAGCGATGCCGAACTGATGTGCGGCGCGAGAACAACGTTCGGGCGCTTCAAGCCCGGGTTAATGAGCGGTTCCTTTTCGTACACGTCCAACGCTGCGCCCGCGATCTTTTTGCTCTCGAGGGCCTGTACCAGGTCCGCCTCGTTCACCACCGGGCCGCGCGACGTATTGATCAAAAACGAAGTGGGCTTCATCTGCGAGAACATCTTCGCGTTGAAGAGTCCGCGTGTCTCTGGCAGCAGGGGCACGTGCAAGCTCACAAAGTCGGCTTCGTGGAGCAGCGCGTTCAAATCACGGTACTCCGCATGGAAACCCCTCTCCACGTCGAGGGGCACGCGCACAGCATCGTGGTAAATCACCTTCATCTGAAAGCCCGAAGCACGTCGCGCCACTGCGCGGCCGATGCGGCCGAAACCAACCAGCCCAAGCGTCTTGCCCCAAACATCGGCGCCTACAAGCTGATCGAGGTCCCACCCTTTCCACTCGCCGGAACGCGCCAGCGCTTCGCCTTCGCCCAAGCGGCGAGCCACGGCCATAAGCAGCGTCCAGGCAAAATCAGCGGTGGTTTCGTCGAGCACGCCGGGCGTATTCGTGGCCACGACGCCTCGCTTGGTGCAGTCAGCCACCGTGATGTTGTCGTAGCCCACCGCGACATTGGCCGCAATGCGCAGTTTCGGCGCCGCCGCCAGCAGTTCTTCATCGACCTTTTCCGTGAGCAGGCACACCAAGCCTTCTTTGTCTTTAACACGGCGCAACAATTCCTCTTTGGGAATACGCTCCGGCTGCGTCCAGTAATCGACTTCGCAGTTCCCGTTTAAGATTTTCTGCGCCGCTGGAAACAGCGGCCGCGTCGCCAGCACTTTAGGTTTCGCCATTTTTGCCTCTTAGCAAATGCGCGGAAAGTTACACTATCACGAAGATTGAATGCAATGAAGCAATGGCAACAACAGCGTTCAGTTCTAACTGAAATGCCCTGGTGGACCGGAATAGAACACCTATCGTCAAACCGCGTTGGCACCCTCGTAAGGGTAGAAACTCATTGCCGGTGGCTGATCCTTCTCTCACAGCTAACTGCGCAGCTCAATCACGGGAATCCCGTCGCTCCACAACTCCTTAGCCAGCGAAATGCGAATCCCCCCGGGCGTCGCCGTGAACGCAATAGGCTTCCCTGTCGCTACCACTTGCGCCTTGCTCACCGTCTTCTGCAGCCCTTCCACCCGAATGTCTTCGGCAGATGAGTCCACTACAAACACATAAATACTGCTTCCCCGCTCCGTCGTGCGGAACGACGCCTCTCCTTGGATTGGCCCATATGTACTGCCGTAGATCGCCGCCGCATTTCTGTGCGTCCACTGGCCAATCCCCTCAAGGCGCTCCACAAATTCGGGCTGGATCTGCCCGTCCGGCTGCGGCCCCACATCGAGCAAAAGATTACCACCCCTGCTGATGATCTCGATAAGACTGCGAATCAACGTGTCGACGTTCTTAAAATTCCGGTCCTTGGGACGATAGGCCCAAGTCTCGTTGATCGTCATACAGGTTTCCCACGGCTGGAAATCTTCTGGACGTGGCACGGTGATCGTCTGTTTGTCGGCCGCACTGTGATCCGGGCTGTCCATCCGAATCCCTTTCACGGGAATCGCCTTTGGAATGAACTGCTCGGGCGTGGCGAAGTCTCCCGGCACGCCCATCCGGTTATTCACCAGGACCGCTGGCTGCAGCCGGCGCACTTCATCTACGAAGCGCTGTCCATCATAGCGAGCCTGCGCTTCCGGATCGACCGTGTCGAACCAGACCTCCGCCATAGGTCCATACTTCGTCAGCAGTTCATGTAATTGCAGGTTCATGTACTCCAAATAGAGTGGCCATTCTGCACGCTCAGGCTCGCCGCGGTAATTAGTCGCTGAAAGCTTGCTGGTATCGCGATAGCCGGGATGGTTCATGTCCGGCGGAGAGTAGTAAAAGCCGAGTGGCATTTGGTTCTCCCGGCAGGCATCCGCCAGTTGGCGCACGATGTCTTTTCCGTACGGTGAGCGCGTGATTTTGTAGTTCGTATAGTCCGAATCGAACATACAAAAACCATCGCTGTGTTTTGCGGTTAAGACCATGTACCGCTGTCCGCATTTACGCGCCAAATCAATCCACGCGTTAGGGTCAAACCGCACAGGATTGAAGCGAGTGGGCAACGCGCGATACTCCGCCTCCGAGATTTCGCCCGTGGGCGCCATGATCGGCCAGGATGCTTCCACGCCCGCCACTGAGTACGGTCCCCAGTGAATGAACATTCCAAACTTTGCCTCGCGCTGCCATGCCAACCGGTCGGCCATACTGCTTAGTGCGTGGAACGAACGAGCCTGGACGGCCAGCGCAACGGCTCCCAGCCTCGCCAGAAAAATTCTTCTGCTCTGCCGCATCTTCGGCTCCCTGAGAAGACAATATCTACCAATGCTTTCTATCACAGGTGAAAGTGTGGCCTCGTACGAACTTTTGTGGAGTCGAGGTGTGACGCGGTGGTTTAGGTTCAACCTAGCCGTTGCCGACTCTCCGGAAGGTCCTCCACACCGTGATTAGTCCTGTGAAGTCGGCATCTCGTCGGCAATACAACGGTCACTGCTAGCGCGTTTAGCGGTACTAATCCGACGGACGAACCGATAACTGAGGATTTTATTGAACCTTCCTCGCTTTGTCTCTCGAAGCCGTGTGCTTCTTCCGCCTCCTCCTGAGCTTCGACAACGCGTCGTCGTTCTTGGCCGCCCACGCATAAAGCATCTCGATTGGCTCGATGAAGAGCCGGCCCATTGGCGTCAGGGAGTATTCGACCATCGGCGGGATAACCGGATAGATCTTCCGATCGATCAGCCTGTCCCGTTCCATCTCGCGTAGCGTCTGCGTGAGCATCTTCTTCGAGCACCCCGGTAGGCTCCGCGCCAGGACGCCGGTCCGGCACGTGCCGCCGTTGAAGTGCAGCGAGTGGAGCACCATCGTGGTCCACTTGACGCTGAACAGCTCCAGCACGCGGCGGGGCGCGCAATCTTCGTCGAGTATGATCGGCTTGAACTTTGGCATCGTTATGGGTCTCAAATGGTGACTATGTCCCCATATTGTGCCTTCTTCTCATAAGTGTGACAAGGCTCTAGAATTCTCGTAGTACATGGAGCGCACCTATAAAGGCATCATCGGCGTCCACAGAGAGTAGAGAGGAAAAAATCATCATGACGACAGAAAAAATCCGTGTTGGCATCATTGGAGCGAGTATGCGGAGCGGCTGGGGGCGCGATGCCCACATTCCGGCCTTGAGCGCGCTTCCGGAGTTCGAGATCACGGCGGTCAGCACGAGCCGCCAGGAAACCGCAGACGAAACGGCCAAGCATTTCGGAATTCCCCACGCTTTCGCTGACCCTTACAAAATGGCCCAGCATCCCGATGTGGACGTCGTCGCAATCTGCGTGCGGGTGCCTTCACACCATCAGCTGGGGATGGCCGCGTTGAGTGCCGGCAAGCATCTCTACTGCGAATGGCCGCTTGCGGCCACTACCGAGCAGGCAGGGCAGATGCGTGATTTGGCCGTCCGCAAAGGGGTCCACCATATGGTGGGACTACAAGCCCGGGGAGCCCGCGAGTTCAATCGCGTCAGAGACCTGGTCGCCGAGGGCTACGTTGGCAAGGTGCTTTCCTGCACGATGATCATAACGACGCCAGCATGGGGCACCGAATTCACGCTTGACTGGGCCTATATGGCAGATCGCTTGAACGGCAATACTCTAATGACCAGCCCCGGGGGACACTCAATTGACGCGCTGTGCTTCTGCCTTGAGGAGTTCAAAGAGCTGTCCAGCGTCGTGGCGAATCAGCGCCAACGAGTTAAGATCGTTGAGACGGGCGAGACGATCCCGATGACCGCGCCCGACCAGGTGCTCCTAAGCGGCGTCCTCCAAAACGGCGCGGTCGCATCGGTCCACCTCAAAGGCGGCTTCGCCAATGGGACGGGGTTCCTATTCGAGATCCACGGTACCGAGGGAGACCTGGCTATCGTGCCGGCAGACCCTCGCCAGGCGACTTACATACAGGTCTCAGACTTCACGGTGCGGGGTGCGCAGGCGGGCAAACCGCTGGCGGATCTCTCGATACCGGAGAGCTATCGCTGGGTTCCACCCGCGGTCCCGGCGGGGCTTCCTTTCAACGTTGCGCAGCTGTACATGCGGATGGCGGAAGGCATTCGCGAAGGAAAGTCCGTCAGCCCAGACTTCGATGTGGCCGTCAAACGCCACCAGTTGCTTGACGTGATTCAGAAGGCGTCGGACACCGGGGCCCGCCAGATTCTTTAGCGACGATCGTGATTGCTGAAACATCCTGCGTGAGTCGCCTCATTTCGTCCCTGCAAGTCGGCTTGCAGGAAGTGATCTCCGTGCCTGCGGCCAATTCTGGAGGGATTGCGGGCTAATCGGAAGCTAACCCAACTACCGCCTTTTTCCTTGACAACCCGTTACTACTCGCGTAGTATCAGTTTTGGGTATTATCGCGCCCCGATCCCGTAACGCCAGCATCCCTGCCGGCGTTTTTGCTTCTGGAGCCAGCCGACAGGCCATGGTCCTTTGTTTGCAACGCTAGCTAAACGCAACCCACCTTGCGCAATTCTTGGGCAATATAAGATCTTTTAGAATCAACACTTGCAAAAGTGTGTGAAAACAAATGACTTTAAGTCCCTTTAGAATGAACACTGGCTCTGTTGACATCCTCCCAGATGAGGGGATGCCTCAAGCGATAGAGGTTGTAGGCAAGACCGAGCAGCAGGGCTTGGCGAATCTGTATAGATAAGCTGCG
>WNFR01001449.1_pt1 | contig 29545 bp, 37 predicted proteins | sample 5400221 | NCBI WGS metagenome assembly WNFR01 (sample SAMN13153357, study PRJNA577476) | soil metagenome | isolation source: 40 cm soil under Madrone tree | place: USA:California | collected 2016-06-14
GGCGCCGGTCATCGACGCGATCGCCGTGCAAGATCTCGGGGTGCGGGCGCAAGCCAACATCATCATCCAGACCGGACAGCAACCCACCGTCAATCTGCGTCAGCCGCAAACTTCCACTCCGATTGGCGTGGTCATTACGCAAAGCTCTTCACCTCTGCGATTCGAACAGCCACCGCAAGGCTTTCAGCAAAAGGGTTTTCAGTCCGTTCTGTGGGCCGCGCACGACGATAATGACGACGAACTGCGCTTCTCCGTCTACTTCCGCGGGGAAAACGAAACCGAATGGAAACTTCTGAAGGACAAACTCGAGCAGAAATTTTATTCCTGGGACAGCACCGCCATGCCCGACGGCGCCTACTACCTCAAAATCGTAGCCACCGACGGGCCGTCGAATCCGCCAGCCCAAGCCCTGACTACGGAGCGCGAAAGCGAGCGCTTCGTCGTCGACAACAGTCCACCGGCGATCGAGGGATTGAAGGCCGTAGCAGGAAAGGATCAGAGTGGCCCCAATGTTTTATACTTCACCAGCGTTCAGTTCACCGCTCGCGACGCAACCAGCAGCATCGATCGCGCCCAATACAGCATCGACGGCGGAGAGTGGATCATCGTTGCGCCAAAGGGTGGGATAAGCGACGCTCCCGAAGAGCATTATGAATTTGACGCGCCGAGGTTTTCACCCGGCGAACACACAATCGCGGTTCGCGCCTACGACCATTTTGAAAACGTCGGCAGTGTCAAAACTATTGTCAAAGTCCCGTAGCTCTGCAGGATTTTTAGATGTGGGCAGGAACTCTCAAATTCCTCAACGCCTCTCACGGCGTATGGTATTTCTCGATCTCCGCGCCAAACCCGATTCGACCATCGCCGTAAGGCTCATTCCGCACATGCACCACTCGCGCTGTACAATGCGTCTCCTGCGGTTTGCTGCCAGTGACTTCCGCCGGCATACGCAGCGTGCAATCGATCGGCATGCCTACCTGCAGCGGCGCCGACGAGGCAAAGAAAAATCCGCCCCGTGAAATATTGATGGCTTCGGTAAAATGCTCGCTCTTGTCGGAGGCCAGATTGATGGCGCGAAAACGCAAAGAAGTGCGCATGTTGTGGCGGGCGACCTGGCGGCGTTCTGAGCTCATAACTTTCTCCTCCACGCCAGGAAGGAACACCAATCCGCTGGTCCGGGAGGGCATTTACGAGCCTAACAGAGGCGCTCGGCTGGTCAAGTAACAAAACGCGACCAGACTTTTTATAAAACTCTCAGTACGGAAGTGCGGTACCACCTTCGCGCCTTCTCTGTCCCTTCGCAAGGCGCATAGCTATGCGATAATATTCAGGCCGCTGCAGCTCACGGCGATTCCAACAGGCTTTTAGCAGGGGTGCTCGCGTCGACCAATGAGCGCAACAACCTCCACCTCGGCCTATACGCATCTAACCTGGCAAGCCATTCTCGACGCTCACAGCCGCATCGCTCCGCGCATCCATCGCACCCCGGTGCTCACTTCCGCGTCGCTCGATGCCATGTCCGGCGCGCGCCTCTTCTTCAAGTGCGAAAACTTGCAAAAAACAGGCTCGTTCAAGATCCGTGGCGCCAGCAATGCCATCCTCTCGTTGAGTGAAGAAGAAGCCGCGCATGGCATCGTCACGCAATCGAGCGGCAATCACGGAGCCGCGGTAGCCTGCGCTGCGGCGTGGCGCGAGGTCCCCGCGTTCATCGTAATGCCCAAGAACGCTCCGCGCGTGAAGGTGCGCGCGATCGAAGCCTATGGCGGGAAAATCACGTTTTGCGAGCCCAAGGTTTCTTCTCGCAACGAAGTTTGCGCTCAAGTTCAATTGGAAACTGGCGCTGCACTGATTCACCCGTTCGACAACGATCAGATCATCGCCGGCCAAGCCACCGCCGCCAAGGAATTGCTTGAAGAAATTCCCGACCTCGACGCGGTCTTCGCGCCCGTAAGCGGCGGCGGGCTGCTCAGCGGGACTTGCCTGGGCGCTAAGGGATTGCGCCCCGGCATCCTCGTCTTTGGCTGCGAGCCCGAGCGAGCCGATGACGCTTATCGCTCGCTGAGCAGCGGCACGTTGCAATCCCTCGAATCGAGCGACACCATCGCCGACGGCTTGCGCGCATCGCTCGCGCCGAGAACGTTCGCCATTCTGCGCGACAATGTCGAACGCATCCTGCTGGCCAGCGAGGATGAAATCATCGCCGCCCTGCGCACCGTCTGGGAGCGCATGAAGATCATCATCGAGCCATCTTCGGCGGTAGCCATCGCTCCGCTGCTGAAGCCGGACACCGTAGCAAACCTCGGTCTGCCCGCCCGCGCCGACGGCGCACCGCCAAAACTCGGCGTAATCTTCTCCGGCGGCAACGTCGACCTGTCCTCTCTCCCCTTCTAGTTACCTGTGTTCGGCCCAGGCGAGGCCATCAGGCTCCTTGCCCGTCGCGATGTAGCCGGTTATTTCCAATTTTTACAAATCTACGACCGCCACCTTGTCCTTGGCGCTCACCGCGACATATGCCCGAGAGCCATCGGGCACGATGAGAATACCTGCTGAGCCGCCGCCAAAATCGAAGCTCCTGACTTCCTGGTGCGTACCGACATCCAGAATCACGAGATTTGCATTGGATGACCCGGAGGATCCGCCGGAGACCAGCACGCGCTTGCCATCGCGAGCGAACTTCAGACGATTACCCCTTACGGAGATCGGGAAAGTCAGCGTCGCTTTCTTGGTGGGAACATCGATGATGGTGACGGTCCCGTCTTGAGCATTTGCGACCCAAATTTTCCTGCCGTCGGGGGAGAGGTCGAATCCTTCAGCACCTCGACCGGCGGCGACGTTAGTTACCCGCCAGGTCTTCCTTGGATTACTAGGCGGCGTGCCAGGCGGCAGACCGCCAGAGGGCGGCGTCGAAGCCGGCGGAGGCCCCGGGGAGGGAGCGGAGACTTGTTCGATGATGCTGATAGTTCCAGAGCTGACGTTGGAGGTGAAAACGTGATCGAGATTCGGGGAGACGGCAACCATGTGTGTTCTGTCCTGGCCCGTGCCGATCAGCCAGTCAATGGTTTGCGTGGCAGGATCGTAACGCCCAGCGGCCTTATTCGTTTCCGCAGTGAAATACAGCTTGCCTCCCGCGAAGGCCAATCCATGCGGAGAATGCAGTGCGCCGAGATCAATGGGAGGCAAAGCCTCTTGAGCGATGAGATCGACAACAGAAATGGTGTGAAGAGCGCCGTCGGAGCCACCGTAATTGGAAATGTACGCAAGCTTGCCGCCCGGCGAGGCCTCCACTTCATGAGGATCCGGCCCCGCTGGTGCTCGCCCGACAACCGTAAGGGTCGCAGGATCAACAATCGCCAGCGTATTGGCTTTTTTCTCAAGGACCAGCAAAGCCGGCGAAGGCGTTTGCGCGCCGACCGAGCTTGCCGCTAAGAAGAGAATGCCAGTGAGAAAACGTCTCACTACTTCTCCTTGAGCTTAAGCTTGCCCGCGGCCTTGTTCTCCTCCAGGAAAGCGCGAAGTTGCGTGCTGGCGTCCAGCAGCCGGGTCCACTGCTCGTAATAAAGCGTGACGGGGAAGCGCCCGAGACCGTAGACGCTCACGCCCCCCTTTTCCCCCACACGGAAATCGAGCTGACCGGTGCGGCGGCTGCCGCCCTGCTTTTCGAGTTCCGCCAAACGGGCCTTCAACTCTTCATAAGACGGCTCAGCCATGTAGCCTCCTCAGATGGAGATGAGGGGGCGATTATACCGAAGCATGGGCCGTACAGAGATGCGGAATTGTGGTTGAGGGAGCTGCTCGTTCCGACGGGTCGAGCGCTTTCTTCTAGATCTGTCGAAAATTAAGCGTTGCTGCGACGAATCACTGTGCCGCAAGCCCTCCAAAACGAATGGCTTACGTGCCGCAACCGAGTTTAGCTTTGCGCCACGGTAACCGTCGCAGGCTGCTGCAAGCGGAACTCCAGCAGCGTTTCGCTGGGCACTTTTACTTGCTGGCCCCGGGTGAGCACCTGCACGGCTCCTCCGGCTCCGGCGCCGACACCCGCGCCAATCGCCGCGCCCTTACCGCCTCCGGCGATAGCGCCGATGATCGCTCCCAGAGCCGCACCGCCGCCGACTTTTTCCGCCGTGTTCTTGCCGCGCCCTTTGCCCTGCAGCGTGTAATCGCTGCTGACCACCGGATAGTCGTGGCCATCAATCACCATGCGCGTAAGCTCGAGTTGCAGCTCGGAGCTACCGGCCATATGGCCCGCCTCTTTCGCTTCGGCCAGGCGTCCGTAGACATCAGTGCCCTTGCGAGCCACCAACGCGCCGTTCACGGTTAAATCGGTTTCCAGGCTGGCGTGAAAGATGTCGCCGACGTGGTTTTTCGAAGAATCGACGCCGTCAATCATGCGCACTAAAATGCTCTGGCCCGCGGGAATCGTGACGGTTCCGCCTGCCGCAACCGGCTGCGCCTGAGCCACCGGCGCGGGAGCAGGAGCCGGAGCGTACGTCGGAGCGGCAGCGGCGGCGCCGCCACCGCGGGTGAACGTCACTGCCACGACATCGTTGACGCTGAATGCTTGAACATTGCCCTCTATTTCAAAACGTAGCACCGCCTGCGTGCCGCCAAGATAGCGGCCCTGCAGGATGCGCCCGTCTTTCAATTCCAAGGTATCGGCTGCTGCAACCGCGACAAACAGGAGACCCAGGGCGGCTGTGGCAACAAAACGTACTAAACGCTTCATTCTGATTCCCCTCTCGGCATGATGCGCGAGGCGATCCGCGTACCCTTACGGCCTGATCAGGAAAACTCCGATCAGAAGATCGCGCCCCCTCGCGGTAGTCTATTCTAGTGCCTTTGATGTTGTCATCGCCTCATTAGATGTATCTATTGAGCCGACTGGTAGATCCGGCGCGTGATATCGGCCATGAGCGCGGCGCTGTCTTTGGACTCCGCCATGCCGCGCACCAGGAGCACCAAGACGAACGGGCGTGGTGCGTAGACAATAGCCGCGTCATGGTGGATTTTGGTCAACTCCCCGGTCTTATGGGCCACGCGGGTGCCCGCCGGGAGTCCCGCAGGGATGGCTTCGTTGAATTTTTGGCGCGTTAGAATGTCAACCATTTGGCGGGACGAGTCCGGGTCGACCGCCTGGCCTTTGGCAATGGCCTCCAGCAAGATCAGCAGGCCGCGCGCGGTGGTGGTGTTGTTCATGCCCTTCTCATAGGCGTTGTTGTCTTCGACCCCGCGCAATACGCTCATGCCGTCAGCGTGCAGCGAATGCACAGTGGCGCGAATATTGTCCACCCCTAGTTTTTCGACGAGGAGGTTGGTGGCGAGATTGCTGCTCACCGTAATCATCAGCTCGCAAAGCTGGCTGAGCGTGCGGATTTGCCCAACGGCTTTGTATAAATCGCTTTCGGAGTCGTCGGTAGCATCGAGGGTGTAGACCGAGCCGTCGACCAAACTGTGGAACTCGTTCTGTATGGAGAGCGGATCATCCAGCTTTAATTTACCCTCGCGCACTTGATGAAACAGCTCGATCATCACAGGGACTTTCATCGTGCTAGCGGCATGAAACACTTCATCTGCGCGCGAGAACCATTCCATCTTGCCGTCGAGGGTGCGAAAGGCGACACCAACGTCCGCGCCGCTTCTTTCAATGCGGCTTGAAATGTCGGCCGCAAATTTTTCGTCAACGAGCTTTGCCGCTGCCTTCGCGCCGTCACCGCCCGAAGCAGGGATGTGTCCATACTGGGCAAAGGCAAAAGGTGAGGAAAAAACCGCGAAACCTAAAATCAGAGCAAGAAAATGCCGAGGAGTCATGGGACGGGATATTGCCCGAACGCTGCCCGCAAAACAACCGCGAGCAAAGGAAAAGGGCCCAAGCCGAATCGGCTTGGGCCCTCATCAATTGCAGCAGCTTTCTCTTGATTAGAACCTGCGTCGCGCCTCGTCAGCTTCTTCAGCCAAGCGCATGAGTACCGCGACGATTCCAGTGTTCTTGTTGTTTGAGGGATCGATGAAGAGCCCGTCGTCGACGAAGCTCTTAACCGCGGACACCGCGCCCCCGCCACCGGCTTCGCTCGTAGGACGAATAATGGATACCGGTCCGAACTTCGAATTCAGGAAGAATGTTGGTTCCGGCATGATCAGGTTGGTCTGGAATAGATCGGCAACTGTTTCGCCGCCGCCTATTGAGCCGGTCGCGCCAGTGTTGGGATCGACCCCGGTATTGAGTGGGGGGAAGGTAAGGTTGCCGTCGGTGATGTTCGGCGCGTTTCCGGCTTTGTCTTGCCAAGTCTGAAAGTGCATGGTCTCGCTGGGACCGATGCTAAGAAGAACCCGCAAAACTTCCAAATTAGTTACTTTCTGAGCCAGCGTCGGATAGAGGCTGGTGCCACCTTGCTCGATGAATCCAAAGTGAAAACCAGCCGTGCTCGCAATGGCCTGAAGGTGATTGGGAATGGTGCCGTCCGAGTTCAGTGCGGCCTCGGCATCGGTCTGGGGAATAGCCGGGTGCTGTCCCTTGGCGAGATCGGGCACGGCATTCTCGAATTTGCCTCCGAAGTCCGGATTCTGCAACGCACTGCGATACCGCGTCCACCAAGTCGTGTCAACCGTCAGTTGCCTCAGATTCGTGAGCCGTCCAGTCTGCGGCACTCCAGTCACCCTACTAGGCGGGAGAATCGCAAACTGCTGACTTAGATCGATCGGTTTGGCGCCCTTTGATTGCAGGTAGTTGTTCAGGAATCGATGATGGCTGATCTCGTCATCTGTATTGTCCGCGATGTACTGAGGCATATCGCCATCGAGGACCTGGAGAGCAGTAACGTACCCTGCGGCGAGTCCCGTGCTGATGGCCTTGCCATTGAGTTGCAGATCGATCCCAGATAGACCTACAGAGCTGGGCACGTTCGGAGTCGGTCCGCCGAGTTCCGCATATTGAATCCACAAATCGGCTTCGACCTGCTCCAGCGCGCTCAGGAACGTCAAAATCGCGATGTCGCCCTTAGTGATCGGGGCATGGTCTTCAGCTTCGGCGAAGGCAGCCGGACCGGAAACCAGTCCCACGCCTGCGGTCACTGCACCTGCCGCCACCATGCCATTTTTCAAAAACGACCGCCGATTATTGCGGCCGCTGAATACAGTTCCGTCTTTCTTCATTTTCTTTCTCCTTTTCAAATCAAGTCGAGTGTTGCAAGCGGGCGTTAGCACACGTGTACTCAGGCTGGAAAACCGGCGAGGCCGGCAAATTGTGGTCGAGAGTTATAAGGTTCAGGATCACAGCTCGCCGTGCTCCTGCTGTGGTTGCCTAAGTTGCTGCAACTCCGCCGGGTTCGGAATTGCCGCGGGGTCTTACGTCGATATTCAGAGCATTCCAGAGTGAACTTCACCTTCGAGAGCGACGCTGAGCCACTAATCAGCCCGTCGCCAGCAGTCACTTTAGGATTTCACAGAATGCGTAATGTCACAGCGAAGTAAAGTTGCTGTCAGCCCAGCGCACTTTTTATGTCTGTGGAAAAAGTCGGATTCAGCGCACTTCGGCGCTTTGCGGCGCAACGTTGTAGCCGTCCACTTCAAGGACCGCGGCTTTGCCACTCAGGTTCGAAGCACGATAGCCGGCGATAACTTGCTTCTGCTCGCCAGGCAAGAGCGAAAAGTAGTTGTCCGACCAGAAAATCGGCGTCAGATCCTCTCCGCCTTTTCCCTTGGTGACGCGCAGATGCACCATGAAGGCAAGGCTGCCGGTGGGATTGCGGACGCTCACGCGGACCCCCGCTTCGCTGCCCTGCTCTTCCTTAGAGGACCTAACGTCCAACGTTACTCGCGACAACGTGTTCAAGCCGGTCAGATCGGCGAACTGCGCCTGCGGCGTGTACACTGTGTCCTGTTTGTGCTTCCAGTCGAGGACATCCGGCTTCGCCGATAGCCAATAAAAATTGTCGCTGAGCTGCTTGCCCGCGGCGTCGTGCAGTTCCAATCGCAAGAAGTAGGTCGTGGTTAGCCCTTCGATCTTCGGGAGATCGAAGGCTTTGGTGCTGCTGTCCGGCGCGACATTCATCGTCCCCTCTTGCGAGCCTTTTTCCTTCGAGTCCAGGTTGTAGAGTTTCGCGCTGACTTTCACGCCCTTGACCGCTTCATACGTGCTGTTCACCACCGCGACCGAATTGTCGTCCCACGAATACTGGACGTGGATCGGCTCCATGGCCTTTTTAGTGCCGAAGTAGCCGCCAGCGGGGATCAGATAATAGTCATACAGGTGCCAGATCAACGAGGGCCAGGAATTGTTCAGCATCCACTGAATCACTCCCGTCGAAGTGTACTTGTTGCGTCCGTAAGCCTCGAACATGGCGCGCTGCCCGTCGTAGGTCATGGCTTGCGCTTTGCGCAGGTAATCGTCGAGCGAAGTCGCCGTGCCATAGCGGCGGTTCAATCCGTCCGTGAACACGTTAATGGTGGTGAATCGTTCGCCGCCGGAGTGGAAATTCCAGACTTCATCGATGGGCCACAAATGGTCCTTGGGAATAAAACGCTCGAGCGATTCGCGCGGCGGAACCGCCGGACCCGGGCTAGTTTCGGTGTTGTAGCCGTAGGCACCGCCAGCCTCAGTGTCCGCAATCCAATACACCGGTGGAACATATTCGTAGGGCCCGGTCATCTTCACGCCAGACTGGCCGGTGACAGTTGTGGCCGTGGCGCTTGCAGACGACAGTGACGGATTAGGCCAGTTCAAGTCCTTGAGAATGCTCAAATACGTCTTCTCCACGTTCGCCGGCGGTGGCCCGTCGCTGCCATACAGCCACACAAAAACGCTGGCGTGATTACGGAGAATTCGTATTTGGCTCCGCAAAGATTCGGCGGCGATTTTGTACTGCTCTTCCTTCCAGTTGCTCCATTGTTCCCAGGCGTCGCAACAAGTCCATCCGGGCATCACCAAAATTCCCAGCTGATCAGTCTTTTCGTAAAACTCCTCGCGATCAATGCGGCCTTCCAGTCGAATCGTGTTCAGTCCCATGTCGCGCACGTAGTCGAGGTCCGCATCGAGCCGGCGCGAAGACCAGCGCAGCAAAATGTCTGGCGCCCACGCCGCTCCGCGAATCAGAATCTTACGGCCGTTGATCTTGAAGAGCCGATAGCCTTTGTCGGTCAACTCGGAAGTCACTTCGCGAATCCCGAAGGTCACGCTGCCGGCGTCGGAAATCTTATTGCCAATCTCGAAGGAGAGCTTCGCCGTGTAGAGATTTGGCTCGCCCATCTGGTACGGCCACCAGAGCTTCGCGTTCGCCAGCTTCAACTCCGAATACTGTTCCGGCGCAAAGCTGACAGTCCTGGACTCGCCGGCGCCCAGCGATACCTGCTGGCTCACTTGTCTTCCGTCGACCTCAGCGCGAAGCACTCCGTTCACCGCACGATCGGAAGCGTTCCGCAAATCAGCGCTGACGGTCAGCGCCGCCGACTTATAGCCGTTCTCGAGCTTAGAGCTGACAAATGAATTGCGCAGCGACACGTCCCCGCTGGCGGTAAGAAACACTTCCTTCCAGATGCCCATGTCTTTGTCCGGAGGCGTGGGATTCCAGTCCACCCAGCTGATGCCTAGATCGTTTTTACTCGGAGCAAACACTTCGACCGCCAAGGCATTGGCCGTGCCGGCATGCAGGGCCTTGCTCACGTTGAACTCAAAGGTCGCAAACGTTCCCGCCACGTCGCTGGCATCGGCGATCTTTTGTCCGTTGAGCCAAACGTTAGCGCGGTAATTGATGCCCAGCAAATGCAGCCACTTCGTTGCTCCCTCGTAGTCAGAAGGCAGCGAGAACTCCGTGCGGAACCACCAGGAGCAGCGAAAGGGGCTGCCCTTGGGCAAGTCCTGGTTCGCGAAAAATGTTTTCGACGAATAGTCCATGCCCGGAAACGATTTCAGGTTGGTGCCATAATTCGGATCTGGGTAAGTCTTATCGGCGACCAGAGCTCCCACAACCGTGCTGGGAACATCGGTGTGGTGCCAGCCCTTCGCGTCGAAGGTCCGTGCCGAAATCTCTGCTCCGCCAGCCTTCACTTCGCAAGACGACTGAATTTGCCAGTCCTTATGAAGGAAGATTTTCGATGGCTCATCCGCACTAAAAGCAGCGCGGCCGCTCAGCAACAATCCGGCAGCCAGCGTGAGAACAAAGCAACCACGACGCGACATAGCCTCTCCCAAAGAGCGTCTCAATTAGATGGAATCCGGCAAATGGTGAATGACTCCGCCAATGTTAAACCGATTCAATTCACCGGGAGCCCCTTTTTTCAAAACTCAGGCAAGCCGCGAAGTGTAACACACGCGTGTCGCTGCCAACCGACAGCCATCTGACGGTTGCATATTTAATTAGGCCGGTGATAAAATCCGTGAACTCTTCAGGCCCCCAGAGCAGTTTCCGAGCTTATATCCTCTGTTATGTTGTCGACGTTTCAGGGGGAATTTCTAAAGGCAACTACTATTATCCATGATGTATCACTAAGAATACGACGGCAGTAGTGCCATGTATGCATGGGTGGCGTGGACTCGAGCAAGGCTGATACGCGCCGCCAATTAAGGCCGACATAGGCGTGGCGCGAGTGTCGAACCGGTCGGTCTACGGAGGACGCTAAATGAGGGGCCGAGTCGAATGGTTCAATAGTTCGAAGGGATTCGGCTTCATCGCGCGCGATGACGGTCCAGATGTATTTGTCCACTACACCGGAATCGTAGGCGAGGGATACAAAACCCTGGAGGAAGGGGACACCGTTGAATTCGAAATTGTCCAAGGTCCCAAAGGGCCGCAAGCTGCAAATGTGACTCGGCGTACTCTCGATTCTCCGCCGCATAATCAAGTCGTCATGGACAAGCAGGAGCCTTCTGTGAAACCCCGTTTGACCACCTACGATCCGAGGAATGTTCCAGAATGGCTGAACCTAATGGGTCAGGATGTGCTCAAGGGAGCGCGCGTTCCACCCACCTACACAACGGTAGTAGATCAAGATCGCAAATTTGTTGACGTTTCTAAAAGTTTCTCCGAGCTTGTCGGCTACAAGATCGAGGAGCTGATCGGAACGCGCTACGACCACTTAACCGCACTCAACACCGCCGACATTCCAACGACATTCAATCTGTTCTCCAGACTCGGATACATGCACGGCCTGTGGATGTTGGTTCATCACACCGGATACCGCATCTTGATTCGATATGAGGCTTGGCTCCGACCGGATACGAACATTCAATCCAATATAGACCTCGTAAGGACCCTCGATGAGGGCTTCAGTGCGACCTAGCTGCGGCCGTGCGATATGAGAGTGCACCCGTTGTGGTAATCCGCTAAGGATTCGGCGTTTGTAGACGGTCTACGGAACCGTTGGCATGAAGTGGAATTTGAAAATTGGTCCCGGAGGAGGGAGTATTATCCAACTACGACTGAAATGCACACCTGCTTGACTATCTGCACCACTTATTGACAACTGTATACGGTACTGTTACACTGTACACAGTTTGGAGGCACCCAGCCCAATGAGCAGAGCCAAAGCAGTCCTCGCGGCGCGGATCAACGACGGCGCCGGCAAATTCCCTTTTGTGAACGTTGAAATTCGACGTAACGCAATCAGGCTACCCATCGAGGTCGACGGAAAAGTCTTCGAGCCTGAGGCGATCCTCGGCTACTACGCTCGCTATCCCCACGTTGTTGGCAACTGCCTCTTCCCTGGCTGCACTGGCAAAGTCGCCCGCCACGTCGAATCTCTCGGGAAGGATCACACCGAAGCCTTCACGAAATACCAGCGCATCGAGCGGGACTTCTCGCGCGTTCGCGAGGGCAAGCTGCCGGTCGAGGAAGTAAAAGCACCCACGAAGGGCCGCAGCATCGAAGAGACGATCGGCGAATTTGAAGAGGATATCAAGAACAAGCAGCGCAAGTTTCGCACAATCGAAAGCTACACGAAGTCCTTGGAGCAATTCCAGACGTTCTGTGCTTCGGCGAACGTCAGAACCGTGGATCAGATCGACAAGAATGTCATCCTGCGGTTTGTTGGATGGATGGAGAAGAACCTGGAGACACGGCAGGGTGGTCACCCGAATAACACCTACCGCAATAAGCTGAAGGACCTTCGTGTGTTCCTGAGAGACATCGGCGTTGGGATGCCGCTCAAGCCAAAGGATTGGCCGAAGGCAGTCAAGGCGCGCAAAGAGAAATATTCCGTTGAGGCCGTGAAGAACATGCTCACCGCCGCCGATAAGATTGAGCGGCACACGAACAACCAGTGGTCAGCGGAAGACGACAAGGACCTGATTCACTTCCTCCTGAAGACTGGGTTCCGCGACGATGAGATCGCACACGCGCAGTACTCTGACATCAACTTCAAGAATGGAACTGTGAATGTGACCCCGAAGCCGAGAGGCACGTTTCCTGGGCACCCAGAGATTGCCTGGACTCCGAAGAACAACTCTGCGCGTGAGAAGGACATCGTGGTCGACGACGCGTTGTTGAAGAGATTGCAGAAACGGAAGGATCGCTACTCCGCGAAGTCAAACAGCCTGATCTTTCGGAATGGGAAGAGCAGACCGAATAATCACCTGATCCGCGTGATCCAGCGACTGGCGAAGGCGGCCGGGATCGAGGGACGGATCGGCTTGCACAAGTTTCGCAAGACGTTTGCAACGATGGTCGCGAAAGAGGAAGGCATCGAGGCAGCGCGTGTGCTTCTGGGTCACGAGGATGTCGCCACCACCCAACGCTATCTCGCGGCGGATGAGATTGCACCGGAGCAAGATCGTAAAGTCGTCAAGAAACGGTTCGCGAATTTCGGCAATTAGCTCCGCGGACCGTCCTTGTGGCAACGGCAATCGCAGGGACGAACCAACGCTTTCCCGTCCAGTTCGCATCCGCAGCGCTGACAAACGGATGCCTTCAACACCGACGTGCTGGACTTCGCCGGAGGCTTTTCCACAAACGGATACGGCTTCAAATCCTCGTACATCAGGCCGCCTTCACCGTTCGCTTGTCGAGATACTCATTCAACCACTGCAAGCGAAATCGCACGCCATCTCGCACGCGGGTGTAGGTCACCTGCTTTGTCTTCTTTAAAGTGTGCATGGTGCGGAGGCTAACCCGAAGGTATTGTGCTGCTTCCTCAATGGTGAGGTTCAGGCGGGGATTTTCAAGAACGATGATGGAGATTGCTGCAGAAGGAACGAGAGACAATTTCTTCTTAGACACAAACCCAACCTTATTTGAGTTCGTGCCGAAGCACTGAGGTTACCGGTTTGTTTGAGCTACCGGTCTCTTGTCTATCAGCAGCCGCTTGCCGCTGTTGCGACTCTAGGATCTCTCCGCGCCTGAATGGCGGCAGCACGGCCTCTAGAGCCCAACCGTAAACACGCCCGCTCGGGCGGTACTTGCCGGATCAGGAGGTGATCCGACGTGCGCCCAGTATGTCAAGCGCGTTCACTAAAACCTATGGAACGTTAGTTGTAGTACTTGATTGTGGAAGAAGAAAGAGCCGAGGCCGAAGCCCCGGCTCTCGTCACTTCAGTTACTTCTTTCGTTCGGGTACCACCGACTTTTTGTCGGAGTTCCACGACTTTTGATGCTCCTTCCGAGCACTCTCCAGATAAGCGCTTCGTTCTTTAGCGACGGCCAGTCCGTCTTTGCTGGTCACGTGGCGACCAGCTGTGGCCTTACTGGCCTTCGCAACGCGTTGATCGTTTTCGCCTTTCCGTTCAAACTCTCCTTGCAGAGGTTTTGATCCGCTGGCGTCTTCGCTGTAACAGTGGTCTTGGGTTTGTGTTGCGCCGTGAGCTTCAACCGGTGTGTAGTTTGTAGTCAGCGGCCGATCCGGGCGTGGCTTAACTTCTTTTTGTGTGTTCATGTTAGGTTCCTTGATCAAGTACTGCATTCGAGTCGTGATATCGACGATTCGTTTCTTCGACGCCATTGGGGGCGAAAAACTTTTCAGGACTTCGGCCGCGCGTTTTTGCCGCTGATGGCTCGGCTAAGGCAACCCAAGAACCAAATCAAGAAAGGTGTTATGTCCAAACTTCCTTCTGTCTGCGTTTTGCCTAGCTGAGAATAATAAACATCTCGTTCCAGCATGAGTTGCCGAGCGATGCTGCAACTTTCTTGAATGTGTGGGTTTATCTCTGCCAGCGCCATTTCCGAAATTGATCGGCTGATTCTTCCGTTTCCGTTTCCAAAAGGGTGGACGGTTAGAAAACGCAACGGGGCGATAGCCACGCGCAGCAGCGGGTCTAGTTCTTTGGACTTCCCGTTGAACCAAGTAAGAAACTTATCCATTTCTTCTTCGATTTTCTCAGCTTCTGTGCAAACAAAGCCGCTGTCTTGGAAAAATAATGGGCCCTCCTCTACGCCACGATATTCTCCGATGGGAAATTTGCAAATCTTGGTGACGTCATAGTAGTAGAGCCTGTAGTGCCAATCGCACAGCCTTTGCTTTGTGAGTGGCTGGTTAAGGCAACGCATCGCATCGCCCATCATTTCACCCACGCCTTCTGAGTTACCGCCGTGCTCGTGCTGGTTCGTCTCTTCGGCGGCAAGAATGCGCTCCCAGGTTGAGACATCGCCGGTCGTGGAGATATCGCAATGGTTCGACTCTTCGAGGAGTTGGTCGAGGTTTGAGCGGACTTTAGAAAGAAGAGGGCTTAGCTTTCCGAGGTCACACCTTAGGTCTTCGAATTCGGGCTGCGGGCCGCGTAGAAAAAGAATCTGATTCACGCCGAGGTAACGAGCGCGGAGGTCTTGAAGATACGCATTTGTATGTGGTGCCATATGTGCGTTCTCCTTGTTTACTTTCTGCCGCGCGTTCGGGCATCGCCGCTATCCGGTTTCCCGCCGTTTAATGCGTTGTGAGGGACTCCGCGAGGCTCCCAAGAGCCTTTGGCCTCTGAATAGTGTCCGACGCTGTCGAACTCTTTGCGCTCCGCGATCGGATTCGACCCCTCTTCAATCAGGATGTCGACGATGGTTTCGAAGTCCTTCGCAGTGCCGCTAGCCAAATCTCCAACGGCGACTTGTCCTTCACACTCGGGCGCCAAGTTTTCTCTGGAGATGTCATATTGAAATTTTTGACGGTCCACGATCACACCCTTGGTTCCGTCCCACTTCACGACCCGAAAATAAATTCGTTCTTTTTCGTTGATCATTTCGAATCTCCTCTAGGTACTGGCGGACCATTTGGAACCAGCGAAGTTGGTGGTGCGGCTGGTTGAGGCTGGATTAAAAGCTGCTGTCGGAATTGAGCTAACGCCCCGCTTGACGGCGCTCTGACATCGCCACGAACGTGAGAGCACTCTTCCTTTTCTAAATCAGCATTACAAGTTGCACATCTCATTTCTGAATCTCCTTTGTGAGCGCTTCGATCCCTACCCCGTTTTCGATCTCAAAGTGGAGTGCGCACAGCCATTTTCTTTCGGGACCGACATCGATAAATCTGATCGCGGTAGAGTCGCACTTCTCAATTGAGCACCTTTTCATCAGGCGCCTCTGTCTTAAGCGACGCCGGAAATTCATGACCTCCCTCCTGGATCTGGGTCGATCGCAACCACGTTCGTCGCGACCGGCTTGGTCCGGGGGCGTCGGGGTGGCCGTGGATTCCTGGCATCAACGCCGTCTAGGTCGCGGAGCCTTCCGTTATTCAACATCCGGGTCCAGGATGTGTCAGGGCTCTTCGTTTTCGCGCGGTCGAACCGAACACGTGTTCCCTCGAAGTCAGCCCCGCGAGTGAGTGGACCCGCGCCGATATAAAATTCCTGGCCGTCTTCAGTGACAATGAAACCGAATTGTTTCGCTGAATCCCAAAACTTAACTATGCCTTCCAACATCCTAAGTCTCCTTCGCGTTGGGCGCGGTACGATCAGTTGCTGATGCACAGAAAAAGAGAAGGCCGCCTGAAAGCGGCCTTCGTGTGCTGGCGAGTTTAAGGAGGGAATAAGCCTTGAGCGAACCCGCCAACTTCCGTCGCTCTGTGAAAACTTAGCTGTGCTGCGCCTCTTTGAGCGCCTCGGCAAAAGCAGCGTGGGTTGGTCTCACCAAGTCGGCGATTAGACCAGCCGTAGGTGCCGCCTTAGCGGCGATTGTCGGTTTTGGTTGCGGAAGTCGTGGGCGCTTTTCTCGCCGGTTGCGATCGCGTTTGCGATGCTTGGGGAATCCGTTGCTCATGTTCAGATCCGTCCTTCCGCGGCGGCCTGATCGGCTGCGGATCGATTTTTCCGGTTATCAAGCCATTTCCTTTTCCACTCTCGGCTCGGCAACTCCCTGAATTCGCGCGCACAAGTCTCGACCGGTGTTTCGGTAACGACCGGGACCACAGGTGTTTCCTCGACCTGGGATGCTGGTGCCGAAGCGGGTGAATTTGAGCCAACGCGCCGCGACATCGCCAGCCATTCGCCCATCGCCTCGGGCGGAAGAGCCTCGACGATCTGAAGTCGAGCCAGGGCGCCCTTTTCATACAGCGTTACAAAGGCAACTTCCATCGCTTTGATTAAAACCTGCAGCAATGCGACCTCGTCCCCGTCCTGCACCGCCTCGCTGATCTCCGCACTCAATGGATTTTTCGTTCGGACGAAGTTGGACAACGTGCCGTACAACCCAAACTCACCCTCCAACGGCCCGAAGCAAGACATCAGATTCATCGAGCGGTTCCGGAATTCAGTCGCCGCACGTTCTGCGATCCTGCCGATGTCTTGCCGGGTGAACTGGCGGCTCGGACGCAGCGCAACATCCTCGTCATCCGCGACTCCGTGTGCAAAAAGTTTTCCTAGTAATGACATGTTCGTTTTCCTTTGGCCTTAAATGAGGCCTGCGTTGATAGCCGCGTTGAGATTTTCTTGATACTCTTTGTAACCATTCGGATTCATAGCGGGAGACGAGAGCCTCCGAACTTCGCTCGTGGATGCTCGACGATAATTCTCCGCGAATTCTCTCAAGTCCTTAGTGACTCGCGTTTTGTCCTGGCGAACGGCTTGCGTTCCGATCGCTACGACGGCATCACCGACTTGCGTCTCACCCATCTCCCGTTCGTAATTCTTTCGCATAAAGCTGGCATAGCCGGCATCGACTCTGGCCCGAGCCTTACACTCCGATGACGTGTGCGTCTCGGAAAAAATCCGATACTCGCTCCAGGCTTGCTGACTCGCCGTGAGTGGCTTCGGGGCTGGTGCCTCTTCGACCTTTTTCCGCTTCGGCTCCAGATCTCCAGCCAGGAACAACTCCTTCGCCGCGGCTTCCGCTTCCGGTATGGTGATTTCAACTCGACCGGCACGCTCTTGAGCCAAGCCGACGATTGCGTAGACGTTGTCGCTTGTCTTTAGACCGGCTTTCTTAATTTCCTGGCCCACGGGGGTTTCGAAGAACGCTGCGGCAAACCGATCATTGTTCGCTGCGTCTTCGAGTTCCCAGTTCAAAATCTCTCCGTAATATTCCATGACTCTTTCTCCTTGATTTATCTTTCGATTTCGATTCGAACTCACAGACTGCCTGGACGTATTCGCGGGGCGTGCTGTGCCGCGGTTGGCGGTGGAGTTGGTGGTTCTTCGGGCGCTTTCTCGGCGTGCTGCAACAGTCCGCGTTCGACGCATTTGTTGTACGCATCCTCGACGGAATCGCCTCTGGTACTCTCGATCGCGGTGCCGGGGTAGCGAACGAACCAAAATTGGTTCCCGTTTCCCGGAACCACAAGGACACCCTTGAATGGGGTGGGCGTCCGGCCGGCTTGATCTGGTGAGCTGTTGACCGCTCGATCGACTTCCTGGCCGTTTGGTTCCAAAGCGAAATGCACGTCGTACTGTGGTGGCAACTCATCACGGAATCGACGCTGCATCACCAGTGCGTAGTCATACCGGAATTTCTGCGCCACGGTTGGATCATCGTCAAGGTTGGGCCAAAGATAGAGCCGACCGGTTCGCGTGTCCCGTTTCGACTCAAGGCTGGCGATCCAAACACGCTGTTTGGTTTGGGGGTGGAAGAAGAACGGAAAAACGAATGTTGCTGCGCTTATGCTCATGATCGCACCTAAATCTTGTGCTCAGCGATTAAGCGATACACGGCCGCTTTGAATCGGGGCTCGCGAATTTTTTTCTTGAGAACACTCGCAGGAAGCGCGTGATATTCAGCCGGGGTTAGTTCGTAATCCCCGCCGTCGCTAACCGCTCCCTGGCTTGGCCTGGGCGGCAAACGAAATCCGGCTTGCTGGTGTGCCAAATCATAACGAACGCGAAACTGGTTGTAGCCGTCGTTATGCCAGTACTTCGCGCTCAGATCACTCTGCGAGAGGCTCCCGAAATAGGATTGTTCGTCCGCCGTTAGTGGTGCGGCCTGAACCTTTTGAACTGCGCGATCGAAGTTCTGCTGAAGATCGTCTTTATCGCTCTTGCCGTCCGTGCGCAGCAAACTGCCGTTGGCAACGCAGCGGTCAAACGCCAATCGGGCTGCGACAACCGTCGGTAAACTTTGCTGCATCGCACCGACCAGGGTTTGCAAAAGTTTCGGGGAGTGGTACTTCTCCACGAGTTGCGGATTTGATTTTAGAAAACTTTGCGCTGCGTTTTCGAACTGCGATAAGTTGAGGTTGCTCATCGGTTGTCTCCCTCCATTTCATCGAGAGTGCTCGCGTATCTCTTGAAATATCGATTTGAGTATTTTTCAATCGGGTACTTCGCCACAAACGCTTCCAGATCCGGAGCAGACATTTCTTGCTGCAGATACGGAAGGACGGTGGACCCGCATACCATGCCGCGTAAATCCGCTGCGGTGTAAAACTTTTCCTGGTACGCTCCGGGAGCCATTGAGCCAGATGAAATCAAACGCCACAATAGTTGTGCATTCGTGAGTTTTAATTCTGCCCCACCCAAAAGATGCCTTAGCTTTGTTCTAAGGGCCGGGTTACTCTTTTCCTCCAAAATCTGGTCGATCGTTGTGCGAGGCGGGTTCTTGATAGCCGCATCGATACGCTCCAGTTCCTGCTCAAGTGTTGGCATTTTTCTTCTCCTGGTCTGCTAAAATTTGCTCCCACACACTTGCAATTTCGCTGTTAGGCGAGGGGGTTGATGGTGCCGATGCTGCGGCCTGAACGGGTTTCTCAGTGTCCACAATCTTCTGGAGCATACGTTTCTCTTTTCGCCGTTCCACGCGATCCAAGCAAACTTGCTCCGCGTGATCGACCAGGGCTGAGATTTGGTTCAGGTGCAATTGCTGGTTTGGCTTCTTGAAGAATTCGTGGGCTACCAATATTTTCTTGCGAAGATATCGGACGTTGGGGATTCCCAATTTTTTCACAACGGCCAATTGAGCCATCGCGGAAGTGAGATCCTCGAAGTTTTGACCCGGTGCGAGCACTTTCGTGCCGTTTGCCGCAATAACGTCGATCACGAGTCTGGATTTAATCTGTCGTATTGCAAGCGCGCGAAGGTTGGTACCTCCACCTCGGTTTCCGCCTCTTGGCATAACGAACTCCTCCTGTGCGCGCCACGAACTGGCCCGCGGGGTGCGGTGCTGCGATTAATGTGTGACGACCTGGAAGGTGCCGCCCGTCTGTTGAACACGCCTCAATCGGACGAGATCGGCGACGGTAGCTTTTACACGCTCTGCCTTTTCGTGACGGTGATAAAAGTCATCTCTCACCTGTGCCAACGTAACTGGCTGCGGTTGTTTTTCCATCCACTGGAGAAGCTTGATCTGGTTTTTTGTGGTGCCGTTGAAGATGTACTGAGCTGAGTCTTCGCAATAACCCCACAAGAGCTGGGCGGCGCGAAGGTGCTTCACATCCACCGCGGATGACTTGTCTAGCATCGCGTAGATCAACGCGAGCCTCCGAATATGCGCTGCGGCTCGGGATGTCATCTTTCCGGCGAGGCCGGACAAATGGCTGTTCTCGATCTGCAAGTACGTCCTCATCCACGTATTTTTCGCAGATGCTGTCAGTCCAACGCAGCCCTGTTTTTTAGCGAACTCGATAACCTCGTACAGCTTGGTGATCTCATTCGTCCAGTCGATCTCAGGTCCGCCTAAAGGGCAGAGCTGGACGCGGTAGACGTAGGTATACAGGAACCGATTCCCGAACCCATTTTCGTCTGCTCCGTCCGGCATCTTGCTGACAAGTTCGCTGCGTGTCGTGTCACCACTGATGCTAAGATGCGGTTCCTGACAACCAGCACTGTTGCTGATGCCGTCTTTGGTTTGACCTTTGACTATGTTCTTCAGTGGCTTGCTGTCCCAGCCGTCACGAAGAACAACATCAGCTCTCGACTCAGCTTTACCAGCCAACAAAAATACGCTGGCCAGTTCACCTTCGCGGATGCACAACCGTTTGTCGTCGACACCGGGCACAAGCGTGTTGATGAAGCCGTTGCTTTTCTTGTCAAACCGTTGCTGCATCGTAGCGTCTTTTAGCTGGGAGATGATGGCTTCTGAAGATCCGAAACCTGAAATCGTCCGGTTGTTGAACCACACTGAATCCACCTGCTTCAACAACCTATCTATCTCGTCTCGGCCGCCACCTTTGCGCGAATAGCTCGAATCCCCGACGCGAGCCATGAACTCGTTCGCGTAATGACGAGTAGAGTTGATGTTGAAATAGCAGGTGTGGCCAAACATCGAACCCAAAGAAACCAGCAAGTCCAACAGCATTCCGGCCGGATGTGCTTCGTTGTACTGAGACGCCTTCCGAATGATGTCACCAGAGAGACCATAGTAGATGTCATCGGTCCACTCCGGGCCTGCTTGAGGTTTGAGCGGAATAACTGGCCACTCCTGCTCAAGTTGGACTTCGTACTCTTCCGCGGACAATTCGTGTTCGAAACCCGAACCGGAATCAGACTCGGTTGTGTTGACCGCGGCCTTCTGATTTGATTCCGACCGAATTCTTTCAGCAGTTTTTATCGCGCGCTCAATGGTGCTGTTACTGTAATCCGCGCGGTTCCACTTGTCGCGAAAGAGCGGTGATTTCCTGAATTCCTCATCAATCAACTCGGGATTGTTCCCGTGCTGAATTGCCAAGGCTGTTGCCAAAGCCATGTCAGCCTCAGAGGGTGACGGATATTCCAGACTGTTGCCGTGTTCGTCCTCGATAATAAATGGATGGGTAGACTTGACGGTGCCGCGCGTCAGCAGTTCCAACTTGTTAGTCACGACCGTGCCAGTGCTTTGGATTCGGACACCTTCTCCGGCCTTCGTCGTGTTTCCCTCTTTGTCCTTCGTTGGCGCCGGAAATTTATCGCGCAATTCCTGGCAGATCCGATAGACCTCTGCCAGATTGAATTCGTCAATCGTGTTGGCGTCGTCGTAATAGGATGCGCCCGTGATCGTGAAATACCTGGCGCGGTCGAAAACTTCAATTTTGACCTTGTCACCAAACCCGACCTTTGGATCCAAATTGAATACGCGGTCGGTGCCCGGGAGTTTGCCACGGACCCAAATGCGCAGTCCGTAGCCTGATGGTGTGTATTCCGTGTAAGACGGAACTCGATTGAGCAGTTCTTCGGCCCACGGGGCTAATTCCCCGGTTTCTGGATTGCGGCATCCATCCAGATCGAACCCGGTGAGTTGTTGTGTGATGGCTTCGCCGCCGATGACGAACCCGACGCCCTCAGTGCTGCTGATGATGGCGTTCTCTGCGGCCTTCTCGAATGTTGTCCACGTTGACGGATCGGTAGAGGAAGCGTGTCGGGTACCCGACGTGCCACAAACGAATGGCACCTTCGATCCGTTGACGAGTTTCCAAGAAACCCAATTCGGCAGAGACTTCAAGATATCCGGAACTTCCAGCAATGCGGCGCTCACTGCGCACCACCGACAGCCGGAACAACCACAACTTTCGCGTTCATGGCGCGCGGCAATTCACCGTCTCGACGCGGCGGAGCAACACTGAAACTAAAAGTCATGCCGGGTTGTGGAATAAAATCGAGGGCTTCTTCGAGCTGAGAGATGTGCAGAAAAAATCTTTCTGTGTGGCGGGTCGGCCCCTGTAAAATTCCGAAGCCGCGGTTGGTGTGCCAAGATTGCAACTTCCCGAACTTAAGAGCTGACATGGTGTAAACCTTCGATCGAATGTGACTCGATCAATTAAATTAAATCAGACGCGGCGACTGCCGAGTCCTCACCACCTTTCTGTGTCCGAATTTCGAACTGGATCGAGGGACTCAAAACCAGATGTCTCGACGCATCTTTTGCTTATTACGAATCTAAGTCTTCGCTCAGAAAATCGAGCACGTTCGGGCTAATCAGTGTGACAACCCGATCTCGAAGCAAATCCACGTTCGCTCGCTGCTCAAACGAACAATGCTCTTGCAGAACGTGCGTGATAGAGTCATGCACGCTATCTCCGAGACGCTTACCGCAATCGCAAATAAATTCCTGAAAAATCGTGTCCTGAAATACTCCTGGTGCTGTTCCCATGTTGATCTCCGGAAAGCTATTTTCTAATTGCTCACCTGGAGATCAATCCGATCCTCGGGGGCTCGCCTACTTCTTCTTGCTGACAATCACCAAAGCCGCCAATCCGGCGCGTGGGCGATTGTGTTAGTGCTGTGTCCTCACTTCTGGTCTCCGTCGAACTCTCCTGCTCGTAGACGCTGAATCAGGTCCTTGATTCGCGAAACGTCTTGGAAACTGACCGGGAATGGATCAGCCGCGCTAACAATCAGCTCAAGATCTTTGAAGAGATCTTCGAGCTTAAGAATTTCTGTGTTGTGCAGCTGGCTCGTTCCGGAAAAGTAAAGGCTGAGACGGTTGCGACTAATGCCAGAAAGCTCCCCGAGTGCCGCGGTGGATACCGCGAGGATGTCACGGCGCATCCGATGAAGTTCCTGATTTAAAGCCATCACCGTCTCCTGTGTCCTGCAAGTGCAGTTGTATCACTCTGAGAAAAACCAAATAAAAAGACGCAGCCCTAGGCTGCGCGATCGTGTGTCCGGTTGTGATGGGAGCAGGGTTGTTTCCTCTCCCTTTCCACTATTAGCCGTGTTCCTACCGGGAAATGAGAAATCCCCTTTGTTTTATTGGGGATGACCCCACCTGGCTCCTATTCGGAGTACGGGGAAAGGCCCAGGGATGAGCCTGGGCCCTTTGGAGGAGAAGAGTAGCGATCGGTCCCAAGTTGACGCTTGAAAAGATCGGGAGAGGATTCCCTCTCCACCAATAGCCGCGTTATTACCAAGAAACGAGAAATCGCCAGTAAAACATTGTCGATCACCCCTATCAGGCCGCCACGTGCCAGGGGCCTTGCGCGAGAGCAGCCAGAAACAGCTGGATGCTCAAACGAAGGATTTCGTGCCGCACTGCCGGTTGCCCGGTCTGGGGCAGGGGTGGAGTTACCGCGGGTTCAGGTTCGACCGGGGGCTGCCAAGGATGGCTGAAACGCGCCACGGTCTCAGCCGCCTTCGTCTCGTCCATCAGTTTCCGGAAGGCGGCCTCACCGCGCTGTTTCTCCCGCAACCAAAGTTGGTAGGAGTTCAAACCCTCTGTAGCTTTGTCTTCGTCCTTCGTTCTTTTGGCCGCTTCTTTAGCAAAGAGACGTCCGTACTCCATCTTGAGTTGCATGTCTTGGCTCATCTCTCTGCGGGGGGTGTTGTTTTCGAAATGTTTAGGGTTCGTGCCGGTACCGAGTTGCGCTCGCGCGATCACTCGCTCTTTTTCATCTTCACGAAATTCGCGAGTGATCTTCCGGTCGGCGTCCTTCGGCTTGGCGATTTTCAACAACGCGTAACCTTGATCAACGAGATCTTGAATATAACGTTGAAGATGGCGCGTGGATTCCTTCTTCGACGGATCGAGCTTTTCGGGAAGAAAATATTTGTCGTCGTTTTGCTCGCGGAAATCGACGCGAAAGAGTTTGTCGTTGATCCTCCGAGCAGTGACTTTCCGCCACTGGTCCTTGACCTGGTCGAAAAATGTGAAGCCGTCGTCTTCGTCCGGGCACGAAAATGTGCCGTTCTTCTGAGCTGCGAACTCAACAGCCTCTTCGACGGAATTTGCTTCTTTCGCACCGACATCGTAAACGCCATAAGCTTCTTCAGCCTCGTTAGCTGCGCGGCTGTACTTGCTGAAGACACCCTCGTAGGACAAGTGATCCACGAAATAGTCGAAGAGAATTGCGCAATCGACATCTGACTTGGACTGTTGAAATTCTTTCAACGCTGGATACTGCTTCTTCCTAGCGTTGGCCAGTCTGGAGCCGAACTTCCTGAAGAGATTTAAATCCTTGACCCACACCGGTGTGTGGAACCGTGGGCCGGGATTCTCTGGTGTTTCGCCAAGCACGGCAACGAAATATCCGAGCGCAAGTGCGTCGGTTAGATCGGTGTCGAGAAATCCTTCGACCGGCTCGAATGCTTGTGCGCCGTATTGGCTGCGCAGCGTGGAGTCCTCGCGATTTATTCGGTCAGAGAATCGTTTGCGGGAAACCCTGCTGGTTGGTTGCAAGCGGTTCCATTTTTGAACGAGGGCGGAATATTCGGGGCTACCCCACACGGGCGAACCTACAAGTTTTTCAAGCGCGGAAATTTCGGCGCGGAGTTTTTCTTCCGTGGCTTTTTTGGACAAATCTTTAGTGGGTGTAATGGTGCGTGACATAACTCTTCTCCATGTGTTACCCCGGTCGTCAAACCGGGCCCTGGCTTTTTGCGAGGAGTCGGGACCTCGTGGTGGGCGAGAGCACTGGAAAGCGCTATGGCCGTACAGATACCTTCAGTTTTTGGTGGATTTGAGATCAGAACCCGTCTTGCAGGTGGGCGGTAATGGCGTCTGATGCGCCGGCTGGTGTCAAGAACTATTTTCTACTTTGGCCCTCAAATTGCCTTGGCTGCCCCGATTCGCCCCGTGTGCCGTTTCCTTGAGGTCCGGGTCGCGCCGCGGTACTTGGTGCATGCCGGATCACTGAGAAGCGCAGTGCCCCGGCCCGACCTGGCGTAAGTGGCGGAAGGCGTGGGAGTTGCCGCCGACTTGAGTTCGACCCCTATCCGAGGAGTCCACGCGCTCGGCGTGAGTCGCCAAGTTCTGGTTCGGGCACCGGTTCGGGCGCCTCCGATCCCGGATAGCCTGCGGGGCGAACTTTGCTAGCGACACGCAGACCGGGATTCAAGCTCGCGATATCGAAGACAGGTTGCTCGGCCACCGTTTCATTGATCTGCTCGAGTTGTGGTTGTGGCGTCTCTACCGATGGCTCTGCCTTGTGCGGCACTGGCGAAACTAGTGGGGCTCCGCGGTAGGCGGCCAGAACGCGCTGCGCCGGCGAGTCCGTCCGGCCGAGCTTTTTGTCTTGAGCCGCTTGCTTTTCCGCGCACGCCAGAATCTTCTGCTGCATCAGCGGGGACGAAAGCATGATGCCGAGAAAAGTTTTGACCATTGAGGAAACCGATGAGTTCTGGCCTCGAGTAAGAATCTCGTCGCGGACGAGCACTTCTAATTTTAGACGATCGAGGGGATCGATCACCGCGGTTACGCTGACGCCGGGATTATTCTTAGCCATAACGTCAATTCCCCTCTGCTTCAATTGGGCTGTTGCCCGGTTGCTCAACTGAGCTATTGGCGGATTGCGGGACTGAGCGATTGACGTCGAGTAAGTGATCGACAAGCTGGGACTGGCGCCTGGTTTTTTCTCGGGCGTCGATAGCCTCCAGCTTTGAGAGCTGCAGATCCAGTAGCCGACGGATGAACTCGGAACGGTCTGGGCTCAGCCGGTCCTTCTGCCGTTGGGTTTCGAGACGTTCGAGAAAGCCCTCGGGCAATTTAAGGTGGATGCTCTTCATTGATTTCTCCTCGGCGGACTCTATGTGTCCTCTCCATCTATAGCCGTGTTTGTACCCGAAAACACGAAATCGCCTTTGTTTATGCGGGTATGACCGGGGTACGATGTTCCAGGGGCATCCACAACGTGGTATCGCACTCTTCCCCTCCATAAGGCCGACGAACTACCTCATACAAGAAAACATACTGTGGCCGCAAGATGCCGATCTCGTTGCCGATGTTGTGAGCATTCGCTCCGCTGGCACTCCCCACGGACTGCACGGATCGTCTTAGTTGCGGAAAGCAACATATGTGGGTCCTTCGGCGATTATGTTGGAGCGGCCGGCGGGAGCGGCACGGCGGTGTGAGCGACCAGATGTGTCCGGATAAATGTTCCGGATCAGGGACAAGAGCGGTCGGCGCTGGGGGCCCCGTCGAAACCGCGGTGCGACAGCGGCGCTCGCGGGCGGGTGCGCGATGGGGGCCAGGAGAAGGCGTCGGAATTATTACCCCAAAACGTCCGGGTGGTATAAGAGTCTTAAGACTCGATTGGCTGACCACCCCTGAAATCTGGGGTAATAATTCGACGGCGCGCTAGAATGTCGACTGTTTTTGAAAAGTCTGCGGGCTAGAATGTCGACTGTTTTCCAAAACTCCGCGTTTTGTTGGGTTTTGTCGGCGAAAGAGCCGCGCTGGAATGTCGACTATTTTGGAATTTTGGCATTCGCTTTAGTTTCGCTTTGACGTGGCCGGCGCGCAACGCGCTCCAGATACCCCCACACAGTAAGGTCTTTAGAATCATAGACTTCGTTTTTTTAGAGGATCAAAATAGTCGACATCTCTGCGCGAGCTATCGACGACGGGTTTTCGCGTGGGGATATCTGCTGCGCGAAGCGCGCCGAGGCTAAAAACGCAAAACAGTCGACACTTTTGCGCGAACCCAGAAAACAGTCGACACTTTTGCGCGCAAGCAGTTTTCAAACTCGAATTGGATTCCACGAGCCGCGCGGGACCCACCGGCGCAAGTCAGCGCTGGCGTGTGATCTTCCAAGCCGTGGAGCCCGTCTGTATTGATTCCGGTTGCGAGCGACGAAAACGCGCAGGAGCCTCCAGAACGCACGATCTTGGTTCAAGGCCCGGATCTGCGTCCACACCTCCGATCGTGCTCCTAAGCCGACAAAGCGTTTGAATACTATAGGTTGCAGACGTTGGCTCGGGTGTCCTTCGGGACTCCGGAGAACGTGAATGTCATCGGCCAGGGCTGTGGAGCCCTGTTTTCCGTCATTTACCCATAGGAATTTTTATTTTTGACGGCAGCCCTGATCACCCAGGTAACCGGTAATCGCTGGCGCAGAAGCGAACGGCCCCTGGCGGGCGGGTAGGCAGGGTCCCCTTGATAACGGCTCTACAATCAACAACATACGAGACGCGAGACGACAATCGCGCGCGAATCCTCTCTGGCTGGGGAAGGGAGAAAACCGGTCGGATCAGGAATACGCATTTGTTTTCAATCGAGTACAAGACTTTTTCGAGCAACATATATGCGCGGTCGCACGGACGCGAGCAAGAATTCTGTGCAACGACAGCAAAAGTTCTCGAGCAACGACACGTCCACACATGTGTGCACTAGTTACCGCATGTGTGTACATTCTACATTCAAATAAAGTCTCCTGGAATCATCGAGTTGCGGACAAAATCCGCTAAGTCCTTTGTTTCGCTATGCAGAATCTACCCACATGTGTACACATGAGCACAGAAGGCAAACGAGTTATTTATGGTCACGTGTGTGCACATGTGTGTAGCATCTGACAGACGCCTCGCCGCAATCGAGCGAACCACTGATCAGACGGCAAAGTCACCACCACGTCAAGAGGTGACGGCGCCACAAGTTCTCCGTGGCCGAATGAATGGCCCAGCCTGAGACGATGAAACCCTTGCGCAGTTTGGCCGGGCGGATTCCAGAGACAGGTAAGGGACGCGTCTCACGCGTCGGGGAATCGGGCGGAATTCTTCACTGCTCAGTAGAAACACTCCAACAAAAACTTTGACAGCAACATAGACGGACATCCTAACCGATGTTCGTCTCCGATGTTTTCAAAGGAGACGCCATGCAAGCTTTCGAAGTGAATGGCAACGAGATAGTAGAAGAATCGGACGCAATTCGTTACGCGAAAGCAATCTCCGAGGAATCCGGTAAGCCTGTGGTGGTCTGGCAGTCTGGCTTGCCCGTGTTGTGGATAGCGCCAGAAATTAGAATTGGCCGCGCGTCACGTCCAGTCTAAACGGGGCCCCCAGCGCCATCTCATCCCCATTCCGCATTTTCCCCATAACGCAGAGCACAGCATGCAATGCCTGATGAGAGCAGGCATTGCGCGAAGTGTTCTCACTTTTCAGGAGGCATCAATGGCACTCGCATGGTCAAAAGGTGACGCTGGATGCTGGGCAGATGGCGCAGCAGGTCACCAGCATGTACGCAATCGGTTGGCGCAATTGGTTGCGAATGTCTGGACGCCAGAAATGCCGGATAAATACGGCTATGACGTTGCTGAAGCGCTGGATGCGGAGATGTCCGACGATGCTAGTGAGGAAGACGATGCGCTGGACATCCTGCAGGAATTTACCGACGCCAGTCTAACTTGGCAGTTTGTAGACGGTGACTTGCTCTTGCTTGAAGACACCGACGCAGAATAACAATTTCCCCGCAGTTCTCCCCCAGTAGTTCCTGCCAGCACCTTACACCACAAGCCTACCCGTTGCGCGCATTCCTTAAGTCGGAGTGTGCGCGCCTATGTGGGTTTAGAGAATTTTCGAAGGAGGATTGATGAGCGACATTCAAGAACGCGCAAGCAGTGATTTAGCCGAGCAACTCTCGGGTAAGAGCGGATCAGCAGCTGACTTGCGGCACGACATTGAACAGCTAGAACACGATTTTGATTTTGATTCGTTTGCGCCATACACGCACGAAGAAACCGACATCATCAACGACCTAGAGAAAGAGTACTGGCGTGACGCTGAGGACATCTGCGGAGACAAGACGTACAAGGCTACGGAATGGGAAGAGGCAAGGCGAGCGTATGCAGGAGCACTCGCCTATACCGCGTATTCATCCATTTGGGAGCAAACCAAGCAAGAACTAATTGAGGCAGTCGAGCAATTCGAGTCCGACGCTATCGACTTTGGTTGCGACGAACCTGTTATCTCCCTCTCCCTGTCTTGCCTTCATGGTTGGGCAGCACATAACCGCGAAGATGCGGACGGAACGATGTATTTCGAGTCTCGCCAATTGGACGGATGCAACGGTCTTGCCCGTCAAGTCTCTGGCGTTTGGATGTCCGTGTGTTTTGTTCCCGAGAAAACCGAGAACTTGAACCCTAGCAGCAAGTAATCCCCAGTAAATGCTTCACGCGCTAGGCCATTCGCAAAGAGTGGCCGTGCGGGGAAGCATTTCTTTTCCCCACAATCCAAACGAAAGGCAGAACAGACGAACCATGAAAAACGGTAAACGCATTCTCAGTGTCACTGTGCGAAGGATGATTGACGAATCCCCGGACACATCTTGGCTCGGCGAGTATTCCAACCGGACAGAGACAGAGTACGCAATTGACCGCGCACACTCGGAAGACTGTGCCAGTGTTCGACAGGACATCAGAGCAGCAAAGCAGACTCTAGAACACGTTCAGCAAACCATCGGAGATTTGCATAACGCGGTCTTGGCTCAATACAACGGAACGCTGGCAAACCAAAAGCTTGACTCAGAACGCGATGCACTGGATGACGCCTACAACGAAGTAGGCGAATTGATTGACTCTGTAGATGAGTGTGACTGC
>WNFR01000971.1_pt1 | contig 29519 bp, 24 predicted proteins | sample 5400221 | NCBI WGS metagenome assembly WNFR01 (sample SAMN13153357, study PRJNA577476) | soil metagenome | isolation source: 40 cm soil under Madrone tree | place: USA:California | collected 2016-06-14
GTGCTGCTCGACAAAGAAGACGTCGATGGCATGGCATTGGATGCCGAGGGCAATTTGTGGGTTACCGGCTTCCGTTCCACCCATTTGACCCGTGTCCGACACGACGGCACGCAGCTGTCCCCAGTCCAGACGCCGGCCGGGGCGATCACACAAATTCGCTTTGGCGGAGCGGACATGCGCGACTATTACATCAATACCGTTCCGGCCGATGGTGGCGACAGTCTCAAGAACGGCGTGCCGCTCACCAAACAAAACTCTTTCATGTACCGCGGCCGTTCAGACGTACCGGGGATGCCCATTCCGCCGGCGCGATTCAAGCTTACCTGAGCCAGCGAGCTCTGTCCCCCCGCCGTCACGATGGCAACACGGCCTTCGAGTCTTCCCGCTGACGCACCCATTCGATATCTCCTGATGCGTGAGTTTCGCTGCATTGTTGGGGAGAAGGGCGGCCCGGTCAAGCCGGGCAGGGCCTTCAAAATGACAGGCCCAGTCGAGCACTGCGCTATCGGCCGCGACTATCGAGCGCGACCCGTGCGCGTGATCGGATGTAGGCCTGGAGCTGGCTCATTTGTGCGTCGCTGAACATTTCGAACTGCGGCATGCCGCCCTGAAGCAGCGCTCCGTCATGAACCACGGCCCGGAAACTTTGAGGGTCGAGCGCGATCGCGGATTCGCGGAGATCGGGCGCGGGTGCACCCGCGGACACGGCATCCCGTCCGTGACAGACCATGCAATTCAGATAGAGCGACTTGCCCGCTTGGATATCGGTTTCGCTCGCCTGGGGCTTCGAATCACTGAGTGCGTGCACGGTCATATCGCGCGGCCGTGACGCCGGGAGCGCGGCTTTGCCATCGATGGTGAAGCTCAACAGCCGGCGGGGCGCTCCCCATTTCCATCCCACGTCCATCACGTCGCTGCCGATTGCGGCGGCGCCGCCATAGCCGACCAGCAACGCAATGTACTGTTTGCCGTGCCCCTGGTAGCTCATGGGAGGGGCGATGATCCCCAGACCAGCGTTGAAGTGCCAAAGCCGCCGGCCGTCGGCGGCGTCGTAGGCCGAGACATAGCCATCAGCGGTACCCTGGAATACGACATCGCCCGCGGTCGACAGTGTGCCGCCATTCCAGATCGTATCGTGCTGCACTCTCCAGCGCGCCTGCTGCTTCACCGGGTCCCAAGCGAGCAGTGCGCCTTTCCCATCTTCAGAATCTGCCTTGAAGGATCCGACGGATAGATTGGCCACGAAAACGTCGCCTGTCTTTGGCGGCCCTCTGTAGAAGTGCACGCCGTTCTGCATGTAGGGGATGTAGACCAGCCCAGTCTTCGGGCTGAACGACAGAGCATGCCAGCTGTGTGCGCCGGTGGGATTTGGCCAGATCACCGTCTCGCCGCTCTCGTAGCGCACGTCCTTCGCCTCGACGGGACGGCCGCTGGCGAGATCGATGTGGTCTGCCCAGGTCACCTTGCCGATTTTCTCCGCCGAGATCAGTTTTCCGGTTACCCGATCGATGACATAGAAGAAGCCGTTTTTCGGCGCCTGCATCAGTACGTCGCGGGGCTCGCCGTCGATGGCGAGTTCCGCAAGCGTCATTTGCTGCGTGCAGTCGTAATCCCACGCGTCGCGTGGATTGATCTGGTAATGCCAGGCGTAATCGCCAGTGTCAGCATCGAGGGCGACGATGGAGGCGGTGTAGAGATTGTCACCACCACCGGGGCTGCGCACCGCGGGGTCGGAGGGGCCGGCGTTGCCCGTGCCCAGATAAATGCGGTTCAGCTTCGCATCGAAAGTGATGCTGTCCCATACGGCACCGCCTGTGCCGGTCTTCCAGTACTCGCCGCGCCAGGTGGCGGCCGCGCGCTCCATCGCGGGATCTCCGCGGTTCCGCTCCGGCGTGCCGGGCGCCACATAGAACCGCCAGGCCTGCTTGCCGGTCGCCTGGTCATAAGCGGTCACATAGCCACGCGCGCCGAAATCCGCGCCGCCGTTGCCGATGATGACCTTCTCGTTGAAGGTCCGCGGCGCACCCGTAATGAATTCCATGGAGTCATGCGCGGTGGTCTCCACGCTCCAGAGAAGTCTACCGTTGCCGGCATCGAGGGCGAACAACCGGCCGTCGAGCGCGGCTGAAAAGATCCGCCCACCTGCGTAGGCTACGCCGCGGTTGACCGCGAACCCGAGGCGCATCTTCGCGGTATTGTGTTTCCAGATTTCCGGATCGTGGCTCCACAGCGGCTTGCCGCTGCTCCCGTCCACCGCGTAGACCTTGCCGTAGCTGCCGGTGAAATACAGCACGCCATTGACCGCCAGCGGGGTCGCCTCCAGCGACACTTCTCCCGGGAGGTCCAGCCACCAGCCCAGGCCGAGCCTGTTCACGTTTGCGGCGTTGATCTGATCGAGTTGGCTGAAGTTGGTTTCGTCCGCATCGGCGCCATGCGATACCCAGTCTGCAGCCGCGCCAATCGACCGCGCCCGAGTCCCATTGCCGGTTGCCAGCGCCAGAAATGCGAAAAGCAGCGAGAGCGAATCAACTCTCCGCATCGATCGCTTCCTCATACAACTATGCTAACACAATGACCAGCACCGATATAACGCGGTCTCGTCCCCGCGATTCTCGTGTGATACAGTCAAAAATATCACGACGACCCTTCATGTACTGAAGTGCTTGATCTCTACCTCAAGGGCCATGTCCTGTCTCCTCCATGAAGCTTGAACTGCATCCCGACCGTCTGTTCCCAGCTGAACCGAGCACGCGAGCGATCGCACGCCGGCTGTATGCCCAGGTCGCCCGCTTGCCCATCCTGAGCCCGCATGGCCACACGGACCCGGCATGGTTCGCGACCGATGCGCCGTTCGAGAATCCGGCGCAGCTCCTCATCATTCCGGATCACTACATCTTTCGCATGCTCTACAGCCAGGGCGTGCCGCTGGAAGCTCTTGGCATTCCCCGCCTCGACGGCGGCGCCGCGGAAACCGACGCGCGCAAGATCTGGCAGTGCTTTGCGCAGCACTACCATTTGTTCCGCGGAACCCCGTCGCGGCTGTGGCTCGACTGGGTGTTTCAGGAAGTCTTTGGTTTCGAGGAAGTGCCGGACGCGCGGAATGCGGATGCGCAGTACGATCAGATGCAGGCAGCGCTGAAGACGGCGGCATTGCGCCCGCGCGCGCTGTTCGAGCGCTTCGGCATCGAAGTGCTCGCCACCACCGAAGGGCCGCTCGATCGGCTGGCGTATCACCAGCAGATCCGCAGCAGCGGTTGGAGCGGGCGGGTAATCACCACCTATCGGCCCGACGCCGTCGTCGATCCGCAAGGCGAAGGTTTTGCGCAGAACCTGGAGCGCTTTGGCGAACTGGCCGGCGAGAACATCGCCGGCTGGGAAGGCTATCTGCGCGCCCACCAGGACCGCCGCGCCTACTTTCGCGCAGCCGGAGCGACGGCCACCGATCACGGTCATCTGCACGCCACGACCGCGGACCTGTCCCCGGCAGAGGCGCGGTCGCTGTACGCACGCATCCTGTCGGGGCGATTCAGCGCCGCGGAGGCGGACGTTTTCCGCGGTCAGGTGCTCACCGAGATGGCGCGCATGAGCCTGGACGATGGTATGGTGCTGCAGCTTCACCCGGGCGTGCACCGCAACCATCACCTCGCGCTGTGGCAGCGCTTCGGTCGCGACAAGGGCGCGGACATTCCGATAGCCACCGAATATGTCCGAGCGTTGCAGCCGCTGCTGAATCTCTTCGGCCACGATCCGCGGCTCACCTTCATCGTGTTCACCCTGGACGAGGACGTCTACAGCCGAGAACTGGCTCCGCTCGCCGGGCACTACCCGGCGCTGCGGCTGGGTCCGCCTTGGTGGTTTCACGACAGCCCGGAGGGCATGCGCCGATTCCGCGAGCGCGTGACCGAAACCGCCGGCTTCTACAACACGGTGGGTTTCAACGACGACACGCGTGCCTTCTTATCGATTCCCGCACGACACGATGTGGCGAGGCGCATGGACTGCGCCTTTCTCGCCCGACTGGTGGCCGAGCATCGACTACAAGAGAGCGAGGCGCACGAACTGGCGCAAGCGCTGAGCTACGGTCTGGCCAAGGCCGCGTACCGCCTGTGAGCCGCCGTCTTGGCAGCATGACGCTGAACCTGCTTCCGGCCGATGTCGCCAGGCCGGCGTATGACCGGCAATCGGTGCAAACCGGCGTCGTGCATCTGGGGATCGGCGCTTTCCATCGCGCACATCAGGCAGTGTACTTCGATGAGGCGTTGGAGCGTGGAGATCGGCGCTGGGGTGTCGTGGGCATCTCGCTGCGCTCGACCCAGGTACGCGACGAACTCGCGCCGCAGGATGGTCTCTACAGCCTCGTCGTGCGCGACGGCGCCGAGGCCCGGATTCGAATCATCGGCGCGGTGCGTGGCGTGCTGGTAGCGCCGGAAGACCCCGCCCAAGTAGTGCGCCTGCTGGCGGAGCCGCAGGTGCATCTGGTGACGCTCACGGTGACTGAGAAAGGTTACAAACTGGAGCCGAGCGGCGGCGATCTGCTGCACGCGGACGCCGATATCGCCGCGGATTTGCGCGAGCGGAACGCTCCGCGCTCGGCACTGGGCCTCATCGTTGCCGGCCTGGCCGCTCGGCGGCTGGCCGGCCGCAAACCCTTTACCGTCATGAGCTGCGATAACCTGCCGCACAATGGGACGCGGTTGCGCAGCGGTGTGCTCGCGCTCGCGCGGGCGCACGATGAGTCGCTTGCCGACTGGATTTCACGCGAAGGCGCCTTTCCGGGCACCATGGTGGACCGCATCGTTCCCGCACCCACAACAGGCGATCGCGCGCAGCTGGCGCAGCGCCTGGGCCTCGAGGATCAAGCCGGTATCAGCACCGAGCCGTTCCGGCAGTGGGTGATCGAAGAGCGCTTCGCCGGGCCGGTGCCCGACTTCGCCGCGCTGGGTGTCAATCTCGCGGCCGATGTGCAGCCCTGGGAGCAGGCCAAGCTGCGCCTGCTGAACGGCGCGCATTCGGCGATGGCCTATATCGGCGGCCTCGCGGGTATTGAGTTCGTGCATGATTTCGTGGCTTTGCCCGAGGGCGCAGCGTTCGTCGAAGCGCTGTGGGAGGAAAGCGCGGCCACACTGTCTCCACCGCCATCGCTGGATCTGGCCGACTATCGGGTCCAGCTGTTCCAGCGCTTTCGCAACAGCGCGCTGCCGTATCGCCTGCGGCAAATCGCGACGGACGGTTCGCAAAAACTGCCGCAGCGCCTGCTTGCGCCCTTGGCCGCCCGCAGTGCGGCGCGCCAGCCGGTCGCGATGCTGGGGCTGGCCGTTGCCGCCTGGATGCACTGGCAGCGCGGCGTTGACGACCGCGGAGAATCCTTCGTCGTGGATGACCCGCTTGCGGCCCAGACAGCGCGGCGTGTCGCGGGCTGCATGGAAGCTGCCGCATGCGTGCAATCCTTGCTGGGCCTTCAGGCCGTGTTCGGCGCAGATATCACTGGCGACGAAGGGTTGCGGCAGATGCTCAGCGCGCAGCTGGAACGTATCGAGAAGTTGGGCGCGTTGGGCGCCCTGCGCGCAGCGCTCGCGGATCTGAGCTGACGACCGGCACCGTCCGCTGTTGCCTCAGTCGTGGGTGCGCGCTTCCAGCGAGTCGAGCTGTACGCGTGTCGGCAGCCCGTCGTTATCGCCTGTCACCTGAATGGCGAGACCTGCAACGAGGTTGCCGCGGGCAACGGCTTGTTCGGGTTGGCGCCCTTCAAGCAGCGCGCTGATGAAGCCGACCGCGAAACTGTCCCCGGCGCCTACGGTATCGACGACCTTCGCCACCAGCGCCGCCGCAACATTCAACTCCTGCTGGGCGGTCTTCAGGTAAGCGCCCGCCGCGCCAAGCTTGATGACGACCCCATGCGCTCCCCGCCGCAGGAAGAACTCGGCGATGGCCGAAGGGCTCTGCGCACCGCTGATGATGCGGCCCTCTTCGAGGCCGGGCATCACCCACTCCGCGAGTGCGGCCAGGCGGCGCATCTGCTGCACCATGTCATTCACGCTGGGCCACAGGACCGGCCGCAGATTGGGATCAAAGGTGATGCGCTGGATGCCTGCTGCGCGTGCTTCGCCTGCGATGTGAGCGGCGAGTTCCAACGAGCTCGGCGAAATCGCGGGGGCAACTCCGGACAGATGCAGATGGCGGGCGCCGGCGAAGTACCTCGCATCGTAGTCGGCCAGCGACAGCCGGCTCGCGGCCGAGCCTTTTCGATGGTATTCCACGGCCGGGTCAGAGCCATCGAGTACGCAGGATTTCAGGTAGAAGCCGGTCGGATGTGTTGGATCGATCTTCACCCGCGCGGCATCGATGCGCTGCTGCAGCAGCGTTTGCGTCACGAACTCGCCAAAGGAGTCGGCGCCGACCCGGCTCACATAGCCCACCTTGAAGTCCAGCCTCGCGAGGCCCACGGCCACGTTCAGCTCCGCGCCGGCGATGCCTTTGCGGAAACGCTGCACCTGCGCCAACGAGCCCGGCTCCTCCGCAATGAAAACCACCAGCGGTTCGCCGTACGTGACCACGTCGAGCGTGCAGCGTTCGGCATTGGTCCGTGCCGTATTCACCCCTGGAGCCCGTTGCTGCGTGCGATTCGGCCCACATGGGCTGCACTTGGCTTCGGCGTGCGCTTGAACGTGGTTCTGTTGACGGCAAACAGGCCAAACTTCGGCTTGTAGCCCTGTTCCCACTCGAAATTATCCAGCAGAGACCAATGAAAATAGCCGAGCACGGGCACGCCCGCGGCAATGCTTTCCTGCAACCCCGCCAGTGCGGCATCGACGTACCAGACGCGGCGTGCGTCGTTGTCGGTCTGGATACCGTTCTCCGTCACCATGATCGGCTTCTTGGTCTCGGCATAGACGTAGTTGATTCCATTTCGCAGGGCCTCGGGCCTGGCAAGGTTCGACATCATGTCTCCCCCCTCGGCGAAGGGCATCGGCGGCGGCATCGGAAGCGCCTTGCCTTTGCCGGGGACCGGGATCTGCCGATAGATTTGAACGCCGACGAAATCCCCGGCTCGCCGCACGCACTCCAGCCACTCGCCATAGGCGCGCTGCCTGACCTCCTGATAGGGGCTGTCCTCGCTGCCCGGTTGAAAGTCGATGATGTTCAGGGTGACACCTACCGACAGGGCGGATCGTTCGGCCTTGATGGCGGCGAAGCCCTGCTCATGTCCGGCGATCAATTGTGGTGTCATGCCGTCGATGTCCGGAAAGTTCATGGTCACAAAGCGCTCCGAGCCGGTGGCCTTCGCCGCTGCCGCGTGGGCCGCCTGCTCGAGCTCGTCGCGCTTTTTGAAGTAAGTCGCCGAGGCATCAATCGCCCTGAAGGTCTTCATCACTTGCGGCTCGTTGATCGTAAAAGCGAACGCCATGTCGCTCGCCAGCGCCTTGGCGGCCTTCGAGCAGAAACGCGCGAATAGCGCGGGAGCTTCCGGATTGAGCCATCCGCCGGCCATCGCGAACCAGCGGGGTGCGGTGCCATGCATGAAGGTCACCGCCGGATCGATCCGATGCTTGCGGCAGCACTCGATCACACGCTTGTAGTAATCAAGCTCGGCGGCCGAAAACTGGCCTCGGGTCGGCTCGATTCGCGCCCATTCCAAAGAAAAGCGGTAGGAATTGAAGCCAAGACCGGCGAGCAGGGCGATGTCTTCCTCGTAGCGGTGATAACTGTCGCACGCATCGGCGGAGCGCTCCACGAACGCGGTCGGCTCGATATTCTCCAACAGCCAAAAATCTGCATTGACATTGTTGCCTTCGATCTGGTGGCCGGCGGTCGCCACTCCCCATCGGAAGTTTTTGGGAAACTTCTTATCGGCCACGGCGGTGTTTGCGAACGCAGCCGAGACTGCGCCGGTTGCCGCGAGGACGGTTGCTCCCGCCGCCGCGGCGAGAATGGTGCGGCGGCTGCAAGATGGGGTCTCGACGTTCATGGCTAACTCCTCTTGAGCTTCAACTGGTTGAGCATTTGGCGATCGAAACCCCGCAGCATGCGCAGGCTGCAGTTTTGGTAGTGCAGCCGTCCGCCAAGACTGCGCTGCGGCAAACTTTGACGCCTAAAAATCTGAATTGTCCGACTAGAGAACTCGTCAATTTTAGTTCATATTACAAATTGGTCAAATGGAATACCCAAAACTGGTCTGACCGATTAGGAGACCGGTCTTCCGTCGGCGGCAGCATTGCATGACGTCGCGATTTCACGCCGTCAGAGCGCAGGGGAGAAATCAGGCATGGTGGCGAATCGATCTTTAGTGGGCATTGGCACGGCGATTGCGCTTGCAACCGTCTTGGGCGAGGGGGCGCCGGGGACCGAGGCTGTGCGACTCGATCCCGGCACGCTCGCACCGGCGGCCACCGTGGATGCCCGTTTCCAGTCTTACAACGTTGAAATGGCCGAGGTGATCGGTGCGAGATTCTGGAAGCCCTATGCTCACATGTCGACGACGAGCCCGCCGCCGGCCGAAATCCAGGTCGGACGTGACCCGAACCTGTTCGAGGCACGACCGCCGGCGGATTTGAGCAATCGTCGTTTGCGGGCACTCGCAGCCGCACTGGGCCCGGCGTACGTGCGGGTTAGCGGCACCTGGGCCAATTCGGTCTATTTTCAAAATGACGATGCGCCGGCCTTGGCGACCCCGCCGGACGGCTACAGTGGTGTGTTGACGCGTGCCGAATGGCGAGGGGTCGTTGACTTCGCGAAGGCGGTCGACGCTCGGCTGGTCACCTCATTCACGGTCAGCTCCGGCGTTCGCGATGCTTCCGGCACGTGGACGCCCGCGGAGGCGCGGCCACTGCTCGACTATACGCATTCGATCGGCGGCGAGATCTTCGCTGCGGAACTCTTCAATGAGCCGAACCTGGCAGGATTCGGGGAGGGTCCCAAAGTCTACGATGCAGCGGCATTTGCACGCGACAGCGCAGGGTTTCGCGAGTTCGTCATGCAGGCTGCGCCCGGCTTGAAAATTGTCGGTCCCGGCGACGTTCTCACGGCCAATGCACCCATGCCCGGAGCGCCCACGGCCGAGGATTTTTTGACGGCAAAGCCGCCTCCGCGGTTCGATGTCTTTTCCTATCACTTCTACCCGGGAGTATCGCAACGCTGCGCACCACCCGACAATCCGATGGTGGGAACCAGTCGGGACCAGGCGCTTACGGACGCGTGGTTCGAGCGCACCGACCGAGCCTTTAAAGCACACCAGGCAGTACGCGATCACCATGCGCCGGGAGCTCCAATCTGGGTCACCGAAACCGCTCAGGCGGCCTGCGGCGGCAGCCCGTGGGCGGCCACCTTCCTCGATACTTTCCGCTATCTCGATCAGTTGGGACGGCTCGCCAGACAAGGCGTAAGCGCGGTCTTTCACAACACCCTCGCCGCGAGCGAATACGGGCTGATCGATCCGACGACCCTTGACCCACGGCCCAACTACTGGGCGGCGCTGCTCTGGCGTCGCTTGATGGGTCCCGTGGTGCTGGATGTCGGGCAGACTCGTCCCGGCCTGCATGTCTATGCGCAATGCCTTCGCGATGGGTCCGGCGGCGTGAGTGTGCTCGCGATCAACCCGGGTGAGGCGGCCGCCGCTTTGGAAGTGCGTGCGCCGGCAGAGGTATATACCCTGTCCGCAACGCCGCTCGAGAGCGGCACAGTGCTTCTCAACGGGCGTCCGCTCGCGGTGGGCCCGGATGACCGCGTTCCGGAGCTTCAGCCGCAGCGCCTGAAGGGGATGCGCCTCACGCTGGCCCCCAAGAGCATCGACTTCATCGCGCTACGGCGCGCCCGAAATCCGAATTGCAGGTGAGTCCAGCCAGGGTCGCAGGTCCACCGGCGAGCCGCGTTCGGCGCTCAGATAGCCGGCGTAGACAGTCAGCAGGACGTCATTGGCGAGCATCAGATCGCTCTTCGGAGGCCGCCCGTGCGTGATCGCCCCCACGAAGTCGCGCAGCTCCTCAGGATAGCCGGTCACCGCGTCCTCATCTGCAGCCGGGAAAGACCAGCCTTCCTTGGTCTGTGTCTTCTCGACGATGTACTCGTCCGCGAAGTAGCTGCCGTCCGGCGTAAAGGCCTGGCACATGGTGTTGGGGTTGATGTTGGCGCTCGCCACCGCTCGCGAGCCGTGCGCGGTAAGATAGTTGCGGATGCCGCCCAGTCTCGTGTCGGTGCAGGTGAGTTGGGCAATCGAACCGTCCTCGAACGTGACGAAGATACCGGCCCAATCTTCAACATCCTCCCACCCGACCGTCACATGCTGCCGCGGCTCGTTGCGAAAGGATTCGATGTTCGTCAGGTTGGCGACCTGCCCGAGCACTGAGATCGGGCGGATCGGCCTGCCGGTGCGGCGGAGCCCTTCCTGATACTTGAGATGCAGCGCGGCACCGATCGGATGCGCTCCCAGCCTGAGGAGCGAGCCGCCGCCGGCGGTCCGCCACCGCAGCGCGTAGCGGCTGTGCGAGCCGGAGTGTGATTCCTCGGCCTCGATCCGCATGATCGTCGAGCTGCTCGCGGCCAGCAGGCGATCGACCTTGGCAATCGGCGGCGCGTAGACCCAGTTCTCGCCGTAGCAGAATGTCACGCCGGCACGCTCGATTGCCGAGCGCACGGCACCGGCTTGTTCCGCGATCGACTCCAGCATGTTCTGACGCGAGGCTCCGCGCGCGCACCAGCTATCGTGCGCACCCGGCGGTCCGAAGTACCCTCCCAGAGGCTTCTCGCAGATGATGTGCTTGTCGTGTGACGCAGCCTCGATGATGAGCGGAACGTGCAGGTGATTGGGGATGCAGATGTCGATGACGTCGATGCCGGGGTCGCGCAGCATCGCTTCGACCGAATCGAACGATTGAGGGACGCCATAGCGCTCCGCGATACCGCGCGCCGCTACGGCGTTTCGCCCGCAGATCGCAGCGACCTGAAAACTCTCTCCATAAACCTTGCGATAGCTCGCAAGATGAAACTGCGCGGCAAATCCTGTGCCGACGATGCCGATTCTGACCGGTTTGCCCATGAAATCCTCTCATTGATGCAAGGCCGCATTACTCGCGCAGATCCTGTCCCCGGGTCTCAGGGGCAAAGAGCGCTGCGACGAGTCCCACTAGGAACACCGAGCACATCGTCATCGCCGCGTAGCGCAGCGGTGCCGGGTACGCGAAGCCAACGAACACGCGGGTGGTGAGCAGGGCCGAGACGAGGCTCCCGCCTGCCGCCGCGAAACGACCCACGTTATAGGCGAATGAAACACCGGTTCCGCGAACCTTGGCGCCGAACAACTCAGGCAGATAGATCGCGAAGCCGGCGAAGACGCTGAATTGGGCAACCCCCATCAGGGGCATCATCCAGTATGCATCCACCGGCGTTTGCAGGCGCCAGTAGACGAATATCGTCAGCACGAATGCCGCTGAAAAGCCGATGATGAATGCGGGCCTGCGGCCGAACCGCCCCGCAATATAGGTAAAGAGTAGCATGCCGAGCGCCGCGCCGACCATCTGCAGCAGATAGGCCCGATTCGTCGCCTGGGCAACCTGCGAGGCGATGTCTGCGCCCGGGTTCCGCGCCGTAAAATAGGAGACGAACAGCGCATGCTGCAGGTCGACCGCATATTCGCCGATGCCCCATAGTCCGACCACACCCGCGACAGCGAGCAGCGATCCGAGCAGCAGGTTGCGCCGTTCTTCGCGGTATGCCAGAAGCTGCCCGTAGGATCCGAACCACTGGGTGGGCAATGCGTTGGCCGCCTTCAACCGAAGCCAAATGTCCGACTCCTTCAAATAGAAGCCGGCCACCCCAGCCACGGCGGCCGGCAGTGCCCCGGCGACGAATAGCCAGCGCCAGCTTCCTTCGGAGCGAATAATTCCGCTACTCGCCAGTTTGTCTACACCCATCTTCATCAGCGCCGCGCCAATGTTGCCGACCGTCGACAGCACCTGCAGGCAGGCGAGCATGGCCAGCCTGGCGCTGCCTGAGACGGTTTCCGCAATGATCGCCACGGCCAGGCCAAAAACCCCGCCGATTCCCAGACCCGTCGTCAGTCGAAGAATCGCAAACTGCCACGCAGACCCGCTGATGGCCGTGAGCCCGGTGCCCACCGAATAGATGAGTACCGCAATCGTGAGCAAACGGGCGCGCCCAAAGCGGTCGCCCAGCGCGCCGATGGTCAGACCACCGACGCCCCATCCGATCAGAAACAACGCGGTCACCGTCTTGGCGAAAGCTTGGACGTCCAGTCCGGCCGTTCTTCCGCCCATCAGGGCGGTGAGCGCCGGTATGCGGGCGAGCGAGAAGAGTCGTTGGTCGAGATTGTCGAAGAGCCAGGCACCCGACACCACGGCAAACATGAACCACTGATAAGGTGTAACGTCGTGCCACCACCGGCTGCGCGGAACTGGGCGGTCGCGCATCACACGAGTGCCCGGGAAGTGAGGTCCCAAAAAGCGCGATCAGTGTGCAGCACGAGAGGCCGCGTCTTGTTACTTGGGGGTCAATCGCGCATAGCGGGTGCGCGTGCGTTCCGCCGCTTTGCGCGCTTCAGCGACCGCCTGTTCCTCGGTGGCGAACAGCAGGTGGTCCATCACTGCACGCAGATGCGCGCGCATGGCGGCACGCGCTTTGGCCGGATCGCGAGTGCGCAGCGCACGCGCGATGGCGCGGTGTTCCTCGACCACGGGCTTCACCTTGGCGCTTCGTGCCTTCGCGAACAGCAACGCGCTGGCCGGCGAACTCGTGCGCAGCCGCCAGAGTTCTTCAATGGTGTTCACCATGGCCGCATTCCGGGTCGCGCGGGCAATCAGGAGATGAAAGGCGCGGTCGGCATTTACGGTGCCCTGATCCCGCAGGTTTTCATCAGCGATCCGTCGTACCAGGGCGTCCAGCTCATCCAGCTCGCCTTCGCTGACCTGGACGGCGGCCAGCGCCGCCGCCTCCCCTTCGATCACGAGACGCGCCTCGGTTAGCTCGAAGGCGGTGACATTGAACCCTGGCGAGTCCTCGGCGCCGGGCAGGCGGCGAACATAGGCACCGGAGCCGACGCGAACTTCAATCAGCCCCTGTACCTCGAGTGCAATGATCGCCTCCCGTACCGTCGGGCGGCTCACATGGTGCTTAGCGGCTAGTTCGCGCTCGGCCGGGAGGCGATCCCCAACCGAGTACTTACCGTTTGCGAGATCCAAGAACAGTGCGCGCGCCAGATTTTTATACAGCCGGTCCTGCCCGGACTCCGCCGCGCCGCTTCCGGCCGGCGCGGTACGATTCTTTCTGGGCGTTGCGGTCGCCATCGAGATTCCTTGCGGTAAGTGGCCTGACCAATTATAGTGAAAGTTGAGAGACCAGGCAAAAGATTGGCCGTAACCCGGAGGCGGGCATGAGCGCTAAGATATCCCAATCACCACACGTTGCGGTGTACTACGCGGATGAAGATTGAATCTGCTCGCCTCATTGTCAGCTGTCCCGGGCGCAACTTTGTCACCCTGAAGATTCAGACGGATCAGGGCGTGCACGGCATCGGCGATGCCACTCTCAACGGGCGAGAATTGGCGGTGGTTGCGTATCTGAACGAGCACGTCATCCCTTGCCTGATCGGACGTGACCCGCGACAGATCGAGGATACATGGCAGTACCTCTATCGGGGCGCGTACTGGCGCCGTGGTCCCGTCACCATGTCGGCGATCTCCGCAGTCGATACGGCTCTTTGGGACATCAAAGCCAAGATGGCCGCCATGCCGCTGTACGAACTGCTCGGCGGCCGCAGTCGTGACGGCGTCATGGTTTACGGACATGCCAGTGGAGCGGATTTGGCCGAGACGGTGGACGAGGTCGGCCGCTACATCGAGATGGGGTACCTCGCTGTGCGCGCGCAGTCGGGTATACCCGGGGTCTTGAATGCCTACGGCGTGGGCCGCGGCAAGCTGTACTACGAGCCGGCGGACGCAGCGCTGCCCACTGAGACCGTCTGGGACACCCCGAAGTACCTGAGCTTCGCGCCGCAGTTGTTCGAGCGTCTGCGCGAGCGCTACGGGTTTGATGTGCATCTTCTGCATGACGCGCACCATCGGCTGACGCCGATTGAAGCGGCCGGCTTCGGCAAGGCGCTCGAGCCCTACCGCCTATTCTGGCTGGAGGATGCCACGCCCGCAGAAAACCAGGAAAGCTTCCGCATGATCCGGCAGCATACGACCACGCCGCTTGCCGTCGGCGAAATTTTCAACACGATCTGGGACTGCAAGGACCTGATCGAGAACCAACTCATCGACTACATTCGTGCAACCGTGGTGCACGCCGGCGGGATTACCCATCTGCGGCGCATCGCCGACCTGGCCTCTCTCTATCAGGTACGAACGGGCTGCCACGGCGCGACCGATCTTTCGCCCGTGACCATGGGAGCGGCGCTGCATTTCGATACGTGGGTGCCGAACTTCGGCATACAGGAATACATGCGCCATTCGCCGGATACCGACGCGGTATTCCCGCATGCTTATTTTTTCAAGAACGGAATGCTGTATCCCGGCGATGCGGCCGGTCACGGTGTCGACATCGACGAAGAAATCGCCGCACGCTTCCCCTATAAGCCTGCCTATCTGCCCGTGGCGCGCCTGGCCGACGGCACGATGTGGAATTGGTAGAGGTGAAGCGCCGGGTGCGCGAACTGTGGCGTTGATGAGCGAGTCGGAGCTTGGCGGGGACGTCAGCCTGCGGCTGCTCAGAGGCTGTGTACTGTGACCGCCGGGCTCGGTACTGTTTGCAGGGGGTTGCGCAAAGGCAGCCCGAACGGCGCCGCCTCAATCTCGAACACATCGCCGTCCTGCGCCTTGACGCCGTCGCTGAAGGACAGCGTCGCGGTACCGAAGAAGTGCACGTGTACGTCGCCCGGCCGACGGAACAGCTCGTATTTGAAGTGATGATGCTCGAGATTGCGAACATGGTGGGACATGTTGTCTTCGCCAGTCAAAAACGTTTTTTCCCATACAGCCTGCGCGCCGCGTCGGATGCGCGCCGTGCCGTGGATGTCTGCGGGCAGTCCGCCCAACAGCAGCTCTGGGCCGATCGAGGCGGGGCGCAACTTCGAATGGGCGAGATACAGATAGTTCTGCCGCTCCATGACGTGGTCGGAGAATTCATTCGCCAAGACGAAGCCTAAGCGGAATGGCGTGCCGTCGGGGCCGATCACGTAGATACCCGCGAGTTCCGGTTCCTCGCCGCCATCCAAGGCAAACTGCGGCGAAGTGAGCGGCGCTTCCGGCGCCACCAGGCTGCGGCCGTCGCCCTTGTAGAACCATTCGGGCTGCACGCCGGGTCCCTCATCTGCCGCCTTGCCGCCCTCAAGTCCCATGCGGAACATTTTCATGGAGTCGCTGGCATCGGCGGAGTGGACCTTGGCGTGCATGCGATCACGCGCATCAGCCGATCCTAAGTGCGTAAGTCCGGTGCCGGTAAGCCAGACATGCGCGCTATCGGCATGATCGATAGGCGCGAGAACTTGCTTCTGCGTCAAAAGCTCGGCGAGGTTCAGTGGCTCTGCGCTGCCCAACTGACCGATCAGCCGTTCGAGCGAGACTTTGGCGCCGATCGCCTGCTGCGCGAGCGCATAAATCGAGGTCGCGTCCTTGACGCGGTAGGTCTCGCCGCCGCGCGTGACGCCCACCATGCGCGCGTTGTTCGCTGCGCGCAATTGCACCAGCCTTATGCTCACAGGCGCACCTCTCGGATAATGGGCATGGCGCATCCTATATTAACTCAGACAAAATGTCAGCTGAAGATCGCCGCGCTACTTCGCGGACGCCTTGAGCGTACGGAAATGCAGCACCGTCTTCTGTGCGTAAGTTTTCTAGGGGTGGGCTAGGGGGGGTAGATGCGCGACAGGCGCGACGTGAGCTATCAGCGCCCGTTCACCTGGACGAGACGCCGGCGGATCGTTGGTGAGGAGGGACGCCCGGAACGTCCCGAATCGCACTGATCGGGTTAAAGTGGCACCATCGAGTTAGGGGAGACCACCCATGTTGATGCAGATCGGTAAGCGCAAATTGTCTTATGACTTCGTGGGGCCCCAGATCGGCCCGGTCGTTTGCTTCGCGCACTCGCTGTCGGCGGATAGCGGTGTCTGGTCGGAACAATTGCCGCCTCTGCTGTCGCAGGGCTGGCGTGTCTTGAGACTCGACATGCGTGGACACGGCGGTAGCGATCCCGTTGCCGGTGACTACACGATGACCGAGTTAGCCGGCGATGTGGCGCTGCTACTGGATTTTCTCGGCCTGGAAAAAGTGCACTTTGTCGGCGTGTCGATCGGCGGCATGATCGGCCAGAGCTTTGCGATCGAGCATGGCCGCAGGCTGCTGTCCATGATGCTCTGCGGAACATCGCCCGCGAGTCTGGCGGGCGGCATGGCGCTGTGGACGCCCCGCTTTGAGGCGATCAACGGGGCAGGTTCGGTCGAGCCGCTGGCCGACGGTACGATGGAACGCTGGTTCACGAGTGCGTTCAAGGCCCGCCGCCCCGACCGGTGGGATCAGATACGTGCCACGGTGGCGGCTACGACGCCGGCGGGCTATCTCGGCTGCGCTGCCGCGATCATCAAATTCGATGTGCAACAAAAGTTGCCCTCCGTAAAGACGCCGACGCTGGTGGTGTGCGGCGATGATGACCCAAGCACGCCGCCGGCGGGGAACAAGAAGATCGCGGAACTCATTCCAGGCGCGCGATACCAGGAGATCGCCGATGCGCGCCACATATCCATGGTCGAGCAACCCGACATATTCAATCGCATCATGCAGGACTGGCTTTCGTCGATGCGCTAGGAGACGACGCGCCCGCCATTGACTCCGATGGCCTGTGCCGGCCGAGACGACCGTCGCTCACGTGACCGCATCAGGCGTCCGGAATCCCGCCCATTTGCGGTCCGCCATCGACGGAGAACACTTGGCCGTTGACATAGGACGCGGCGTCGCTCACCAAGAAGTGAATGGCGTTGGCGACTTCGTCAGGTCTGCCCGGCCGGCGCATCGGAATGCTTTCCGAGAGCGTGGAGACGTCGAGCTTGGCGGCTCGCCAAGCTTCGATAGCCCGCTCGGAGGCGACCAGGCCGACGGCAATGCAGTTGGTTCGAATTCCATGACGTCCCCACTCCGCCGCCGTCACTTTCGTAAACATTTGCAACGCGGCCTTCGAGGCCGAGTAGTGCGCACCGCCTCTGACGCCATGCATTCCGGCGCCGGAGGAAATGTTGACGATCGCGCCGGAGTTCTGCGCCAGCAGATGACGACCTACCTCGCGCGTACAGAAGTAGGCCGAACGTACGTTCAGATCGAAGCTCGCGTCCCACGCCTTGGTGGGCATGCCGCTCATTGGTCCCAAGCGCGTACCGCCGGCGTTGTTGATAAGGATATCGACACGACCCAACCCATCGATCGTGCGCTGAACCATACGGACGACCTGCTCTTCATTCTTCACGTCGGTAGGCACCGCTAAGCAGCGGCGGCCGGTCGCGCTTCGTATCTCCGCCGCCTTGGGAGCGGTATCGGTCGAGCGGCCGCACTCATTTTCGCGCGCGAAGGGGCGAAAGTGGTCATCGCCGATATTCTGGATGAAGCTGGCCGGGAAGCCGCTGATCTTGTCGAGCGGGTGGGCGGGCAGGCCATATTCGTGCACGCCGATGTAACGGTCGAGCGCGATGTCGAAGGCATGGTTGCTGCCGCGATGCAGCGCTTCGGGCGCTTGGATGCGGCGTTCAACAATGTCGGCCACCCCGGCTACCGCGTCGACGCGCATGAAACCACCAACGAGCAATGGGATCACGTCGCCTCCATTGACTTGCGCGCCGCCTGGCTCAGCGTGAAATACGAAATCCCAGCCATGCTTGCCTCGGGCGGCGGCGCGATCGTCAATACGGCAACGACGGGAGTGATGCATGTGGTGCCGCATATGGCGGCGTTCACCGCTTTCAAGCACGGCATTGTCGGACTGACGAAATCGGTGGCCAAGGACTACGCCGCAAGGAACATCCGGGCCAACGTGCTGTGTCCGGGAGCCACGGCGACGCCGATGTTGCTTAACTGGCTGCCCAGTATCGGCCTGACGCCTGAAGCCGCCGGCGCGGCAATTCCGATTGGCCGCATGGCTCGCCCCGACGAGCAGGCGGAAGCGGCCGTATGGCTATGCTCGCCGCGGTCGTCTTATGTCACGGGGGTAGTTCTGCCGGTCGACGGAGGATCCGTACTTTAGATCGACGTCGGCTTATCTGGACGGTAACTTTCTTCAAGTTTGGATCATGACGCCGACATGATTCGCGGCCCTCGCGGAGTATCGTCGATAGATTCTTAGCGCTGTTCAAGGGCGGAAGCACGTGCATACAGAGCGGCTTTGATGAATAGTGCCCGCGGACTAAATGCTGGACTTGCGCTCACCTAGCGGATGTTCCGGATTGCCGACGATTAGCTCAGGATGCAAAATTTGGGGAACGGGGAGTCGGATCAGGAGCAATGGTGAATATGAGCAGACTGTCTAATAAAGTGGCAATAGTGACGGGCGCGTCCAAAGGCATAGGCAGTGGTATTGCAATGGCCTTGGGAGCTGCGGGCGCGCGCGTGGCCGTGAACTATTCCTCCGACCGGGAAGGCGCCGAACGCGTCGCTCGGGCGATCACCGACGACGGGGGCGAGGCGATCGCGGTCGGAGCCGACGTGTCCAAGGCAGCAGATGTTGCGCGGTTATTCAAGGAAGTGGATTCCGCGTTCGGAAGACTGGACGTTTTGGTCAACAACGCCGGGGTATTCCGCTTCGGCACCTTCGCCGAGATCACCGAAGAAAGCTTTCACCTCCACTACAACATCAACGTCCTCGGGGCGATTCTCACCGTGCAGGAGGCGATCAAGCGGTTCGGGGCCGACGGCGGGAGCATCATCAACCTCAGCTCTATCGTTGGCTCGCATCCGGTGGCGGGAGTCCTGCTGTACGCTTCCACGAAAGGCGCGATCGAAACGCTGACCAGGGGATTGGCGCTCGAACTGGCGCCGCGCAAGATACGCGTCAACGCCATCGCGCCTGGTCATACAGAAACCGAAGGCAATGTAGCCGCGGGGACCTTTGAGGGTGGTGCCGGCGCCGTTCTGGCTGGGAAGACGCCGCTCGGCCGGCTCGGTCGCGTCACGGATATCGCCCCGCTGGCGGTGTTCCTGGCGTCAGACGAATCAGCCTGGATCACCGGCGAAGTCATTCGTGCCGCCGGCGGCCTCGTTGTGGCCACCTGAGTACCTGAGTGCAATGTGGAGGATCCTATGCAACTTCAAGATGACTATTTTGCTGCCTATCGCAGCCTGAAGCTGACGCGGGATGCTGACGGTGTGCTCGTTGTCGAATTTCACAGCAAGGGCGGGCCGTTCAGATTCACGGCGCAAGATCATACGGAGTTTGTCGATGCCTTTTACCGGATCGCCCAAGATCGAAAGAACAAGATTGTGATTCTGACGGGAGCAGGCGGGGAGTTCATTCCCGAAATCGATTTCTCATCCTTCGGCAACGTCGCCGATCCTGCCGTTTGGAGCCAGGTTCACGACGAAGGCGTCCAGATCCTCGAAAATATAACCAATATACGCGTGCCGCTCATAGCGGCTCTCGAGGGACGGGCCCATGTGCACTCAGAGTACGCGTTGCTGGCCAATGTGATTGTCGCGGGCGAGGGTGCGACCTTCCACGATGTCCCGCACTTCGCGGGGGGCATCGTGCCGGGCGACGGAATTTTCACCGCGTGGAGTTATCGCGCTGGAGCGGGACGAGCGGAGGCGTTCTTGCTCAACCCACAGCCGCTCAAGGCGCAAACCGCGCACGAATGGGGAGTGATTGCGGAGGTTGTGCCGAACGGTAAAGCGCTGATCCGAGCACGGGAATTGGCCAAACTGTACTTGAAGGCTCCCGAAGTGACCCGCCGCAACACGCGCGTACATTTCATTCAACCGTTGAAAGAGCGCATTGTCCGAGAAGTCGGCTATGGACTGTCGCTCGAGGGAGCGTCAGCGGCTGAGTTGGTGAAATCGATGGGAGCCCAGAATGAACCTGTCGATCAGAAAGGAAAAATCCTATGAAGCGCACTGAAAGCGCCTCATCCCCACAGGTACCAAAGGCACGGCCGGAAGAATTTGATCTGGTGATTCTCGGGGGTGGCACGGGCTCGACCATCGCTGCGTGGACTTTTGCGGGAGAAGGAAAGCAAGTCGCAGTCGTCGAGCGCAAATACATCGGCGGGTCATGCCCGAACATCGCGTGTTTGCCGAGCAAGAACATCATCCACAGCGCGAAAGTCGCATCGTACTTTCGCCGGAGCATGGAATTCGGCATCACACACGACGGCTTCGCGATCGACATGGCGGGCGTGCGCGAGCGCAAGCGCAAGATGGTGCGTGGCCTGAACGACATGTATATGGAAAATTACAGGAGCACGGGAGCAGAGTTCATATTGGGAACGGGCCGGTTCCTGGCTCCGAGAACAGTGGAAGTCACCCTGGCCGATGGGACCACACGTCAACTGCGGGGCACGATCGCATCCTCGGGTTCACGGCCTTCGCGGTCGGTGCGGGGGAGATCCTGGCCGCCGTCCAGATTGCGATGATCGCAGGGCTGCCCTATACCGCGCTGCGCGATGCGGTCCTGACTCACCCAACACTGGTCGAAGGTCTCATACCTCTGTTCTCATCCGCAGCGTCAGCGCACTAGGAACTCGAGATCCAGGGAGGGCAGCCCGCCCGCCTACCTATCCATTGATCCGCCGGATTCTCCACGCGCTTCCGCTGACCTAAACCAGCCGCCCGGCCCATGCGGGGCTATGCCTTGCCGGAATACCGCTTATTCGCGCGCTGCTCCTTCTGTAAGGATTCGATGCAGCCTAGATTGCTGGCCCATGCCGCCGCGATGTTCGCGGCGTGCGCAATCTACGAGGGCTCAGACATGGCGAAGCTGGATGAACGAGTGGCGGTGATCACAGGTGGCAGCAGCGGAATCGGTCTGGCCACGGCACGGAAGTTCGTAGAAGAGGGCGCGTACGTATTCATCACGGGACGCCGTCGGATGGAGCTCGACAAAGCGAAGACGCTCATCGGTCGCAATGTCACCGCTGTGCAGGGCGACGCGGCGTCGCTCCAGGATCTCGACGCGCTCTATCGCGTGGTGAAGGAGACCAAAGGGCGGCTCGACATCCTGTTTGCAAACGCTGGATTCGTCGAGCATCAGACGATCGACGTCGTCACGCCCGAACATTTCGACAAGACTTTCAACATCAACGTCCGCGGGCTGCTGTTCGCGGTGCAGAAGGCGCTGCCGCTCATGAAGAATGGCGCCTCGATCATCCTCACTTCGTCGATCGTGGGAGTGAAGGGATTGCCGGCGCATGGAGTCTACGGTGCGACGAAAGCCGCGGTGCGCTCGTTCGCCCGTACCTGGACAATGGAGCTGAAGGATCGGGGCATTCGCGTGAACACACTGAGCCCGGGCGCGACCGATACGCCGATCATCGACGGTCAGTTCACGTCGAAGGAGCAAGCCGACAAGGCGCGCGCTTCGTTCGCCGCCGCGACGCCGATGGGCCGCATCGGTCGTCCGGAGGAACTGGCCTCGGCAGCTCTGTTTCTCGCGTCCGACGACAGCAGCTTCATCACCGGAATCGACTTGCAGGTCGATGGCGGGCTCGTTCAAGTCTGAACCGAAGCGGAGCGCTCGGTGCTCGACGGCACCGAGCGCGACCCAGGATTTCACGCAGGTTGGCGCGTGATCGTGGTCTCTGCGGAGAGTCGTTCTTCGATGAATGCCGCGAACGCGCGCGCTTTGGCGCTCGCACGTCGGCCTGTGGGAAATATGGCCCAGAGGTCGACGGGCGGTAGCGTCCAGTCGTGCAGCACCGAGCGCACGTTGCCGCTGCGCAGTTCGGGAGCGAACATCCATTCGGAAGCAACGGCAATGCCCAGTCCGGCGAAGACGGCTTCGCGCACGCCTTCGGCTGCATTGACGCGCACGCGGCCCTTCAATGTTACTGGAATTTCAACATCGCCCCGACGGAACCGCCATTCGGCGCCGCCGCCGCGCTGCTCATAGACGATGGCTTGATGCGACTGCAGATCTTCGGGTCCACTCGGTTCGCCGGTGCGCGCGAAATAGGCAGGGGTGCCGACAACGCGCCGCGCGGATTGTCCGAGCTTGCGGGCCGTGAGGGCGGAGTCCGCGAGCGTTCCCATGCGCAAGGCAATGTCGATGCCAGCACCAATGAGGTCGACGTTCCTGTCGTCCAGCAGCACCTCGATCTCCAGCGCGGGATGCTGTGCTAGGAATGCCGCCAGATGGGGTATGATGTGCAGACGGGCGAAGGTGACTGCAGCGCCGATGCGCAATCGCCCCGAGAGCTTCGTTCCGGCGCCGCGTGCCGCGCGTTCCGCTTCGTCGGCAGATTCGATGACAATTTTGGCGCGCTCGAAGAACTGCTGTCCTGCTTCCGTCGGCGCGAGTCGATGAGTCGAGCGCAACAACAGCTGCACGCCGAGGCGTTTTTCCAGCTGCGCGATCGCTTTGGAAACAGCCGGTTGCCCCAGCTTGAGATCGCGGGCGGCGGCGGAGAACGAGCCCGTCTCGACGACGCGCACGAACGTCTCCATCGCTGCCAATCGATTCATCGCGGTATTCCTCGAAGGAATGAACCATATCATCGGGCGCCGGCTAGTGTAGCGTCCCACAAACAACTGGAGTTATTTTCACGGGCTCTTCAAGCCGATAAGTGCGAAATCATCGGGAAAATATGCGCTTCGATAACTCCAGTCAATTGACGGACACTACACTAGCTCAATGGACCGGTCACACTCTGAGGGGACAATAGCTTGGCGCGACAGGGACAAGCCGGCCAAGCATATTGACCATCTGACTGCGCGGCAGCACCAGAGGCACGACTCTCGCTCGCTGTGTCAGCGTGCCTGCTTCCCGCGACCTGCGGCCTCCAAGATCAGGTCAGCGATTTCCCTCGGGTGGGAGACCAGCGAGAGATGCCCTGCATTCACCTCAACGGTATGGGCTTTCATGCGGTTTGCCAAAAACCGCTCGAGGTCAGGCGAAATTGTCTCATCCTGCGTTGACACCGCATACCAGCTCGGCTTTGTCTGCCACGCCGCCGCTGTGGTACGTCCGCCAAATAACGCGGCGGCGGTCGGTTGCTGCACGGCATAGAGCACTTCCGCCTTTTCGTGCTGGACGCCGTTCGCGAAGTACTTGATGAAGGCGTCCTCCGAAATCGTGGTGAACCCGTCGCGGTTTTGCACGCCTGCCCTCACCGGCATGGTGGGAAACTTGCCCGATAGGGCGACGAAATCCTCATTCGCGTCGGGGGCTCGAGCGGCGACATAGACCAGCGCTGAAACTTTTGGGTCAGTTCCGGTCTCACTGATGACGGTGCCGCCCCACGAATGGGCTACCAGCACTGTGGGTCCGTCTTGCATCGCAAGCACACGGCGCGTTTCAGCAACAGAGTCTTCGACCGAAGTAAGCGGATTCTGCACCGCGGTCACATGCAAACCGGCAGCCTGCAGCCGCAGGATCACCTCGCTCCAACTGGAGCCGTCCGCCCAAGCGCCGTGCACCAATACAACGTTGCGTGCTTGCACCGGTGCGGATATTTGCGCATTAACGGGGCATGTCGTGAGTGCCAACGAAAGCGCGCTGACGGCAACTACTGTCCATTCCTTCACTGTTCTCATCGATCAATCTCCATCACAGACGTACATTTGAGTCTCCTGCCCTTGAAGACCGGCAGGGAGGCGGAAATATTTCCGGCCGGTTCATCGAAAAAGCCTCCAGCTCGCGGAAGCGCTTGCAGTGGCGGAGACCTACTGCGAGAAACCTTGCTCAGGGGGCCCCTCGTCGACGCGCCGCCCGTGGCCGTCCGCCTCGGTTACATTCGTAATTTTGGGCAGCGGCCGGGAAACCGGTCGGTAACCGGACGCGACTAGTGTGGCTTACGACCGAATAGGCCAAACGGAACGGTCGGAGGTCAGCCAGTCTGCGATCCTGCAGCAGCGCAGATGTCACGGATTGACCGGTATGCCTTCGGTGTGACCCCCATGACCCGGCGAAAAGTGCGGTTGAAGGTCGACAGATCCCCAAAACCTTGATCAAGCGCAATCCGCGCTACGGGCGCGTCCGCGGCGCGCAAGGCGAACGCCGCCGCCCGAAGCCGACGCCCAAGAATATATTGGTGCGGGGTCATGCCGCACTGCCGCTTGAACGAACGAAGAAAGTGATATTTGCTCATCGCCGCGAGCGCTGACAGGTTGCCCAGATCCAGCCCGTCCCCTAAATGGGCGTCGATGTAGTCAAACACCGTCGACATCTTCTTCATCGTGATCGGGCGCGCTCGGCGCGGTGACGTGTGGTTCGTCCCCACCACCCGGACAACGGTTTCGATGGTCGTGAACACCAGTTCCTCCAGCGCGAGTGGTGCTGCCGACCCCGTTGCACGCTGGAGCGAGACGGAGATCGGCGCGAGGTCCGTGATTGCGGGCAACATGGCCCGGCGGAAGCGACAGCGGTCGGCGCTGGAAGCGCCCGAGGCGATTTCCGCAAAGAGATCATGCGTCACGCTCAATGCCAGGCATCGATCGCCGCGGCTGTGTTCATGCCCGCACTCGTAGCAGGTGTCGGGATTGCCCAGCAAAAACGCGCCCGGATACAGCATCCCCTCACCCGTGCTCGTGCGGTAGCGAAAGGTTCCGTGAGTGACGAGCGCCATGGATACTTCGTGGTGCCGCTCCTCGAAGGATCGATCATTGGGCCCCGACGTACAGAGGTACTCGGTCAGCGACCAACCGGCCCGAGCGGCGATTCGCCGCGTACGCGGCGGACCGCTGGTCGCGTCCGGCATCGGCATGCGTTGTTTGTTGGTCACAATGGCCATGTGAGCAATTTTTCCCAAGTCGTGCTGCGCTGCCAAGCACTACTATTAGCTGCCAAGCACTACTATTATCAGGTGGGCGGGAGCATCCCCGTCAAGGTGTTAAAAACCTAAGGATCCTTATGTTGAATCATATTTCCATTGGTGTTTCGTCAATTACGGCCGCGAAGGCTTTTTACGATGCCGCCCTGAAACCCCTCGGGTACCGGTGTCTCAGCGAGGACGCCGCTTCCCTCGGATATGGCAGCGAGCGGGTGGTCCTTTGGGTGCTCAAATCCGATAAACCGGTGCCCGACGATGCGGCCTCCGGTCTGCACATCTGTTTTGATGCCCCTACGACCGCCAGCGTGGATCGCTTCCACGCGGCCGGACTTCGTCAGGGAGGTAGGGACCATGGCAAGCCCGGGCCGCGCCCCGACTACGGACCAGAATACTACGCCGCGTTTCTTAAGGATCCGGACGGATATCGGATAGAGGCCTATTGCAGCAAGGCTCCGTAACTCCTCCTGGCCGAAATTGATCTGCTGAAGGCGCCGCTGCAATGACCAACGCACTCGCACGGCTCGCAGTCGAGACCGTTCATCAGAAATAGAGCGCGCAAAATTCGCTGACCCCGATGCCGGGGTCCTAAGTGATCAAAGCCACCGCTGGCAGGTACCATTCAAGATAGAACGCTGGAGTATGATACTATTATGTATCAATCAAGCTGGCAGCGTGAGAGCGCACTCGCGCTCGATCGGGTCCGCGAGATCCGCAACGGTCAACAATGCTTTTCGGGGGTGTGAAATGGCAAAGGCCAACAAGATCATCATCACGTGCGCCGTCACGGGCTCAATCCATACGCCGTCGATGTCTCCGAGCCTGCCGGTCACCGCCAAGGAGATCGCGGAAGCAGCTGTCGGCGCCGCGCAGGCGGGCGCCGCCATCGTGCATTTGCATGCCCGCAATCCGGTTGATGGACGGCCCGACCAAACGCCGGAGGCGTTCGGTCCGTTCTTGCGAGAGATCAAAGCCCGGTCGGACGTCGTCGTCAATTTGACGACCGGAGGATCGCCGTTCATGCAGGTGACCGAGCGGGTTGCTCCGGCATTCGTTTGGAAACCGGAGGTTGCGAGCCTCAACATGGGCTCGATGAATTTCGGACTATTTCCCATGCTGCGGCGCTTCAAGGAGTTTCGTTACGATTGGGAGCCGCAAATGCTCGAGAATTCCCGCGACCTGGTGTTTCGGAATTCGTTCAAGGATATTGAATATGCCCTGCGCACGCTCAATGAAACGGGCGCGCGGTATGAATTCGAGTGCTACGACACCAGCCACTTGTACAATCTGCAGTACTTTTTCCATGAGGGCCTGGTCAAGCCGCCCCTGTTCATCCAAACGGTGTTCGGTTTGCTGGGCGGAATTGGGCCGCATCCGGACGATGTGATGCACATGAAACGCACGGCGGACCGGCTGTTTGGTTCCGACTATCGATGGTCGGTTCTGGGTGCCGGCCGGGCACAGATGCCGGTCGCCTCGATGGCGGCGGCCATGGGCGGCAACGTTCGCGTGGGGCTCGAGGATTCCCTGTGGATCGGCGCGGGCAGGATGGCGGAATCGAATGCACAACAGGTGCGCCAGGTCCGCAAAATCATCGAGGGTCTCGGCCTCGAAATCGCGACGCCGGACGAGGCGCGGGAAATACTGCAGCTCAAGGGCGCGGATAAGGTGTCATTCTGAGGCGCGCGTCACACGTGAATACCGTCTCATGATGCGCCGCGATCGGGCAGCCGTCGCGCGAAGGGCGACGCTGTTCGCCGCCGTGCCCGGCCATGGCCACCGGATGCGACCGCAGTTGATATGCTAGCATACGAGGGTGGGTTCTAGCCAATCGGGGGCTGGTCGTCTGCGCCCGCCCAAGGCTGCTCCGGAGACTTATCTCGCCGGCCGCGAACACCGCCTGAAGTGCAGCCGACCGGACTGCGACTCGCCGATTTCCAACGAGCTGCGCGGACCGATCGTGTCAAATCTGTTGTGTAGTACACACGCGTACCGTATGATTGCATAATCAATTCGCAGGAGTGCCCGGCAAGCGCTGTTGGCGAACTCGACCGAGGGAGAATGAAATGCTGAGTGGCAAAGTTGCGGTCGTAACCGGCGCCGGGAACGGCATCGGATCCGAAATCGCGAAGCTGATGGCGAAGCACGGCGCCAAGGTCGTGGTCAACGACGCCGGGGTGTCCGCATCGGGCGAGGGTCGGGACCCGGCGGTCGCGCGGGCTGTCGTCGAGCGGATCACATCCGCAGGCGGTCAGGCGGTTGCGAGCGTTCGTAACGTAGCGGACTGGGACGATGCTAACGGCATCATCAAAGATGCGATCGATGCATTTGGCCGGGTCGACGTTGTCGTTAATAATGCGGGCATCTTGCGCGACGGTCTATTTCACAAGATGAGCCGTCAAGATTTCGATACCGTGGTCGACGTGAACCTGCGCGGCGTATTTTACGTGTCGCGCGCCGCTGCGCCGTACTTCAAGGAGCAGCGGAGCGGCTGTTACGTCCACATGACGTCAACCAGCGGGCTCATCGGCAATCTCGGCCAGGTCAACTACGGAGCGGCCAAGCTTGCCGTAGCCGGCCTCTCGAAGCTCATCGCAATGGACATGGAACGATTTGGCGTAACGTCGAATGCCATCGCGCCATTTGCTTGGACGCGTATGGTCGGGACAATTCCCGAGACGCCGGAAAACATGAAGCGCCTCGAGGTCAATCGGCGGCTCAAGCCGGAGCGGGTCGCCCCCTTTGTCGTCGCGCTCGCCAGCGAAGCCGGCCGTAAGACGACGGGTCAGATCTTCGGTGTGCGCAACAACGAGATTTATCTCTTCAGCCAACCGCGTCCGATTCGAACCGCGCATACAGCGGAGGGATGGACCCCGGAGACCATCATCGAGCGGGTGCTGCCCGCGTTCGAGACGGGTTATTTCCCCCTCGTAAAATCCAACGAAGTGTTCAACTGGGACCCGGTCTGAGAGTCGTAAGTGAACCTTGAAGCTTTGCGCGACCATCGCTTTCCCGTCACGCGGGTGGCCTATTCGGACAAGGATACGATGCTCTACGCGCTGAGCGTTGGGGCCGCATCGGACCCTTGCGATCCTCGAGAGCTGCGGTTTGTCTTTGAGAAGGATTTGTGCGTTTTACCGACGATCGCGGCGGTTCTAGCTCATCCGGGAGCCTGGATTGCGAATCCGTGCTTCGGCGTCAACTTTCCGAAACTCCTGCACGGAGAGCAGCAGCTGATTGTTCATCGCCCGCTGGCTCCCGCGGGTGAAATCGACGCCTCTTATCGGCTCGCGGCAGTCGTCGACAAGGGAGAGGGGAAGGGCGCTCTCGTCCATTTTGAGAAGCAGCTGCGCGATGCCGCATCGTCGGAGCTGCTGTGCACGGTCCGGTCGACGTTGTTCCTGCGCGGCGATGGCGGTGCAGGAAGCTTTGGCACCCCTCCGGAGCCTCTTCCGGCAGCCCCGGAAGTACCGCTTGAGAGGCTCGATGAACTCAAGACCTCGATCGGTTCGGCGCTCCTGTATCGTCTGAACGGCGATCGAAATCCCCTCCATGCCGATCCGGCCGCGGCCGCTGCGGCGGGGTTCGATCGCCCGATTCTCCATGGTCTTTGCACCTACGGCGTTGTGGGCTACTTGCTCGTAAGATCGGTCTGCAATCACGATCCCTCCCGATTGCTTTCCCTCGGCGCTCGATTCAGCTCGCCGGTGTTTCCGGGTGAAACGATCCGGCTGGAGGCCGCCCGAAGGTCGGACGAGGTGTACTTCCGGGCGACGGTACCCGAGCGCAACGAAGTGGTTCTGAGTCAGGGCTTCGCGCGCGTGGTCTGAGGGCTCGCGACAGGCGGGCGGGGCGAATGGTGCATTGCACCCTAGACGTACGGTAGCGTACCATATGGTTAGACATTATTCGACATTCGTTTCACGCCTCCCGAGCATCGAGAGTTTCGCATGATTCCCAGAACCCTTTTTTCCCACGAGCACGAGATCTATCGGGATGCCGCTCGCCGCTTCATCGAGACGGAGATCACGCCATTCCATGCGGACTGGGAGAAGGCGGGCGTCGTGCCGCGCGAGCTGTGGCTCAAGGCAGGCGCTGCCGGCCTCCTTTGCACCAACGTCCCCGAGGAGTACGGCGGATCGGGGGCGGGCTTCCTGTACAACGTCGTGCTTGCCGAGGAACTCGGTCGAGCGGGCGCGACCGGCCCTGGCTTCGTGGTCCACTCCGACATGGTCGCGAGCTACATCCTTACATTCGGAACGGACGCGCAAAAGAAGGAGTGGCTGCCCAAGATGGTGAGCGGAGAGATGATCGGGTCGCTCGGACTTACCGAACCGGGCGGAGGGAGCGATCTGAAGGAGCTGCGGACTCGCGCCGTTCGCGATGGCGCCGATTACGTGATCAACGGCCAGAAAACGTATATCTCGAACGGACAGCTGTGCGACCTCGTGGTTCTCGCCTGCAAGACGGACCCCGAAGCCGGCGCCAAGGGCGTGAGTCTCATCGTCGTCGAGGCCAACACTCAGGGCTTCGAGCGCGGACGCAGACTCGACAAGCTCGG
>WNFR01001072.1_pt1 | contig 29494 bp, 20 predicted proteins | sample 5400221 | NCBI WGS metagenome assembly WNFR01 (sample SAMN13153357, study PRJNA577476) | soil metagenome | isolation source: 40 cm soil under Madrone tree | place: USA:California | collected 2016-06-14
CCCGCAGACACCCCACTAATGACAAAAGACACGGTTGTGCTGTGCGTCAGGCTTCCGCTGGTGCCGGTGAGCGTCAGAGTGTAGTTACCTGGGGGAGCGGACGCCAGCGTGGAAACACTCAGCGTGGAGCTGCCTGAGCCAGTAATCGAGGTGGGATTGAAGCTAGCGGTGACGCCTGTGGGCGAGCCGCTTACGCTTAACGCTACTGTACCAGCGAACCCACTAACGGCTGTGACTGTGGCAGTGTAGCTGGTGCCACCTCCCGCAATCACCGTCTGCGTGCTCGGCGATCCTGAAATCGTGAAATCCGGCGCTGGCGGCGGGGCCACTGTCAACGTTACCGTCGTCGTGTGCACTAAACTGCCACTCGTACCCGTGATCGTGAGAGGATAGGTCCCTGTGAGCGTGGAACTCGAAGTGGAAACACTCAGGGTGGAACTGCCTGAGCCAGTAATCGAAGTGGGATTGAAGCCGGCGGTGGTGCCGGTGGGCAAGCCGCTTACGCTTAACGATACCGTACCAGTGAACCCATTAACGGCTGTGACTGTGGCAGTGTAGCTGGTGCTACTACCCACAATCACCGTCTGTGAACTCGGCGCTGCGGTCAGCGCAAAATCTGGAGCTGGCGTGGTGATGCCGATGTTGTCGAAGGTAGATGTGTTCAACAGACTGTTATTGTGCGCCGTGACGACCAACCCTGCGGTAGCACTACTGGCCATGGTCAGGCTGATCGACCCAACTTGCGTCCAGCTCACGCCATCCGCCGAGCGGTAGCCCGTGTAAGTGGTGCCCGAACGCACCAAACGCACCCAGTACGGAGCAACCAGAGCAGACACTTGAGCCAGTTGCACTGCGTTGCTTCCTGTCGTAGGTCGGTATTGCATGTTCAGACCGTTGGCCGGAGTCAACATCAGGAAAACATAGGTGGAATTGGCTGCGGTGGTCTCTCGGATCATCACGCCGGCCTTGGCCCAGCCATCGGTGTTCTGCTGGCTCGCCACCCGCGCCGTGAGCGTCAGGTCCCCGGTCAGGGATTGGTACACGTAGTTGAATTGGTCGGACGTGTACCAGATATCGGCCCCGCCGCCGTTCACCGTGTATGTGCCAGCATTATAAGTCGCGCTTCCCGCCATTCCGGGATTGCCGATATCCACATCCGTCCATCCCGCAGACACCCCACTAATGACAAAAGACACGGTTGTGCTGTGCGTCAGGCTTCCGCTGGTGCCGGTGAGCGTCAGAGTGTAGTTACCTGGGGGAGCGGACGCCAGCGTGGAAACACTCAGCGTGGAGCTGCCTGAGCCGCGCCAGTGAACCCACCAACAGCTGTGACTGTGGCAGTGTAGCTGGTGCTACCTCCCGCAATCACCGTCCGCGTGCTCGGCGATCCTGAAATCGTGAAATCCGGCGCTGGCGGCGGGGCCACTATCAGCGTTACCGTCGTCGTGTGCACTAAACTGCCGCTTGTACCCGTGATCGTCAGCGTAGGACTACCCGTAGGAGTGCTGCTGCTGGTCTGCACCGTTAGCGTCGAACTCCCCGAACCCGTAACCGACGCCGGATTAAAAGTCGCCGTCGCCCCCGTCGGAAGCCCGCTTGCACTGAAGCTCACGCTGCCAGCAAAGCCATTTAAGCTACCCACGTTCACTGTATATGTCGTGCTCCCGCCAGCAGCAACCGACTGGCTACCAGGAGAACCAGCAATAGTGAAATCCGAGGTCGAGGCCAGGAGGCCATAAACGCTCAGGACGTTCGAGAATGATGCCATATAGACTTTGCCATTGACCACTGTGGGAGGACTATATTTGGGCCACAGCCCCATGCTGTCCCGGGTTGAATTGATCGTTGAATCCCACAGTTCGGTTGTCAGGTCGTTGGCGTCGAAGGCGCGGAGTACTCCCTGGACAGTTCCGTGATCGCCATCTTGACTGAGTGGCATGGACGACCAGACGATGCCAGTTCCCGCCATGCTGCCTTCAGCCGAAAGGGTTAGCACGCCACCGGAGCTTCCAGACGGAGCCATGATCGTGCTCTGGGATATCGGATTTGAGTTAAAGGCGGACCCAGTAAACTGATAGGCCTGGAGGCTGATATTGTTGGGCCAAACGTACATGGTGGGTCCAGGACCGCCGGTTCGATTCCAAAATACTGGGCCCCCATGAATCGCTCCACCCGTAGTTGAGAAATGCTCAACAATTTGGTTGTTTCCCGATTGTTCGTGACCGAGGTTCGAAAGACTCATCAAGTAAAAGATCGATTCCTTACCGCCATGGACGAGTAAGTTTGTTCCTGGGATCAACATGGGGCCTGAAGAACCCAGATCCAGATCGCCGCTCGCGAGCAAGGCATAATCATCGGGCGTGAAGTAGTCAGTGAATGAGAGAATACCGCTTGTCGTGCTGAACTTCATCACAGAGTCGCCAAAATTCGATACTCCATCCCAGCCACCATTTCCGGAAGCGTAGTATGCGTTGCCATTGCTATCCACGGCAGGCGCACGGCCCGACATCCAGACTCCGCCGGCGGAGTCACCAGATGTCGTACAAAACGCGCTTGCTTGCTGCAACGTCTGAGCGTTATAGGCCATGATCCAGCCATACCAGACATTCTGGTCCTCGTGCGATGCCCATGAGAACAAAACCATGCCATTGACCAGAGCCAGACTCGAACGTTGATTCTGATGGAGAGAGTCAAAAGTAACGGGAGAGCTGGCCTTGATGACAACAGGGCCGCCAAATTTCTCATTCCCACTGGTGATGTCGATGGCGTGCAAGCGGGCAACGTAGTTCGTCGTTGACCCGGAGACCTCCTTCGTCCGGGCGACCAGGTACAAGGTGTTCGAACTCAAGTCGATGACTGGGGTACTTTCGATTCCGACGTTACCAACGATGTTTAAATTGTTTGCTCCAACGATGTCTGTAATCGGAATTGCGGTTACATGAGCCCCGGCATTACGGAAATCCATGCTCCAGAGCACTCCGCCATTCACGGAACTGCTGTCAGCATCAAAGGCGTAGAGCACGTCATTCATTGTGACAACATAGAGAACGTTGTGCGTGCCCTGCCCCGCTACGGTGACGTTAGGAACGTAGAGTGGCTGCGCCTGAATGGAACCGTCCACTGTATAAGAGAACAGTTTGCCAAACTGGCTGACGTTGACGTTTGAAGTATTGAGTATGGCTTCGCCCAGGTTCGCTCCCGTCCTCGCGTTGTCGTAGCGCTCGGTGATAATGCTGACTTGCGCGCCAGCAGTAGCCGGGAGTAGCACGGTCAGCAAAATGATCCAGGCACGGAAATGGAAGCGCGATTTTCCAGGCACGTTTCTCCTCCGAATTCTCAGACAATAGGGATAGTCATGAACTTCCGGGCGGGCCGGAAACGAAGCACGTATGTCAATGACTTGGCGACCCCAGTTGCCTACTGTCGTGCATTCCGAATACCGACCAGGCAGGTACTACACGGTTGCACCTGAGGAGAAGAATTGGGACAGAGCATTTTCAAGTCCTTATAAATAAGCCACTTACAAATCTTGATCTGATGTAAGTTAGAGAGAGGCAGGGGGACACGCGCTCCAGTTCGGACTTTGTTCGGGCCGCAGCCAATTTCTTGCACATTTCATGAAAATCTGGTGAAAGATGCGTAATAGACAGTCCAATGTTGCGCGAACTCAGAAGTCGAGCTAAGCGGTTCGACCGTCAGATGCGCCCGCGGGTCATGGTCTTTCTACGGATGAGCAGCGAAACAAGAAGGAAAAATGCTCCAAACATAACCAGCCCGGTTGGTTCCGAGTGCGGAAAGATGAGAGATAACATGATGGCCTTAGGCCAGCAACTTGGTCACCATAACGTAGTCGCCATAACTTACTGACAATACGCAATTTATTTCTTTGAATTGGCACGCCTTGGCGTCTGATGGAAGAATGTTGCTCATGTTCTCCTAATCTTTCTCTTTCAGGTATATCTGCGAACGAAGCTTGTTCCGGTAGCTCTGGCTTACCGCCGTTCCCTCGGACCAGTTAGGAAGGGATAAGGCTGCGGAGCGCAAATCCAGGCCCCTGGGCGAATCAGAGACCCTCCGTAATGGACATCTCAAAGCGGTTATTCTCTCTGGCTGCCCACTCTTCTGCTAGGTCCTGGACGGGTCCAAACGCAAAATCGCGACAAAGGTTGCGGAGTTTAGCTTCTTTCCGACGAACACGTATCGAATGGTGCGGCCGCGCTGTTAAAAACAACTCCGTGCGTGACTCTCAGGTCCAGGTTCTATGGAGGCAGACAAACGCAAACTGGGCCTCGCGTTCGTCAGTGGAGCCAATCCCCCCTGCTTTTGTGACTAAGGAAGAACGCGGAAATAAGGGCCCTGAGCAAATGGGGCGCATGCTGCCGATTCACAAAGTTGGGAGCGGAAGACCAAGGAAGTTCTGCTCGCGGCGACCGATAATCTTGATTTGAGAGAAATTCTCAACGAAGCCTTACAAGGCGAAGATTGCGCTGCAGAAAAATGCGAAGAGTCCGTGCGTGCGCAACAAGCCACGGACCTTCAAGAAATCCACGTCTGGGTCAAGGTGGACAACGCGCCCGCTGAACGGGCTCCCGAACCCGTTCAGCATCCAAACCTGCAAAGGTGTCTCTCTTGACTAATACACAGGATTTACGAACCACATCCGCAATTCAATCCCGAATGTCGGGGCATTCCAAAGCGCCCACCGACTCGCGGCCCTAACTCGATGACGCTATTTGTAGCCGAAACTGAGGTGGAAATGTGCTCAACGCGAAAGATAGAAACGGGTAGGATGGAGGTGGAGCTATAAATAGCGCTGCATTCGAACGTTGCAGGCAGTCCGGCGCAAGGGCTCGACGCTTAATTTGGAAGCTGGGGGATATGGGAACATCGCGCCGCATTGGTATCGTCGGGGCAGGTTTTATTTCAGAAATACATTTGGAAGCGCTCAAGTCGATCCCTTCTACAGTTGTCGGGGCGGTCGTTGATTCCAACCTGGATAGAGCACAAGCAATTGCATCGAAGTGGGGTATCCCCGCAGTCCATAACAACATCCAGGAGATCATCGAAAACAAAAAGTGCGATGTCATCCATGTGCTTGTCCCGCCCGACGGTCACCGAAAGGTTGCTGAGCGGTTCCTCAGGTCAGGTTTCCATGTCTTCTTGGAGAAGCCAATGGCGACATCCCTTAACGAGTGCCAGGCCCTGAATCAGGCCGCCGAAGCGGGAGACGCTCTGCTCGGAATTAATCAGAATTTTGTCTTCCATCCAGCCTATTTGGAATTGAAGAAATTGGTTGCAACGAAGGAATTTGGGCAACTGCACCACCTGATCAGTTATCTTAATGTTCCGCTGCGACAGTTGGCTGCCCGCCAATTCAGCCATTGGATGTTTCAGTTGCCACAGAACCTCATACTTGAGCAAGCAGTGCACCCTCTTTCGCAAATCTATGATCTGCTGGGTAAGCCCCGTCACGTCCAAACGACCAACACAAAACCGGTGGAATTGGCGAAAGGGACCTGTATCTACGACACCTGGCTGGTTTCGATGACCTGCGAACGAGCTACTGCCCAGCTCTTCCTTTCATTCGGCCAGAGTTTCCCGGCGTGCGGCATGGTTGCTATTTGCGACGATGGTTTGGTATCTGTCGACCTGCTCCACAACCGGGTGTCCTACCAGACTAAGAGCAAATGGCCGGAAGGCTTTGACAGCTTTCTGAGCGGGAAGGCCCAAGCTCGGGAGCTCTATAAGGACAGCGTTCGCAACTTCACTCGTTACCTCACATCGACTCTCAGATTGAAACCTCGCTCCGATTGGTTCTTTCTTAGCGTCAGAAAAAGCATCGAGGCGTTCTACGCAGGTCTAGACATTGGGAAGCCACCCATCAATGGACAGTTCGGCGCAGACATCGTGGCAATGTGCGAAGAGATCGCAAAACACGTTGCCGACAGACCCTCAACTCGCGGCATGGTGGAGGCCCGCAATCCACAGTACGACATCGCAGTCTTGGGCGGTACTGGCTTCATCGGTACCCATTTCGTGCGACGGATTTTAGACGCTGACTTGCCAGTCGGCGTGATGGCACGCAGCATCCGCACTCTTCCGGACGTGTTCGATGACAAACGCGTAGCGTTATTGCCGGGAGATACGGGCCGACCGGAAGACATCGATAGGGCAATCGGAGAAGCCCAGATCGTGGTGCATCTGGCACACGGTGGAGGAGGTGCAACCTGGTCGGACGTCCAACGCACGATGGTGGACGGGGCCCGAGTTGTTGCCGAGATCTGCCTACAGAAGAGAGTGACTAAACTGATTTATATCAGCAGCATCGCGGCTTTGTACCTTGGAGACCAACAGGAGGTCATCACCGGGAACACAGGGTTGGACCCTAAATTTGAGAGTCGAGGTGTTTACGCCAGAGGGAAGGCCGTCTGTGAAAGGATGCTGCTGAAAATGCACAAAGATCAGAATTTGCCGGTTTGCATTTTGCGACCGGGCATTGTGATAGGGGAAGGCGGGCTGCCATTTCATAGTGCTCTCGGCTGGTTCAACCAGGATCAGCACTGCTTGGCCTGGAATCGAGGGGAAAATCCACTTCCCTTTGTGCTGGTGGAAGATGTTGCAGAGGCGGTCTATCAGGCCATAAGCGCGAAGGATGTTATAGGTCGATGCTATAACCTTGTCGGCGACGTACGGCTAAGTGGTCGCGAGTATATTGCAGAGCTGGGGCGGGCACTAGATCGGACTTTGCGATTCCATCCTCAGTCAGTAACGAAGCTGCAAGCTCTTGAAATCGGTAAGTGGTTGATCAAGATCTTCATTGGAAGGAGAGAGAATCCTTTTCCGAGTTGGCGGGATCTCAAATCTCGCGGGATGCTTGCCCAATTCGACTGTACAGACGTAAAGAATGACCTTCGGTGGACGCCCACCAGCGACCGAGCGCAGTTTGTGCGCCGCGGTGTCGAAGTCTACCGGAAGACGAGGTAGAGAAAAATCTCGATCATGGCCTGCTTGGCGAGACCAAACGACACTGCCGATCCGCGTCGGCGGCACCTCCTGCACATCTTTTCGACCTTTGCCGTGGGCGGCCCAGAGGTCAGACTCTCTAACATCATGAATCACTTTGGCAATAAGTATCGACACACGATCGCCGCGATGGATGGCCGATACAGCTGCAAGAGTCGATTGGCGGGCGGATTGGACATCCAGTTTTTATCCCTGCCCGGTAAAAAGGCCGGGTTACTCCGCAATTTCGCGCACAATTATGGCGTCCTGCGTGATTTGAGACCTGACCTTTTGCTTACCTACAATTGGGGGGCCATCGAGTGGGCCTTCACAAATTGCCTTCACCAATTCTGCCGCCATATTCATTTCGAGAGCGGTTTTGGCTCGGAGGAGGCGGAGAAACAAATCTTGCGCAGGGTCGTGTTCCGACGCATTGCTCTCGCGCGGGCTGCGCGAATCGTGGTCCCTTCGCGCCAACTGGAAGAGTTGGCCGTGAAGGTTTGGAAGTTTCCGCCGGAGAAGATTCTCTTCATCGCCAATGGCATCGATTGTACAAAATTCGAACGAGCTCCTTCGATGACAGCCATTCCCGGTTTCGGCAAAGTCCCAGGTGAGCTAATCGTAGGGACGCTGGCCCCTTTGCGCGCAGTAAAAAACATTAGGAGATTGATTCTGGCTTTCGCCAGCCTCGCAGCGGAATTCAATTCTCGCCTGCTCATTGTTGGCGATGGCCCCGAGCGCGCCGATCTTACGTCTCTCGCTGCGCGACAAGGACTCGCTGATCGAGTTGTGTTTGCTGGGCACGTTGATATGCCAGAAGCGGTTCTGGGCTTATTCGACGTTTTTGCGATCTCATCGGATACTGAACAAATGCCGAACGCTCTCCTCCAGGCGCTGGCAGCAGGGAGACCAGTTGCCGGGATGGATGTCGGGGACGTCAGGCTCATGGTAGCGCCCGAGAATCGACGGCTCATTGCGCCAAAAGGGGATGAACGCCAATTTCGGGACGCACTCAAGCAATTGCTGTCCGAAGCGGACACTCGCCGCCGGCTCGGTGAAGCGAACCAGGCGCACGTCCGCGTCAATAATAGCGAACAGAATATGTTTCAGGCATACCGTGCATTGTTTGATGGTTAAGCCCCAACGCGCGTTGAAGCGGGACAGTAGGGTACCCTCCCCGCGAGAATGTTAGAGTGATTCGAGGCTCCGTCCGATAAAACAATGCGCGTGCTGACGTTCACCAGCCTGTTCCCAAACTCCGAGGCTCCGACGCACGGAATCTTCGTCTATCAGCGTTCCGCACATCTCGCGCGCCGAGCTGGGAATGAAGTTCAAGTAGTGTCGCCGGTTCCATACTTTCCGCGATGGCTGAATTTCAAAAGATGGCACACGATTAGCGAGATTCCTGCCCAAGAACAGATCGGTGAACTGACGGTCTATCATCCTCGCTATCTTCTCCTTCCTCGAATTTCCATGCCATTTCACGGTTGGTCCATGTTTGCCACTAGTCTTCCCGTGGCCCGTCGACTACACGGCAGGTTTAAGTTTGACTACATCGATGCACACTACGTTTTCCCCGATGGCTTCGCGGCCGTCTTGCTGGGCAGGTCCCTGAAGTTACCGGTGATTGTTACGGCGCGGGGAACCGATATCAATGTCTTTCCTACATTTCGACTGATTCGTCCGATGATTCGATGGACCTTGCGGCAAGCCTCAGGAATTATAGCGGTGAGCGCAGCACTGAAGCGTTCAATGATTGAATTGGGTATGCCACCGGATAAGATACTGGTTATCGGCAATGGAGTTGACCTCCAGCGATTCGATCTGATGGACCATTCTGTAGCCCGTCAGCGCCTCGGCCTAACCGAGTACGGCCCGATCCTTGTTTGTGTCGCCGCGCTCAAACCTCAAAAGGGGCATCAAGTTCTGATCTCCGCGGTCGCTGAACTTGCGCTGTGTCACCCCACTTTAAAACTATACATCCTAGGTGAAGGAGAATACCGGAGTAGTCTCGAGAAGCTGATTTGCGAGAAGGGGTTGGAGAAGCGCGTAGTGCTCAAAGGCATCCGGCCAAACGAAGAACTAAAGCTTTGGTATAACGCGGCGGATCTGAGTTGTCTCGTCAGCGCCCGCGAAGGCTGGCCCAATGTGATCACGGAATCCCTCGCTTGCGGCACTCCAGTGTTGGCCACAAGAGTTGGGGGTATTCCTGAAATTCTTAATTCCGAGGAGCTTGGCATTCTTGTGAACGAAACGGTGGAATCAATTGCCGCAGGATTAAAACGTGCCCTTGCCAAAAACTGGAATCGAGAGGCCATCGCTCTGCAGACTCGCACGCGAACCTGGGATCACGTTGCCGCTGAAGTTGAAGAAGTTTTCAGGCGCGACTCGACGCCCGAGCAGCCTCCTCAAGCAAACCCGGCGCAGGGTCCTCAGGGTTCCTCGTAAGGGTCTTGGGACAGAATCACAGTCGCTACGAACTTGGGCGAGGTCTCAAGACCTCAAGCAGGATGTAGAGGTCGCACTTCAAGCTAAGAAATGAATGGTTTCGATTCGCGCGGAGCGGACAAGGAAGATGGTGCAACAGCTGCCATCTCCGGGGCATCATGGTGCTGACTCCATTCCTCAATCAGATCCCGAAGAGGGCCAAATTCAAAATCGTATAATAAACTTCGCAGTTTCTTTTCTGTTCCGTGGAGCCCCATATAGTGGCGCATGCGCGCCGTCAGGCTTCCCTTCATCCTGGGTTGCGCGGTGTCAAGTTCCCAAGGATGGAGGTAAAGACAGACGGGTCGCATCTCCCGCCGGTTGAGGTAACTGATGCTCCAGCGGGTATATACGTAGGGGAGAACTCTCAGATACGCGCCCCCCCCAAAGGGGGCTCGCATATGCCCAACTTGTAGTGTCGGAAGGGGAAACTCGACCAGGGTGCCGGAAGGAGTGCTGACAGAGAAAGGGAACCGGGGAGCCCCGATTAAACCATAGTTTGGATGTTGGACCGGGAAGATGCTGGAATCATATGTGAAACCAAGCTCGCATAAAACGTCAAACGCCCACCATGAATCCTTTGTAATAGAAAAACTCGGCGCCCTGTATCCTCGCACAAGTTTCCCCGAAATATCCTCAAGTCGCGCCTTGGCTACCCGGGTGTCGTCGCGAAATTCTGCTGGCGTCATTTCATAAACGAGTCGGTGCCACAAGCTATGGCAGGCGATCTCATGGCCGGAGTCTGCGATCTTCCTAATCACATTAGGAAACCTTTCCGCCACCCATCCCAGGATAAAGAAGGTGGCACGGCATCGATTGGAATCGAGGATCGCGAGAATCTTGTTGGTATTCAGCTCTAAGCGGCTAACGCAATTGCCCCAATCACTGGGCGTGAGGTGATGCGCGAACGCAGTCACGTGCATGTAATCTTCGAGGTCAAAAGTAAGGGCGTTTTTCATCTGACCACATCTTTAGCACGTTACGTACCAAGAAAGCAGCGTATTTTGGCCAAGGCACTGTAACTCATTGAATCTAAAGCCTAATAACGGCAGGCATCGATGTCCGCGCCGCTGAACTCTTTCGGCATTTTTTAGGTTCGACATCATATGCGGAGAACACGTTAATTCTGTTCTATAGTCGGCGGTGAGCATTCACGGATTCTTGCAGGAAATCAACTCCCAAAAGAAGGGAAGCCCTTTCCTTTTAGGGGGGTGCAGACCGGCGTAGATTTCATTAACTTAGAACTGCTTCTAAGCCATTAGGATATAATGACTTACAAATCGATTGCTGCCATGGGACTAGTTTTCGGTCTCACGATTGCACTTAAAATTTTGCAGGCTATTCAAGCCTTCGTGGCCAATGGAGAGAAGATGGCGTACTTGGTTAGTGTATTCGGGCTGGGGTATGTCGGGTCCGTGACGGCAGCCTGTCTAGCGCACCTTGGCAATAGCGTCCTCGGTGTCGATGTCAACCCGGCCAAAGTTGGGATGCTCAATGAAGGACGCAGCCCGATTCTAGAACCTGGTTTGGAGGACATTGTTACAACAAGCCACAAAGCCTGTCGTCTCCATGCAACGACAGATGCAACAAAGGCCGTCATTGACACGGAGCTGTCCTTCATCTCTGTGGGAACTCCGAGTCAACGGAATGGAAAATTGGATTTGAGTGGTATTGAGCATGTTTGCGCGCAGATCGGAGAAGCCCTCAAGCAGAAGCGCAGCTTCCATTGGGTGGTCTTGCGGAGCACAGTGTTACCCGGCACTACAGAATCGGTGGTTTTGCCAAAGATCGAACTGCATAGCGGCAAGAAAGCGGGCGTGGACTTTGGGGTTTGCTTTGTGCCCGAATTTCTGCGGGAGGGAAGTGCGGTTGCTGACTTCTTCCACCCCCCTTTCACGATTCTTGGCACTCCGCACATTGAGCAGATTGACCCACTGCGTGAATTATTCAAATGGGCTCCCGGCCCGCGCTTTGAAACTTCGGCAAGCACGGCGGAAATGGTGAAGTACATTTGTAATGCGTTTCATGCCCTGAAGGTGGGGTTCGTCAATGAAGTGGGAACCCTCTGTAGGGAACTAGGCGTGGATACGGAAGTGGCAACACAAGTCTTCACCTCCGACACGAGACTAAATATCTCCCCAGCCTATCTCAAACCAGGATTTGCCTTCGGGGGATCGTGTCTTCCCAAAGATCTCCGGGCACTGACGTACCGTGCCAAAGAGCTCGATCTTCGTTTACCTCTTCTTGAATCTCTCCTCCCCAGTAACGCGGAGCACATTGAGCGTGCTTTCCAAATGGTCTCACACACGAACAAGAAAAAAATTGGAGTGCTGGGGCTCAGTTTCAAGGCTGGTACGGACGACCTGCGTGAAAGTCCGATGGTTCATCTAGTCAAACGCTTGCTCGGTGAAGGTTGTCAGCTTCAGATCTGGGATGAAAATGTGTCGCTCGGCCGCCTTATCGGTTCGAACCGCCAATTCATCGAGGACTTCATTCCTCACATCGGCTCGCTTCTTGCCCCCGATTTGCGCGGTGTGGTCGGCTTTGCTGAAGTTCTAATTGTTGGAACGAAGGCTGTGGACAAGATGGCTCTTGCCTCGATGCTTCGACCGGGGCAGACCGTTATTGATCTCGTGAATCTAGAAAAGCCTTCCCGTTACAGCGGGCCCGAAAAGTATCTCGGCATCTGTTGGCAAGGCTAAAAAACGTGCGAATCCTTTGGGTGAAGTCCGGTGGTTTGGTGCCCCTGGATCACGGTGGAAAGATTCGCAGCTTCCAGCTGGCGAAGGTCTTAGCGCAAACACACGAGGTCTCACTCTTCACGTTCTACCAATCTACCCCGGACGACGCCCATGCTGAACTCCGACAAATCTTTGCGCGTGTGATGTGCGTACCGATCACAGTGCCAGCACAGCACAGCCGCTCCGAATATCTCGCCTACGCCAAAAACATTTTTTCATCACGCCCTTACTCCGTGACGAAATATTGCCAACCCCATGTTGCCAAAGAGTTGCGCGAACATTTGCGAGAAGAGCATTACGACATCATTGTATGTGATTTTCTTCTGACGGCCGATGTTCTTCCATGGGACTTGCCCGGCGCTAGGGTTCTTTTCATGCATAATGTCGAGGCTCAAATTTGGGAGCGCCATTTCCAAGTGGCTCAAAACCTGGTTTGGAAAGCTGCGTGCTACCGTGAATTCCGCACCATGGCGAAAATGGAGCGAGAATATCTGCAGCGTGCGAACCACGTTTTGGCGGTTTCTGAAGCCGACCGAAAGATATTCTCTCGCGATGTTCCTAGTTCCAACATCTCCGTAATACCTACAGGTGTGGATGTGGATTATTTTCGCCCGGCAGGCGAAATGGAACAATCCAATTCACTTGTGTTTACCGGCTCAATGGATTGGCTGCCTAATGAGGATGGAGTATTGTACTTCGTGGAAAAGATTCTACCGCTCGTCCGTCAGGAATTGCCGGATACTTGCCTGTCGATAGTTGGACGTCGCCCTTCCTCCAAACTACGGAAACTCGCAGATCGGGTGGCGGGAATTGAGGTAACGGGGAAGGTCGATGACATCCGTCCCTACGTGGCCAGGGCAAGCGTCTATGTCGTGCCTCTGCTTGTGGGTGGGGGAACTAGGCTCAAGATCTTTGAAGCCATGGCGATGGGCAAAGCCATTGTATCAACCACGATTGGTGCGGAAGGACTGCCGGTCGTGGGAGGGCAGCATATATACCTCGCGGATGAGTCTGCCGAGTTTGCGCGGCAAGTAGTTACATTACTGCGAAATCGTGCGAGGCGCGATGAGATGGGTGGTTTCGCACGCCAGCTAGTCGAAAGAAACTACACTTGGAGTTCTGTTGGGAAGCAGCTCGATCACGTACTGGTTCAAGTATCCCAGGATTTCCGCTCAGGTAAGCAATCTGGCAGGAACTGGGGACAACCCGCTGACTTGGCAAAGGACCAAAAACACTAAGATCGCAAGGGAGTCAAACCGCCCCTGCTCACGCGCGAGTAGTGGTGTCCTAATACCTGTGATCCATCACAGTTTCATTCTTTATGATTTTTTTTTCGCCTACGGCAGACGGCGACGACTCAACCTTGTTTCCGACAGCAACTTTCAAGGATCCGTCCACCGGATCTTTGTAAGCGATATAGATGATGTTTGCCTTGGCATCCACAGCCATCGAGCTGTATCGAGATCTTACAGCTCCGCTTGGCGCGATGACTTGGACTCGCCAATGGTCTCCATACTTGTAGGCGTGCTTTAACACGCCGAAGTCTTCATAGCTGATGTGGGGAGCGCCATCTTTGTCAAACATGAGAGAGCTTCGATAGTCGACCCAAGAGCCTGTGGGCCTGATCCCATCCACGGTTTCTATTTTCCATGTTTGACCGTCCTGCGAGGCATACCGCAATTCCGAATCAGTGTAATAGCTGATATGTGCAATATTATGGGAATCGAAAAAGAGGCAGCTCCCCATACCGAGACTGTAATCCTGCCCATGCGCTCCACGCTGATCCACGACCTTAATATTCCATTCCTTGCCATTCCAATGCGCAAACTTCAGCAATCCTTTGATGAACGCGTCATAAGTGATGTCTGGGTTCCCATCCGGACCTATGATCATTGAATTCCATTTCCCTGTCTGCTCATCGAAATCAACGGTTCGCGTTTGCCAAGCGCCATCCTTCAGTGCGGCGTATCGGAGATGCTTATACTCCGGATCTAGCCTGTACCAGGAAAGATGCGGGGTTCCGTCCGGTGCAATTGCGACGGAACACTGGGCCTGAACGGACATGTTGTCCTCTGGCGCGATCTGCTGGATATCCCAAATCTTGCCATTATAATGTGCATAACGCAAAGGAAGGGAGAGATACGTGGCACAGAGGTGCGGGTTGCCTTGCCGGTCGATCTTTAGGTTTGTGTAGTTAACCCCGCCGCCTAAACCTAAAGTGAACCATCGAGACTTCGTGCCAGCTGGTCGATACCCATATTTCAACCCTACGTCACCACCGTAACTAATGTGTATACTACCCGTATCATCAACCGACAAGGATGATGCTACTCCGAAAGTATCAACCACCTCCCGTGTCCACACCCAGTCTTGGGCACCCGCAGAGCGGGGGGACACAATCATGAGCCAGCCTAGGATTGCTAGCACAAGAAGTTTCTCTTTGCGACCATTTCCTCTGACATCAGGCATGTCTACTACTCCGTTGTCACCCTCGATTCAGCTATGTTCAAGGTTCTCACCCCGTGCTACCGAGTTGGCAGCCGTCACGCCTCTACCAATTGAGCGGCTGGGACTTCTAAAGTTGTCTCCTTCCCCCCTGCGATCGCCATAACAAGTTCGCGCCGATAAAGAATCTTCAGAAGTATAATCGTGGCTATTACCTGGTAGAAAAGATCGAAGTTGGCGAATTCCAAGAAAGCCCCACTGATCATGTAGGCCAGCAGGCTGATTTGCAGCATGTGGGTATAAGGAATAATCCACTCTGCCGACGGAAGACTTCGGGCTTGTCTGCGAAGGCTGATGAGGCTGGCCAAAGAGGTCGCGAGAAGAAGCAGGAACAAAATCAGCCCAACGAATCCGTGCTCTGCCAGAGTTTGAAAGTAAATGCTGTGTGCTCCAGCAAATTCGAGTCCCGGCGTGAAGCGCTGATACAACTCGGGAGTGAACGTCTTTAACCCCCCACCGGTGATTGGATTATTCTTGGCAAGCTCAAAGGCGAATCGCCAGGCATTTAGCCGGAGTTCCGCCGAATTGTCGAGATGACCGTGGAAGAAATTCCCCATTCGGTCCATCCACTTGCCGGGTGCGAATACGATCACCCCCCACGTAAACACAAGGAGCAGGAAGCCATTTAGGAGCTTTTGCTTTGATTTGAAAGCTAGATAAATCAGTACGACCCCGAGTCCAAGCAAGGCGCCACGTGAATAGGTCAGGATTGTAGCCAAGACTGCGCAAAAAAAGGATAGGTGCAAGAATCGGCGAAGCCACTTGTTCTGCTCGTTGCGGGCCAGGAAGTAAAACATCGGAAGCAACATGTTAAATGCCAAGCCGAGGAAGTTATTATCTTCCAGGAAGGAATCGGGGGGCCCGTAGACGCGATACTGGCCACCCGTAGCCAAAGCAAAAATGGTTCCCTTGACCGCAAAGAAACCAAAACTAAGTGTTGTCACCAAATATAAATAACGAAGCTGTTCCTTCGTAGTAACCAACAAGATCATGAGAAAGGTCATGAGCAAAATCTTGCTGGTACGTATCAGTTCGATCTTGCTGTCAGCCAGGTGGTGCACGAAAATCGGATCATAAGCGACATGCAGGGTGGTAAGGCAATACCAGCTCCACAGAAGAATCAGAAGAATGGTCTGCGAGGTAAGAATTCGCCGATTCCTCTCCTTAGCGAAAGGAAGCCCCGCAAGAGTTGCTCCCCCAATGAGCATCGCCACTGGGAAGTTATACGCTACGCCCCATGTGAAGCGGTGAGGATTGAAATAGGCAACCCAGGTCCACATCAAAACCCCAAAGTAGGGCCGAAAAAAGCAGATGGGAGTGGCTCCCAAAATTATCGTCAAGACGATGAAATCACGCATTCCGCGTTCCTTCAAGCATTCGGGATCGGCCAGATTCGGAGTTGCGATCTGACGAGATTCCCGGCTTCGAATTGACCGAAGGGCCAGCGGAGTCCGCGAATAAGAACAGCTGGTGCAGTCGGAAAGCGAACATGGCCAGGTTGCGCTCTCCGCCGATTTGCGATCTGTAGAGCGCGAAAGTGTTTACCGTTGGGGTATTCACGCCCGGCTCGGTAGTCACCGCAGATCGATATCCGCAACGCGACATCACTGGAGAGGTAATCTCCAATCCGCACTCCTCGAGTTTTCCGAAAGGAAAGGCAAAGTCCAGTACCGGACAATCGAGCTTTGCTTCCAAGATCCGCTTCGATTCCACGAGTTCCCTCTCCATTTCGGCGGGCGTCAACCGGCTGACGACCGGATGGGTCATCGTGTGCGAACCGAAGGAGATCCCTGCCCTTTGCATCGTCTGCACTTGCTGCCAATTCAACATACGGTTGGCAAGTTCTTCTTGCGGAAGCCTTACGCGCTTTTCAAGCTCAGCACAGCATTCCCTTCGGCGCCAGTCCGGAAGTGCGCGCAATAGGGACATGATTTCCAGGGCTGTAACAATCCTAGCCTCTCGCGAGGAGAGCTCGAATTGCCGCGGACAGTCGAGTTCCACCTCCAATCTCCCAGCGGGCAGAACTTGCAGTATTAGAAAGATGCGATCGTACCAAGCAACTTGCCCGGTTTCTATGGAATCCACCGTCAAGAAGACGGTGGCTGGTATCTGGTATTTTTGTAAGATCGGAAATGCGTTTGCGTAAACACCTCGATAGCCATCGTCAAAGGTAACGGCGACACCAAAATCGGCAGCGGCAGGATCTTGCAAGCCACAACGCACTTGTTCCAAAGAAAGGAGTGGGAATCGTTCTTTCAGATACGACATCTGAGCTTCGAATAGTTCCGTGGAGAGCTCAGAATAGAAAGGAACTCCTCCTGTACCAACGCGGTGGTAGCACAATATGACGTATTTTGGTGCCGTTGCCCTTTGCCAGCGCGGCCAGGACGATCCCATGACGAACCGCAGCTGAAAATCCCGCGACAAACCCTGCGTGAGACGAAGCAGTCCGGAGTGGTAAAGTCCCTGTGCTATTCCCTCGCGCCATCCAAATCTGCGAGGACCTGTGGGAAGCGCCTCTGAAGTTTCACCCAGCATGACTTTCGAGCCTGTACAAGTGTTTGGCTGCCTATCTTCGATCACCTTATTCGCCAAGTCGAGCCCCTGAGGTTGAGTCAAAATGGTAGCGGTGCCAAAGCTCAAGCGCTACTAGGTACCAAACGACCTCGCCGTAAAACCCGGCATGGTCTTCGCTGTGGACGCGCAGGAGTTCGCGGAAGAATGTAGGACGAAAATAGCCGCGTTGACGCGTACGTGAATCACACAGTAAATCTCGCATCAACTCATTTAGCTGGCGATCTCGCAAGAGCCAGTGGCCCAAAGGCACTCCAAAACCATGCTTCTTCTTATAGAGTACCTTATGGGGAAGAATCGAACGCATCGCTCTCTTGAAAATGTATCGTTTTTGGAAGCCCTTGAGCTTCAAACTCGAAGGTATTCGTCCTGAAAGTTCCGCCAAATGATGGTCAAGCAGTGGATAACGGACTTGCATTCCGGCCAACTCGGCTGTTCCTGTTACCTTGCGAAGATCGTTATCTGCGAGAATCATTTTAACGTCCATGTACAACAAGCGGTTCAATTCGCTCCTGGCCTGCGCGGTATGAAAGTGACCGTTGGCTATCTGTAGCCACAGGGTCGGGTTCGCCTCAGCCAGAAAATCCGGTTCGAACACTTCCTCTGGACGGATATTCAAAAAGTAGTTATACGAAAAAATGCGCTCAGGATTGGGGATCAAGGCTCTGCGGACATATTTTCTGGGCAGACTCAGTGCGCCATCATTCTCAGGCAGAAGGCGCGTAAGTGGTTCAATCACTCCTCGGCGAATCCATGAGGGAAGAGTGTGATAGAGGGCAAAACGCTTGTCCTCACTGTACCTGGAGTTGCCGGCAAAGAGCTCGTCGCCGCCGTCACCCGCCAAAAGGGTCTTAATACCGACCTCCCGCGCAAGTGCGGCGCAGTGATAGCCGCCAAACGCAGAAGAATTTGCAAAGGGTTCGTCATAGTACTTCGCAATTATAGGAATTGCATCGAACGCATCGCGTGGGCAAAGCTGTTTTTCGAAGTGACGCGTCCGAAAATGGTCGGCACTGGTGTGTGCAAAATTTGCCTCGCTGTACTCCGTCTCGTTGAAGAAGATCGAGAAGGTATTCACAGGAGAGTGACGTTCGTTCATGAAAGCGACAACGCTGCTGCTGTCTGTGCCTCCGCTTAAGTAGGCACCGATCTGTTCCGGCGTATGGCCGCTCATGCTCGAATGAACCGCGGTACGCATCCCTTGTTGCACCTGCTGAGCCCAATGGCTCTCACTGTGGTTGTCGTTCTCGGCGTATTCCAGCTCCCAATACCGCCGCTGCCGAATTTCACCGTTCTCGTATATTAGGCATGTGGCCGGTGCTAGTTTCTCCACGCCTCGGTAAACCGTCATGGGGTGCGGGATGACGGAAAAAAGTAGGTACTGCGGCAAAGAGGCTGGATTCCATTCCAAGGGTTTTCTGCAGGCGGCCCGAATGGCACCGACACGCGTTGCAAACAACAGGCGATTGGCTTCGCGGCTCCAATACAAACTCTTCACACCAAGCCGATCGATCGCGAGTAGTAGCCGTTGCTTCTTCTCATCCCAGAGCGCGATTGAAAATGTTCCGTGCAACTGCCGGAGGAAGTCGGGACCATCGATTTCGTAGAGATGAGCAAGGCAAAGCGCGACCGGGCATTCCTTCGAATCGACCCCGCATGTGGCAAGGCGATCCTTCAATTCCTTCAGGTTATATAAATCGACGTCCACGGCGATCCGTACGCTCTGTGTCGTGGAAATTTCCTGGCCCTCCCATCGCTGGGAGACGGCCAGGGCGATTGAATCGCCGGAGCTTGCGGATGGCCTCTGCTCCCCTTTCATGGCTAAGGCAGCGACCATGGGCTCCAATATTCCGGAATCCAACTCTCTTCCCCGCTCACAGATTCCACAGAGCCCGCTCATGCTGTTCTCCTACGCCGCGAAGGTCTCCTGCCATTTCCGAAACATCAAGATGGACCACAAATGCGCCGATCGATCATAGTGACCACTTTGATGTTGGTCCCAAATCTTCTGCAAAAACTTCGCATCCAAAATGCAATCGTTCGGCCGAAAGAGTGCGGCGTATGCAAAATCTTTTAACTCATTCCGAAACCAGCGATCAATCGGAACCGCGAATCCTTGCTTCCGCCGATAAAGAATGTCGTTTGGCAGAATCCTTCCCATGGCCTTCTTCAAGATGTATTTCCCCGTACGGCCGCGGAGTTTCAGAGAGGAAGGCATGGAAGCTATACGTTCCATAAGATGGTGATCCAAAAGCGGGGCACGCACTTCGAGCGACACGGCCATGCTGGCGCGATCCACTTTTGTCAGAATATCGTCGGGTAAATAGGTCTTGATATCTACGTATTGAATGCGTGAAAGCAAGTCATCGGTGCCCGCGCGATCGTAGTAATGTTCAAAGACCCCAAGGGAATCGTACCCCCCCAGCGCGCTGGCAAAATCGGAGGAGAACAGATTGGCTTTGTCGTCAGGACGAAAGATGGAGACCGAATTGAAATAGCCCTCAAGCGGCGTTCGGGAAAGACTTTGCAATGTCGCTTTGGCGCGAAACACGCGGGGAGCAGCAGCCAGTGGCGGGTACCACTTTCCGAGACGGCCGAACACCCCGCGGCGCATCCAACCTGGCACGTGGCGGCGCAACTGGTTTTCGTAACGATCGAAGATGTATCGGCGATACCCCGCAAAGTTTTCGTCGCCTCCGTCTCCACCGAGCGCAACGGTAACGTGTTCGCGCGCCACCTTTGAAACATAATATGTAGGTACCGCTGAAGAATCAGCGAAGGGCTCATCGAAGTGCCAAGCCAACTTGTTCACAATTTCAACCGCGCTGGGACGAACCACGGATTCATGGTGTTCGGCACCAAAAAGTTTCGCGATCCGCTGTGCGAACTGGGATTCATCGTATTCCTTGACATCGAAACCAATCGAACAAGTCGAAACCGGCCTATCCATGACCCGGCTCATCATTCCGACGATCGCGGAAGAGTCGATGCCACCGCTCAGAAAGGCCCCTAGCGGAACATCACTCATGAGTCTGACTCGTGTGGCTTCACACACCATTCCGCGAACGATTTCGCACCATTCCTCCTCGCTCCGCGTTTCCACTGCCTCAAAAGAGAGGTCCCAATAACTAACGTCACGTAGTCCGGACTCGGTAGCTACAATGTAATGACCGGGAAGAACCTTGCGAACCGAACTGTAAATTGTTTTTGGTGCCGGAATATATCCGAATGAGAAATAGTCGCTCAGTGCGCACGCGTCGAGATGGTCCGTGGTAACGCCTCCAGCAAGCAACGCTTTCAATTCCGAGCCGAATAGGACGCGTTCGGCTTCCGCCGAATAGAAGAGTGGCTTCTTCCCGACTCGGTCGCGGGCCAGCAACAGCTTGCGCTCCCGGGAATCCCACAGCGCGATGGCAAACATCCCCCGAAGCTTAGCGAAGCAACCTTCCCCGTACTCCTCGTACAGATGAACGATGCTCTCGGTGTCCGAACGCGTGGCAAAACGGTGCCCCCGCTGCTCGAGGTCCCGCCGGAGCTCGAGGTAGTTGTAGATCTCACCATTGAGCATTACCCAGACAGCGCCGTCTTCATTGGAAATAGGTTGATGGCCACCCTGCAAATCGATGATGCTCAACCGACGAAATCCCAGGCCAATTCCCGCTCCGGTGTAGACGCCTTCATCATCAGGTCCGCGGTGAACGATTGTCTCGTTCATCTTGTGAATAAGCTCCCGCGCCACTTGGTCCCTGCGCCCACGTTCGTAAATACCAACGATGCCACACATAATGTTTGCTCAGTTCCTTGAGAGTGCGCCAGAGGTTATGGCGATCATTGGATTCAGATTCGTACAATCATCATTCAGGCGATCCATCCGACCCGTTCTGATAAAAAGGTGCGAAAGCTTGTTTCGTCTCCCAAACCGCAAAGGTACGGAGCCCGCGGAGATACACTGCACATCGCAAGATCGAACCGATGTCCTGCCACCGCAGTTCGCAACGTCATTTCCAGCTCTGTCGGTCGTTGACTCGTGTTCTATCGTTGCGATTCGAGGCACTTCATTTTTGTCCTTTTTGTCGGCGTTCAGCCCCAACGACATCCGGCACTTGGATGGCGCAGTCTCCCACTCTACGGAAACCACCGCACGATTCGCGGGCCGAGCCAGGTTGTTAGCCCCAGTGGCATTTGCTTCCACATTCGCGTGGCTAATTGGAATTTCGGATTCAAGGGAGTAAAATTTGGCAACTCCTTACACCTCACAAGATGAACCTGATAAGTGAGATGCTCGACGTTCATATTCCACTGCAACTTGAAGGCATAAGCACCGGTACCTTTCTTACTACGACCAAAATCGAAGCGGCGGGCGCCTTCTTCAGAAGCTATTTTCATTAGTTCACTGTACATGAAATTGTTGGCCGCCAAGGTAGGCGCTTCAGAGTTTGCGCCTGCATAGTACGGAAGGATAGTATCCTTGAAGCGAAAGGAGAACACGCCTGCAACGGGCTTCGAATCTGCGTAAACAACGAGCAAATCGACCTCCCGAGCAAACTCTTGCGATAAGTTTTCAAACAGGGCCCGCGGAAAAACCGGGGTGCCAAGACGTCTCATGCTTTGCGTGAAGAGACAATAAAAATCGCTGAGTTGGTCCATTCCCCGTCGGGTCCGCAATCCGCCTTTCGCAGCTTTTCGGATCATGTACCGGGTATCTTTAGGGAGCCGCTTGAGGTTGGCTTCGTGCTCGGCAAAGAGCGGAGCTGAAAAAGTCGAATACAGCGAACTGGGGACGAAATCGGGAAGCATCTCGCGTTGGCGGAAACGCAGTTCGAGAAAGTCTGTCTGCCGAGTGCGAGCAAGCTGCTTCAGATGCTGAGCGAGTTTTTCTTCGGATTCGGTGTCCGCCGCACAGATGCCCCCATATACGGCATACGGCGTAGAAATTAAGCAGCGGCCGACGATCCAGTTGGATACCCAAAAAACTGGCGCCACGCCAGTGATTTCGCCGTCGCGTTCGGCATAGATATAACATGGTTCATATCCGAAGGTTTTCTCAATGGTGCGCTTCCAGCTCAAGAGATGAAAGAGCGTGCCATCCGGCTGCTCAGACACGAAGCGATCCCAGCGCTCGCTGGCTTCCGTTGTCAACGAATGCACATGCACGGCCGAAGGACATCGCAGGCGTCCCTCGGTGAGAGTCTCATCTGTTTGTGGAATTGAGTTCATCGTCATTCCAATCCTGCGAAAAATCTGGACTCCCGGTGACCCGCGAGGCGGTTCCACCGTCAAATCTCTGAAACAGCCATGTTTCATCGCTTTCGAGGTAGGTGGACAGCAGTCTTTTTTGAGACTCAGATGGTTCGCGGTAACCGTTAATGATCTTGCTCAGACTTGCTTCATTGATGCCCAGCGCTTTTGAAATGCGATTCTGATGCATTCCCTTCTTAAAGATGGCGATTTTCAGATTCGGATACATTTGAATTTCTCCACATCAAATAAGTTAATAAGTATATACCCCATTAATGAAACAAGGACCGGTTTGAGCGGGCGTGGGTCACGCGGAGCCTTGGCGCCCGCGGTTAGTAATCATGGCAGGACATGGCTATCGTAGGTCCCGTACCCATAATAACCATGTCCATTCTGCGGACCGGAACCGTTGAACACGATTCCAAGAAACTTCTTCGAATCAACATGTTTGACCGCGTTACCCAGTAATTCGCGGCTGGTTTTGAGGGCGCGCACCACTAACATTGCACTATCACAGCCCGCAGTGATTAGCTCGCAATCGGCCATGGGCAGAATCGGAGGGGCGTCCACGAGAACAACTTCAAACGATTTGCTGACCCAGTTCATGAACTCCTTCCAGCGCTCGCTGGCGAACGCCTCCGAGCTGCCCGCAACAATCTGCCCTGCGGTGACGACCCAAAGATTTGGAACGTCAGTAGCTAGAACTGCTGATTCGAAGGTTGCTACACCCTCGAGGATTTCACTCAGCCCCGGAAACCTATGGGGTTCGAATAGCTGTGAAAGCCCGCGACTGCGGAGGTCCGCGTCTACCAAAAGAACCTTTTGGTCTTGGAGTTTCGCAAAGCTAAGTCCAAGGTTTATCGACGTGAGAGTTTTGCCTTCTTCTGGAACTGGACTGCTTATCACAACGGAGCGCAGTCCCTTCGATGTCATCAAGCGGAATAGCCTGGTGCGCAGCACCCGGTAGGAGTCCTCTGCGCGAGCGAATGGCTTCGTGTCGCCGAGAGTCAATGGCTTGGGCGGATTAGCCGCAATGCAGATCTTCTCGCATTGGAGGAAACGCTCAGCCTCACTCTCGCTCCGAACATGTTCTGCCTCGGGAATGACGTCTGGCACAATCGGCCCAGAAGGTTTTCCCACGGGGGCTTCGTCAACCGCTCCTTTGTATTCGCTGCGGACTTGGTTATAGTATCGGCTCATTGTTTACTCTCGCATCGCAAACTGCCCGTGCGCCCTTGCTTCGTTCAAACCTTTTTTCATTGCTTGAATCAAAACATCCACCGTGGAGCCTAGGACCTGGCTGGGTTCTGTCGCCCCAGTTGGTAGGAGATGCCGGATCACTGCCGGTTCCTCCACCTTAACTTCCGTAAGATCCAGTGCGTTCGCCGCCTCGTGCACGATATCCGGTTCAATTATGTTTCGCTGGGCCTGAAAACCGATGCACAAGCAACCATCGCATATTAAGTTAATTAGGCGCGGCACTCCCTGCCCGTAGCGGTAGACCACCTCGAGCGCCTGGCTCGAAAAAGGGTCTGGACCTGTCAGTCCAGCGGCGCGGAGTCGGTCGGCGATGTAGAGTTGTGTCTCCGGAAAGCTGAGCGCACGAATTTGGCATCGGGTCGCGATGCGCTGTTTTAGTGCTCGCGTCTCCGGTTTGTCGAGGATTTGGAAGAGCTCGACTTGACCAGAAAGAATGACCTGTAGCAGCTTGCCGCTATGCGTGTCGATATTACTGAGAAGACGAATCTCCTCCAGTAACTCGATACTGAGTAGATGGGCTTCGTCAATGAAGAGAACGCATGTGCCGCCGCGACGGTCGATATTGCGGAATATCTTCTCAAGAGCCAATAACCGCTGGGACTTGCTGGGCGATGGACAAGTAATCTCAAATTCGTCGAGAAGCAACTCGAAAAACTCGTCACGGCTCAGTGTGGGATTTACGATAATGGCCGAAGCGAACTCTGCTTTGGAAACACGGCCCTGCGCAAGCAGTTCCAGGAGCGTGTGAAGTAAAGTTGTTTTGCCGCAACCGACTGGCCCGGTCACCACGGCAAGGCCCTTCCGCATGGCAACACCGTAGAGTAATGCATTCAGAGCTGCGCGGTGGGGCTCAGCCATATGCAGGAACCGAGGATCCGGGGTCAGACGGAAGGGTTCTTCCTTAAGATGATAGTATTCGTTGAACATATTAGAAAAACAGAGTCGTGATCTTCGAGATCGCAAAACCTAACACGAGTGAGCAACCAGCCGTTCCCAAGATGGCGCCGAGTGCTCGCAATTGCCCATAACGCTGCTGTTGTTTGGTGACGAGTTGAGGGATCCCGGCCAATACCGGCCTACCAGCTATCCTCGCCGCTTCGACTTCGTTACGAACGGATTCGTCGCTCGTCTCAAGAAAGGCGGCAATCCCGATTCCGCCCAACAGGCCTCCTAACAATCCGGCCAGGCAGATTAGTGGGCGATTGGGAAAAAAAGGCCTGCTGGGAGGTGCGGCGGCATCTAGAATTACAAACCTCTCGGCCTTCTCATGACTCTCGAGGGAGCTAGCCATCTCAGCTGACAGCTTCTTGTCCAGGAGGCTTGCGTAATGTGACCGCAAGGTATCGTAATCGCGCATTAAGCCAGCCATCTGTTGCTCAAAAATCGGTATCTGCTGCAGCTTTGAAACGTGGAAATCGATCTGTTGCTGCAATTGGGCCTGAAGTTTTGTCTGTGCCTGAATATCCTCGTTGAGTTTGGTGAGTTGTGATTCGACCACTGGATTCTTGTGTGCCTCCGCAGCCAACGTTTCGCTTGAAACCTCAGGTTGCTGGGATTGGGCACTCATCTTTGGGGCATCAGCCGCGTCCCGTCTCCTCAGGTCTTCGAGATCCCTCCTAGCGCGGCGCACATCGGGATGATTGGGCCCGTAGCGGGTCTCCAGTTCCGAGAGCCGTACTTCCAGCTTCTGGATCTCATGTTGGTGCGGTGAAGTGGGGGATCCGGACGCACCTCCCGCATCCAAATCGACGGTAGGATGAGAGGAAATCAAGACGGATTGTAGATAGACTCTCTCCTGCTGCGCCCGATTTACCCGATCCTGACTCGCTTGGAGCTGGGACCTGAGGTTGCCCAGAACTTCGATGTGATATTGTTTGGAATCGGGTAGATCCATTACATTTCGTGTCTTGATTCCCTGGACCTCTGCTTCTTTCTTCTCTAGCTCTTTCTTAGTTTCCTGGAGTTCATTCTTCAGAAACTCGGCAGTACCTTCGGACTGTTCTTCGCGAACCTTTAGATTTTCATAAATGAACATCGCCGCGATTTGATTTGCTACCTCAGCCACTTCCGTCCGATTCCGACCGTGATAAGCGATCCGAAATGAGCTCGTCTGCGATGAGCCCCCGCCAACGACCTCGACCGAGATCGAACTCTGCATGCCTCGGACAATCTCCTCATTACTGCGCCGCCCCTTCAGATCAGAGAAGAGATGGAGCGAATCGATGACCCTTTGGAGTCGTGAGGGCGAGAATACCTGCTGCTGAATCGTAGCAAGGCGAGAGGAGATACTGCTGGTGACAGTAGGTGCAACGTAGTTATTCGGCACCTGCTGCGGGTCGACCATAATAACGGTTTCGGCGAGGTAAACGTTGGGTAGGTGCATGGCCACAACGGCAGTCGCCAAAAAAACACCAACCGTAGGAAGTATGATTGCCAAACCGCGACGTCGTGCCGCATCAATGTACTGTCTCAACTGGAGCGCTGAACCATGAAATCCCACATTTGGATCGATTCGTTCCATGTCCAAAACATTCTCTCCCGACTGTTCATCCAGCGGAAACAAATTATCGGCAGCCCATTAGTTACTGCAACTGGGTGGCCAATCGTCAACTGTACAAAACTGGAAGTTCTAGAATAAGTCCTTAATTTCCAACGCAATGGACCGTCACGGGCTCTGCCCCGAAGGCCATCCTCGACGCTACGGTCGGTCGCGGGAATCTGAGTTCCACCAGTCAATAATTCTTGCGAGTATGGCTTTCACATGCGACGAGAAGTCTCAAGAATTAATGATAAGAGAGCCGTCGTCCATTTGGCGAACCCGCATCGAAGTGAGGAGAGTCAACGTACTCCCGGATGGAGTCGCATGACATCTCCCAATAGTTCACCGCGCCGGACGAGCATGCCACCGGATTCCGCCAGCATAGTAGTAGCGGCTGCCTACGAGCAGGTTTGGATCACTGCCTGCCTGTGTCTTATACGAGTAGCTGGCAAAACAGCTGATCTGGGGAGACACTTGATAACCGACTTCACCAGAAGCGAATTTCCCAGACAGATTAATTATATTCGTCGTCAGAGAATCTTCGTACCCGCCTTGCGCCGTCACGTACCATCGTTGCGAAAAATTGTAACGGAATTCACCAAAAACCATTTGGGAAAGACCTTGCGAGCCAAGTTCTGAAAAGAGAGGCATGCCACGATAGTACGAAATGGAAGCCGAAGCGCGGCCAATTTTCCGAGAGGCCTGCACTGAACCGGTTAGATTCCAATTTCGTCCGGACACAAAACCCTCAGTTTGCAATCCTGCGAAAAGTGAGATTACGGTAGAAGGTCCAAGCTTTCGGGAATATCCAACTTGACCATATTGATAGGGAGTGCCGGTGCCGTTCTGCTCTAGAATTTGATAACCATAGCTCGCATTAATTGAACTGTTTTGGGATATTTGTTTATTCCAGCCCACCGTGCCTCCATACAGGAAGCTGTCGGTAGTCGTGGGACCATTGACTTGCCCCGTTACGTGGTTATAGGCAAAGACCGGCGCCACCGAAATCGACGTTGTGGGACTGAGGGCGTAAGCAAAGTTGGCCTGCGTACTCTCGTTTAACCAACTCCCCCCTCCATCCAAGAAAGAAGAAGGCACGATGCCGCCAGTCACAATCGTACTTCTAAAAGCGTCCGCGTTCAGGTAATAGTAGCCATATAAATTCCGAACGCTATAGTAACGAAAGTTGTCGGACAACCCTAAGGTCCAGCGAGGGCTAAGCGGCCGGACCCAATTGAGACTTACCGTCTGGTTCACAAAGTTACTGCTGACTTGTCCGTTCACAACTTGCACGTTGGGGGCGTATTCAACGACCAAACGACTGTTATCTATAAGCCGGTCATAAACAATCTCCGTGCTGAGCACAGTGGCATTGAAGCTATTTTGGTCAAAAATGCTCCCGGCTCCACTTGTAGCATTACTGAACTTGCTATAATTCTGCATTAGTTCAAGCGAACGAACGTAAACGGGCCCCCACCGTAAGAGTGTCTCGTACGTAGGCAAAGGATATGAACTACCCAGGGGCCGAACCTCAAGCTCAGGAGGAATTGAGATCGGAGTCTTTACTTCGATGCCAGAAGATGGAATATCTTGTGAAGAGCCTGAATCAACGGCCGTATAATCGGGAACTCCTGACGTTGGCCTTTTCTCATCCTGGGGAGAGGAAGAACGGTCTTGAGCTCGAGCAGGCTCGTAAGACAGTAGTAGGATTAAGCTCACGGAGATTGCTTTCCAACTGAGACGAACGCTCACGTTGCCACCTCGCCACATCTAAAGTAGCCATTGGTAAGGACTACGGCACCACGACAATATCACCCGGCAATAGCTCGAAATTGTCACTCGGTTTTTCCCCTTTGAGCGCCTTGCCGTAATTGAAAGGAATCCTACTTTGTTTGCCGCCCTTGTTTCTCATAACATAAATGGAGCCCTTTTTTGCGAAGGGGGACAAACCGCCGGCATCAGCAAGTATCTCTAAAACGGTCTTCCTCCCCACTATCAGGTACGCACCGGCCTTGGCAACTTGACCGTAAACGTAAACTTTGCGGCTCTTTATTCCTCTCACGATGACGGTAACTTGAGGCTCGTTAACATAAGGTTTGAGTCTCTCCGTGAGCAAAGCTTGAAGCTCCGAAGTTTGTAATCCGACTACCTGGATGTCATTGAGTAATGGCAAGGTTATCATGCCGTCGGGACGCACTACGACGGGGGTCGACAGGTCCGGTTCCTTCCATACGGAAATCAGGAGATCGTCCTCGATTCCGATGCGGTAAACGGCCGAGTCGGCCTGATCACCTGCTTTCTTCATCGCCGTCTCGGAAACCCCATCGCTCTTTGCTCGGTCCGGAGCGGTTCCGTTTGATGCGTGGGAAGAACCAGAATCCTTCGGGGCAGATTTCGGCGTATCTGTTTCTGTTGTCGGCGCCTGTCTTGGTGATTCAATGGCACTTAATCCGGGGAGAGGATTGAGCGAGATACCCAGTATTCCAAGCGCAATCGCGTGTCTGAATCTCACCTCCACGTAGCCTCCAGTCAAATCTTGGGAATTGAGTTGGACGGAGCAATTCGCTTGCCAATGCTTTGCCCGCGGCTTCGCATAATCGATTCTAAACACACGACTTAAGTCAAGGGCATGGCTGGAGGCATGGCTGGAGATGATCCCTCTCGAAAAGGACTTCTTCGCAGTAGGAAATCATTTTCTATAAGCCGACAGGTAACTCGTACGTGGAATCTTTCAATGGACAGTTGCAGGGAGGAAGGTTGGAATCTGAATTGGCTCCTTAGTTCAGAACAAGAAGTGCAGATGAAGATCACGGGGCACGAGTACAACGTGACGCGTCCTCACGCCGCGTTGGGACACGTGCCAGCGACAGGGGGTGGTAGTAGTTCGGTCCCCTGCAGGTCAACGGAGGTTGACTATGGGCTGGACGAAAGAACGGCGGCGCTCACTCGACCAGAATCAGTTTTCGGCGGAGCATGATGACTGTGAGTCTCTTTAAGCCCCACATCCTCAAGGCTTCAGCACAAAACAATCCGCATCCACGCTGTTGCAAAAGACATAGACATCCAAGGCCGGCAGGTACTGGAATCGCTTAAAGGTCCCCTGATATTGACTATCGGGGAGTCCCGGCGTGTTTCCTGTAACACCATT
>WNFR01000972.1_pt1 | contig 29483 bp, 30 predicted proteins | sample 5400221 | NCBI WGS metagenome assembly WNFR01 (sample SAMN13153357, study PRJNA577476) | soil metagenome | isolation source: 40 cm soil under Madrone tree | place: USA:California | collected 2016-06-14
CCTGCGGCGGCGCCCGATTTGCGGCCTTCTTGCCCGCGATCACCATGTTGGGCTTCAGCACCATGCCCTCGAGCATCACACGGTGCTCGAACAGCTGCCGGAACACGCTCGCGAGCACGGCCTCGGTCACCTGCTCACAGCGCTCGATCGAGTGTGCGCCATCCATGAGCACCTCCGGCTCGACGATCGGCACGATGTCGTTCTCCTGGCACAGCGCCGCATAGCGCGCCAGCGCATGCGCGTTCGCCTCGACGGCGAACGCGGTGGGAATGCCCTCGGCAATATCGATGACTGCGCGCCATTTGGCGAAGCGCGCGCCGAGCCCGCGGTAGTCGCTGAGCCGCTCGCGCAAGCCGTCGAGTCCCTCGGTGATGGTCTCGCCGTTGAAACCCGCGAGCGGCTTCGCACCCAGGTCCACCTTGATACCGGGGATGATGCCCTGCTTCACCAGGTACTGCGGAAACGGCGTACCCTCCCGGGTCTTCTGGCGGATGGTCTCGTCGTACAGGATGACGCCGCTGACCGACTCGGCGGCGCCTGGCGCCGTGAACAACATCTCGCGATAGGTGCGGCGATGCTCCTCGGTCGACTCCAGCTTGATGCCATCGAAGCGCTTCTTGATGGTGCCGCCGCTCTCGTCCGCGGCCAGAATACCCTTGCCTCTGGCGACCATCGCGCTGGCAACACGCATCAGCTCACTCGGGTTCATCGTCGGATCCTCCACTGTCCACGGCGGGCGCTGACAGGCGCGCGAGGCGCGCCGCGCAGCCGACTGCGATTACTACCCCAGGGAAATCGGGGCGCCAAGGATACCAAATCAGCCCGCCGGCGGACCGCACTCCCGCGGCCCTGCCGCCACGCTGCCGCGTCCTCTTCGGCTGCCAGGGCCCCCGCTTGGTTCCATCGGTAATTAGTACTAAACTAGTCCTAGTTTACGGAGTGCACTCCCATGCTGCGTATGAGCCGGCTTACCGACTACGCCACCGTGCTGCTTGCGGCGCTCGCGGGCGAGCCGGGGCGCGTGCAGACCGCGGCCTCGCTCGCCGAGCAGACGCGCATCGCAGCCCCTACGGTGTGCAAGCTTCTCAAGCAGCTGCAGCGCGCGGGGCTGGTGACCTCGACCCGCGGCCTGCACGGCGGCTATCAGCTCTCGCGCCCGGCGGCGCAGATCAGCGCGGCGGCCATAATCGATGCCCTCGAGGGTCCGGTGGCGCTCACCGACTGCTCCGCGGGACACGGTAACTGCGAGATCGAGGATACCTGCCGCGTCGGGCGCGTGTGGCAGCGCCTGAACCTTGCCTTCCGCCGCTCGCTCTATGAGGTGAGTCTGGCGCAGCTCGCGGGCCTGGAGGCCGCTCCCGCCCGACTGCCGGCACTCGAGCGTGAGATGAAGGCGGCCGCGGCGCGCGCGCCGGTGCGATCGTGAGTGAGCCCATGAGTGAAAATGCACGACAGCTCGAGACCCTCATCGCGCGCGGTTACCAGCACGGCTTCGTGACCGAGATCGATTCCGACACGGTCGCGCCCGGGCTGGACGAGGACGTGGTGCGCCTGATCTCGCGCAAGAAGCAGGAGCCGGCCTTCCTCACCGACTGGCGGCTCAAGGCGCTGCGCCACTGGCTGACCATGCGCGAGCCGCACTGGGCGCACGTGAAGTTCGCGCCGATCGACTACCAGGGCATCTCCTACTACTCCGCCCCCAAGAGCCGCAAGGACGGCCCGAAGAGTCTCGATGAGGTCGATCCGAAGCTGCTCGAGACCTACGAGAAACTCGGCGTGCCACTGCACGAGCGTGCGCGGCTCGCCGGTGTCGCGGTGGATGCGGTGTTCGACAGCGTCTCGGTAGCGACGACCTTCAAGGAGCGGCTCGCCGCTGCGGGGGTGGTGTTCTGCCCGTTCTCGGAAGCCGTGCGCACGCATCCGCAGCTGATCGAGCAGTACCTCGGCAGCGTCGTGCCCTACACCGACAACTTCTTCGCGACGCTCAACTCGGCGGTGTTCTCGGATGGCTCGTTCGTGTACGTGCCCAGGGGCGTGCGTTGCCCGATGGAGCTGTCGACGTACTTTCGCATCAACGCGCTGAACACCGGACAGTTCGAGCGCACGCTCATCATCGCCGATGCGGGTAGCCAGGTGAGCTACTTGGAAGGGTGCTCGGCACCGCAGCGCGACGAGAACCAGCTGCACGCCGCCGTGGTCGAGCTCATCGCGCTCGATGACGCCTACATCAAGTACTCGACCGTGCAGAACTGGTATCCGGGCGATGCCAATGGCCGCGGCGGCATTTACAACTTCGTGACCAAGCGCGGCGAGTGCCGCGGACGCCGCGCGCATATTTCCTGGACCCAGGTGGAGACCGGCTCGGCGATCACCTGGAAGTACCCGAGCTGCGTGCTGCGCGGCGAGGGCTCGATCGGCGAGTTCTACTCGGTCGCGACCGTGAATCATCACCAGCAGGCGGACACCGGCACGAAGATGATCCACATCGGGCGCGATACCCGCAGCACCATCATCTCCAAGGGCATCTCGGCCGGCCGCGGCCAGAACACCTACCGCGGACTCGTCAAGATCCTGCCGAGCGCGCACGCCGCCCGCAATTTCACCCAGTGCGATTCGCTGCTGATGGGCGGTGAGTGCGGGGCGCACACCTTCCCGTACGTGGAGGTGAAGAACCCCTCGGCCACGGTCGAGCACGAGGCCAGCACCTCCAAGATCAGCGACGACCAGCTGTTCTACTGCCTGGCACGCGGCATCAGCGAAGAGGACGCGGTCAACATGATCGTGAGCGGCTTCTGCAAGTCGGTGTTCAAGGAGCTGCCGATGGAATTCGCGGTCGAAGCGCAGAACCTGCTGGCCGTCAGCCTGGAAGGCGCGGTGGGCTGACATGAGCGCTTCGCGAACCCCGCTCCTCGCCATCAACGATCTGCACGTCACCGTCGAGGGCAAGCAGATCCTGAACGGGCTCACGCTGCAGGTGGGAGCCGGCGAAGTGCACGCCATCATGGGACCGAACGGCTCGGGCAAGAGCACGCTCGCGCACGTGCTCGCCGGCCGCCCCGGCTATGAGATCACCGCCGGCACGGTGAGCTATGAGGGGCGCGATCTGCTGGCGCTCGCCCCGGAGGAGCGTGCCCGCCAGGGAGTGTTTCTCGGCTTCCAGTACCCGGTCGAGATCCCCGGAGTCAACAACGTCTATCTGCTGAAGGCCGCCGTCAACGCCGTGCGCCAGCAGCGCGGCCTGCCCGAAGTCGATGCCTTCGAATTCCTGGGGCTGGTGCGCGAGAAGATGAAGCTCATGCATATCGAGGACAGCTTCCTGTCCCGGGGCGTGAACGAGGGGTTCTCGGGCGGGGAGAAAAAGCGCAACGAAGTGCTGCAGATGCTGGTACTCGAGCCGCGGCTGGCGATCCTCGACGAGACCGACTCAGGTCTGGACATCGACGCCCTCAAGGTGGTCGCGGCGGGCGTGAACTCGCTGCGCTCGCCCGAGCGCACCTGCCTGCTGGTCACACACTATCAGCGCCTGCTCGAATACGTGGTACCGGACATCGTGCACGTGCTGGTGCGCGGGCGCATCGCCAGGAGCGGCGATCGTACCCTGGCGCTGGAACTCGAGCGGCGCGGCTACGACTGGGTCAGCGGGCAGGCGGCCTGAGCCATGAGCACCCCACTCACCGCCCGCATCCTCGAGGAACACGCCAACGCCTCGCGCGCACTGCCGCCGGCCGGGCCCACGGCGACACGCCGGCGCACGGCGATCGCGGCGCTCACGGCGAGTGGCTTGCCGACATCGCGCGATGAGAACTGGAAGTACGCCAACCTGCGCCCGCTCGAGCGCCTGCGGTTCGCTCCGGCGACGCCCGTACGACCGGAGGCGGCAACGGATCTGCCGGCCGCGATACCCGGCTTTGCCCGTTACGTGTTCGTGGATGGCGCGTTTGCGCCGGCACTCTCGGCGAGGCTGGATGCCAGCGCCGCCACGGTCACGCCGCTCTCGGCGAGTGATGCCGGCAGCACGGCAGCCGCCGTGCCCGCGCCGGCCCCGGGCGCCGGCGCGGATGAGCGCTTTGCGCTGCTGAACGAGGCGTTCGCCACCGACGGCGCGGCCATCCGCGTCGCCGCGCACCCCGCTGAGCCGGTGCGCCTCGAGCTGGTGTTCGTGGCGAGCGCGGATGCGCTGAGCGGCGCATCCTACCCGCGCGTGGAACTGCAGCTCGAGAGCCAAGCGCAGCTGCTGCTCATCGAGCGGCACGTCAGCGCCGGCCCCCACGCGAGCTTCGTGAACAGCGCCGTGACGCTCGAGCTCGGCAGCGGCGCCACGCTGCACCATTACCGGCTGCAGGAGCTGGCGGCGCGCGCCATCGTATTCGACACGCTGTCCGCCGTAGTCGGTCGCGACGCCTGCTACCGGCTGCACGGCATCAACATCGGGGCGCAGTCGGCCCGCTCCACCCTCGCGGTGCGACTCACCGGGGAGCGCGCCGACCTCACGCTCGCGGTGGTGGCGCTGGGCGAGCACCAGCAGGTCCAGGATACCTACGCGCGGGTCGAGCACGTCGCGCCCCGGGCACGCACCGAACAGGTGTTTCGCGGAATTTCCGCCGGACGCGCGCGCGTCGCCTTCAACGGCAAGATCGTGGTGGGGCGCGAGGCGCACGGGACGGATTCGCGCCAGTCGTTGCGCGGACTGCTCGCCGGCCCGGAAGCGGAGATCGATGTGCGGCCGCAGCTCGAGATCTACACCGACGAGGTGCGCTGCAGCCACGGCGCCACCGCCGGCAAACTCGATGAGAACATGCTGTTCTACCTGCGGTCGCGGGGACTTGAGCCCGAGGTCGCGCAGCGGCTGCTGAAGTGGGCATTCCTCGAGGACGTGGTCGCGAAGATCGAGGTTGCCGAGCTGCGCCGCCAGATCGAACAGCGCCTGGCGCGGCAGGTACCCGAGCCCTTCGCGCGCGGGGAGTCAGCCTGATGGCCGCCAACGTCTCGCTCGCCGCGCCGCCGCCGTTCGACGCCGAGCGCGTGCGCCGCGACTTTCCCATCCTCGACACCCTGGTGAACGGGCATCCGCTGGTGTATCTGGACAGCGCCGCATCCTCGCAGCGCCCGCTGGCGGTGCTGCGGGCGGTCGAGGACTACGAGACACACTCGCACGCCAACGTGCATCGCGGCGTGCATGCGCTCAGTCAGGCGGCCACCGCCGCGTACGAGGGCGCGCGCGAGCGCGTACGGCGTTTCATAAATGCCCGCAGCACGCGCGAGATCATCTTTGTCCGCGGCACCACCGAGGCGATCAATCTGGTCGCACAGGCCTACGGCCGCCCGCGCCTGCGGGCCGGGGATGAGATTCTCATCAGCGCGCTCGAGCATCACGCCAACATCGTCCCCTGGCAGATGGTGTGCGAGCAGACCGGCTGCACGCTGCGGGTGGCGCCGATCAACCGCCGCGGCGAGCTGCAGCTGGAGGAGTTGCTCGGACTGCTCGGCCCGCGCACGCGCCTGGTGGCGGTGGCGCACGTGTCCAACGCGCTCGGCACGGTGCTGCCAGTGAAGCGCATCATCGAGGCCGCCCATGCGCATGGAGCGGTGGTGCTGATCGACGGGGCGCAGGCGGTGCCGCACACGCGCGTCGACGTGCGCGCGCTCGGCGCCGATTTCTACGCCTTCTCCGGCCACAAGCTCTATGGGCCCACCGGGATCGGGGTGCTCTACGGGCGCGAGGAACTGCTCGCGGCCATGCCGCCGTGGCAGGGCGGTGGCGACATGATTCTGACGGTATCGTTCGAGAAGACCACCTACAACGAGCTGCCGTGGAAGTTCGAGGCCGGCACGCCCAACATGTCCGGCGCCGTCGGCCTCGCGGCCGCCATGGACTACCTCGAGAGCTTGGGGTTGGAGGCGGTCGCCGCGCACGAGCAGCGTCTGCTGCAGCTGGCCACCGCGGAGCTCGCACGCCTGCCGGCGATCGAGATCATCGGCACCGCGGCGCACAAGGCCTCGGTGCTGTCCTTCACCATGAAGGGCGTGCACCCGCATGACCTCGGCACGATCCTCGACGCCGAGGGGATTGCGGTGCGCACCGGCCATCACTGCGCCATGCCGGTCATGAGCTTCTTCGGGCTACCGGCGACGGCGCGCGCCTCGTTCGGCTGTTACAACACCGAGCGTGACGTAGCGAGCCTGGTGCAGGCGCTGGGAAAGGCGCGCGAGGTGTTCGCCTGATGGACCTCAAGGATCTGTACCGCGACGTGATCCTGGATCACAACCGGCACCCGCGGAACTTCGGGCGCATCGAGCCGGCCGACAGCCGCGCCGAGGGGCACAACCCGCTGTGCGGCGACCGGCTGTCGGTGTTCGTGCGCCTGGAGGGCGAGCGCGTCGCGGACATCCGCTTCGAGGGCCGGGGCTGCGCCATTTCCACCGCCTCGGCGTCCCTCATGACGGAAGCGGTCAAGGGCAAGGACCGCGGCGCGATCCGCGAGCTGTTCAACAAGGTGCACGCGCTGCTGACACGTCCCGGGAGCGAAGCCGACGCCGCGCTCGGCAAGCTGGCGGCGCTGTCCGGAGTGCGGGAATTTCCGGCGCGGGTGAAGTGCGCGAGCCTCTGCTGGCACACCCTCAATGCGGCGCTCGAGCACGGCGCGGCGACGATATCCACCGAGTAGCGCGGCGATGCGCAGGCACGAGAACGAGCCCTTTGTCGTCAACCGCGAGGTGCGCGCGGTGATCGTCCCGGCCGGACAGGAAGTGAAACTCAAGCCCGGCCAGGCCGGCTACATCACCCAGGCCCTCGGCGGCAGCTTCACCGTGTACCTCGAGGGTAACCTGTTCCGCATCGCGGGCGAGGACGCCGACGCCATCGGCCAGGAGGCGGTCAAAGCGCCCGAGTTGCCGCCCAACGCCAACGAAGAGGACGTGCGCAAGCTCGCCTGGGAGCAGATGCGTGCCTGCTATGACCCGGAGATCCCGATCAACATCGTCGACCTGGGTCTGGTGTACGCCTGCGACGTGACGCAGAACGAGGACGGCACCCGCAGCGTGGAAGTGAAGATCACCCTCACCGCCCCCGGCTGCGGCATGGGCGAGATTCTGGTAGATGACGTGCGCGACAAGATCCAGCGCATCCCGACGGTGCGCGAGGCGCGCGTGGAGCTGACCTTCGACCCCCCCTGGAACCAGAGCATGATGTCCGAGGCCGCGCGCCTGCAGACCGGGATGTTCTAGCGGCCGCATGAGCTCCCGGTGGGTCGATATCGGCGGCGCGGACGCCGTCAGCGAGACGGCGCCCCTCTCGGTGGAGATCGACGGCGTGCCGGTGGTCGTCGTACGCTGCGGCGCCGAGCTGTACGCGGTAGAAGACCGCTGCACGCACGACGGCGAGTCGCTAAGCGGGGCGCAAGTGGAAGCCTGTCAGATCATCTGCCCGCGGCATGGGGCGCACTTCTGCCTGCGCACCGGTGAGGCGTTGACGCCGCCGGCCTACGAGCCGCTGCGCACCTATCGGGCGCGCGAGGAAGACGGCCGGATTCTGCTGGAGCAGCCCCCGTGAGGCGCGGCGCATGAAGCGGCTGACTCTCATGCGGCATGCGGATGCGCGCTGGAACGATCCGGCCATTTCCGACCTGGAGCGTCCGCTGAACCGCCGCGGGATCGGCGCGGCGCAAGCCATGGCGCGCCGGTTGCTCGAGCTGGAACTCATTCCGGACCTGCTGCTGACGAGCCCGGCGCGCCGTACCCAACAGACCGCCGACATCGTGGCCCGTGAGCTCTCGCTGCCTGCCAGGCGCGTGCGGCACGAGGAGGCGCTGTATCTGGCGGGCGCAGCGGACATGCTGAAGCTGGTGCACACCACCGGCCCGCGGGTCGCGCACCTGCTGGTGGTCGCTCACAATCCGGGCGTGTCGGAGCTGGTGCAGCTGCTGCTGCCGCAGCGCGGCACCGCCGGGATGGCCACCGCGGCGGTGTGCTCGATCGCTTTCGATACCACGCACTGGAGTGCCATCGGCTCCGCCGCGGTCACCGACGTGCAGCGCGAGAAACCTCCGGCGCGCCTGTTCGGGCTGCTGGGCTGACGCGTCAGGCCGACGCGCGTATCTGCGGTGGCCGGCTCAACACTCCGGCACGTTGACCGCAAGCCCCCCCTGCGAGGTCTCCTTGTAGATGGTGGACATGTCCGCACCGGTCTGACGCATGGTGGCGATCACCTGGTCGAGCGACACCTTGTGCGTGCCATCGCCGCGCATCGCCAGGCGCGCCGCGTTGATCGCCTTGACCGACCCCATGGCGTTGCGCTCGATGCAGGGAATCTGCACCAGCCCCGCCACCGGGTCGCAGGTGAGACCCAGGTTGTGCTCCATGCCGATCTCGGCGGCGTTTTCGATCTGTTCGCTGGTGCCCTGCAGCGCCGCCACCAGGCCCGCCGCGGCCATCGAGCAGGCCACACCCACTTCGCCCATACAACCCATCTCCGCCCCCGAGATGGAGGCGTTTTTCTTGTAAAGCATGCCCATCGCCGCCGCCACCAGGAGGAAGCGCACCACGCCCTCATCGTTCGCGCCCGGCTCGAAGCGGCGATAAAAGTGCAGCACCGCCGGGACGATGCCCGCGGCGCCGTTGGTGGGAGCCGTGACCACACGGCCGCCGGCAGCGTTCTCCTCGTTCACCGCCAGCGCGTAGGCGTTGACCCAGTCCATGACGTCCAGCGGTCCCGCCTGAGCGCTCTCGGTCAGCATGCGGTACAACCGCGGCGCGCGCCGGCGCACCTTGAGGACTCCGGGCAGGAGGCCGGTCTGCCGGAAGCCGCGCTCGACACACGCCTGCATCACCTGCCACAGGTGCAGGAGCTTGGCGCGCACCTGCGCCTCGCTCGTCCAGGTACGCTCATTCGCCAGTACCAGCTCGTACATCTCCAGCCCGTGCTCACGGCACAGGGCGAGCAACTGCGCACCCGAGGTGAACGAGTACGGGGGCGCCGCCCGGCTACCCGCCTCGCGCGCCTCCTGCTCCTCGCCGCGCACGATGAAGCCACCGCCGATGGAGTAGTAGTCCTCCTCGCGCAGCCTCCTGCGATCGGAGCCGAGCGCGCTGAAGCGCATGCCGTTGGAATGCCCCGGCAAGCGCTCGTGGTGCATGAACAGGAGCTGCATCGGCTCATCGAAGGCGATCTCGTGCTCGCCTGCCAGGCGAATGCGCCCGCTGCTGCGGATGCGCTGCACGGTGGGTTCGAGGCTGTCGGGGTCGACGCTTTCGGGCTCGGCGCCCTCGAGCCCTGCAAGGATCGCGCGGTCCGTGCCATGGCCCACCCCGGTGAATGCGAGTGAGCCGTACAGACGCACGGCGATCTCCTGCGTCGTGCCGAGCAGGCCATCGCGCTTGAGGCTGAAGGCGAACTCGCGCGCCGCCCGCATCGGACCCATGGTGTGCGAGCTGGACGGCCCGATGCCTACCTTGAAGATATCGAAAACGCTTAAGGTCATGGGAGGTCAGTTTGGATGGTAACGCGGATACCGACATGCTTTGCGGCGACCTGCGGCGGCTCAAATGCGACCCCGCAGGCGCCGCAGCAGCCGGCGGTCGTGTTTGTCGGGCCGCGCCGCAGGTCGCGGCCTGAGCCCGGCAGCCAGCTTCATGCGCGTAGCGAACTCGGCGCCGCGCGCCGCACTTGCGGGTGTCTCCTCGTAGCAGCGCGCCGCCGCCACCGCAGGTCCCCGGCGCTGCGGCACGGCAGCGACCGCACACTCAAATCGCACCGTGCCGCGCGCGAAGCTCACCCGGTCCCCGGGACGCACTTCGTGGGCGGGCTTCACGCGCTCGCCGTTCACGTGCACTCTGCCACCGGTCACCGCCTGCGCCGCCAGCGAGCGTGACTTGAACAGGCGCACGGCGAACAGCCAGCGGTCGATGCGGGCGGTCCCGGGATGGCCGCTTGCTGCGGGCTCGGACATTGAGGCTCAAGTATAATTACATGTCATGAATCAGGGTGTCATCGAGCGCCTGCGCGGCGAGCTCACCGGTTTGCGCGAGCAGGGCCTGTACAAGAGCGAGCGGGTGCTCGCCGGCCCCCAGGGCGGCGTGGTACGCGCCGGCGAGCGCGACGTCATCAACCTGTGCGCCAACAACTACCTGGGTCTCGCCAACCACCCGGTGGTGCGTGCGGCGGCGCAGCGCGCGATCGATGAGTACGGCTACGGTATGGCCTCGGTGCGCTTCATCTGCGGCACGCAGACCACCCACAAGGCGCTCGAGCAGCGCCTCGCCCGCTTCCTCGGCACCGAGGACGTGATCCTGTATTCATCCTGCTTCGACGCCAACGGCGGCCTGTTCGAGACGCTCCTCGATGAGCGCGACGCGGTGATCTCGGACGCGCTCAATCACGCGAGCATCATCGACGGCATTCGCCTGTGCAAGGCGCAGCGCTACCGCTACGCCAACAGCGACATGGCAGAACTGGAGCAGTGCCTGCGCCAGGCGCAGGGCGCGCGCACGCGCCTCATCGCCACCGACGGGGTGTTCTCGATGGATGGCTTCATCGCCAGGCTCGGTGAGATCTGCGATCTGGCGGCGCGCTACGACGCCCTGTTGATGGTCGATGATTCGCATGCCACCGGCTTCATGGGAGCCACGGGGCGGGGTACGCCGGAGCACTGCGGGGTCGCCGCGCGCGTCGACATCCTCACCGGCACCCTGGGCAAGGCCCTGGGCGGGGGGAGCGGGGGCTACGTTGCCGCGCGCCGTGAAGTCATCGAATGGCTGCGGCAGCGCTCGCGTCCTTACCTCTTCTCCAACAGCATTCCGCCGGTCGTGGCCGCCGCAAGCCTGGCGGTGCTCGAGCTCCTGGAGCACACCCCGCAGCTGCGCGCACAGCTGTTCGAGAACACGCGCCTGTTCCGCGCCGGCCTCACCGGGGCCGGCTTCGATCTCAAGCCGGGCGAGCATCCCATCATCCCGGTGATGATCGGGGATGCGGCGCTCGCGGGCCGCATGGCCGACCGGTTGCTGGAGCACGGCGTATATGTCATCGGCTTCTCCTATCCAGTCGTGCCCAAAGGGCAGGCGCGCATCCGCACCCAGATGTCCGCGGCGCTCACGCGCGAGCAGCTCGAGCGCGCCGTGGATGCCTTCACCGGGGTGGGCCGCGAGCTCGGCCTGCTAGCTTGAAACGCCCCCTGCGAACCCTCACGGAAGAACCCTTACGCAAGAGCAGATCATGAAAGCACTGGTCAAGCAGCAGGCGGCGCCCGGTATCTGGCTCGAGGACATCCCCGAGCCCAAGGTCGGCCCCAACGACGTGCTGATCGAGATCGCCAAGACCGCGATCTGCGGCACTGACATGCACATCTACAACTGGGACGCCTGGGCGCAGAAGACCATTCCGGTGCCGATGGCCGTGGGCCATGAGTACTGCGGCCGCATCGTCGAGCTCGGCTCGGAGGTGAGGGGCCTTAAAAAGGGCGACCGCGTTTCGGGCGAGGGCCACATTACCTGCGGCTACTGCCGCAACTGCCGTGCCGGCCGCCGCCACCTGTGCCGCAATACGGTCGGCGTCGGTGTCAACCGCCCGGGCGCCTTCGCCCAGTACCTGGCGATTCCGGCCGACAACACCTTCAAACTCACGGAATCGATCCCGGATGACATCGCCGCCATCCTCGACCCGTTCGGCAACGCCACCCATACCGCACTCGCCTTCAACGTGGTGGGTGAGGACGTGCTGATCACCGGTGCAGGCCCGATCGGCATCATGGCCACCGCGGTCGCGCGCTTCACCGGCGCGCGCCACGTCGTCATCACCGACGTCAACGATTATCGCCTCGAGCTGGCGCGCAGGATGGGCGCCACGCGCGCCATCAACGTGCAGCGCGAATCACTGGATCAGACCATGAAGGATCTGGGGATGCAGGAGGGCTTCGATGTCGGCCTGGAGATGTCGGGCAATGCGGCCGCGTTGCGCGACATGCTGCGCACCATGCATCACGGCGGCTCCATCGCCATCCTCGGCATTCCACCCGAGGAGACGGCCATCGACTGGAACCAGGTGATCTTCAAGGGCCTCACCCTCAAGGGCATCTACGGCCGCGAGATGTTCGAGACCTGGTACAAAATGGCGAGTCTGCTGCAGAGCGGACTGAAGCTCGAGCCGGTCATCACCCATCACTTCGGGGTGCAGGAATACCTCAAGGGCTTCGAGACCATGGGCTCGGGCAAGTCCGGCAAGGTGATCCTCGACTGGTCGACGCTGTAGCGGCTACTGCGTCTCGCAGAAGCAGTAGGCGTACAGCCGGTTCGGCACGCTGAAGCGGCTCAGGCGCGCTACTTCGCGCGTCAGCGGATCGAAGCGCTGCGCGACCTCGCGCAGCGCGAGCTCGCCCGGGCCGGCGCGAAACAGCGCCTGCACCAGGCGCGACTTCAGTTGCAGCGCCAGCTGCTGTGCCCAGGTGAGCTCGGGCTCGAGGAACTCGGGTGCATAGTCGGTGAGCTTGGCGCGGCGCGCTGCGGCCTTGACCGCGTCGCCGAAGGAACCGAGCTGATCGACCAGCCCCAGACGGTGTGCATCCGCGCCCGCCCACACCCGTCCCTGGGCGATGGCATCGACCTGCTCGTGGGTCTTGTTGCGCCCGCTCGCCACGCGCGCGAGGAACTCGTCGTAGCCGCGGCTGATCTGCGATTGCAGCAGCGCACGCGCCTCCTCGCCCAGCGGACGATCGAGGCGCAGCTGCCCCGAGAGCGGCGTCGTGCCGACGCCGTCCACGCTGACGCCGATCTTGCCGAGGGTCCGGTCTACGGTCGGAATGATGGCGAAGATGCCGATCGAGCCGGTGAGAGTCGCCGAGCTCGCCCAGATCTCGTCCGCGGGCGCCGAGATGTAATAACCGCCGGAGGCGGCGTAACCGCTCATCGATACGACCACGGGCTTGCCGGCCGCTCGCAGCGCCAGCAGCTCACGATAGATCTGTTCGGAGGCGAGGACGCTCCCCCCGGGGCTGTCGACGCGCAGCACCAGCGCCTTCACGTCCTTGTCCAGGCGCGCGCTGCGGATCAGCCGCGCGGTGGACTCGCCCCCCACGGTGCCCGGGGGCTGATCGCCGTCGAGGATCTCGCCGGCGGCCACGATCACACCGACCCGCGGCTTGCCGTCGGCCTGCAACTTCTTCTCGGCGCGCGCGTAGCGCACGTAATCGGCCACCGGCACCGACTTGAAGGATCCGCTCGAGTCGTCCTCACCGACGAGCTCGATGAGCCGCCGCTCGACCTCGAGGCGCGATTTGATACCGGTGATGAGACTCGCCTGCAGCGCGACCTGCGGGGCGTCGCCCCCCGCCGCGGGCACGCTCTTCGCAAGCGTAGCGACGTACTTCGTCAGCGCATCGGCCGGCAGCTTGCGCGCGCGGGTCACGGCCTGCTGGTAGCTGCCCCACAGCGCGTTGAGGTAGCTGCGGCTCTCCTCGCGGTCCTCGGGCGACATGCTGGTGCGCGTATAGGTCTCGACGGCGCTCTTGAAGGCACCGACGCGGAACACGTTGATGTCAACGCCGAGCTTGTCGAGCGCGTCCTTCAGGTAGGTGCGGTAGCGGTCGTAGCCGTCGAGCAGCACGAATCCCATCGGATCGAGGTAGATCTCGTCGGCCTGAGCGGCGAGGTAGTAGCGCTCCTGGGTGAACTCCGTGCCGTAGACGATCACTTTCTTGCCGCTGGCGCGGAACTCGCGCAGGGCGCCGGCGAGCTCCTCGAGCGTGACCTGGGTGGCGCCTGCGAATTTCTCCAGATCCAGTGCCAGCGCCTGGATACGCCGGTCGCTCGCCGCCGCGTGAATCGAGTCGGTCAGATCCCACAGCAGGGTCTCCGCGTGACCCTCGCCGCGCGCCTGCTCGACCGCGCGCCCCACCGGGTCTCCCGAGAGTTGCTCGACCAGCTCCCCCTGGGGCGCGATGAGGAGCGCTGCGCGCGCCGGGATACGCGGCACGCCGGCGCGCAGCAGCCCCACCACCACGGCAAGGATCGCCAGCAGCACGATGAGATGCAGGACCTTGCGCAGGCCGTCCAGGCCGCGCCACAGGCCGGAGAAAAACGAACGTGGCGTCATGGGGGCGTCAGATCTTCTCCTCGATCCTCGCAGCCTTGCCGGACAGATCGCGCAGATAATAGAGCTTGGCGCGGCGCACGTTGCCGCGGCGCTTGACGGAGATGTCGCTGATCGAGGGGCTGTAGGTCTGGAAGACGCGCTCGACCCCCTCGCCGTGAGAGATCTTGCGCACCGTGAACGAGGAGTTGAGTCCGCGATTGCTGCGCGCGATCACGACGCCCTCGTACGCCTGCACACGCTCGCGGTCCCCTTCCACCACCTTCACCTGCACCACCACGGTGTCGCCGGGCTTGAAGTCCGGAACCTTGCGGGTCATGCGCTGCTTCTCGATTTCCTGGATTATCTTGCTCATGTCAGTCACCTCGATCTTGGCTTGCCGCCGCGCGTGCGCGCCCCTGCGCCAGCATCACTACCGGCGCCGGTTCGGAACTCATCCAGTGCGCGCCGCGCCTCGGGCGCGAGCTGCGCGTCCGCCAGCACGTCGGGCCGGCGCTCCACGGTGCGGGCCACCGCCTGCGCCAGCCGCCAGCGGCGGATGTCGGCGTGGTCACCCGAGAGCAGCACCGGCGGCACGCTCCGGCCCTCGAACACTTCCGGCCGCGTGTAATGCGGCCCCTCGAGCAGGCCCTGCGCAAAGGAATCCTCGGCGCTCGAGCGCTCGTCCCCCAGTGCGCCGGGCAACAGCCGGGCCACCGCGTCGATGATCACCAGCGCCGGCAGCTCCCCGCCCGAGAGCACGTAGTCACCCAACGACAACTCGCGATCGATGCCGAGCTCGACCACCCGCTCGTCCACACCCTCGTACCGCCCCGCCAGCAACAGCAGCCCCGGCAGTGCCGCCAGCTCCCGCGCCTGCGCCTGGCCAAAGGGCTGACCCTGCGCCGACAGGTACACCCGCGGGCTCCCCGGCGGCAGCCGCGCGTGCGCGGCGCGAATCGCGGCCAGCAGCGGCTCGGGTTTCATCACCATGCCCGGACCGCCCCCGTAGGGACGATCATCGACCGTGCGATGCGCGTCAACGGCGTGCAGGCGCGGATCCTCTGTCGCCACGCTCATCAGCCCGCGGGCGATGGCCCGCCCGACGATGCCGAACTCGAGCGCTGCCACGATCATGCGCGGAAACAGCGTGACGACCTCGATCTTCATGGAGCCTTCTATTCCAGCTCCGCCGGCCAGTCCACCAGAATCGTGCGTGCCGCCAGATCCACCTTGCGCAAGTGGCGCGGCACGGACGGCACCCAATGCTCGCGCCCGCCCGGGGCCCGCGTCACCATCACCGCGCCGCCCGGGGTGTCCACGAAGTGGCTCACCGTGCCGAGCTGCGCACCCTCGAGGTTGCGCACGCTGAAGCCCACCAGGTCCACGCGGTAGTACTCGCGCTCGCCCGGCGGCGGCAGCGCCGCGCGGTCCACCTCCACCACCGCACCCGTGAGTGCGGCAGCCTCGTCCCGGTCCGCTACGCCTTCCAGCAGCGCGACCAGCCCGTCAGCGTGGGCTCGCGCCTCGGTGATGCGCCGCGTGACCCGCTCGCCGCTGGCGAGCCTCAGAACCCATTCCCGGTACTCCAGCAGCCGGCGCGGCGGATCGGTATGCGACTGGACATGAACCCAGCCCTTGATGCCGTATGGCGCCCCCAGCCGACCCAGCTCCACCCACGTCACGGCCCGCGGGCCTCACCCTAAGCCTGATCAGGCCGTGGCCTGCTTCCGGTAGGAAGCCACCAGAGTGCGCACCCGGTCCGAGGTCTGCGCGCCCTGGCCAACCCAATAGTCGATGCGCGGCAGATCGAGCTTGAGCTTCTGCTCGCCGCGCCGCGCAATGGGGTTGAAGAACCCCACATGCTCCAGGCTCAGCCCGCCCTGGCGCTTGCGGCTGTCGGTTACCACGACGTGATAGAAGGGCTGGTTGCGCGCCCCGCGCCGCGTCAGGCGGATGGTTACCATGATCGTATCGCTCTCGTTCCAGCGGGTGACCGCACGAGGACCACCCAAAAAGAGCGCGGATTCTACGCAACCTGCAAATCCTGCGCCAGTTTTTCGGCCTGGCCGCCACCTTAGGAAGCTAAGGCGGCATGCCGCCCTTGAGCGCGCCCATGAGCTGGCGCAGCCGGCCGCCCTTCATGCTCTTCATGACGCGCTGCATCTGCAGGAACTGCTTCAGCAGCCGGTTCACGTCCTGGACCTGCACGCCCGAGCCCCCGGCGATGCGCCGGCGTCGCGAGCCGTCGATTATCGCCGGATTACGCCGCTCGCGGGGGGTCATGGAATTGATGATGGCGATCTGCCGCCGCAGGTCCCGATCCCCCTGGTCCGCCGACACGGCGCCCTTCCTGGCCACCGCCCCGGGAAGCTTCTCGAGCAGCGCACCGACGCCCCCCATCCTGTGCAGCTGCTCGAGCTGACTCTTCAGATCCACCATGTCGAAGCTCTTGCCCTTGAGGGCCTTGCGCGTCAGGCGCTCGGCTTCCTGGGTGTCGACCTGGCGGTGAACCTGTTCGACCAGGCTCACGACATCGCCCATGCCGAGAATGCGCGAGGCCATGCGCTCGGGGTCGAAGGGCTCGAGCGCCTCGGTCTTCTCGCCGACGCCGAGGAACACGATGGGTTTGCCCGTGACCTGGCGCACCGACAGCGCCGCACCCCCACGCGCGTCCCCATCGGCCTTGGTGAGGATGACCCCGGTGAGTTCCAGCGCCGCACCGAACGCGCGTGCGGCGTTCACCGCGTCCTGGCCGGCCATGGCGTCCACCACGAACAGGCGCTCGGCGGAGCCGACCGCGGCGTCGATGTCACGCACTTCGGCCATGAGACTCTCATCCACGTGCAGCCGCCCGGCGGTGTCCACGATCAGCGCATCGAACACCCCGCTGCGGGCGCGCTCGAGCGCCGCGCGCGCAATCGCCGCGGGCGCCTGGCCGGCATCGGCGGCGAAGTAATCGGCGTGCACCTCACCCGCGAGACGCTCGAGCTGCAGCATCGCGGCCGGCCGGCGCACGTCGGTGCTGGCGAGCAGCACGCGCTTGCGCTCGCGCTCGATCAGCCAGCGCGCCAGCTTCGCCGCGGTGGTGGTCTTGCCGGCGCCCTGCAGGCCCGCCAGCAGCAGCACGACCGGCGGTTGCGCACGCAGCTTCCAGGGCGCGCCCGCGCCGCCCATGAGCTGCACCAGCTCGGTGTGCAGAATGCCGATGAACGCCTGCCCCGGCGTCAGGCTCGCGAGCACCTGCGCGCCGAGCGCCTTGGCCCTGACCGACTCGATGAATGCCTTCACCACCGGCAGCGCCACGTCCGCCTCCAGCAGCGCGACGCGCGCCTCGCGCAGCGTCGCGGCGACGTTCTCCTCGGTGATGCGGCCGCGGCCGCGCAGATTCTCGATGGTGCGCGCCAGGCGCGCCGTCAGATGGTCGAACATGACTTGGGGCAGGTGTCGGAGTGTCGATTATAGGGCCAAGCTTCTATGCTAGAGCGTCCGCGCCGCCAGGCAAACCGAGGGATGCCGCCTTGAACGCCGCTTCGAACGCCCCGCTGCTGCTGGCGCTGCTCGTGCTGCTGCTCATCGTCGCCTTCTCCTCCGGCACCGAAGTGGCGATGCTCTCCGTCAACCGCTACCGCATCATGCACCGCGCGCAGGCCGGCTCGGGACGTGCGCGCACCCTGGAGCGGCTGCTGCAGAAGCCCGATGACTGGCTGGGAGCGAATCTGGTCATCCTGGCCGTGGCCAGCATGTTCGCATCCGCCATCGCCACCATCCTGGCGCAGCGCACCGGGCACCCGTACGCGGTGCCGCTCGCCGTGGCGCTGCTCACCATTGTCGTGATCGTGTTCTGCGAGCTGACGCCCAAGATCTACGCGGCTTCCAACCCCGAGGGCGTCGCGCTGCACGCCGCCGGCATCTACCGGGTGCTGGTGCTGGTGACGCGCCCGGCGCTGTGGCTCAGCAGCAACCTGGCGTACGGGTTCCTGCGACTGTTCGGCGTGGTGCGTGCCACCAACACCAGGCACTCGCTCAGTGCCGATGAGCTGCGCACGGTGGTAACCGAGGCGGCGCCGGTAATTCCCGCGCGGCACCGGCAGATGCTGCTGTCGATCCTCGACCTGGGGCGCGTCACGGTGAACGACATCATGATCCCCCGGCAGGAGATCTCCGGCATCGACGTGAACGAGAGCTGGGAGGACATCCTCGATCAGCTGCGGCAGACTCCGCACACGCGCCTGCCGGTGTACGAAGGCGAGCTCGACAACATCATCGGCCTGCTGCACATGAAGCGCGTGGCGCACGAGCTGGTGCGCGGCACCCTCAACCGCGAGCGGCTGATCGAGATCGCGCGCGGCCGCGAGTCGTACTTCGTACCCGAGGGAACCGCGCTCAACGTGCAGCTCGGGCAGTTCCAGCGCAACCGCCGCCGGCTTGCCTTCGTCGTCAACGAGTACGGCGACATCGAGGGACTGGTGACGCTCGAGGACATTCTCGAAGAGATCGTCGGCGAGTTCACCACCGATCCGGCCACGGTGACCCACAAGGACGTGCACACCGAGCGCCCCGGGGTGTTCATCGTCAACGCCAGTGCCACGATCCGCGCGCTCAACCGCGCGATGGGGTGGCAGCTGCCGACCGGTGGACCCAAGACCGTCAACGGCCTGCTGCTCGAGCACCTGGAGACCATTCCGGACACCGGCACCATGGTGCGCGTCGGTGCCTACGAGTTCGAAGTGCTGCAGGTCGGGGACAACGCCATCCGCACCGTGCGGGTGCGCCTGCCCGCGGCCGCCAAACCCCCCGTGGCGGTTACGCGCTCGCCTTAAACGCCGCCTCCAGCGCCTCGTCCACCCGGGAGACTGCGAGCACCGTGAGCCCGGCGGGCGGTTTGCGCGGCGCGTTGTCGCGCGGCACGATCGCGCTGCGAAATCCGTGCGTGTACGCTTCGCGCAGCCGTTCGTCCCCGTACGCGACCGGGCGCACCTCGCCGGTGAGCCCGAGCTCGCCGAACGCCACCAGCTGGGCCGGCAGGGCGCGGCCCTCGAGGCTGGAAGCGAGCGCGATCAGCACCGGCAGGTCCCAGGCGGTCTCGGTGATCTGAATGCCGCCGACCACGTTCACGAACACGTCGTGCTCCTGCAGCGCGAGCCGCGCGTGGCGGTTGGCTGCGGCCAGCAGCATCGCCAGGCGATTGGCGTCGAGCCCCTGCGCGATGCGCCGCGGCGCGCCGAAGCGCATGCGGTCCACCAGCCCCTGCAGCTCGATCAGCAGCGGCCGCCCACCCTCGCGCGTCACGGTGACGATGCTGCCGGCGGCCGGCTGCGGCGCGCGCGCCAGAAAAATGGCGGCGGGGTTGCGGACCTCCTTCAGTCCGCTCGCGCTCATGGCGAAGAAGCCCAGCTCGTTCACGGCGCCGAAGCGGTTTTTGGTGGCCCGCACGATGCGATAGCGGCTGCCGGCTTCGCTCTCGAAATACAGGACGGTGTCCACCAGGTGCTCGAGCAGGCGCGGGCCGGCGATGGTGCCCTCCTTGGTCACGTGGCCGACGATGATGACGGCGGTGCCGCTCGACTTGGCGAAGCGCACCAGCTCCGCGGTGCACTCGCGCAGCTGCGACACCGCGCCCGCCGGCGCGCCCGCGCTGCCTGACTGCACGGTCTGAATCGAGTCGATGACCAGCACGGCCGCGCGCTGCTGTACGGCAAGCGCCAGGATCGACGCCAGATCGGTGTCCGCCACCACGCCGAGGGCCTCGGCCGTGAGCGCCAGACGCTGCGCACGCAGGCCGATCTGGGCCACCGACTCCTCGCCGCTCGCGTAGATCACCGGGCGTGAGGCGGCCACACGAGCCGCGACCTGCAGGAGGAGCGTGGACTTGCCGATGCCGGGGTCGCCCCCCAGCAGGATCACCGACCCCGGGACGATGCCCCCGCCCAGGACCCGGTCCAGTTCCGCCTGGCCGCTGCCAAAGCGCTGGGCGTCGCCCGCGGGTGCCGCCTGGGCCCCCAGGCTCACGGCGAGCGCCGGCGCGGCGGGGCGCGTGCGCGCCGGGTTGCGCTGCTCGAGCGAATTCCACTCGCCGCACAGCGGGCACTGCCCCTGCCACTTGAGGGTCTCGCCCCCGCAGGAACCACACACGAACACCGCATTCGGACGAGCCATCGATGCGCCTTCGGTCGACTTTCGGCTAGGATTCGCGCCGGGGAGGCCCGATTGGCTTCTTTTGTGACCAAAGCCGCCCGGCCTGCGTGCTGGCGATGCTAGCGTATGGCGGCTCGGATCGGGGACGGGAAAGTGACGCGTATCACAATCGGTGGACCACTGGCGGGCCGGGCCGCAGCATGAGCTTGCGAAACAAGCTGCGTTTCGTCGGGCTCACCGACACCGGCAAGGTCCGCGAACACAACGAGGACACCATTGCCGTTGATCCGGACATCGGGCTGCTGGTGCTCGCCGACGGCATGGGCGGCTATAACGCCGGCGAAGTCGCGAGCGGCATCGCCGTGAAGACCATCGTCAACCTGGTGCGCGAGCACGTGGAGCGCGAAGACCTTTCGGTACCGGACCGTGAGTCCGGCCTGTCACGACCCAACATCATCCTGCGCGATGCCATCAGCCGAGCCAACAAGATCATCTATCAGACCGCGCGCACCCAGCCGCAATGCGAGGGCATGGGCACCACCGTGGTCGCGGCGCTGTTTTTTGACAACAAGGTCACAATTGCACACGTGGGTGATTCACGGCTGTACCGCCAGCGCGGCGACAAGCTCGAGCAGGTGACCATGGATCACTCCCTGCTGCAGGAGCTCGTCGACCGGGGCTTTTACTCCGCCGAGGAAGCACAGCGCGCGGGAAACAAGAACTACGTCACGCGGGCGCTCGGGGTCGAATCGAACGTGGACGTGGAAATCCAGGAAGTGCCGGCGGGCAAGGGCGAGGTGTACATCCTGTGCTCGGACGGTCTATCGGACATGGTCGAAGACGAAGATATTCACTTAACGATCAATACCTTTAGTGCTAATCTGGATACGGTCGCCAAGCAACTGATCCAGCTGGCCAACGACAACGGAGGCCGGGACAACGTCTCGGTGGTGATGGCACACATCGTGGATGCGTTCCCGGCTCGCACCAAGATCTTCGACAAGATCCTTGGTTGGTTCGGCTGACACGCGAGAGGGGCAATAGCACATGGCAAGGTTGGTCTTGAGCCTGGATAGCCAAGTGATGGCGGAATACAACATGAACAAGGAGCGCTACACCATCGGCCGGCTCCCTGACAACGACATCCGCATCGACAACGCTGCCGTCAGCGGTCACCACTCGCTGATCATCAATATCCTCAACGACTCGTTCCTCGAGGATCTGAACAGCACCAACGGCACCTACGTCAACGGCAAACTGATCAAGAAGCATGCCCTGCAGCACGGCGACGTCATCACCGTCGGTCACCATCAGCTGCGCTTCGTCGAGGACGACGAGCAGCAGGACGAATTCGAGAAGACCATGGTGATCCAGCCCTCCGCACGGCCGGTGGAGAGGGTGCGGGCCGCGGCCGAGGCCGTCGAGCAGGTCGGCGGCTCGCTGACCGCGACCGCGCGCTCACGGGCGCTCGCCGACGGCGCCGCGGCGCTGAAGAAGGCGAAACTGCAGGTGCTGTCGGGGGCGTTCGCGGGCCGCGAGGTCGAGCTCAGCAAGGCCCTGACCACCCTCGGCCGTCCCGGGGTGCAGGTGGCTGCGATCACGCGCCGCGCCGAGGCCTACTACATCGTGCACGTCGACAGCGGCAAGGCCAACGACTACCCGTTGCTCAACGGTACCCCGATCGGAGCCCAGGCGACCCGCCTCTCCGACAATGACGTGATTCAGCTCGCCGGCGTGAAGATGGGGTTCTTCGTGAACTGACGCCGGCTGCGGCGCAGCAATCCACTCACAGCGGCTCACCACCGCGCACTACGAGCCCCACGCGCTGGCTCACGGCACACAGCAGCTCGTACGGGATCGTGCCGGCGTGGCGCGCCACCTCCTCCACCGGCAGTCCGGGCCCCCACAGAACCGCCGGCGTGCCGACGTGCACCTCGCGCAACCCGGACACATCCACCGCCAGCATGTCCATCGACACCCGGCCGGCGAGCGGGGCGCGCTCACCGCCTACCAGGACCGGGGTGCCGCCGGCCAGGCTGCGGTGCAGGCCATCGCCGTAGCCCGCCGCGATGATGGCGATGCGCGAATCACGCGCGGCCACCCAGGCGCCGCCGTAACCGACGCTCTCACCGCGCGCGACCTCCCGGACGGCGATGACCGAGCTCTCGAGCCGCATCGCGGGCTTGAGCCCCAGATCGCTCGCCGAACAGTCCGCAAACGGGGAGGCGCCGTAGAGCGCGAGCCCCGGCCGCACCCAGTCGCACCCCAGCGGCACCGCGCCGAACAGGCCGGCGGAGTTGGCGATGCTGACCGCGTACTGAAGATCGCGCGTCGATTGCCGAAAGCGCGTCAGCTGCGCCTGCGTCACGGCCGCATCGCGCTCGTTGGCGCACGCCAGATGCGTGAGCAGGCGGATCTCGAGCGGTGCGGGTGTGAGATGGCAGACTCGCGCGAGCGCGGCTGCAAACTCCTGGTGCGGGAAGCCGAGACGGTTCATGCCGGTGTCGATCTTGATCCACAGCACGAAGCGGTGCGCGCCGCGTCCGTGCTCCAGCAACTCGACCTGCAGCGCATGGTGCACCACCAGGTCGAGCCGGTGCTGCGCCGCAAGCTCGAGCTGCTGCGGGTCGAACACGCCCTCGAGCAGCACGATGGGCTGGGTGATGCCCGCGCGGCGCAGTGCGAGCCCCTCCTCCAGGCGCGCCACCCCGAAGGCGTCAGCCGCCTGCAACGCGAGCGCGGTTGCCGTCAGCCCATGCCCGTAGGCGTTGGCCTTGACCACCGCCATGACCCGGGCACGGCCGGCGCGCGCACGGATGATGCCGAGGTTGTGCTGCAGGGCGTGCGTGTCGATGACGGCCCGGATCAGGCCGCTCACCGCAAGACGCCTTCCGCGTAACTGTCGGGCGCGTAGTTGGCGAAGCGCGTGAACTGCCCCTGGAAGGTGAGCAGGAAGGTGCCGATCTCGCCGTTGCGGTGTTTGACCAGATCGATTTCCGCGACGCCCTTCTTGGTGGTGTTGCGGTCGTAGACCTCTTCGCGATAGATGAGCAGGATCAGGTCCGCATCCTGTTCGAGAGATCCGGATTCGCGCAGGTCCGACATCACGGGCCGCTTGTGCTCGCGTTGCTCGACCGCACGATTGAGCTGCGAGAGTGCGATCACCGGCACCTGCAGCTCCTTGGCGAGCGCCTTGAGCCCGCGGGAGATCTCGGCGATCTCGGTGGCGCGGTTCTCGCGCGTGCCGGGCACGTACATCAGCTGCAGGTAATCGACCACGATGAGGCTCAAGCCGTGCTCGCGCTTGACGCGCCGCGCACGCGCACGCAGCTCCGTGGGGGTGAGCGCCGCGGTCTCGTCCACGAAGATCTTGGCTTCCGAGAGCTGGCTGGTCGCGCCGGTGATCCGCACCCAGTCGTCATCGGAGATGCGGCCGCTGCGCAGACTGTTCAGCGGCACGCCCCCGATCGAGGAGAGCATGCGGATGATGACCTGCTCGGCGGGCATTTCCATGCTGAAGATCGCCACCGCGGCGCGGGTCCCGGGGTTTACGGCCGCGTACTCGGCCATGTTCACGGCGAGCGTGGTCTTGCCCATCGAGGGCCGTCCGGCCACGATCATCAGATCGCCGGGGCGCAGGCCGCCGGTGAGCTTGTCGAAGTCGGTGAATCCGGTCGGCAGGCCGCGCAGCTTGTCGGGATTGTTGTGCCAGTCATCGATCTGATCGATGACTCCCGGCAGGAGCTGGCGCACCGCCACCGCGCCGTCGCGCTTGCGGAAGCCCCATTCGGCAATATCGAAGACGCGCTGCTCGGCGCGGTCGACCAGCTCGCGCGCGCTCTCGCCGTCGTTGTTGAACACGGCGGAGGCGATGTCGGTGCCGGCGCGGATCAGCTGCCGCAGCAGCGAGCGCTCGCGCACGATGTCCGCGTAGGCGCGCACGTTGGCCGCCGTCGGGGTATCGCGCGCCACCGAGCTCAGGTAGGCGAGACCGCCGGCCGATTCGAGCTTGCCGCTGCGCTCCAGCTGCTGAGACACCGTCACCACGTCGCAGGGCTTGCCTTCGCCGGCGAGCGCGGCGATGGCGGCGAAGATCAGCTGGTGATCGGGACGGTAGAAGTCCTCCTGCGTAATGACGTCCGCGACATTGTCCCAGGCCACCGGATCGATCATCAGGCCGCCCAGCACCGCCTGCTCGGCCTCGACCGAATGCGGCGGTACCGGCGCGTCCAGCAGTGCGACCGAGCCCGAATCCGAGCGCGCCTTGGCGGAACCGGCCACCGCGATTGTGCCTCCCGCTTGGCGCTACTCTTCCGCCACGATCGTCACGTGCAGCGGCACGTCGACGTCGGCGTGCAGATGCAGGCTGATCAGGTGCTCGCCCAGCATGCGCAGCGGGCCTGCGGGCAAGCGCACCTCGCTGCGCTCGATGTTGAAGCCCTCGCGCGTACAGGCCTCGGCGATGTCGCTGGTGCCGATCGAGCCGAACAGCTTCCCCTCGGTACCCGCCTTGGCGTGAATGGTGAGCTTGAAATCCTTGACGGCCCCCGCCCGCTCCTCCGCGGACACCAGCTGCTCGCGCGCCAGGCGCTCGAGCTCGGTGCGGCGGGCCTCGAAGCGCGCAACGTTCTCGGGAGTCGCCAGGGTCGCCTTGCCCTGCGGCAGCAGAAAATTGCGGCCGTAGCCGGAGCGCACCTTCACGCGTTCGCCGATGGTGCCGAGATTGGCGACCTTCTGCAGGAGAATGACTTCCATCGAGGTGCCCTCAGTGCTGATCGGTGTAGGGCAGCAGCGCCAGAAAGCGCGCCCGCTTGATCGCCACCGCGAGCTGGCGCTGATAGAACGATTTGGTGCCGGTGATGCGGCTCGGAACGATCTTGCCCGTCTCGGTGACATAGCCCTTCAGGGTGGCGAGATCCTTGTAGTCGATCGACTTCACGCCTTCAGCGGTGAAGCGGCAGAACTTCCTGCGACGCGAGAAGCGGCTGCCGCCGCTGCCGCCGCCGCCGCCGCTACCGCCGGGTCCTCGGGACATTGCCATGGCTGTTATTCCTCGAATCAGTCAGGTGTTGACGTGCCGGTGCGGATGAGCGGCGCGCTCATACGCTCTCGGCGACCGGGGTGTCTTCGTCGTCGGCTGGCGCGCCGATGTCGTCGCGCGCGCGCTCGCGGCGCCGGCCGCCCTCGCCTTCCTCGTCTGCGGCCTTCGCCATCGGGGACGGCTCGGTCGCGGCGGCGTCCATATTCACCACCAGGTGACGCAGCACGGCGTCGCTGAAGCGGAAGGAGCCGGTGAGCTCGCCGAGGGTCTTCTGATCGGTCTCGATGTTCATCAGCACGTAGTGCGCCTTGTGCACCTTGGCGAGCGGATAGGCGAGCTGACGGCGCCCCCAGTCCTCCAGGCGGTGTACCTGGCCGCCGCCGGCGGCGATCATGCCCTTGTAGCGCTCGATCATCGCGGGCACCTGCTCGCTCTGATCCGGATGCACGAGAAAGACGATTTCGTAATGCCTCATTGTGTGCTCCTTGCGGATTAAGCCGCCCGGATTCAAGGCTCGCCCGGTGCGGCAAGGAGATGCGCGGTCTGCGGCCGATGTGCCGATCCCCCGCGCCCCTTCGGATAAAAAGGGGCGCGAAGCATACTGAAACCCCCTCGCCGCCGCAATGCCAAACAATAATCGCGCCCCGGAAGGCGGCTCGACTCAAGGGTACTTGTCCAGTTCCAGCCGACCGATCTGATTGCGGTGCACCTCGTCGGGTCCGTCGGCGAGTCGGATGCTGCGCGCCTGTGCGTAGGCGTTCGCGAGATAGTCATCGCACAGGCCCGCAGCGCCGTGTGCCTGGATCGCCCAGTCGATGACCTGGCAGGCAGCATCTGCGGCGGCGGTCTTGATCATGGCGATCTCGGCGCGGGAGGCCTTATTGCCCACCGTGTCCATGAGCCAGGCCGCCTTGTACACCAGCAGCCGCGCCTGATCGATGCGGATGCGCGACTCGGCGATGCGCTCGAGCGTGACTGACTGCTCGCCGATCGGGCGGCCGAAGGCGACGCGCGCCTTCACCCGCCGGCACATTTTCTCCAGCGCCCGCTCCGTGACCCCGATGAGTCGCATGGCGTGATGAATCCGCCCCGGCCCGAGGCGTCCCTGCGCAATCTCGAATCCCCGCCCCTCCCCCAGCAGCAGGTTCTCCGCCGGCACGCGCACGTCCTTGAATTCGATTTCCATGTGGCCATGGGGCGCATCATCGAAACCAAATACCGGCAGGGACCGCAGGATGGTGACACCTGCGGTGTCACGCGGCACCAGAATCATCGACTGCTGGCGGTGCCGCGGCGCACCCGGGTCGGTCTTTCCCATGAATATGAACAGCCGGCAGCGCGCGCTGCCCGCGCCGGAGGTCCACCACTTGCGCCCGTTGATGAGGTAGCTGGAGCCCTCGCGGACGATGGAGCTCTCGATGTTGGTGGCATCGCTCGAGGCTACGCGCGGCTCGGTCATCGCAAACGCGGAACGAATCGCACCGTCGAGCAGCGGCTCGAGCCACTGCTTCTTCTGGGCGGGGGTGCCGTAGCGTTCGAGGGTCTCCATGTTGCCGGTGTCGGGCGCCGAGCAATTGAACACCTCGGCCGACCAGCGCACGCGGCCCATCATCTCGCACAGCGGTGCGTACTCGAGATTGGTGAGTCCCGCGCCATGGTGTGAGTCCGGCAGGAACAGGTTCCACAAGCCCGCGGCGCGCGCACGGTGCTGCAGCTGCTCGAGCAGCGGTGGTTCCAGCCAGCGATCGCCTTGCCCGAGCGGCGCCTGGAAGCGCTCCTCGTTCGGATAGATGTGCTCATCCATGAACGCGCCGAGGCGCTGCAGGTAGTCCCTGGTCCTGGCACTGAATTCGAAATCCACGCTGTGACTCCTGCGGTTGATGCGCGGCTCGGGGATACCGCTCAGTGCGCCTGCCTCTGGCGCACCGCCTCGTACAGCAGCATACCGGCAGCCACCGACACGTTGAGACTCTCGACTGCGCCGAGCTGCGGCAGCCTGACCAGAAAATCGCAGGTCTGGCGCGTCAGATGCCGCAGGCCGGTGCCTTCGGCCCCGAGCACCAGCACCACCGCTCCCGTGAGATCCACCTGCTGCGCACTCTTGTCCCCCGCGGCGTCGGCGCCCACGATCCACAGACCCGCCTGCTTGAGCAGCTTGAGGGTGCGCACCAGGTTGGTCACGGCGACCACCGGGGTCGTTTCCGCCGCGCCAACCGCCACCTTGCGTACGGTGGGCGTGACCTGCGCCGCGCGGTCGCGCGGCACGATCACGGCGAGTGCGCCGCAGGCATCCGCGCTGCGCAGACAGGCGCCGAGATTGTGCGGGTCCTGCACGCCATCGAGCGCCAGCAGCAAGGGCGCGCTCACCTTCTGCAGAGCCACGAGCAGCTCATCCTCGGTCCAGGGCGGCAGGGGCGTGATATCGGCGGCCACCCCCTGATGGGCGACGTCGCCCAGCAGCTGCTTCAGCGCCCGTGCCTCGACACGCTGCACCGGTCGCTGGTGGCGCCGCGCCAGCTCATCGATGGCGCGCACGCGCGGATCGTCGCGCTGCTGTGCAATGCGCACGCTGTGCACGCGCTCAGGATGGCGCTCCAGCATGATGCGCACCGCGTGCACGCCGTAGATGGTGTCAATGCCCTTCATTGCGGTCCTCGCCGCCACGGCCCATCGAGCGCGGCTACGCCTCTTCCGCCAGCGCGAGGTCGACCAGGCCCTCGATGGGATTCACCGCGGTCACCAGCACGCGCACGTGCGCCCCGGTGCGCAGCCGCCGTCCGGTGCGCCGGCCCCGCCAGGCGTGACCGTCGTCCTCCATGAGGTACTGATCATCCCGCAGGTTGTCGATGTGCAGCAGGCCGTCCACCGCGACGTCGAGGATCTGCACGAAGCAGCCGAATTCCACCACCGTGGTGATGAGCCCCTGGAAGGTCTGCCCGATGCGCTCCTTTAAATAGGTGCATTTGAGGAATCCGGACACGTAGCGGTCCGCCTCATCGGCACGCTTCTCCAGGCGCGAGGTGCTCTCACCCAGAGCACTGAGTTCCGCCGTCGCGTAGCTCACGCCCGAGCCGCCCTGGGCTCCGATCAGCGCCTTCAGGGTCCGGTGCACGATGAGGTCCGGGTAGCGGCGGATGGGTGAGGTGAAATGCGCGTAGTGGGTCAGGGCCAATCCGAAGTGTCCGATGTTGGCCGGCTGATAGACCGCCTGCGGCATCGACCGGATCACCAGCGACTCTACGAAGGCGCGCTCCGGCGCGTCGCCCACGCGCTGCGCGATCGCCTGCAGGTCGCGCGTGGTCACGGTCTTGGGTATGCGCGCATCGATGCCGAGTGCCTTAAGGGTTGCCGTGAGGCGCTCGAGCTTCTCGTCCTCCGGCTGGCCGTGCACCCGATAGAGCGTCGGCACGTGCGCCTTCTCGAGCGCCTCAGCCACCGCGACGTTCGCCAGGATCATGCACTCCTCGATGAGGCGGTGCGCATCGTTGCGTACCCGCAGCTCGATGGCGCGCACCCGCTCGCTGGCGTCGATGACGAACTCGGCCTCGGCCGCATCGAAATCCAGCGCACCCCGGTGGCCGCGCGCCTTGTAGAGCGCGCGATAGACATCGACCAGCACCATGAGCCGCTCGAGCAGCGGACCGAGCTCACTGCGCGCCGCCGGCCGGCCCACGAACAGCGCGTCGTTCGCGAGCGTGTACGTGAGGCGCGCCGCCGAGCGCATCACCGCAGGATAGAAGCGCGCGCTTTTCAAGGCACCGCTGCGGCTGACCACCATGTCGGCGGCAAAGCACAGGCGATCGACCCGCGGCGCGAGCGAACACAGGTGATCCGACAGCGCTGTGGGCAGCATCGGCAGCACACGGGTCGGGAAGTAGACCGAGGTTCCGCGCGTCTGCGCTTCGGTATCCACGGCACTCCTCGGCCGCACATAGTGACTGACGTCTGCGATCGCGACGATCAGGCGAAAGCCCCCCGGGTGTGGCTCGGCATACACCGCGTCGTCGAAATCGCGCGCATCCTCACCGTCGATGGTGACCAGTGGCAGCTCGCGCAGATCCACCCGCGCGTTCGCTTCGCGCGCATCGACCTGCTCACCGTGTGCCTGTGCTTCACGCAGCGCCGCGGCCGGAAACTCGTGCGGCAGATCGAAGCGTGCGATCGCCGACTCGGTAGCGAGCTCGACCGGCCGATCCGGATCCAGACGCTTGCCGATCACCGCCTGGGCGGAAGAAGCGGAGCCGGCGTGCC
>WNFR01001512.1_pt1 | contig 29470 bp, 29 predicted proteins | sample 5400221 | NCBI WGS metagenome assembly WNFR01 (sample SAMN13153357, study PRJNA577476) | soil metagenome | isolation source: 40 cm soil under Madrone tree | place: USA:California | collected 2016-06-14
CAAGGCAATATTTTTCAAGGCGAACTTTCTCTCGAACAGCTATTTTTCCTCCGCCCCGTCGCCGGATGGGCCTACTACCGCACTCCTATACACAACCTTTATATGTGCGGCTCCGCCACGCATCCTGGCGGCGGCATCATGGGCGCCAACGGCCGCATCGCCAGCCAGGTCATCTTGAAAGAATGGTCGCTCGCTTCGCGGGCGCGCTGGACAAAGTCCAGCTCTTCGGCTGCCACGACGACCGCGGCAAAGGCGGCCAACTGACCATGCCTCTTGGACAGCGCGTGGTTCTCATCGGCGGCGGTCACAACGCCCTTATCGCTGCTTTTTATCTCGCCAAGGGCGGCTTCAAGCCCCTCGTTCTCGAACGCCGCGAAATGGTCGGCGGCGGCGCCATCACCGAGGAATTTCATCCCGGTTTCAAGGCCTCCACGCTTGCCCATACCCTCGGTCCGCTTCGCACAGAGATCGCGCGCGACATGCAAATCGAAAAATTTGGTTGCGAAATACTCTATCCCGGCCCGCGCGTGTTCGCGCCTGCGCCCGACGGAAAGGCGCTTCTTTTTTGGAACGAGAACGCCAAAACCGCCCAGGGCATCGCGAATTCTTCTCCCAAGGATTCCGCCAAGTATCTTGAATTTGCGGACGCTCTCGACCATCTCACCGGTGTCCTCGACCAGCTTGTTTCCATCACGCCGCCGGCCATCGACAAGCCCACTCCCGAAGATCTCTGGAATCTCTTAAAGACCGGCCGCAATGTGCGCATGCTCCGCAAGAAAGGAATCTTTGACCTTCTCCGCTGGGGCCCCATGGCCGTTGCGGATTTCGTTGCGGAATTTTTCGACACCGAGCTTATCCGCGCTGTCATCGCGGCTCGCGGAATTTTCGGCACCGCCCTCGGCCCTTGGTCTGCAGGTTCTACCGCGGTCCTTCTCATCCGCGCCGCTTCGGATACCCATCCTGTCGGCACTGCGGCTTTTCCTCGCGGCGGACTTGGTAATTTCACGCAGGCCCTCGCCGAATCAGCGAAGCAGGCTGGCGCCGAAATTCGTACTGATGCCGAAGTCAGGCAAATTCGCGTGAAAGACGGCACCATTTCGGGAGTCGTGCTTGCCGATGGCGAAGAAATCTCCGTTGAAGCCGTCGTCTCTGGAGTCGACCCCAAGCGTACTTTTTTCCAGCTCATCGATCCTTCGCAGCTCGATCCCACCTTCGCCAACCGCATCAAAAATTTTCGTTCCAACGGCACGGTCGCCAAAGTCAATCTTGCTCTCGGCGGGCTTCCTACTTTCTCGTCGCTCGATGCGACCGAAGGCTTTCTCGAGGCTCTCTCCGGCCGAATCCATATCGGCCCCGAAATCGACTACCTCGAACGCGCCTTCGACGCCTCCAAATACGGCGAGTTTTCAAAAGCGCCTTATCTCGACGTCACCATTCCCACGATTCTCGATCCGCCTCTGGCTCCCGAAGGCAAACATGTCCTCTCTGCCTGCGTTCAATATGCTCCTTATAAACTGAGGGAAGGGAATTGGGACCTCTGCCGCCGCGAACTCGGCGTCACTGTCATTCGAACGCTCGCCTCGTACGCTCCGGATCTCCCCAGCTTGGTCGAAGGCATCCAGGTCATCACTCCTAAGGACCTCGAAACGTCCTACGGTTTCACCGGCGGCCACATTTTCCATGGCGAGCTTGCTCTCGACCAGCTCTTCACCATGCGTCCCGTCCTCGATTGGGCGCGCTACAAAACGCCTATCCGCGGCCTTTTTCTATGCGGTTCTGGCACGCATCCCGGCAATGGCCTCACGGGCGCAAGCGGCGCCAACGCCGCCCGCGAAATCATCCACGCCCTCCGATGATCGCTCTCTCGCCGGCGGCTTAATCCCAAAAAGAGCAGCTCGTGATGCGTTCCATTCATTCGACGTGTCCGCACTCGCGACGTATGCTCAAGAATGACGCGTGGAATGTTTTGCGCTGAGCATTATTATCATCGTATGCAGAAGAATCGTTCCGTCCCGACAGACACCATTGTGCCGCACGTTGTTTATCGAGATGCTGCCGAGGCGGTCGCGTGGTTAAGCAAGACCTTCGGCTTTATTGAACACTACCGCTATGGCGACCCCGCAGGGCCTGTCAGCGGCGCGCAGATGCATCTCGGCAATCCCTGATTATGGTCAGGAGAGCACAACCAGGCGTTTCTACCCACCGCTCAACTCGGCTATGGAACGCAGAGCTTGACCATATTTCTTGATGATGTTGATTCACATTTCCAAACAAAAGCCGCAGGCGCCAAGATCCTCGAGGACCTTCACGAAACCGTTTATGGTGAACTCCAATACGCAGCAGAGGACCTCGACGGCCACTATTGGCTCTTCTCGCGGCACGCGCGAGACTTGAGTCCCGACGAAAGGGGAGCGCAGATAGCCCATCGCTGAGGTTTCGCCCGCTGCCTCTTGCCTATCCCCTGCATTCCATCTATCTTTTCCCGTCGTTAACTTATGACCACTATTGACCGCAAAAAACTCCGCCAGCTTCACGAGTGCGAATCGCAACGTTTTCTCGCCGACCATCCCCAATCCGCCGCTCTCTACCAGCGCGCCCAATCCTCCCTCCTCGGCGGCGTTCCCATGAACTGGATGAAAAAATGGGCCGGCGCATTTCCCATCTTCGTCAAGTCCGCCAAAGGCGCGCATTTCACCGACGTGGACGGCCGCGAATACATTGACCTTTGCCTCGGCGACACCGGCGCAATGACCGGCCATTCTCCCGACGTCGTCGCCGAAGCCGTCGCCTGCCGTGCCAAAGAGGGTATCACGCTGATGCTTCCCACCGAAGACGCGCTCTGGGTCGGTGAAGACCTCCAGCGCCGCTTCAGCCTTCCTTTCTGGCAATTCACGCTCACCGCCACCGACGCCAACCGCTTCGCGATTCGCATCGCTCGCGAAATCACCCAGCGTTCAAAAATCCTCGTCTTCCATTACTGCTATCACGGCACCGTCGACGAATCCTTCGCCACACTCGAAAACGGCGTCGTCGGCTCTCGCCGCGGCAATATCGGCCCGCCCGTCAATCCCGCCGAAACCACCCGCGTCGTCGAGTTCAACGATCTCAACGCTCTCGAAGACGCTCTCAAGCATCACGACGTCGCTTGCATCCTCGCCGAGCCCGCCATGACCAACGTCGGCATTATTCTTCCCGACGACGGCTACTGGCCCGCCGCCCGAGAGCTTGCTCGCCGTTACGGATCGCTTCTTATCGCCGACGAAACTCACGCCATCTGCGCCGGTCCCGGCGGATGCACCGCCGCATGGAAACTTGATCCCGACATGCTCGTCTTCGGCAAAGCCATCGGCAGCGGCATTCCCGGCGCGACTTTCGGCGTCTCCGAGGAAGTCGCTCAGCGCATTTCCGCTCGTATCCACCTCGAAGACTGCGACGTCGGCGGCATCGGCGGCACACTCGCCGGCAACGCGCTCTCGCTAGCCGCCATGCGCGCCACCCTCGAACACGTCCTCACCCCCGCCGCATTCGAACGCATGATCCCGCTCGCCAGGCGCTTCAACGATGGCATCGCCAATGAGATTCGCGCCCACCATCTTCCCTGGAACGTGATTCAGCTCGGCACCCGCGCTGAATACACTTTTGCCGCAAAACCTCCCCGCAACGGCGGCGAATCCGCCGCTGCCGCCGACTTCGAACTCGAACGCTTCCTCCACCTCTACGCTCTCAACCGCGGCGTCCTCCTCACTCCCTTCCACAACATGGCTCTCATGTCTCCCGCCACCACCGAAGCCGACATCGACGCCCACACCAAAGTCTTCGCCTCCGCCGCTGCTGAGCTGACCTCTTAGACAGCATAGACATTCTTAGCGGTATGATTTCGCGCTTCAGGTCCCTCGATTTCAAGGTGCTTCTGATTTTGGCTCTGAGCGTCCTCGGCATTCGTCTGGCAGGGCTATGGTTGTCTGGTCGGCAGAATCGTCCTCAAGATCACAATCCGGTAGTGACCACCGAAGCGAAGAATCCTTATCTGGGTCTTCGCAGCCAAATCTTGGAACTGAAACGTCAAAAGATTGGATTAGCTGCTCCTGCCAAACCGACGGAGCCATGGGCCGCGGTCATGGACTGGAGTGTCACGAATGGTACAGCCACTGTTGTGGCCATTTCGGACGGAACCGCAAGCATTTACCTCAGCAGTGGAGGCGGTTCAATTGGAGGAGGGCAATCCCATGACTCGATCCGCAAAGCCGCTCAGAAAATGGTGTCCGTCGCGGGAGAATTTCAGTCCCAGGTGCTGGCTACGAGCACCTACCCGCTACCTCAGCGAGGCCAAGTTACTTTTTATGTGCTTACGGATGCAGGAGTATTCACTGCCAGCGTCCCTCAAGACGAATTGAGTTCGTATCGTCACCCCTTATCGAAACTAGGTGACGCCGCGCAGGAAATCATTACGCAATACCGGCTTATCGAGAAAAAGAAATGACGGCTGTTTCTCTACTCGCTGCCAATCCCGAGAAACTGGGGCGAGCTTTGGTTTAATCTCCAGACGCCATGCCGCCAAAACCAACATTCTTCCCAACGCCATCCGTGTTCCGTGCCTGGCTCCAAGCCCATCACGACAAATTCCAGGAACTCCTCGTATGCTTCTACAAGAGAGGTTCCGGAAGGCCGAGCATCACCTGGCCCGAATCCGTACAAGTTGCATTGTGCTTTGGCTGGATCGACGGCGTTCGAAAGAGCCTCGACGAAACCAGCTACACAATTCGCTTCACTCCCCGCAAACGCACGAGCAACTGGAGTTCCATCAACATCAACCTCGTTCGAAAGCTAACCAAGCAGGGCCTGATGCATCCTGCAGGTCTCAAAGCTTTTGCCGTCCGCAACGCAAAAAAGTCTGGCATCTACTCCTACGAACAGCGCAAGAACGCCAAGTTCACTCGTGAACAGGAAAAGCAGTTTCGCACCAACAAAAACGCTTGGGAATTTTTCCGTTCGCAACCTCCCTGGTACCAGAGAGTGACAACATATTGGGTCATCTGTGCCAAAAGAGAAGAAACAAAACTCAAGCGGCTCTCCGAACTCATCAGCCATTCGCAGCGTCAACGAAGAATTCCCCGTCTTATCCCCGCCAAGAAGTAGCCTGATCGCGCTCGCCTAGGTGGGACAGACATTCTTGTCTGTCCTCTTCTCTGCGCCCTTTTGCGCCTCTGCGTTTCACTATTCCTTCTCTTGCCTCCGCATGTAGAATATCCCCGCTCAGCCAAACCATAGTGAGGTCTCAATGTCCGCGTGCTACCTTCTCAAAACCGAACCGACAGAATACTCCTTCGCAAATCTTCAACGCGACAAGGAAACCGTCTGGGACGGTGTTCACAATCCCGTCGCCTTAAGAAACCTTTCCCAAATGACCCCCGGCACGCGGCTCATTATTTACGAAACTGGCGATCACAAATCGGCCGTCGGCACCGCCACGGTGGTCTCCGTCGACATCTCCAATCCCAAGAATCCCGCCGTTAAACTCAAAGCCGGAAAGCCGCTCGCCAAAACAATTCCCCTCGCGCAAATCAAATCCAATAAGCTCTTCGCCGATTCTCCGCTTGTTCGCCAGGGCCGCCTCTCCGTCGTCCCGCTTACCGACGCGCAATACGAATTTCTAACCGGCGAATGATTCTCCAAACCGGCGTATTATGCGGAAGCAAAACAACAAATTCACGAGGTCGCCTCACATGAAACGTTTTATTCTTTTTCTGCTCTTTTCCGCCGCCGTTCCTCTTTTCGCCCAGCAGCCGCCCGAGATCCGTTTCCATTCTGTCCCTGACTTCCTGAAGTTTCCGCCAGACATCTACCTTGGCGAAGCCACGGGTGTCGCCGTCAATTCGAAGGGCCAGGTCTTTGTCTTTTCTCGCGGCAACTCCACCGGCCCCGCCTACGCCGCAAACGCCGCGCAACTCCTCGAGTTCTCTCCCGATGGAACATTTCTCCACGAGATTGGCCACAACCTCTACGCCTGGTCTTTCGCCCACACCGTCAAAGTCGATAAGGACGACAACATCTGGGTCACCGACAAAGGTTCCGACATGGTCATCAAGTTCAATCCCGAAGGCCGCGTCGTCATGGTTTTCGGCCGCAAGCAGGAAGCCTCCGACGAAGGCACCGAGCCGCTTAAGCACGTCAAACCGCCGCTCCCTCCCGTCGATGGAATGTTCCGCCAGGTCACCGATGTTGCGTGGGACTCCATGGGCAACACCTACATCAGCGATGGCTACGTCAATTCCCGCATCGCGAAAATCGACAAGGACGGCAACTGGCTCAAGTCCTGGGGCGAACCCGGCGATCAGCCCGGCCAGTTCAGCACACCGCACAGTATCGCCGTCGATGCGCAAAACAATATCTACGTCGCCGACCGCGGCAACCGCCGCATCCAGGTTTTCAATAGCGAAGGAAAGTTTCTCCGTCAATTCACCATCGATGTCCCCGCGCCCGCCGACGCTCGCCCAGCCATCGGCAACAAGCCCGCCTCGATGACCGGCACCATGTCTTCCGGCGCGCCCTGGGCCATTTGCGTCACGCCCGGACCAAATCAAGTTCTCTACGCTTCCGACGCCTTCCCCGGCCGCATCTACAAACTCTCGCTCGACGGAAAAGTTCTCGGCGTTCTCGGCAAATCTGGCAAACAACTCGGCCAATTCGGCTGGATTCACGAGATCGCCTGCCCCTCCGCGGACGAACTCTACGTCGCCGAACTTTTGAACTGGCGCATCCAGAGACTGATCCTCGAGCCCGCTCACTAGGCGAAGTTTCCGCAAGCAGAACTGGTTGACTGCTGCTCAGCTTTAGTGACGCCCGCCACGGCCATCATCGGGATCCGATGCCCACTGTCTTCTGCGCCGCCAAACATTTCAATCTGTTGTTTCAAGCGCGCTCAACAGGGAGTATGACTCGCGGCCTGGGTGCTGCAAGAGAACGACCTTCGCCGCTACGCGCGCGTGACTTCGTCCAAGGGCACGTTCCTCGCATGGTCCACCACAGGCCGCCGACTTGTCTCTCGCATCGATAATTTTGCCCTCGGCGGCATGTTCATCAGCGTTGCGGACCCGCTCTCTCCAGGCAGTTACATCCAATTGCTGTTCGACGTTCTCGAAGGCGAGATTCGCGCCCGCGCCGTCGCGTGCCGCTCCTCTCCCAACAAAGGCATGGCTATCAGATTTGTCTCCATGCAGCCCGAAGAACGTACGCGCCTCGGCCGCTGGCTCAACAATCTCTCCGCCAACTGAGTTGGCGTCTGCGTATCAACCAGAACTAGCTTGGAGTGTGGATCAGTTCTTCGGCAGGCGATTGCACACGAAGTCGGAGATTCGGCCCGCCGCTGGGGGGTCCAGGTTCGCGAGCACTACGATCACGTAGCCGCTCTGCGGATAAATCTCCAGTTCACCATTCATTCCCGGTGCGCCGCCGCCATGTCCGAAGTGTCGAAACGCTGGGTCTGTATCGTCATCCATAAATCCAAACGCGTATTTCACTCCTCGCGCCGTGTTCACTTTCCCCATGGTCAGCAATTCCGTATTTCGCGCATCCAGCACTTTATGACTCGCCAGTACATTCGCAAACTTTAGCAGGTCTTCGACTGTCGAATAACCGCCGCCCGCTGAAGTTCCCCGGTAAGGTAGCGTATCGGTATTCGGCCGCAGCCCGTTGCCGCCAAACCGCGTATATCCCATGGAGCGATTCGGCACGTTCTGCTCTTCTATCAAGGATCCGCTTGCGCTCATGCCCGCCGGTCCATAAATATTCTCGCTCACATAATCGTAGTAGCTCTTCCCACTCACGCGCTCGACCACCACGCCCAGCAGCAGGAATCCGTAATTGCTGTACTCCCAGCGGCTTCCCGGCTCGAATTCCAGATTGCGCTTCCCGTACAAATTCACGTAGTCCTGCAGCGTGCGCAGTTCTTTCCGGTGCGCATCGAATTCCGGCCCGAAAATGTCTCCCGTTCCTCCCGTGTGTGTCAGCAATTGCTGGATGGTCACCTTCGATGCGAATTCCTTGTTGGGATAGTCGGTAACGTACTTTCCCAGCGGATCAGCCAGCGCGATTTTTCCCGCCTGCACCAGTTGAAGGATCGAAGTCGCCGTGAACATTTTGTTCATCGAGCCAATCCGAAATTTCGTGTCCAGAGTATTCGGAGTTTTCTTTTCCCGGTCGGCCATCCCGTAAGCGCCCTTGAAAATGACCTTTCCGTCCTTGGCCACGATCACGGCCCCGGCGAATTTGTCCGCCGCGCTGTCTTTTTCCAGCCTTTCACGCAGCGCGGCCAGCAGTTCGCCCTCGCTCATCCGCTCGACCGGAAATTCCGCGGGGCGCGGAATTGCGTCCAGATCAAAACGCGTAATCTTGTGTGGAGCTTCCGCTTCCACGTCCATCGTGAATCGCGCGAATTGATCCGAGTCCCGCTCTTGAAGCAGCCCGCTGACACGAAGCGGCGCAGATTCCTCAATCTTTCTCACGTCGAACCCTCCAGTTCTTTCGCGGAACCCCAGCATACCGTTCACTTCGCGTCCGCCACGGTCTTTGAAGCGCGTGAGAATTTCCTCCATCTGCGCCCGGTCACCGGTGTTGAAACTCTTTAGCCATGCGTAGAATTGTTCTCCCGCTGGCGTCTTTGGCGTTTCAACGGCCGTCGCTCGAGAGCCCGCAGCAAAATAACGGAGGCTGCCCGGAACGCTTCGTCCTCCGATCGCCACTTGGATGGCCTTCTCCTGCTGGCGCAGTTGACGCGCGCGTACGCCATCACTCAACCCGGCAGTCCCATAGCCTTTTCCATCCGGCACACTCGCAACGAATTCAGCTGGAGACCCGTGTGAGCTGGTGGACGGCAATGCCCACGCCGCCTTCGAAATTGGCGGTGCCGTCGAATCGTTCAGCAGGCGCGGCGCGCGTCCTCCTTGACCAGCCATCAACCACACCGCGCTCAGCATGCCCAGGGAAATGACGCTTCCTTGCATCCAGCGGTAAAAAGGCAGCCTATCTTGTGGCACTTCGAAATGTTCCCATGCAAAAAATGCCGATGAACCTGCCCGCGCCGGTGCGATGGCCGCAAGAGGCGCATGCCACGATTCCGGGCGCACGATCCATTGCCTCAGCAGCGAGACCAGCCCGTCGGCGAATAATCCCAGGATTTTGTGTGTCGCCGCGGCCTCATCGAAAATCCACAGCATCTCTTCGGCAAACCGCTTCCGGAAAGCAGGAGGATGCAGATACAGCAGCCCGCGATAGAGAGCGCGCAACATGGATTGGGCCATTATGCTCTCCTTGGTTTCGTTCCCAGCAAATATCCTTTAGCTTCCCGGACAACTCCCTCCAGCCTCGCCACTTCTGTCGAAAGCACGCGCCGTCCCAGTCCCGTCAGCCGGTAATAACGCCGCCGCGGATCGTCATCCGCCGCTCGCCTCTGAACTTCTTCGACGCAATGCTGCGTCATTAGTTTTCTCAGATTGTCGTACAGCGTCCCCGGCCCCAGTTTGTATTGCCCTTCGGATTGTCGCGCCACTTCCAGCATGATCCCGTAACCATGCAAATCCTCGCTCGCGAGCGCCAGCAAAATGTGCAGCGCTGCAGGCGACAATGGCAGGAACCGCTTGATGTCCTCTTTCATACTCGGATTCCGTTATATCGGGATCCGAGTCTCCTGTCAAGCCCCTCTCCGCCAGTTCTTCGCAACGCAAGCCTCTATTTGCGCTTTGCAATGATCTTGGTCGTATAGGAATCGAGGTCATACAGCGCCTCGTCACTAACGGCCTTCATTCGCTCCCGCCGTGCCTGCCGTAAAGATTCCTCACTTGTCTTGGCTGCAGTCGCACCCATCTTCGCGCCACCTTCTTTGTTTCGACGAACTAGTTCAATTGCATAGTCTCTGGAGGCTTGGGGTTTAGAGGCATCAGCAGAAAAACTCACGATGGCTTTGTCCGACGCCGGCGTCTGGGCATACCAGAGAACAAGCAGCAAACTTTTCTGCGCGGTCACATCGCTTTCGGCAAGCAGATAGTCAATTGCCGGTTGAATCCAGAAATCCTCATTGGTCGGCAGCAGCATATAAACCAAGCAGTAGTTCTGCGCCAGCGTCAATGAGTGCTCTGGAATGAACACCTGGAATTTCGGTGCTGTGAGAATGTGAAATGCGGCAGCGGCCGTGTCATCGCCCTGCGCTGCCATGTATTGAACAAGCAGAAAGTAATCTCTTAATTGAAGATCGCGCAAGTCACTATGGACAACGGCAGCGAGAATGATTTTGCGATCCGCGGGTTCCTTCCGAAAGGCTCATCAATAGCTTGCGGCCATCGAAGAGAAAGAAAGGAGGATTGCTTAAGTCTGCCAGTTCTCGGCGTAGCCCCGGCGCGTAAACCTCGCGCTGAGATTTCGCTTTCGTCCAAAATTCGTCCAGGAGCGCTGATTTCTGCGTAATTTGAGTACTGTTGAGCGTGTGCGGCTGGAAGTTATAGACTCTCTGAATCTCCGCGTGCAAATCGCCTGCGCTTGAGGTGGCCTGTTTTTCAGCCGCTATGCCGGGCATAAGCAGGAAAGTGAGTACCCACCAACCCTTAGCAATCTTCATGACTCGCTCCTTGCTCCAAGGCGAAGAATTTCCTGCGTCGAGAGCCAGTCTGTAAACAGAGTAAACGGTGCTCGAGAATTCGCATCTTAGGTGAGTTGCGAGGGAAAACAAAGCTTGTCTTCGGTTACTGCCGGCCCCTTACTTGGCCGCGGCGTGGTGATCGTAGCTGATGACCCGCGTGATTTTCCATGCGCCGTCTTTGTATTGCCACAGATGAATGAACCTTCCTTCCCCAACTCCCTCCGTATCTTCGTGCCCCGGGTGATGGAAAGCGATGAACACCTATCTCCACTGCGCCATAGCCCTTCATGTAATGCACTTGCAGTGTCCCTGGAACGAGTTCCCGGGTCACTTTGCCACAGATATTTTTCTTAACACTGTCAGTCAAATTCTCTCTACCGAGCGTCACGCCACCCTGATCGTGATAGAACTCCACGTCATCAACGAAGAAGCTGCTGAATTTTTCCAGATCGCAGCGGTTATACGAATCGAAAAGCGCCGCATCCAGCGTTGTGATGGCCTTTTCCAGTTCCACCTGAGATTTAATGTTTTCCAGCGCCGGAACAGCCTGGGCCTCCGCCCGTCCGGCCAGCAATGCCAGCAGGGGCAATAGCAACGCGATTCGCGACACCGCCAAGAGCCTTTTCATCGAGGACTCCCTTTCTTGGGACTGGTAAATACAGTCGGATATACGCGACCCAGGCCCGGGATGTTCCCTCGGCGCATCGAAATGACCTCAAAGGTGCAGTTCATTTCAGCTCAATCTCCACAATTTGGCCCTCGGTGCTGCCGGAGTTGGCGAGAGTGTGGGTGACCTTAGTAGCGACCCAATGGAAATCGCCGCGCTTTATCTCTTGCGTGACGGATTGACCGTCGGGCGCCGTCATTTTGAGGGTGAGTCCCGTCGCGGCAACGATGAGGTACGGGCGCGTATGAGTGTGTATGGCGGACGTGGCGCCGGGTGCGAGGACCCAGTTGTAAATACGCGCGCTGGGATTTTCCGCGGAAACCGTCGCAGCGGTGACGGGCGACGGTGATTGTGGCCGCACCAGAAGCTCGACGTCCAGAACATCGTAAGGATTCGCGCCTACGTTGTGGACCCGGTGCGTGTACGACGTGCCGGGAAGGGTGAGCGCGGAAAAAGTTCCTGGCTCGGACGGCGATGGCGAGCCTTCCTTTTCATTCAGTACCTGCTGCGTGATGGAGGTGCTGGAGAGGGGAACGGCTACGCGGTCGTGGGAATGAATATGGTAGAGCGTGCGTTCGCCGGGTGGCAAAACCAGGTGAATGACCACGACGGAATCATTTTTCAGCACCACGTGATGAAGCGGCTCATTCTCAACCGGTACGGGCTCAACGGGCACAGGCGCCGAGGCCTGCGCAGCGAACAGGTATGATATGGAGAAGATGAATGCCGAATACGTTTTGATGTTCATCATTTTTGGAAACCACCTTGGGCGAAGCGAATGGAACGGTATCCTACCTCCGTTCATGCCACGGAGATAGGGTGCGAAAACCATTTATGGCGTACTCCTTGTGGATCTCTGCACAGCGCCGGCCTTCCGCTCTGGGGCGTAAGAACCCTTATTGTCGAAAGTTATTTGTCATCCCCAGTTCTGTTGACAGTGGATGCGTTAGGAACAGCAAGTACCCGTGTGTGAACGTAATCGTTGGACCCCGTGACCATGCCGACGATCACGCGTGCAATCTTCTCGCCGCCTATAGAGGAGGGTTCGATGGGGTTGGCATAATCCTGAGGGTCGGCACAGACGAGGCGCAGGTCGATTACTGCAAGCCCGTTTTCGATTGCCACTCTTAAGATTACGTCGTTGAAAACCGCCAGCGCCACAGAGGCGATGCGCTGATAGGTCTCATCAAGGAAACATCCATTATAGATTGTGCAAACACTGAGTGGCAGACCGGGCCGCAGACACGCGTCCACCGCTGACCGATAACGCGTCTCGAAATCATCTGAGATGTCTGCCAAAGACTCAAGGGCCTTCGCGCTCGATGTCCCCGGAATTCCAAAGAATGAAATACCTAGTTTCGATGCTTGCATCAGCGCATTGTTGCCCCCAACGCTGAGCACGAGATGAGTAGCCTCTTTTGGCATACCCTGCACCTGACCGGCGACGTTGTCGGTCGTGGATCCGTCGATGGCCAACAGTGACGCTCCCCATTCAGAAGGCAAGAACCTGCGGACTTGCGAAACAACGTCTGGGCCACCGCTCGTGTACGCAGCGTTGTCAAAGATCGAGTCGCCTAATAGAACCAAATGCGGCATAGGTTAAATTCTAACGTCTTTATCGCGCTTCTCGTTCTGCGGTTTGTGTAAAAGTAGTGGGGCTGCCTCGGCTACCCTCTAATCCTTATCCTCACCCTTCACCTGCTTCCCTAACTCCTTTCCTCTCATCCATTTAATGATTTATCTTGACAAGTACTGTACGAGCGTGGTAACATTGTAGTTGATAGTTTGCCACCACTCGCGCCGGTTCAATCCGCCATCTATTCCCGATCTTTGTGTACTTAACATCTCTGTCCTATATCGCTCTTTCTCAATTGTTTTCCTCAACCTTCAACATCCCAACCCGCATATGCGCATTTTGCATCCCGGACGGTTCTTCGGGATCTTCCAACGCTCCCGAACTAACTCCTTTACAATCTTTTATCCGACCGCCATCCCCTAAACCATGCCCCGTCAATCTCTTATAAGAACAGTGGGGGAGGGCCGTCTTTTTCCTCGCCTCCAACCTTCTCATTTCCTTACTTCCACACCTAACCCGGGACGTCCATGGTAAATCGGTTGCCGCGCCACGCCTTTGCTTGCCGGGAAATTTGCAGGCGCAGTAGAATGGTTATTTGCACACCGAGGAGGGATCCGCCATGGCCACTGCCGAACAGATTGTTCACGTTTCCGAGTTCACCAACGAGCCGTTTATTGATTTTACGAAGGCGGAAAACCGTTCGCGCATGCAAGAGGCGCTGAAAAAGGTGAAGACGGAGTTTGGGCGCGAGTACCCGATGTGGCTGAACGGGAAGAAGGTGACGACGACGGAAAAACGCACATCCACGAATCCTTCGCATCCGATGGAAATTATCGGCGTTTTCCAGAATGCCACGGCGGAGATGGCGCGGCAGGCGATCGAAGACGCCAACAAATACTTTGAAACGTGGAAAAAAGTTTCGCCGGAGGAGCGTGCGAAGTGCCTTTTCCGTGCGGCTCACATCGTGCGCGAGCGGAAGTATGAGCTGAACGCGCTGGTGTGCTACGAAGTGGGCAAGACCTGGCCGGAAGCGGACGCGGACATCGCCGAAACGATCGACTTCCTGGAATTCTACGGGCGGGAAATGCTGCGATTGGGCGAGCCCCAAAAGCTCGTGCCGATGCGCGGCGAGCGCAACTACCTTATGTATATTCCGCTGGGCGTGGGCGTGGTGATTCCGCCGTGGAATTTTCCTTGCGCGATCATGGCGGGGATGACAGCGGCTTCGCTGGTCACCGGAAACACGGTGGTGCTCAAGCCCGCAAGTGATTCGCCAACGATCGCGGCAAAATTCATTGACGTTCTTTTTGAGGCGGGCATTCCAAAGGAAGCGGTGAATTTCATCACCGGCCCGGGCGGGGCCGTTGGCGACACGCTGGTGCAGCACCCCAAGACGCGCTACATCGGATTCACGGGCTCGAAGGAAGTAGGGCTGCGCATCAGCGAGCTTGCGGGCAAAGCCATGCCGGGGCAAATCTGGATCAAGCGCACGGTGCTGGAGATGGGCGGCAAGGACGGCATCGTGGTGGACGACGAAGCTGATATCGACGCGGCAGTGGAAGGCACGGCGCAGGCGGCGTTTGGCTATCAGGGGCAGAAATGTTCGGCGTGTTCGCGCGTGATCGTTTCCGAAAAAATTTACGACACGTTTGTGCAAAAGCTGGTGGAGCGCACGAAGAAAATCACGGTTGGCCCAAGCGACGATCCGGCGAATTACATGGGGCCAGTGATCAGCCAGTCGGCGATGAAAACGATTCTGGATTACATCGAAATCGGAAAGAAAGAAGGGAAGCTGCTGACGGGCGGGAAGCGAGCTGCCGGTGACGGCTTCTTCCTCGAGCCGACGATTATTGCCGATGTGGATCCTCATGCGCGGCTGGCGCAGGAAGAAGTGTTTGGCCCGGTGCTGGCGGTGATCAAGGCGAAAAATTACGACCAGGCGCTGGAAATTGCGAACAATACGGAGTTTGGATTGACCGGCGCGGTGTACTCGAAGAATCCGGAAAAAATCAAGAAAGCCGAAGAGGCGTTTCACGTCGGCAATTTGTACCTGAATCGGAAGTGCACCGGCGCAATGGTGGGGGCGCATCCATTCGGCGGATTCAACATGTCCGGAACGGACTCAAAAGCGGGCGGGAAAGATTATTTGCTGCTGTTCATGCAAGGCAAATCCATCGCCGAAAAAGTGAGCTAAGAAAGTTTTGCGGCGCGGGCGTCGGCGCGCTGCGTTACCCACTTCAAAATGCGGAAGACCGGATAGCTCAGCACGAGCATGCCCAGGGCGAGGGGCGCGTTTTCCCGGTCGGTGGCGATCGAGCCAATCAAAAAGAGGGCGGAAGCGGCCAGCGCGATTCCGGTTGTCCAAGGGTAGCCCCACGCGCGGTACGGGCGCGCCATTTCCGGCTCTCTTTTTCTCAGCAAGAAAAGAGAAAAATAGGAAAGCGTGTAGTTGGCGACAAAAAAGAACGAGAGCATGGCAATCACGCGCTCGAATGATCCGAGCACGAAGAACACGCTGACAATCGTGCTTAGGCAAAGTGAAAGAGCGGGCGTGCCGCCAGCGTTAACGCGCGCGACGCGGCGAAAAAAAAGGCCATCGCAGCTCATGGCATGGAGAGTGCGCGAGGAGAAGAGCAGATTGGAGTTGATGTTACTCAACATCGAAATGATCATGATCGAACGGATGATAGGATCGCCAAATGTCCCAAAGACGCGATCGGCGACGGTGCCCAGAACAAAATCGTTGCCAGCAATTTCATGCATGGGGAGGACGTACAAGGCCACCAGATTCAGGAGAAGGTAAATCCCCATGACAATAAAGACACTGCCAAAAATGGCGCGCGGGATGTCACGGCTCGGTTCGCGCACCTCTTCGCCGAAATAGATAACACCGTCCCAGCCGTCGACGGTGTAGACAACTGCCTGCAATCCCAGAACGATGGCGACGGCGAGCGGCCATCCGGAGGAGAGGGGTGGCAGGGCCGCGGCTGCCGGAGCCGCCGCGCGGGCGTGGCCGCCAAGAATAAAGCAGGCGACGACCAGGATCAGCAGCGCGGCGGTCTTGAGGAGTGCGGTTACGAGTTGAGCGCCGCTGCCCCAGCGGACGCCGCGCCATTGCAAAATGCCAAAACCGAGGACGAGAGCGGCGGCGATGAGTTTTACGTGGCCAGCAAATACGGGAAAGAGGTGGCCGCTGTACTCGGCGATGACGATGGCGACGGCAGCGGTGCCGCAGGTGGAAAGCCAGTCGCTCCAGCCGACGATGAACCCGGCGTAATCGCCAAGGGCGCGCCGAGAAAAATTGTACTGACCGCCGCTGCGGGGAATGGCCGCGCCGAGTTCAGCCATGGAAGAGGCGCCGAAAAGTGCGTAGAGTCCGCCGGCGATCCACACCCCGATAAACAGCCATGCGTTGGGAAGAATCCTGGCAATTTCACCGGGCGTTCGAACGATTCCCGCGGCGATGGCATTTCCGATGGCCACAGCCATTCCGAACCACACGCCGAGAACTTGGAGCAGTCGCCCGCGGCTGACCGCGGGAAGTGAACCCGTCGTGGAAGAAGGTTCAGACGATTCAGACAATGTGAGGTCTCGAGGGATGCGCGAAACGTTGCCATCATATCGGGGAGAGGAGAAAATGCAAGCTGGAAGTGGCAAGGAGTTTTAAGTTCTTAGTAAGAGGGAGCGACGATTTCTTTGCGCTAGGGAATAATGACCCGCAGGCCCGAAAGCCTGAGGTCCAGAAACCGGGCTCCAGTAACGGCCTATTTTGGAGTCCCGACGAAGTTCCACTTGCCCCAAGCGAAAGATTCGTGCACCGGCACGAAGTGAGCGCGGGCAATTTTCTGGATGAGTTCGGGCTGACTGATCCATTGTTCGTACGTGCGGCGCTCGTACTCGGTCATGGTGGCGAAGGCGTCCATCTTGTTCGAAAGACGGCGGACGAGACGAAGTTCGGAAACGAAATGGACGAAGGTGAGGAAGGGAGTGCGCCACGGCTCGACGAACATGACGTGGCCGCTGGTTCGAAGCACGCGCTGCATTTCTGAGAAGGTCTGATCGAGATCGTCAGGCAAAGCGGGGAGATGGTGCAAGCCGCCCTGAACGATGAGAATGTCCCTGCTGCGATCGGCGAAGGAAAGTTTCCGGCAATCGGCGACGGTGCATTTTGCGGAGCCTTTGAATTGAGCGATGAGGCGGGGTGAAAGGTCCACTCCTTCGATGCGGGTGAAGCCGAGGCGATCGAGAGCGATCAATCCGTTTCCGCGGCCGCAAAAAAGTTCGACAATTTCGGCATCGCGCGGCCATTGCGGAGCGCCGAGTCGAGTGAGGCGCGCGATAAACTTTTGAATTTCATGCTCCGGCGTTTCGAAACGCAAGTACGCGGCTTCCCAGGGATCGGGGGAAAGCGCACTCTTTTCGGCGGGGCTCGGGATTTCAGACAATTTTTCCATTTATGATGGACGCATTTTCCGTGGCGGCATTATCATGCCCCACCGAGTTTCCCACAGATCACAGTTCTTTTCGAGGCAGGGCGAGAGAATGGAATAACCCAAATAGGAGTTGCGCGAGCATAGGCGGGTGAAATGCCGAGCCGAGCGCGATATGATGGTGCCGGTCATGGGAACAGTTCTAACTTCAGAGAGTTCGCAGTCTGAGCGCAGAGGCATGCTGCACGGCGTCGAAGTGTCGGTGGTGATTCCGTGTTTGAATGAAGCGAATTCGCTGGCGTATTGCGTCGACAAAACGATAAAGGCGTTCCGGGAAGCTGGACTGAGCGGGGAGGTAGTTGTTGCGGACAACGGGTCGACCGATGGGTCGATTCAGATTGCGGAAGAGCGCGGGGCGCGTGTGATTCGCGTGGCTGAGCGCGGCTACGGCGCAGCACTGCGGGCAGGCATCGCGGGTGCGCGAGGCCCTTTCATTGTCATGGGAGATGCGGACGACAGCTACGACTTCACCGAGGTGCCTAAGTTCGTAGAAAAACTGCGCGAAGGCAATGACATCGTGATGGGGAACCGCTTTAGCGGGGGAATCAAACCGGGCGCAATGCCTCCATTGCACAAGTACTTTGGCAATCCCGGACTCACCGCGATTCTCAATACTCTATTTCATGCGCGCATTGGGGACGGTTACTGCGGTATGCGGGGATTCACGCGCAGTTTGTATGACCGGCTGGACCTGCGCAGTACGGGGATGGAATTCGCGCTGGAGATGATCATCAAGTCCGCGCAAATCGGAGCGCGCATCGCAGAGATTCCCATTATTTTGTGGCCGGACAAGCGCGGGCGCGCGCCACATCTCCGGAGCTTTCGCGACGGGTGGCGGAGCCTGCGGTTCATGCTGCTCTACGCGCCGAACTGGCTTTTTCTAGTGCCGGGCGCCGCACTGGTGCTGGCCGGACTTTTCCTGGTCTTCTGGCTGCTGCCGGGACCGCGGCAAATTGCTCCGCATATAGGGCTCGACATCCACACGATGATTTTCGGAGTTATTTTCACGCTCTTGGGAGCGCAGATACTTTCGATCGGAGCGTTTGCAAAAGTGTTCAGCTATGCAGCGCGGTTCGACCGCGGCTCCGTATCTCTGCGGCGCGTTTTGAAGCGCGTCACTCTGGAGACAGGGTTGCTCGTGGGCGGCGCGGTGTTTCTTATGGGATTTGCCGGATGTGCGTGGGTCACCTGGCAATGGGCCGCCAGCGGATTCGGCCAGCTGCACCAAATCCGCCAGGTGCTCTTTTGGTCGATGTGGCTATTCCTTGGTTTGCAGGTGATTTTTGCTTCATTCTTCCTTAGCATGCTGGGAATCAGCCGCGAGACTTATATCGGAGATTATGATTTGAAGTGACTCTGAATTTGCGGCGTTGAGACGGAGAAGAAACCGAGTAAAGCCTTACTACTAATGATGTGGTGGTTGAGGCGGTTGGTAGGGAATCAACTCCGTGTTGTCGGTGTCGGGTTCGACGAGCCAGATCTGGCGATCCTTGAAATAAGCGAAGAGCTCTGCATTTTGGGCGGGATCGGGTTCGCGGGCCCAAAGAAGTTTGGCTATTCTCAGAAATGAAAAATGACAAAGATTATAGCTGAAGCAGAGGGGTCTGCTTCCGCGACGAGTTTCAGGGCGGTTGCGGCGGCTAATTCATATTTTCCCCGCTTGATGCTCACACCCGAGAATGGCTGGAGTATCACGACTCGCGCCGCTCTATTGGCGCTCGTTGCGATTTGGGCTGTGAAACTAGTGTCAACCTGGGCGGCATGGGGAAACCTTACGGTCGACTCAGGCCACGAAATGTATGTTCCCAGTGTGCTTGCAGAAGGGAAGACGCTCTACAAGGACGTATGGTTCATGTATTTCCCGGCTGCTCCGTACTTTAACAGTTATTTGTTCCGTTTGTTCGGCGTGCATTTGAACGTGCTGTATCTGGCGGGATCATTTTCGGCCCTCGGATCGGCGATATTTCTCTTCCTCACGGGAATGCGGCTGGGGTCCTGGGTGGCAGGTTGGATGGCCGGAGCAGTGTTGTTATTGGAAGCATTCCAACCATCTTTGTTCTGTTTCCCGCTGCCCTACAGTTTCAGCGCGGTATACGGGTGCCTCGCGGCAACCTGTTTCTTGTGGATGATCGTTCATGCTTGCAGTTCGAGCAAGCAAGTGTGGATGTTCGGAGCGGGAATCGCGGCTGCGGCGGCGATGCTGCTCAAGCTGGAGTTTGGTACAGCGTGCTACGCGGCGCTTGGAGTGATGATTGTGGCCCGTGGTGTGAGCCAGCAATCCTGGAAAATCGTACTGAAAGATTTTGCCGCCGTACTCCCTGGTTTGCTGTTGTGCGCGGCAGTCATAGGCTGGATGGTGTCCCTGGCGGGCGCCGAGTTCATCACGCAAGAAAACTTTATGAGCTGGCCGACGTCGTATTTTATCAAGACCTACGGCAAGTTCTGGCTAGAGTCGACGGGATTTAGCTTGAATGCCGGCGCGTTCGCGGCTAGCGGGCGACGCACGCTCCTCTTACTGGGAATTTGGCAGGGGATTGCGCTCGTGGTACGGAAGAAGCAGGAGCTAAATTACCGGACGGTTTTGAGGATTGCCGTATTCGCTCTTGCGGCCTGGCAGACGTTGTCAAATTTGACTTGGGGAGAAGCCTTTCTCGCGTTGTTTTTTCCAGGCGACATGGTTCTATACATAGCGATCGCTGCGTTTGCTTCCTGGGTTTACTTCTTTTGGCATCCGAAGCTGAACCGGAGTCTTGCGGTTGCGATGTCGCTGAGCTTCTCGAGTCTTTTGGCTTTTCGGATTCTTTTAAATACGGTTCCTTCCGGCTACCCGATCTATTACAACGGGCCGGTGATTCTTTCGCTTTTCTTGAGCGCTCTCCCTCTGCTGGCTGCACCTGAAACGTCCCGGCGTATCCTGCTCCCGGCAGAGGTTCTTGCTTGCGCTTTGTGTCTGACGGCCGTGGTGTTTTACGTACGCCAAGAGGGGAGTTATTCGGCGGACTACGCTCCATGGGTTACGGACCGCGGGATGATTCGAACGTGGCCGGACATGGCGGTTCACTATCAGGAAGCAATTGATTTTATGAAAGAGAAAAATGCGCTGGGCGAATCCGTTCTCTCGATACCGGAGGATACCAGCTTGTACTTTCTTTCGAAGACCCATTGCCCAACGCGAGTGTACCAATTCACGCCTGGGGTCCTAGTGCCGGGCAAGATGATGGATGAACTGATCAGTGAAATTGAACGGAAACACGTGCGCTATCTGCTATGGTCAAACCGCATTTCACCGGAGTACGGCGTAGCGCGGTTCGGAACGGATTATGACACTCGTGTAGGCGATTATCTGAGGAAGAATTACCGAGAGGTGGGACCCGTGACTAAGGAAAGAGTATCGGAGGAAAACTGGACAGCATTCATTTGGGAGCGCAAGGCGGACAGCGAAACCCGATGAGTACGGTTCAAGGCGGGGGAGACAAGATGTGCTCGCGGGCGTGCAATTGCGCAGGCGAGACGACAAGGCCCATGCGGGGGCCACGCTCACGGAGCTATATAATATGATAGTCAAAAGAACCATTTGCAGAAGTTCGAGGAACGGCTGCGTGGAGTTTTAGTGAGCAAATCATCCATCAAGGAATATTTTGAGAGAGTCGCCCCCGTTTGGGAGTACTGGCAGCGGAGGAATCGCTACTATCACAACGCTATGGCAAATCTGGTTGCTGGGATGATTCCGCCGGGTGCAGAAGTGCTTGAATTAGGAACAGGAACTGGCGATTTGCTGGCGTCACTAAGACCTGCGCGCGGCATGGGTCTGAATTTTACGGACGCACTGACGGAACGCGCTCGAGAAAAGCACCCGGAGCTTGAATTCGCTACCATCGAAGTGGATTCCGTGCGAATGCCCCACGCCATGGAGCCGCAATACGTGGTGATGAACAACATGCTCGATTACGTTTACGACGCTTGGGACATGCTGGAGAGCTTGCGTCCGACGATGAGTGAGCAAACGCTACTGATCGCCACAACGAATAACCCGGTGTGGGCGCCGATTTTACGGCTGGCCAGCAAATTGGGACTGCGTATTCCGGAATCGACGAGGAACTTCATAACCAATAAGGATATTTGCGGCGTGCTGCATTTGCAGGGATTCGATGTCGTGGAAGAAGGACTCATCCTTCCAGTGCCGGTTGGCGTTCCGCTGATTGGACCCCTGCTGAACGCGTTGCTTCCGGAATTGCCGGTTGTGCGCTTCACATCCTCGATTCAATACTTGGCGGCGCGGCGGCGAGAGCCGCGGTGCGCACTCTCGGTTTCGGTAGTAGTGCCGTGCCACAACGAAGCGGAGAACATTGCGGAATGCATAAGGCGAGTGCCCGACATGGGGACTGGAACAGAAATTGTTATTGTGGATGACGGCTCGAAAGATGGAACGGCCGAGAGAGTAAAAGAAGTGATGGCGGGAGACGCGCGAGTGCGGTTGATTGTTCTGGAAAAAAATCAGGGCAAAGCGACGGCGGTCACGGCGGGGTTTGAAGCGTCGAAAGGCGATGTACTGATGATTCTAGATGCGGACATGGCCGTTGCGCCGGAGGAATTGCCGAAGTTCTTGACGCCCCTGCAGGACGGCACGGCTGATTTTGTGAACGGGACACGGCTGGTTTACCCAATGCAGGGCAAGGCCATGAGGGTAGCGAATTTTTTTGGGAACAAGGCATTTTGCTACTTGGCAAGCAAAGTCATTCGGCAGCGCGTGAGCGACACTCTTTGTGGGACGAAAGCTTTTCTGAAACGGGATTACGTTCGGATGCCGCTGGGCAGAAAGGAACGCTGGGGCGATTTCGATCTGTTATTCGGCGGGGCGAGGCTGAGGCTGCGCATTCTGGAAATCCCCGTGCATTACACCGAGCGGCGCGCGGGAAAATCGAAGATGCGAGTGATGGTCGATGGCTGGTATTTCCTGTTCGCCTGCCTCTCGGGATGGAGGATGTTGCGCTTTCCAGAAAGACATCCATGGGCGAAGGCCCACGCGCCGGTGATGGGAGTTTACGAAGTGCGGCCAGCGGCTGAAGCCCCGGCGGCGCGCTGAGCCATGTTAGCGGATCATGAGGCGCATGATGTGCTGAACAGGCACCGGCGCGTATGGATGCAGAAGCCGGCCCTGCGAAGGATTTACCAGGAAGAATTTTTTTCACGGCAATTGGCACAACGGAAGATTGGTGGGATCAACATTGAGGTCGGAGGGGGACCGGGCTTTTTCAAGACAGCGCTTCCAGACGTAGTCTCCACGGATTTGATTTATTGCCCATGGCTCGACGTGATAGCGGATGCCCAAAGACTTCCGTTCCGCGAAGGCAGTGCCAGCAATGTCTTTGGTCTGGATATTCTGCATCACCTTGCCACGCCAATTGCCTTTTTACAAGAAGCTGAGCGCGTATTGATGCCTGGAGGGCGACTGATCCTGGTGGAACCTTGGGTGACGCCTTTTTCATTCGTAATTTACCGTTACCTGCACCAGGAGGACTGCGATCTTTCCGTTAATCCGTATGAGGTTTCAAATCCGGACGCAGCGGCAGCGAAGAGAGCATTCGACGGGAATCAAGCTGTTCCATATTTGCTCTTTGGGCCCCGGAACCGGGCGAAAACGCTGGCGTTCGTTCCTCAATTGAAGTTAGCAATGCTCGATCAGTTTTGTCTGTTTGCCTATCTGCTGAGTTTTGGCTTCAAGGACATGAATTTGCTACCCGAGTTCATCTATCCGAATTTGGCAGAGTTCGAGCGTCTGACATTGCCGCTGTGGCGGCGCATAGCGTCATTGCGTGCTTTGATCGTGCTGGAAAAAGGGGATCTGTCCTTGATCAGTCCCGTGAGTACATCCAAACTTTGTGAGAGAAGGGCATGACACACAACAAAGTTTCCGTAGCTTTGTTCGCTCGGGCCTATAATCTCGTACGATCGATGGGAATCTTGCAGTTGAGCTGGTTCCGCAGAGCGTTCATCTCCTCGTACTTTCTCTATAAAAGACTGTATGAAGACCCTTACTGGTTTTTGATCAGGCACAAGCCGGAACTCTTTCTCAAAGGCGACATTCTCGACATTGGAGCGAACATAGGCTACACGGCATGCTTGTTTGCGAGTGCGGCCAGTCCTTCTGCAAAAGTTTACGCTTTCGAGCCGGACCGGGAGAGCTACAACACGCTGGTGGAGGAGATTCAGCGAAGGCACTTGCTGGCAATTATCGAGCCCCTCCCCATTGCGGTTGGAAGCGAGGTCGGCTCGGTGGAGCTCTGGCACAACAAGGAGCATTCCGCGGACCACCGAGTGGTCACACCAAAGTTTAAAGAGTCCGGCGTGCCTGGTGAGAAGGTCGCATCCGTTACCGCGACCACGGTAGACGAATTCGTACGTTTGCGCGGGTTGAAGCGGATCGCGTTTGTCAAGATAGACGTGCAGGGCTATGAGCTTGCCGTTTGTGAAGGAATGCGGCGGACACTCGAACAATTCCCTGAAGCTCCGGTATCGATAGAATACAGCCCCGACTCGCTTTGCGAACTCGGTGAGGAGCCGTCGGAGCTCCTCCGATTTTTCCGATCAAGGAACTATCAAATCTATGTTTTGACGCGATCATCGCTCGAATTGTCCCGCGATGACCAGATGATCGAGCGGCTCTCGAAATCGGCCGGTTATATTGACTTGGTGTGCATGAAGTAAAGAACGCTCCGCAGCATTAGGAGCACTTCCGGATGCCTGCGATGGGTTTGCTTGATGCTGGCTTAGCGCTCGATTTCGATCTCAGTGGTGCGATTTGGATCGTGCGCTGCCGGCTTGCTTGCAGCAGGCGGCTTAGGGCGATTGTCGACGAAATCAGCCATTTCCAAACGCAGGTTTCCCGCATTCGATGAATAGGTCATCCCGACCTCGAAATCCACGATCCCCGCGCGGATGAGCTTTTCAATCTCGCTCTCGCCGTCGAAGTGTTGCATGCCCTCGGTGTCGCCATCGCGCATGGCATCGAGAAGAGACTTACCTTCGGTTTCTCCCTTTTCAACGTAATCCCTTGTACGCATGGTGGATTTGAGGACTTCCACGGCGGCGATGCGCCCCTTACCGTCTTTGCGCGGAAGGAGACGCTGGGAAACAATGTAGCGGAAAGCTTTACCAAGACGGGTGCGAATGGCCTGCTGGTCGGCCATGGGGAAAACTCCAACGATACGCTCCACGGTTTTCGATGCATCAATGGTATGCAACGTGGACATGACCAGGTGACCCGTTTCCGAGGCTTCCAAAGCAATCTCAATCGTTTCCCGGTCGCGCATTTCGCCGACGAGAATGACTTTCGGGGCCTGCCGAAGCGCCGCGCGCAAAGCGAGCGCAAAGGTCGGTGTGTCCGAGTGCAGTTCGCGCTGATGGATGGTCGCTCTCTTGTGACGATGAAGAAACTCGATGGGGTCTTCAATGGTAAGGATATGGTAGGCCTTCTCCTCATTCATCTTGTCGAGGATGGCCGCGAGAGTGGAGGATTTCCCGGAACCAGTCGGCCCTGTGACAAGCACAACACCGTTCCGCAGATCCACAATTTCCTTCAAGCCTTCAGGGAGATGCAACTCGTCGAACCCGGGGATTTTGTCGGGAACGACACGCATTACAATGGCGCAGCTTCCGCGCTGTTTGAAAATATTCACTCTGAAGCGCGCCATGCCCGCGATTCCATAGGAAAGGTCTGCCGAGCCATCCTGCTCGAGCTTGCGGACGGGCGTCTCGTTTTTTCCCATGATGTCGTTGGCAATAGCGAGGGTGTCCTGCGAGGTCAGACACTCCAGTCCTTTGTATTTGAGCTCCACGAGTTGGCCGCTCACTTCGATTTGAGGGGCGCGGCCGGGGGAGAAAATCAGGTCGCTGACGTGCGAATTGGACTTCAGCATGGCGGCGACGAGTTGGGCGGTGTGAATCGTGCGCTGCGCGGCGGGTGCTGAGGAAGGCGCCGGCGCTTGCGGAGTTACATTCTGCGGCGGAATTGTTGGCGTAGATGTGGCCATGGATTATAGTGACGTCCTTGCGAAGCCCGAGAAGAGGAGGGCGAATCGCGCGAATTGCGGCTAGAACAGTACCCTACGTGACATTTCTATTGTAGGCGAGCCGGTACCTGCGGACAGTCCAGGGTTAACACGTTATTTCCTGGGCACTACTGTCCGGATGGGCAGGCGGGGCTGGACAAGAGAAACCTGACGACCCGCACGCTGCGTGTTGACGACGGTAAGGATTAAATGATGTTCGCGCCGGCCGATGCGTTCTCTTGCCTACCGCTTGGAAGCACCATCGATGAAGCCGGCGATGTTGGTTTTTAGTTTGGCGAGATCTTCATCGCGCAGATACATCATGTGTCCCGCGTCGTAATACTGCAGGTGGATGTTTTTCTGAAGTTTGTCCGGCAAGCCGAGATGCTCCATGGTGTACTCGGTAGCGTAGAACGGCGTTGCCAAATCATAGAGTCCATTTTCCACTTCGACTTGCAGGTGCGGATTGGTGAGCATGGCCTGAATCAGATCGCCTTCCACGTTTGGCGACCCGGGGAATCCGAAGTTGTCACCGCTGCCGCGATGCTTCCAATCCCAACTATTCCCCGCTTCGTCCGAACCGGTGCGATAGACCTTGTCTTGTCCGAACTTCAGCTCGTCGCGCACATAGTTATTAAATGCCGCCGTAAACGGCCCGGTAATCGAGGTGTCTTGCGGATCGTACTCGGCATATTCGCCTAGCAGGTCGTAGCTCCAGCCAGAGAAACGCGCGTCGAGACGCCCCGTGGTCAAGCCGCGGCTGCGCTGCAGTTCCTTCATGAATTGCGGCAGATTCACACGCAGATTGGCTTTGACGAGATAGTCATCGCTAAGGCCTGTAAAGCGGGAAAGTTTCTTGGCGACGGTGGCCTTTTCCGCCTCCCCGAGCTTTGAACCCTTCATCAAGGCATCTGCGTAGTCGGTTTGCGCGTATCTCCTTGCTTCTTCGAGAAAGGAGCTCAAATTGTCAGGCCGTTCCTTCAATACCTTGTGATACCAGGCAGTGGCCGCATAACTGGGCAAGTAGAAAATGTACGGCATGTCTTCACCGGGATTGAAGGAAATGGTCCCGAGGTTTAGCACGGAAGAGATCAGCACGATGCCATTGAAGTACAAGCCGTCATGCGACTGCAAATAGTTGGAAAGCGCGGCGGAGCGGAACGTACCGTAGCTTTCGCCGATAAGAAATTTTGGCGAATTCCACCGGCCGGTGCGGCTGACGTAAGTGTTGACGAATTGCGCCAGGGATTTGACGTCTTGATCGACGCCCCAGAAATCCTTGTCCTGGGCCTTGCCCACGGCGTGGCTGAACCCGGTTCCCACGGGATCAAGAAAGACCAAATCTGTTTTATCTAGCAGACAATGCGGATTCTCCGAGAGCTTGTAGGGAGCGGGAGGCGTGGCGTCGGCGTTTACAGTGATCACCCGTCGCGGCGAAAACGAGCCCATGTGCAGCCATACCGAAGAAGAACCCGGGCCGCCGTTATAAACGAACGCGACGGGGCGCTGGCTGAGATCCTTCACCTCGCTGCGCGTGTAAGCGGTGTAATAGACCAACGCGGTCGGCTCATCTTTTTCGTTTTTCAAGAGAATCGTTGCCGCGGTTGCCTTGTAGGGAATGGTTTGGCCGGCAATCTTGATGCTGTGGTCGGTGACGGAAGATTCCTCCTTGGGCGGAGCGGGAGGCGTGGCTTCGGCGGGCTTGTCGGCAGGCTTGGCATCTTTGTCTTGTGCGCGAGTGATTGTGGCAATCGGGGCGATGGACAGGGCAAGCGTCAGCAGCACGCTCAGGTTTTTCACACGAATCATCTTTCACTCCTCGGAACAGACTGGTACTTGGTGATCGGCGAAGCAGAGATTCTACCCGTTTCTGTGAAACCCCGGACTAATTATGTTCGACGGCCCAGGACCAAAAACTCTTCGTCAGTTGTGGAGAAATCCAGGAAAAGTTCCGCGCAGTTATCATCTATCCAGTCGGCGCCGGCTTGCTGGAGTTCGGCGTCGCTCGCAGTAGTGCGCAACGCTATGACGCGTGCCCCCGCGGCTTTGCCGGCGCGTATACCTGCAGGAGCGTCCTCGATGACAATGCACTCGCTCGCAGGCACGCCTACAATTTGCGCCCCTTTCAGGTAGGGCTCGGGGTCAGGCTTGCCATGCTTCACATCAGTCGAAGTGACTAGATGCTTGGGCTTCGGCAATCCTGCTGCAGCGATGCGCACATGCGCCAACGCGCGCGTGCAGGAAGTCACGATCGCCCAGCGTTCTAGGGGGAGTGCTTTCAGCAATTCCATTGCCCCTGGCAGCGGAATGACTCCCTCCACGTCAGCGATCTCCCGTCGCTCCACCTCGCGATCCTCCGCTGCGTGGTCCGCATGGGGGAGAATCTCGCGGATGGTGGTGATGCTGGGCCGGCCGTGAGCATTTTTGACAACTTCATCGGGATTGAAACCGTGTTCGCGCGCCCAGCCAGCCCAGACCCGGGCAACCGCGGGAGTGGAATCCACCAACACGCCGTCCAGGTCGAAGAGTACACCGCGGCAACGAATGCTGGTCATAATTCATGATAGGCAAGAATCCGCGAATTGCGAAATCTAGAGAGTGGATAGCGTTTCTCTATATCGCGCGTTGCCAAGTAGAAGAGTCAATATCGCTTGGCAACGAGACACGGAATGGCGGGAAAGAATGTCTCCAAGTTGACTTAGTCCAGTAACTTAGTCTAGTATGGGTGATATGAAAGCGGTGAACACCCACGAAGCGAAAACCCAGCTTTCGCGGCTGCTGCGCCGCGTAGCTGCGGGCGAGGAGATTACTATCGCCAACCGTGGCGTTCCGGTCGCACGGCTGGTTCCTGTGCGCGAGGAAAAAACTGTGCGAGAACTCGGAATTTATGGGGACACGCTCAAGATTGCCGATGACTTTGACGCGCCATTGCCAGACGACATTTTGGATCTGTTTGAAGGTCGGCAACCCCGGAAAAGAAAGAAATAATGAAATACCTGGTGGATACCAGCGTTCTTATCCACAGCTTGATTTCACGACCCAAACTTAGTCACCGTGCCCTCGAGATGCTGGCAGACAGCGCATCCGAACTGTACCTGTCCGCCGTGAGTTCGTGGGAAATCATCATCAAAGCCGGGACCGGAAAATTGGTTCTGCCGGGGCGGCCGGCGGAATTTGTGACGCACGCGATGCGAGTCATGTCCCTGCAATCCCTGAATATTACTCATCTTCACGCACTGGCAGTGGATTCGCTGCCGAGTCATCATCGTGACCCGTTTGACCGGATGCTCATCGCCCAGGCACTCTCCGAACAAATGACGCTGCTCACGGCCGATCGCGTGTTTCAAAAGTACAAAATGGACTTGATATTTTGTGGAAAGTGAATTGGGGTTACGGGCAAGCAATGAACCCACGGCTCCGCTGTTCCACTTATTCCAAAATGTTTGGCTCCGAAACGATCTTGGTGCGAATCGCATAGTGAATGAGCTCGGCGACGGAACTCTTAGCGCGAATTGTGTGTGTGAACTTCTCCCGAGGGAGAGTTCTAGAACGGGGTCATCTATGCCTACAGTGCTCATCGTCGTAGAAGACATCGTTTTCCGGAAACAACTCCTTGAAGTTTTCGATCACGGCGACGGATTCGATGCCTTTGCGGAAGCTGGAAGTGGAGTCGAAGCTTTAGACAAGACAAAGTGCCTATCTCCCAACTTGGCGATCCTGGACCTCTCGCTGCCAGACGTCTCTGGCATAGAATTGGCTCAGGAACTCATGGAAGTCATTCCTGGATTCCGGGTCTTCATGCTGACAGCGGACTACAGCATGAAGATGGAAAAGAGCGCTCTCCTGCGGAATTACTAAAAGTTCAGGTGCTGGAGAGCCTGTAGGTAACCGCGCGAGTGAAGTCGAAAGCAATCTCGTAGGGGGACTGGATGCTCCTGTCCTTCGTAAGCGAAGCAATACGCGATAAGAAATGCCTCTGAAGGTTGGGGTGGGAGACGGGGATTGAACCCGCGACATTCGGTGCCACAGACCGACGCTCTACCAGCTGAGCTACTCCCACCA
>WNFR01000975.1_pt1 | contig 29441 bp, 28 predicted proteins | sample 5400221 | NCBI WGS metagenome assembly WNFR01 (sample SAMN13153357, study PRJNA577476) | soil metagenome | isolation source: 40 cm soil under Madrone tree | place: USA:California | collected 2016-06-14
GAAGGCAAGACCGATGACATAGGCTTTGCTCGTGCCCCAGTCACCGTAAAGCAGCGCGGCGGCACGCTTCCAATCCAGGTTGCGCGGGCGGTGCACGCCCGCGGTCTCAGTAACAATTAAGTCGGCCATCTCGCTTGGCGTTGACTCTTCATCGCGGGCTCAACCGGTGACAAGCCCTTTCTCAATTTGAGGTTTGCAAATGCGCTACCACTTCAATCTCAGCAGTCTGCGGAAACATATCGAGCGGCGTGACCGAATTGATCGTGAATTTGTTCTGCAATTCTTTTAAATCGCGCGCCAGTGTCGCGGGATTACAGGAAACGTAAATCAACGTTTGCGGTGCAAGATCGACAATCGCTTTGCGGATGTTGGCGGTGAGTCCAGTCGCGGGAGGATCGACGATCATTGTAGTGGCGCGTATCCCGACACGCAATCCCCCAAGGTCTGCCGCTGAGACAGCCGCCTCGATATCTTCGATATTGCCGGCGATGTAAGTTTCCTTTGCCGTCGCATTTTGCTTCGCTGCTTCGATTGCAAAGCGATCCCAGTCGATTCCGATCACGCGCTCGAATTTGTCGAGCAGCGCTTTTGCGAAAAATCCGGCGCCGCAATAGGCGTCAATCAAGAGCTGCTGATTCGGCGCAACCAAAGTGTCGATCAAATCGAGCAGCGCATTTGCAACCGCGTCATTCGTTTGGGAAAAAATCCGCGGACCCGATGAAACGCGCAATGTATAATTCCCGTCGCGCACTCGTGGTTGAGCCCGCAACTCGGCCAACGCGCGATTAACTTCGTCGCGCGAAATCGGGCAGCGCTCGATGTCGATTAAACGGTGGGAATCGCGCCGGAAAAAGCCGATCACGCCGTCCTCGGCGTGCACGGTGATGCGATTGCGATATCCATACTGTTCGGGGGATGAGATGATCGCCCGCAAGGGAGCACCCTTGAGTTTGCCGATCCGCTGGAGAACATCGCGGACCTGGCGCCATTTAATGGCAAGCTGATGTTCATACTCGATATGTTGATAGGCACAGCCGCCGCAACGCCTGAAATATGGACAGCGCGGTGCCACCCGATGCGGTGAGCTTTCTTTAACATCGACAAGTTCTGCTTCGGCGAACTGTTTTTTGTCGCGCACAATCTCAGCGGAAACGGTCTCGCCCTCGATGGTGTACGGGACAAAGACTGCCTTCCCGCTCTCCCGTCCCACGCCTTTTCCGCCGAAAGCGATGTCTTCGATTTTTAGATCGACAATGCGCATCAGAGGAAACCTCCAAGCTCCAATCTCCAAGCCCCAGAGAAGCTCCAATATTCAAGCTTCAACTCAAACGACGGTGCCCACAAAAACGTCGCGATTGCATCGCCCGAGCGCTTCAGCGCGTCGTCTATTTTTCCGCTGTAGTTAAGCTGCGTCAATACGGTTGATTCGCGCAGAGTTTTACGACGATCCGCCTTCGACAAAGCAATTGCCCGCCCGATGTCCGCCTGGAGTTTTTCCAGCTTAATGCGCATCCACGCTGGGTAAACGCGCACAGGAGGCGTTTAAGTCATCCGAACACCACGCCAATTCGATGAAAGCGACCGCTAGTAGGGATCTTGGTCGTAATCGCGGACGTACGGATATTTTGATTCGCTGCCGATCTCGGGCGGAAATTCTGCATAGCCGGCGTGAATGTACGGAATGTCAGGCGGCAGCAGCGGATAATAGCTCCCGCGTAAATATGATGGGAACGGCCAGGTTAGAATTTCCATGAGGCCTGCGACGTGTCGAGCAGCTGAGCGCCCGATGCCGCGAGCCAAACCATAGCCAAACGCAGCGTTATTGCCTTCCTCTTTGTTGAGCTTGTTGATGTTCACAATTATCTCCGTCGGCGCGAAGAGGAGATTGGAGACGCCACGACCGAATTTGCGTGTGGGCCCATAATCATTCGCGGGTGGGTCCTGGATATCGGCAAAGGAACTCCCCATTAACCCGAGCGTTAACGCGATGACAATCAGCTTTTTCATAAACTGCCTCTCCTAGGTATCTAAACAGATTTTGGACGATGAAAGCAATACTTTTATTTTCGGTCCCCAGCTACAGCATGGTTGCGTGTTGCAATCATTGAACTCGCGATCGTGACCGCGAGAACAAACACAATAACCCCCAGCGAGATCCAGTTAGAAATCACGTAATATTTGGCCACAATCATTTTAATCCCGATAAACCCGAGCACAAAGGCAAGTCCGGTGCTGAGGTAAACGAAACGTTCCACCAAGCGCGCCAGCAAAAAATAGAGCGATCGCAAACCGATGATCGCGCAGATGTTCGACGTATAAACAATAAATGCGTCCTGGGTAATGGCGAAGACCGCTGGAATTGAATCGACCGCGAAGATAAGATCCATGATGTCGATGACGATCAATGCCAGGGCCAGCGGCGTAAGCATCCATCGACCGTTCACGCGCGCTTTGAAATGCTCGCCATAAAATTCGGGCGTAACCCGAAACAGACGGCGGCATACTCGCATCACCCAGGTCTCACCAAAATCACGCGGTAGATGTTTGCCGAAAAGCATTCGGAATGCCGTGATCAGCAGGAAAACGCCGAACAAGTAGAGAATAAAATGAAACCGTTGTACCAAAGCGATACCGCACACGATCATGACTCCGCGCATGACCAGGGCGCCGACGATTCCCCACACCAGCGCTCGATGCTGTGCCATCGGTGGCACGCGAAAGTAAGCAAAAATCAATACAAAAACGAAGATGTTATCGACGCTCAGCGAATATTCGACGAGGTAAGCAGTGAGAAAATCGAGGCCGGCTTGCGCTCCTTTAATGTACCAAACGAGCCCATTAAATCCAAGCGATACCAGCACCCACAATACGCTCCGCTGGCCGGCCGCACGCATGCTCAATTCCCGCCCGCGGCGCTTGAAGCTGACGAGATCGACCGTTATCGCGATAAAGACGCCGATGTGAAAGGCGATCCAAAACCAAATGCTGGTAGTCACCGCGGGCAGACTTTCACGCCGCAAGCCGTGCGGCAATCGGAAAGTGCAGCCACCACTGACGTTGCTAAACCCGCGCGGGCCGGTATAAGTCGTATGGGACTGATATGTCCTATAGATGGACGCCGAACTGCAAAAGCTTGTCGAATCAGCAAAGCTCACTTCCAAAGCCGCCGAAGAGCTCGAAAAATTGAAGCCGGGCACGTTCTGTTTGCACAAGAGTTGGGGATTCGGTCGCGTGGCCGACTGGAACCTGCTCCTCAATCAGATCGTGATCGATTTTGCCGGCAAGAAATCGCATGCCATGCAGGTCCAGTACGCGGCGGAAAACCTTACACCGCTCGCGCCCGAACACTTCCTCGTGCGCAAGGCGAGCGATCTGTCATCGATCAAGAAACTTGCTGCGGAGGATCCAGTCGCCGTGGCGCGAAGTATCATTGAGAGCCTTGGCGGAGCGGCCACCGCCGCACAGATCGGTGAATGGCTGGTCGGCGATGTTTTGACCGAACCAGAATGGAAACGCTGGTGGGAATCGACGAAGAAGTTACTCAAAGCGAGCGGCGCTTTCTCCATTCCTGCGAAAAAGACCGAACCAATCCAACTGCGCGGCGAAGGCGTGTCGCACGCTGACGAGTTAATCGCCGCTTTCAACAAAGCTCGCCGGCCAAAAGAACAGATCGCCGCAATCGAGCAGATCGTAAAATTCCACCAACAATTCAAAGAACCCGAAAAACAGTTGCAGCCGATCATCGCCACAATCGAAAACATGGCCGCCCGCAACCAGAAGATGCACCCCGAGCTCGCTTTCGAGCTTATCATCGCGCGGGACGATTTGCTCGAGCGCCTCCCGCAACTACACACAACGCACATCGGTTTGATTCTTTCGAAACTAATTCTCGAGGAAGAGAAGCGTTTGATGTCGATCTTGCCGAAATTGCCCGCGGCAAAAGAGAGGGAAATTTTGCAAGTGTTGCCTTCCGCGCTCGGTCAGCGCTGGACGGAGCGCGCCTTGCAATTGCTGCAAGGAACTCACGGTCGCATAATGGCGCAAATAGCGCGCATCTTGAGCGAGGGGGGGCAACAGGAGGAGCTTCGGTCGATGCTCAAGCGCGGCATTCGCGAGCAGTCCGCCACCAGCGAAATGCTGGCCTGGCTGTGCACCGAACGAGAGCGCTGGAGCGAACTGATCACGCCGGAATTGCTCGGCGCGATTCTCGCGGCGCTCGAACGCGAGCAACACAACACTCCTGGACGCGCCAGCAAGTTGCACCGCGCATTTGCCGAAGATCGACAATTGATTGGCCAAATGTTTGCGAACGCCGACATTGGGATCGCACGCGACGCCATGCGACGCCTGCAACTGAGCCCGCTATTTGACGAGCTCACGAAACGTTCGCTTCTGGCCAGGATCATTAAGATTCATCCAGAACTGGAAAGCATGGTCACTGGAGGGCAACCGCAGGAAAAGGCCGCGTCGTTGATCGTTTCCTGGAGCAGCTTGGAAAAACGCAAAGCCGAATACGAAGAGCTCGTAAAGGTAAAGATTCCGGAGAACAGGAAGGAGATCGCCCTCGCAAGATCGTATGGCGACCTGAGCGAGAATTTTGAATTTAGGGCGGCCAAGCAAATGCAAAGCGTGCTGATGCGACGCAAAGCCGAGCTCGAACAAATGCTGCATAACGCGCGTGGAACTTCGTTTGAAAACGTCGATACCTCGCGTGTTTCCATCGGTACGGTCGTCAAGCTGCGTAACGCAGAGACGAACAACGAAGAGACCTACACGATTCTCGGCGCCTGGGACGGCGACCCTGACCGGCACTTGATTTCGTATCAAACCGCGATCGGTCAGGCGCTGCTTGGGCACAGTGTTGGTGAAGCGATTTCTCTCAACACCGACCATGGCGCCGCTCAATTTACAATTGTCTCGATCGAGCCGGCGCCACCCGACAACACTTCTCCCACTCCAACTCTTCCCACGAAATCCGACCTCGAAGCGGCAATCGCTCAATAGCAGCGACATTGCTACATCAGCAATTCGTAGGAGAGAACGCTCAGGCAATAGATCGCGGCGGTTTCCACTCGCAAGATAATCGGGCCAAGCGTAATGGGCCGACATCCGTGGCGGCGTGCGAGGGCAAGCTCTGCAGGCGTGAAATCGCCTTCCGGTCCGATAAGCATCAACACACTCCGGGGGCGCTCCTGGTGTTCGCTCCAATAATCCGCGAGGATTTCTTTTAAGTGCTTCGCATCGGGCTGAAGCGACCCGATCAGGCGAAGATCGGGTGTAGGGGCGACTGTCCCCATCCGCAGATCGTTCGCAGTGCGCGTGGGGACTCGCGCCTCTACACCAAAAAAATCGTTGAGCTTCTGCGGGGCATGCACTTGCGGCAGCCAGTTCTGGCCGCATTGCTTGGCGGCCTCGATTGCAATCTGCTGCCATTTCACCTGTTTCTGCGCGGCACTTTCGGAATCGACCTGAACAATGGTGCGATCGGAAATGATCGGCGTAATCTCGGCTGCACCGATCTCGACTGCTTTCTGGACGATCAACTCCATGTTTTTCCCTTTTGGAATCGCCTGCCCGAGAACGATCCGGCAGCGCAGCGGCGGAGTTTCTGCTTCGTGCAATTTGCGCAATCGAATTTCGTCACTGCTAAGATCGACAATCTCGGCTGTGATTTCGCGTCCGCGTCCATTGAACAGAACAGCCTTCTCGCCAACGTCCATACGCAAGACGTCGCGCAAGTGGTGAGCTTCCGATCCGCGTAAGGAGAGCGCGCTGGGATTCCAATTCTCCGGGGAAACGTAGAAGCGATGCATGGCGAAATATTTGACTGCTCAGGAATACTCGGAGGCGATCGCCAAATTCATCGTCAGCGGATGCGCGAGCGATTCGGCGACCGGCGACTCCACGCCGCGTTCGCGAAGCGCCTCGATCACAATTTCTGTCGGAATATTTCCGACCAATGCATCCTGCGCGAATGGGCATCCACCCAATCCGCCAAGGGCCGAGTCAATTCGGCGGCAACCGGCATCATAAGCGGCCAGCACTTTCGCTGCGGCATCGTTGCGTCTGCTGTGCATGTGCAGACCAATTTCGCAATTAGCGGTTTTGCTGAGGACGGACTTCACCACGCGGCTGATAACCAAAGGAGCAGCGAGACCAACTGTATCCGCGAGTGAGATCGAACGGATCCCGAGGTCCGCGATTTTCGCCACCGTAGCATGGAGCTTTTCACTATCCCACGGATCGCCATAGGGATTTCCGAAAGCCATGGAGATATAAACGACCAGATCACGTCCCGAATCGTCCGCTGTTGTTTTAATCGACTGTAAAATTTTACAGGACTGTTCGGGCGACTGGTTCTGGTTCTTGCGCAGAAACGTTTCCGAAACGGAATAGGGATAGCCGAGGGTCGTCACCGCTGGCATCGCAACCGCGCGCTCCGCCCCTTTCTCGTTGACTACGATTCCGATAATTTCGACATCGGGTGGCCGATCGATTTGCTCAAGCACGCTCTCGCTGTCGGCCATCTGTGGCACTGCTTTCGGAGAAACGAAGCTTACGGCATCAATGTGCTTGAACTTCGCTGCGATCAGCTCGCGAAGATATCGCGCCTTCAGGTCCGTTGGGATTTGTCTCTTCAGACCCTGCCAGGCGTCGCGGGGACACTCGATCAGTTTTACGGCATCGTTAACCATCGTTGAAAATATTCACAGTGAGAGATTTCTCGAGTCCGCTGCGCTCCCCTCGGAATGACAGAAGATTATTTGAAAAATTCTTTGGCGCGTTCGAAGAAACTTTTACGCAACGGTGTGTTTTCGTCACCGCACAGTGCTGCGAATTCCTCGAGCTTGCGACGCTGTTCGGCATTGAGACGCGAGGGCACCTCAACAATTACGCGTGCGAACAAATCGCCACGGTCGCGCCCGCTGATGTTCGCAATTCCTTTGCCCCGCAGCTTGAACATCTGCCCGCTTTGCGTGCCGGCCGGGACTTTTAGATGTGCTTTGCCTTCCAGTGTCGGTACATCCACCTCGCCGCCCAACGCCGCGACCGAAAAAGCAATCGGCAGTTCACAGTAAAGATCGTCTCCTTCGCGATGAAAGATTTTGTGCTCCTTGATGTGAATGACGACGTAAAGATCGCCCGGTGGTCCGCCACGAATACCTGCCTCGCCATTGCGCGACGAACGCAACTGCGAACCCTCTCGAATTCCAGCCGGGATTTTCAACTTAACACGGCTTAGTTTTTCCACGCGTCCCTCGCCGTGGCATTGCCGGCAGGGTTTCTCGATAATTTCGCCGGCACCGCGACAGCGGGGACAGGTCTGCGAAACCTGAAAGAACGCACGCGAACTGATCACCTGACCACGACCACCGCAGGTCGGACAGGTCACGGTCCGCGAACCCGGCTCAGCGCCAATGCCATGACACTTATCGCAGATGTCGAGCTTTTCGATCTCAATTTCCTTCTCAACGCCGAAAGCCGCTTCCTCGAGCGTGATGTCCATGTCGTAACGCAAATCGGAACCACGCCGTCGATCTTCGGTGCGCGGGCCGGCGCCCCCGAAAAACGTTTCGAAGATTCCGCCGCCGAATCCTCCACCGCCGAAAACTTCGCGGAAAATGTCGAATGGATCGTGAAAGCCGCCGCCAAAACCGGCGCCACCCTGGGCAAATGCGGCGTGACCAAAACGATCGTAGGCGACGCGTTTGTCCGAATCCATGAGCACATCGTATGCCTCGCCAAGTTCTTTGAATTTTTCCTCGGCGTGAGGGTCGTCTGGATTTTTGTCTGGATGAAACTTGACCGCGAGTTTGCGATAGGCGCGTTTGACGTCTTCTTCAGAAGCGTTTCGCCCCACTCCGAGAACTTCGTAGTAATCGCGTTTCTTCGTAGCCATTTTCTAAATCTTACTCTTACTCTTGCTCGTGCTCACGCCCTCGCTCAATAAAATCGACATAGAGCAAGAGTAAGAGCGCGAGCAAAAGCTGGAAAACTTCGACCAATTACTCTCCCGGGCCGCTGGAAATGACCACGCGTGCGGGCCGCAGCAAGCGGTCTTTAAAGCGATAACCGCGGCGGGTCTGGCGGATGACCGTTCCCTCTGGAAACTCGCTCGACTCGTGCGCAATCGCTTCGTGCGCGTTCGGATCGAATTTCTTTCCTTCTGCTTCGATCGGCTGCAGCCCGTTTTCGGCGAGGAAATCGTTAAGTTGTTTTAGAACGAGCGTCATTCCGGAATAAATTGCAGACCGTTCGCCTTCCCCTTTCGCAGCTTCGAGACCAAGCTCAAAATTGTCGATAATGGTCACGAGCCGCTCGAGCAACGAGCTGTTCGCGTACTTGATCGCCTCTTCTTTTTCCCGCGCAGCGCGCTTTTTGTAATTCTCGAAATCGGCCTGACTCCGGAGCGCGAGGTCGCGAAACCGGTCCAGATCAACTTGCAGACCAGCCATCGGATCTTCTGGTTCGCTTCCTTCCGCCTGTCGCAGATCCGCCTGGGATGAAGATGCCGATCTTGCTGGCGTGGAGGGATCCGTTGGTTTGCTTTGTTCGGTAACAGGAGTCTTTTTCATGTTTTGCGGATGGCAATCAGAGTGATGTCGTCATTTTGAGGATGCGAACCTGTAAAATTGCGCACATCCCCGATCAGTTTCTTTACAATCGCCGGCGCCCCATTGGAAGCGCTGGCACGAACGGCTTGAATCGTGCGTTCAAGGCCGAATTCGTCTCCCTCGGTATTGAGCGCTTCCGTCACGCCGTCGGTGTAGAGAACGAGGCAATCATCACGCTCGAGCCGGATGGCGAAGTCTGCCATAAGCCTATCGAAGACGTTTCCGCTGTCAATTCCGACGACCATTCCCGGCGACTTTACCGGTGTCACAGTTTGCGACTCCTGTTTGTAAAGCAACGGCGCATCGTGGCCGGCGCGCGCGAGCGTGATGCCATTGCGTTCATGATCCAGAATGAGATAGGCCATGCTGATGAACATGTCTTCCTTGATGTCGGGATAAAGTTGGCGGTTCACTTTTCGTAAAACATCGGCCGGGGAGGGATTCCGCACCGCCTCAGCGCGCAAGACGCTCCGGCAAATCGCCATAATCAGCGACGCGGGAACACCTTTCCCCGAAACATCTGCGATTGCCACCCCGAGGCGTTCGTCATCGACATGAATGTAATCGAAATAATCGCCGCTCACCTGACGGGCAGGCACATTAATGCCGCTGATTTGAAATCCATTAATGGCTGGGGCCTCGGCTGGAAGTAAAATACGCTGAATGTCGCGTGCGATTTCGAGGTCGTGATCGAGTCGCTTCTTTTCGTTCGCCATCGAATAGATGATGGCGTTGTAGAGGGCAAAGGCCGATTGCTCGGCGATTGATTTAAAAACGACGAAATCGCTCTGCGAAAAAGGGGCGCCCGTGTGGCCGTTGGCGAGAGTGAGAACACCCAGGTCTTGCTGTCCGTAACGAAGCGATGCAGCCATGACCGACGCGCTGCCAAAGGCGCTGCCGCGCAATTTTGCCAACTCGGGCGCTTCTGAGAACTCATTCAAGCAAACGGACTGTCCTGTTTGCCAGACGCGCCCAATCAGGCCCTCGCCCGGAGTAATGGAGTGTAGTCGCAAATAACTCTCGAGCGCGATGGGAGTAGCCGCCGCTTGCTGCAAAATATTTGACGGAACATCTACGAGGGGCGGACAGCCATTGGAGATAAAGGCTGGAGTAAGTTTACCGCCCGTTCGATCGGTCAAATAAAGCGCGCCGCCGTGCGCATCCAGAATACGTGTCGCCCCCTCGACGATGAGCCGGTGCAGTTCTTGCGGTCGAATGGTTTCGCTGAAAGCTTCTCCGAGCCCATGCAGGAAATCGAAAACGAGGGTCTCTTCGACCTGAATTTCCTCATGGGAGCGTTCCAGTACTCGAATCCTCCGCCTCTGGTAGTAGGCGGTAAAGATCCACCCGGCCACAGACGCCAGAAGCAGTCCGAAAAGAAGAGTCGGCCACATGATGCAAGGGCCAGCTTACTTCGAAGGCGTCTCGTGATGAAGGTCTTGTTTTAAATAATCGAGAACGTCTTTGAAGCGGAAGATATTTTCCGGCGCAGCCTCGCAAAGGGCCTCGTGGGCCTCCACCATGGTTTGCGTTTGCTGCTGTTTTCTCTCTTGTCGCGAGCCGTCCGAAGCGCGCTCGAGCGCCTCACATTCGGGCGCAGCAGCCGTGCCATCGGCATGAATATCGAATATTTGATCAAGCCCAAGCCCGGAGAGCAGTTCCCGGCTACGATTCCCACAGTGAATAACATGCAGATGACCGCGGCCAAGTTCCTTCAAACGCAATGCTACACTGGCCATTGTTCCCATAAACGTCGAATCCATCATGGCGCAATCCGCCAAATCCATGACAAATTCGCGATAGCCGCGGTCCAACATCTCGCGCACGAACTCTTTCAGGCTCCCGCTGTTCAGGAAACTGCCTTTCCCCTCCACTCTCACCCATACGGTCGGACCATTTACCCCTACTTGAATCGATGACTCCACGTTTGCTCAATAAAAGATACAAGGCCGGCAGGCACGCTGTCAAACCCGCCCAGCCTCTGGAAAGCTTCAGAAATTGATTCGAAATGGCGAAGTCAGAAGGCCGTATCCTGCAAAGCCGTGCATTCCTACTCCCACATGTAAGAATGGTTCTCCGCTACTACCCGGCCATTTTCGATTAATAAGCAGCGCCAGGCAATTACCCGTCCGTCGTCTAAATAATCGTCTCCGATTACTTTGAATTCCGTCTTACGAGTGCCGCGGACGTTTCGATAGAAAATCTCCTGCGCCTGAACGTGCTCGTGCAATTTCTCCTGGCGATATTCGAGGCGAACGGTTACATCGGCGGGTCGCTTAACGCGCCAAAAGAAATCGAAGTAATCGCCGAAACGCTGGCGTTGATCGACTCCAGTCACGGCGCCAAAGAGCCGGTATTGCCGCTCAAACGTAATAGGCGCGTCCTGAAGCGTCGCCGTTTTCTGGGTCGACTTCGCGCCAAGTGCGCTCGTCGTCTGTCGCTGGCTTTGGCTTTGTGTCGGTGCTCTCTCGCTCAGAAAAAACAGCTTCGTTTTTCGAAACTCGAAATCTTTGCTCAGCGCGACCGGGAGCGGTGTTACTTTTTCCAGCACCTTCGGTTCTTCGACGGCCCGGGCCAACCCGCTCGCGATAATGATCAGCACAACCGTTGCGGGGATCAGTCTCATGCCCTTAATGAAACCGGCTCACATGATGCATGTCAATATGCGTCGTATGAAACGCATGCGTGAGATAGTTTCGCTTGCTCTCCTTCGCGCCTAGATTTTCGCCGTGATCGATGTTCGTTATGAACGCGGGGTCCATCTGCCGGAGCAGGATTTTTGGCTCGACCCGTGGGACGCCAAGCGCTTCGCCTTCGTTTCACACGCGCACGGCGACCACATTGCGCCTCATGAAGAGGTCATTGCTTCCGAGCGAACGGCCTTTTTGATGCAGAAGCGGCTTCCTGGAACACGGACAGAGCATATCCTCCCGTTCCGTGAACGACGAATTGTGCGTGGCCTCGATGTTATGTTATTACCCGCCGGCCACATCTTTGGTTCGGCGCAATGCTTCCTTTTCGCCGGCGAAGAGACAGTGCTCTACACCGGCGATTTCAAACTGCGTCCGGGGAAATCCGCCGAGCGAGCGGAATGGCGCCATGCCGATACGCTCATTATGGAAACGACCTTTGGCTTGTCGCGCTATCGCTTTCCGCCAACCGAACAGGTTATCGGCCAGGTTGTCGCGTTCTGCCGCGAAGCAATTGAGAACGGCCACGTGCCCGTGCTGCTCGGCTACTCGTTAGGCAAAGCGCAGGAAATATTGTGCTCGCTCGAGGGAGCCGGTCTCACCCCCATGCTGCACGGCTCGGTTTATCAGATGACGCGCATTTACGAGCAGTTCGGCCAATCTTTTTGCAAATACGTTCGCTACAACACGAACGACGTGGCCGGAAAGGTCCTCATCTGTCCACCGAGCGCAAATCGATCGCGCATGCTGGAAAAAATCGCGCGCAAACGGGTGGCAATGATCAGCGGCTGGGCGGTCGACCCGAATGCGGTGTATCGTTATCAGGTCGACGCCGCATTTCCTCTCTCCGATCATGCCGATTACAACGACCTGGTTCGTTATGTCGATCTTGTTCAGCCCAAACGCGTCTTTACCCTTCACGGCTTCGCTGCCGAATTCGCGCGCGACTTGCGCGAGCGGGGTATCGAGGCCTGGGCCCTGAGCGCGGAAAATCAGATGGAGTTGAAATTGCACACTTTGCGACAGCAAAAAGTTTGCGCCGAGGGCACCCCAAACAACACGCGAGGCGCGTGTGCTCCCCAATCTGAATTTGCGGGATTCGCCGAAGTTGGAGAAAAGATCGCAGCGATTACCGCAAAGCTGGGGAAGATCGGTTTGCTTTCCGATTATCTGCGCACACTTGACCATGACCGGCTTTCGATAGCGGCGACTTACTTCGCCGGAAGAGCTTTTGCCCAGAGCGACCTCCGCACATTGCAAGTCGGCGCATCAATCATCTACCGCGCAATCATGGCAGCGGCGAAACTGAGCGATGCAGAATTTCACCGCATTGCCCATCGCCATGGAGATGCGGGGAAGACGGCTTTCGAAGCGTTGGATGCACGCACCGAGCCCGAAGCGTTCACCCTCCAGCAGTCCCGCAATTTCTTCGATGCATTGCATAAAGCGCGTGGTCCGGTCGCCAAAACCGAATTGCTGCGATCACGCCTTGCCACGCTTACTGCGCGGGAGGATCAGTACCTCGTCAAGATTCTCAGTGGAGACCTGCGCATTGGATTACGAGAGGGACTTGTCGAAGAGGCAATCGCTCGCGCCTTCGAGGCGCCGCTGGACAAGGTAAAGGAAGCCAACATGCTCCTGGGCGATATCGGCGCCGCCGCAACCCTCGCTTCCCGAAAAGAATTGGACCTTGCGGAATTGTCGATCTTTCGCCCTATCAAGTGCATGCTTGCGACTCCCGAACCAACAGCAGAAGCGGTATGGAAACGATTCGTTGAGGACAAGGATTCTGCCAACGTCGCTGTTGCTGCAGTTTATGTGGAAGACAAATTCGACGGTATTCGCGCGCAGCTTCATCGCAGCACACGACGGGTGGAAATTTTTTCGCGCGACTTGCGGCGCATCACCGATCAATTTCCGGAACTGACGGAGCAAGCCAGAAACTTCGAGCAGGAGCTGATTGTTGATGGTGAAATCATTGCCTTCGAAAAAGGTCGCAGACTCAACTTCTTCGATTTACAAAAGCGGCTCGGGCGGAAACGCGATGGCCCGGGTTTATTTGAGGCCGCAGTGGCTGACGTGCCGGTCGCTTTTATTATCTTTGATCTTCTTTGGCTGAGAGGGTGCTCGTTATTAAAAACTCCGCTGCGGGAGCGGCGCGATTTGCTCGGTGACTTGCAATTACCGCCGCAATTTCAGACTGCGGAAGTAGTGCCCGCGCATTCCGCCGGCGAGATTGAACAAATCTTCCAACAAGCGCGCCGACGCTTAAACGAAGGTCTCATGATAAAGGATCCGCAGAGCTTTTATCTGCCGGGGGCCCGCGGGATGTTTTGGTTTAAGCTCAAGAAAGAGTTGGCGACGCTGGACGTGGTGGTGGTCGCCGTCGAACTCGGGCACGGGAAACGCAATCATTTGCTAAGCGATTACACATTTGCGGTACGCAATGAAGCAACGGGTGAACTTTTGCCGATTGGCAAGGCCTACAGCGGATTGACCGATGCGGAGATTGCAGAATTAACCGAGCACTTTAGACAGAACACGATGGTGGATCATGGCCGATATCGCGAGGTGAAACCAGACGTCGTGCTCGAGGTCGCGTTCAATTCGATTCAGCCAAGCACGCGCCATGCAAGTGGGCTGGCGTTGCGTTTCCCACGAATCAAGGCGATCCGGCGCGACAAAGATCTCAATTCAATCGACACACTCGAATATGCCCGCGAGCTCGCCGCGCAACAGGCGAAAGAGTAGCGCGAGCTTCGTTGACTGGTAGGGCGCGACTTTATTTTAAACGACAATTACCGCGCTTGCGTCGGTGACGAAGTTGCCTGGGACACAGTGACAGTTTCGCTTTGCTCACGCCGCGAGCGCTGGATATTAGCGTAAACAGCCAGCAACGACATTGATCCGACGATTATCAGCATAAGGACAAGACGACCCTTGGGAACTCGGGAGGATCGCGATTGGGCGTCGGCCGGATGCAAGGAATTCACGCTCGAAATATCGATGTCGATCTTGCGCGCGCAAACGCAGTCAGTTCAAGTCTAATGCTGCAATCGCATCCATGACGCGCCGGCTTAGGCGCCCGTAAACATTCTTTGCCGGCGATTCAATGTCGGCCGCCGTAAAAAAAATCGGTTCTCCTATAACGATGGTGACCGGGACAAGATGCAGGCCGCCTCCCCCACGCGGTAAAGCGTCGTGAGCGCCGAAGATGCGCATCGGCACCACGGGAGCGAGAGTTTTTGCAATCACCAATCCCAATCCTGGCTCAGCAGGCTGCAACTTGCCGTCGAGCGTCCGCGCGCCTTCGGGAAAAACCAGCGCGGCGTTCCCGGCTTTGAGCACACGGATTAACGCTTTGAGGGCGCTGCGGTCGATCCCCTCCTGATTAACTGGAATCACGTTCAATTTGGGCAGGAGCCAGCCCAGCAACGGCACGTCCATGAGCGTTTTGCGCGCCAAAAAATAGATCGCGCGATTGCAAGTAACGCCGGCCAGCGGTGGGTCCAGGTAACTCTGGTGATTCATCGCTAGAATGACCGGACCGCTTTGAATCATGCGCTCCCGATGAATTACCCGAAAATGAAAGAACACTCGGGCGATCAGACGAGAAAGATGGTACCCGAGCCAGTAATAAAAGTTCATTTTAATGAGTGAACGATTCGCTAAATCCGCAGACCCATTCGTTTAAGTTGCGCGATGATCTCGCTAACGACTCCTTCGATGGTGAGATGCGAGGTGTCGATGACATGGGCATCCTTCGCCACAACAAGCGGCGAAACACAGCGTGAAGAATCCGCCTGGTCACGCATGGCAATTTCATCGCGCTGGCCCTGCGCCGCGCGGCGGCGGGAACGCACGTCGGGCGAAGCATCGACATAAAACTTGTAGGGAGTGTCTGGAAAAACCACTGAGCCGATGTCGCGGCCTTCCATAACCAGGTCCTGGTGCTGTGCATAACCGCGCATTTTTTGCACCACAATTGCGCGGACTCTAGGGAGGCTGCTCACCCGGGAAACATTTTCGTTCACTCGATCGTCGCGCAAATATTCCGCTGGATCGACATCATCGATCAAGATGCGCGACTCGTTGTTTTGGAGGCGGCAACTGATCCGGGCAGATTCGACCGTTTGCGCGACGCGGTCGCTGTCTCCCGGATCTATCCCTTTTTGCAGGATATGCCAGGTAATGGCTCGATAAATCGCACCCGAATTGACGTAGGCGAAGCGGAGTCCCCGGGCAAGCTCGCGCGCTACGCTGCTTTTTCCCGAGGCGGCCGGGCCGTCAATGGCAACAACGCGATGAAAACGTTTCCCCATGTCGGAAGAAATTAGTGCGTCGGAATGACGCCGAGCAAGGTTCCAGCCACCTCCAGGCAAACGCCGGTCTACAGATCACACTTCCTCCACCGGAGTGGAAGTGAGGGAACCGATGACAGGGGTGCTCACCTGCATCCGTTTCGAATTGGTGAACTCTTCGAGGACGCTTTCAAACCCAGGATAGGATTTACGGATGCAATCGGCATCCTGAACAATGGTTTCGCCATCAGCGAACAGACCCGCTATGGCAAACGCCATGGCGATGCGATGATCGCCAAAACTCGGCACACGCGCTCCGTGCAGCAGAGCCGGTCCATGAATTTCAAGGCCGTCATTCATCTCGGTGACCTGGGCGCCCATGGTTCGCAAATTGTGTGCGGTCGCAGCGATGCGATCGGTTTCTTTCACACGCAATTCCTGCGCATGCCGAATAATTGTTTTGCCATTTGCCAGGGCGCCTGCCACCGCGAGTATTGGCAGCTCATCAATAAGCTGGGGTACTTCTCTGCCCTGAATCACGGTTCCCTTGAGCGGGGCGCCCGTGACCTCAACGATTCCACGCGGTTCGAGTTGATCGACTTCTTCAATGGCCTCGCGTACTTGCGCGCCCATCCGAAGCAGAACGCCGAGGACTGCCGTTCGCGTATCATTTAAACCAACTTCGCGCACGAGCAGATGACCTCGCGGTCGTGCCGCAGCAGCGACCAGCCAAAAGGCTGCGGCGGAGATATCGCCCGGGATTGTAAAGTCGCGCGACTCGGGAACTTGATCGCCGAAGACGGTGAGGCTGCCGTCGCCATTTTTTGCCGTCCGGACGAGAAAATAACTAAGCATCACCTCCGTATGGTTTCGCGTCGGTGTGGGTTCATCGACAGTGGTTTTACCCTTGGCGAAAAGACCCGCCAGCAGCAAAGCACCTTTAACCTGCGCGCTTGCAATCGGCAGACGATAGCGAATTCCCCGCAAGGAGCCCCCATGGATGCGGAGCGGTGGCGTCTGTTCCGGACCTTCTGCAACAATGTTTGCGCCCATCCGGCGAAGCGGCGTGATTACGCGGTCCATCGGGCGGCGAGAGAGCCCGGCATCCGCGACAAGCCGGCTCTCAAATGTCTGCCCGGCGAGCAAGCCAGCCAGAAGCCGCATGGTCGTGCCAGAATTTCCGCAATCGATTTCCTTTTTCGGCGGCATAAGGACGCGCTTTTTCCCATGAACGATTAGCGTGTCCGGTTCAGGCTGTTCGATCCTGATACCCAAGGCGCGCATGGCGTTGACGGTACGCATGCAGTCTTCGCTCGGAAGAAAACCACCCAGAGTGCACACACCGTTGGACAAAGCCGCAATGATTACGGCCCGATGCGAAATACTTTTGTCACCGGGCACGGTAATTTCGAGATCAAGTCGAGGCGCCCGTTTGATCCGTAATTCCATAGACAAAGTTTTGAAATTTTTTGCGAAACGAACGCGCCATCCCCGCGCGCGCGAAGAGCATCATCGGATAGAAGGCGCGGTTGTCCAGCCTTGTTCCCCTGAGACAAATTTAAGATTCGTCAGGTCGATTTCGCCAGGGCGGACGAGCGTTGCCACAATTACGGAACGAGAAAGATTTTGTCCGTATAGGGATCCTTCACTTCCGTTCCTGGAGGAAAGCCTTCCACATCGACGTATTTGCCAGGCGAATACGGACTTTCCACGAGATGGGGTTTGCCAGGGACGGGAATTCCGTAGGGATAATCTCCCTTCGCGACCCTCGTCGGCGCCGCCGGGGGAGGAGGTGAAGCTGCAGCCTCCGCCTGTGGCGTGCCGGTGGGCTGAACGGGTCCATTGGGATTGAATGGCTGTTGCGGCGGCGGATATTCCTCGGTCCGGCTTGGCGGGTAATTCGCCGCACGGCGGCCGGCCCGTTGCGGCGGCGGCTCTTCACTGCATGAGGCAACGAAGAAAGCGGTGAGTAGGGCAAGCGACAGTGAAAATTTCATAAGTGGAAATGCTTTCACAAACTATTCGCAGTCCGACGGGTTGCCAATCACTAAATCGCTTTCCTCATTTAAATGGGCGGCACTTTGGCAAAGATCGGCGTAAATACAATGACAGAGGGCTCTTCATCCGAATCCAAAGAAAAGATGTCGAACAATTCCCGCGCAGATATTTTGGTCGTAGACGACGACACCATGAGTCGGAAAATCCTGGTGCAACTGCTCGTGTCTGCCGGGTACGATTGCCGCGAGTGCGAGGACGGGGCTCAGGCGCTGCAAATAATTCATACCAAACAGCCTTCGCTTCTTCTGCTTGATTTCGATATGCCGGGTCTAAACGGGACTGAGGTGTTAAAACGCCTGCGCTCGGATACCGATCCGGCAATCGCGCAACTTCCGGCAATCATGTTGACCGGCCACGGAAGTGAAGCAAGCGAGGTGCGTGGTTTGCAAGCTGGCGCGGATGACTTTGTAACCAAGCCGATCAATGCCGCAGTGTTGCGGGCACGCATTGAGACTCAACTTCGCCTCCGCTCCATGCGACGCCAATTAGAGCGGCAAAACGACGAGCTCGAAGAATGGCGTGGCAATCTCGAGCGCGATCTGGCCGCGGCGCGCCTGACGCAACAATCATTGATTCCGCAAACGCCGCCAAGGCTGCCGGGGTGGCAGGTTGCCGCGTATTATCGCCCCGTAATCCAGGTCGGTGGCGATATCTATGGTTGGCTCCGTATGAAAGACGGCCAGATTTTATTTTGGATTGCAGATGGCACCGGCCACGGTGCCGCTGCCGCGCTGCTTACCACTCTGGCGAAACTTCTCTTTCAACATGGCAGTGTGGAACACGATGGGCCAGCCCGAGTGATGGAAGTCGTGAACCATGATTTTCGCACCATTTTCGGCGCACGCTCTTTCATGACGGCTATGTGTGTTGCGCTCGATCCCGCGACCGGACGCGCCAGCGTGGTAGGCGCAGGTCACCCGCCACTCCTGGTCGTACGCCACACCGCGGCCCGAGAGTCAATTGCTTCGATCGCGCCTCCGCTGGGTTTAATCGAACATCCAGAATTTACGGAAACGATTGTCGAGCTGGGTGCGGGCGACGCTTTTCTTCTCTATACAGACGGCTTGTTCGGTTCGGCGAAAGGCAGGCGGGGCCGCCTGACTCCAGGGGGTTTGGAGAAAATGCTCGATCACTCCGCGCCTACGGCCGAGGCGTTGCTCAAGGGAATATTAGATCAAGCCGCGCCGGACAACGATGGGGAGGCCTTACCGGATGATGTGGCCGCCGTGACGGTCCGCCGGGACGCCTAGCAATATTTTTTTTGTTTGCTCAAAATTAGTATTGCTCTCTTGCGAGCGAAACGCTAATCAGCGTCCATGCCGAAAACCAAAAAGAAACCTTCCAAACGCAAACCGAATCCCGCCTTCATGAGACCGGTCCAACCTGATGAGAAACTTTCTGCAATCGTCGGGTCGACGCCGCTACCACGTTCCGAGCTTACGAAAAAGCTTTGGAACTACATCAAGAAGCACGGTTGTCAGGACAAAAAGAAAAGAACCATGATCAACGCGGACGATAACCTCCGGCCGGTATTTAACGGCAAGAGCCAGGTGAGCATGTTCGAGATGACCAAGCTCGTCTCGAAACATCTGCGCTAGATCTTGAGAATCCGTTTATAGCCCGGCGTTTCCGCGCCGGGCTATCTGCGGACGCATCCTGAGGATTAATCCCCGCACGAACGGTACAATGTGCCGCTCTTGCGCTAGGCCGGGGTCTGGTCGAAGGTGGCGGCGTGAAAAATCATCGTTTGATTCTTCTCGCGGCCATAGCCTGTATTCTTTTTGCTGCGCCGTTGGCTCAAGCCGAGTTTGGCTGGCTCAACGATTACAAAAAAGCGCAGCAAGAGGCGAAGGCGAACAACAAATTCCTGCTGCTCGATTTTACCGGCTCCGACTGGTGCTTCTGGTGCAAGAAATTTGAGGCAGAGATTCTCTCGCAATCGCAGTTCAAAGATTATGCACGCGAGAAACTCGTGCTCTTGGAAGTCGACTTTCCACGCGCCAAGGCGCAAAGTCCCGAGCTCAGAAAGCAGAACGAAGAGCTCGCCCAGCAATACCAGATCATGGGTTTTCCCACGATTGTCGTGCTCAATGGCGATGGACAGAAGCTCTGGCAATACGATGGTTACTTCCCCGACGGGGCGGCCGCATTCATCGCGGAACTAGAGAAATTGCGTAAAGGTTAAACACGCACCCCATTTCTTCGCCGGAACGCCGAGAGCTGCTGCAGTTTTTATCAGTCCACCTCTTCGGCGGTGCATCTTGCGGAACTTGCGGCCTCTGCTAGATACACGCATTTCAGTTCGCCACTTCGCGCTCATGTCCGTTTCCCGTTTCCTGCTCTTTTGTTTTGCCGGATTAATCGCGGCGCATGCTCTCCGAGCGGAGTCCAGGATTGCAACGCCAGATGCAAAGATAAATAACGAGAACGCTGCGACGGAATCGAGTATCACGTTCAGTTCCGTCCATGTCGATGGACCCTACATCGCGATGACTTTTGACGATGGTCCCAGTGCCACGCTGACTCCGAAACTGCTCGATACTCTTGCCGCTCATCATATTAAAGCAACATTCTTCGTGATCGGCGAAAACGTAGCGCAACATCCTGAGATCGTTGCGCGCGCCGCGCGCGAGGGACACGAAATTGGAAATCATAGTTGGTCGCATCCCAATCTCGCAAAAATGTCTGACGCCGGTGTCCGCAACCAGTTACAGCGGACTGACGACGCAATCAAAAGCGCTACCGGGAGCCATCCGACCTTTTTGCGGCCGCCTTATGGATCGATTACCGAACGCGAAAAACGCTGGATTCACGATGAATTCGGATATCGGATCATTCTTTGGGACGTTGATCCATACGATTGGAAACGGCCCGGACCGGCTATAGTTCGTAATCGGATTCTCAAAGAAACTCGGCCCGGCTCGATCGTTTTATCGCACGACATTCACCCGGGAACCATTGAAGCGATGCCTTCTACGTTCGATGAACTTCAGGCTAAAGGATTCAAGTTCGTCACGGTATCGGAATTGATCCGGATGGCAGTTCCGCGACAGCCTAAGCCATCGCCGCAGCCAACTGAGAGCATTCCGGCAGCCCTGGCCCCGTCGGTTTCACCGACAGCGACCACTCCGTCTGCCTCGCCAGCCGTGACTCCATCTCTTGCGCCCTCGCCAAGTGGCTAGGCCAGGGTGGAATGACAAAACCTCGTTCCATTCCTTCTTGCGGTTGGAATGACGGGTGATTAGGTCCTCAAGCCTTCGCGAAAAGAACTATTGCTTCGCCGCTCCTGAGAATCGTTCGGCCACGCGTTTTTCCGCCTGGCGACGCGCGATGACGAAGTGATTATTTTCACCGTAGCTTCGCCACGGGCCCGGAGCCACGTCCCGTACTTCTACAAATTGCCAATCCGTTACGTCTGTCGGCGCCAGGCCCAGATAATCGCGGACGGCTGGAGAAACATCCAAGCCAGCCCCATGGTTCAGATTTGGTTTTGGGCGTTCATTTTGAAAAACGTATTGGAAATGATCGGTGCGAAACGGTCCGCAGTCCTCCCATTGCGCATAGCAAATGCGATTGCCCTTGCGAATCGCGATCCAGCGATCTTTGCACACTGACTGACCAGGCCCCGTATAGGCCTGCTTGAACCACGGGATGACAAGCGGCGCTTCCGGTTTGAACTGACCGTGCGTGACGTCGTTATACGGCAGCGCACAATAGAACGGATTTTGGCGCGGAATAAATGACACCGGAATGTAGTTGCGCCGTGATGAGGAATCGGGATTATCAAAGCCGCCGTAATTGCCGGTCCAGTTCGCGTCCCAGCAGCTCCGGTAGTTAGGCACTGGATTGTTGCCTCCAGCTTGTTCTCCAATCCAAAACACCGTAGTCACGATGTTTGTTTTCCACGGAAGACGCTGTGTGATTGGCCGCGAGCTCGTCGGTATAAAAACTTGCGGCTCCACTTTGAGCAGCGCCTGCTCGCGCAGTTTCATTGCATATTTGGCAAAATCCGCTGCCGTCGCGTACGGTGACATGGATTGGTCGTCGGCTTTAGCCGCGCTCGCTATTCCCAGGGTCAAACAAAACGCTAAAAGCCTCTTCATGCGTAAATTGCCGCCACCCTTTTATCTGATCGCCGCCATTTAGGCAAGGCGAATTTTCTGCGCGCGATGCTTTCTCCTCCGGTTTCTGACGGGCCAAAAAATCAGTCCCGCCTAAGTATTGTGTCCCGTTTGAATTGTTTATCCTGCGTCTCGGGATAATCCAGCGTGTAATGCAGCCCACGGCTCTCTTTTCGATTCAACGCCGAATCGACAATCAAGGCTGCTACCGTCGCGAGGTTACGCAGCTCCAGCAAGTCCACAGATATTTTAAAATTCCAATAGAACTCACGAATTTCGCGCTGGAGATTACGTAACCGCGCGCCTGCGCGTTGCAGCCGCTTGTCGGTGCGTACAATTCCCACGTAATCCCACATCAGGCGTCTGATCTCGTCCCAATTGTGATAAATCACCACCATTTCATCCACATCCTGGACGTTTCCCGATTTCCATTCCGGCAACGAAATATGCCGTTTTGAACCCGATCCCGCGTGCTTTGACGCCACCGCCGCGCGATGCGCAACCACCAGGCCTTCCAGGAGCGAGTTACTCGCCAGCCGATTCGCTCCGTGCAATCCGGTGCATGCCACCTCGCCGATGGCATACAATCCCGGCAAGCTCGTCACCCCATTCACGTCGGTTTTTATCCCGCCGCACTGATAGTGCGCCGCCGGCACCACTGGAATCGGCTGCTTCGACATGTCGATCCCGAACCGCAGGCATGTCTCGTAAATGTGCGGGAAACGTTCACGAATAAATTCCGGCGCTTTGTGCGTGATATCCAGAAACACGCATTTCGCACCCGAACGCTTAATCTCCGCGTCGATTGCACGCGCCACGATGTCGCGCGGAGCAAGCGAGCCTCGCGCATCGTAGCGTTTCATAAAATCTTCGCCGCGATTATTGCGCAAAATTCCGCTTTCACCGCGGACGGCTTCCGAAATGAGAAACGACTTCGCCTGCACATGAAAAAGACATGTCGGATGAAATTGGATGAACTCCATGTTTGCGATCTCGGCGCCCGCTCGCCACGCCATCGCCACCCCATCTCCGGTCGCGATATCCGGATTGGTCGTGTAGAGATAAACTTTGCCGCAACCGCCGGTCGCGAGTACAATCCGATCGGAACGAATCGTTTCTACCTCTCCCGTTCGTTCATCCAAAATGTAGACGCCAAGACATCGATCTTCCGCCGCGAATCCGACTTTGGCCGCGGTGATCAAATCCACGGCCATGTGATTCTCCAATAGATCGACATGTGATTGTCGGCCGAGCTCGCCCAGCAAAGTATCCTCAATCTCCTTCCCGGTTGCGTCGCGCACATGCAGGACTCGACGCTTCGAGTGGCCCCCTTCCTTGCCCAAATCAAGCTCGCGATGTCCGGAGACTTTGCGCTGATCGAACTGCAATCCAAGGCTCATGAGCTCACGAATCCGCTCCGGGCCCTCAGTGACAATCGTCCGCACGACGGCTTCGTTACACAGACCGGCGCCTGCATCGATCGTATCGCGCACGTGTAGTTCAAATGAATCTTCGTCGCTCGTTACGCACGCGATTCCGCCCTGTGCCCACGCAGTGTTTGTGTCGGCGCCCTTGCGTTTGGTAACCACGGCAACCGAGCCTTGCTTGGCCACTTTCAGCGCAAAACTGAGACCGGCTATGCCGCTGCCGATCACAACGAAATCGTATTCCTTCACGAGAGCAGAATATTATCGATCAAACGAGTCTTGCCGAAGAATACGGCCAGCGCGAGCAGCGAATTTGGCCTGACGACATCAAGCGGCTGCAGATTCTTCGCGTCAACCAGATCGACATAATCAATTCGAGCGAGCGGCGCCTGACTGATTGTTTCGCGAACTGCGGACACAATCCGCGCAGCCGACGTCTCCCCGCCATGCGCTATCTCGGCCCCTTTCAATAAAGCTTTTCGCAATACCGTTGCTTGCTTTCGCTCCTTGCCATTTAAGTATTGATTGCGCGAGCTGCATGCCAGCCCGTCCTCTTCGCGAACAGTCGGGACAGCGATGATGTCGATTTTGAAATTAAGGTCGCGCACCATCCGGCGAATGATCGCCAGCTGCTGGAAATCTTTTTCGCCAAATACCGCCGCGTCGGGCACAAGAATATTAAACAATTTCGCGACTACCGTGCATACCCCGCGAAAATGACCGGGCCGCGACTTACCCTCAAGCACAGTCGACAGCGAAGTCTCTTCCACGAATGTCGATCGATCTTCCACATACATTTCCGCAGGCGCCGGCCGGAACAAAAGATCGACACCGGCGTTCCGGCAAAAATCTTCATCGGCTTTTTCCGGACGTGGATACCGCTCGTAATCGCTTCCCGGTTCAAACTGAAGCGGATTTACAAAGATACTCACGCTCACTTCGCCATCTTTTCCGGCATGCTCGCGCGCGACCCGAATTAATTCGCCGTGCGCCTTGTGCAACGCTCCCATTGTCGGCACAAGCACGCGCCGCCCTTTTGAGCTTTCTCCCGATCTGCTCCCAACCATCCGTAAAATTTGGAGATTCGCGAATTTAATTGTCCCTCTTTTCCAGCCAAATTGCCTGACGCCCGAATCGAAATTTCTTCTGGCCAAAGTTCTCCCAACCGGCTTGCCGGGCCAAATTGTCCATTTCGGTGAATGAGAATGCGCGCTCGGCGGAGAGTCGCGCGTCATAATGCGTCATTGGTTCGCGAAAAATGAGCGCTGTTAAGAGATAAACACCCGCCTTAAGGAAAAATCCGCGCCGTAAATCTGACACGAGAACAAATCTCCTGGACACCTCGCGACACCGACGCAGGAGCCGGACTGCGTCTTGCTCACAGAAATGATGGAGCGCGAGCGTGCAAAGCACGATGTCGTAGGTCTCGGCGGGATCCCATTCCAGGATGTTAGCGTCGATATAGGAAATTTCCTCGTAACCGGCGCTTAATTTTTTTGCAATCTCCAGAGTGGCAGACTGCCGATCTAATGCGTCGATCTGAACTTTCGCGCCAATCTTTCTGGCATGATTGACAATCAATCGCGGGATATCGCCCGAGCCTGTGGCAAGATCGACAATGCGTATCTGGTCAACCGGTTTGATCCAGCGCTCCATAAAACCGAGAACCAGCCAATAGCTGCCGAACCAGCGATTCAGTTGCCGAATTCGCTCCAGATCCCGCTCCAGCTCGGCTGAAACCGGCTGCGGCCGGTCCATTATTTCCAGCACGGCCGGATCGAATTGGCGCTTCATAAGCAAACTGTAGCGGCGGTCTCTGACCGTCGCATTTTCGGCGATCAGAGATCGCAGCTACAACGAAAGAAACTCCTGCCACGATTCTGGCAACTCTGCCGTCTCGATCTCACTTGCAATGCGACCTTCGAACTCCGGGTGGAAAGTCGTGCTCGTCCCATAAACCATGATCACGTCCTCCGATCCTTCCGCCCGAATAGCGTGGGCAACCCCAGGTGGAACGACCACTCCCACATTGTTGCTGCTGCGATGATTGTCGCCATCGATAAAGAAGCGCATGATGCGCTTGGAAAAACCAGCGCGCACATCACACAGAATCATCTCCGCGCGTCCCTGCAGGAAAAACATTACATCCCATTGCTCCTCATCGTAACGACGCAGCGAATAATTTTGAGGCCGGAGTATAAACAAACGTCGCAACCATTTCTCCGCAGTCGTGTCGGACGGAATGCTCGGCGGATGCATATGAAATCCTTTTGCGCTGTGCGCAAACATGCGCGCGGCCGACCATTGCTTTGGCCAAAATCCAATTTTCGCCAGGACTCCCTCATCGCGTCGGACAAATTCTCCAAAAGTGCCGCGGTGACGCTGGGGATGGATTGCGCGCGAAAAAATCTCCACGCCCGGGATCCAGACACGCTTTATCTCGGGCTTGGACCGGTCTGCTTCGGCCAGGTCGCCCGCATCAATACCGGAATGCGCAACTCGTTGTGCCAAGGAGCCCGCTTTATAATCGCGCGCAGTAAGCGCGTTTCGCGCCGCATCGCTCACGCCCGTCCACAAGTTCGTTTCGCCTTTGATCATGTCGATCTTCTAAAACCGCTTATTTATCTAACGAGAAATCGGCGCGTTTGCGAGAATAAACCGCTTCGCAAATTCCATGGGACAAACCAACGCCACCGAAAATCAACCCCCCGGCGCAGCAGTCAAGGTGTCACGAATTACTGTGTGATCGGGACGTTCGTCACCCGCGCGTTTGCATAGAAAGTTTTTGCCCACTTGTCCGCATGTATCGTGAGCGTTGCGACCATGGCGTGCGTCGTCTGTTTCGGCGCGACGTTGATCTGGAACTCGCCGTCACCAACCTGTTGCACGTTCGTCTGAAAATCCGGGCTCGATGAAGAGACCTTCAATTGTTTTACCGGAAAAACTTTGCCGCCGCGCACAATGATCGTCTTTGGCTTAGGCGCTTCGCCTGCTTCCCAGTAAACGAAAGTGGGTTTGATTTCGAGCAGCTCCGGCAGCACCGCCTTAAGCGTTAGCACGGTGACGGCATGCACCGGGTCGTCGGTCTGTACCGTGATCGTTTTCACTTGAAGGCCGACCCGATCGCCAATCTTAAACGTGGCGGTGATCTCACCTTGCTCGCCCGCCGCCACTTCCTCCTTTTGTGATTGCGCCGTAGTGCACCCACAAGACGCATGGACGGACTTAAAACGAATCGGCTCAGTGCCTACATTCTGATACTTGAAGTGCCCGACCGCCTCCTTGTCGCCAATCGCCGGGCGCAATTCAAGCATGGTCTGTTCCCATTTCAATTCGGCTCGCGCCGCGGCGCAAAGAAGGATCGACAAAGTAAATGCAAAAATCCGGGTTTTCATTTTTAGCAGGCCCCCAGAATATGCGCGATCAGTCCCTCATGCCAAAACGAAAGAAACGTCCACCGGCGCATTCGTTTTGCTGTCATACAATTCAAGGGAATCGTAACCATTGCTTTGTCAATGTAACCCGTCTGCTGTTAGACGTTGTTTCCTCTCATAGTTACTCTGTTCGGCGGCCCGGTAAATAAAAGCCACACAGAGATTCGAGCACGAACACCTCCAACTGCAACGCCACTATAACTGGCACCTTTACGCGGCCACTCCATTGCCGGAGACAACGTTACCGGTCACAGAAAATGTGAACGTAACACCGTTATAAGAGCAAATCCCGTCAGAAATGTATCGCTGCTATTCCTCCAAGTCCTCCTGTTGTGCCTGCTGTTCTCAATCACAATCCGGATCGTCGCCATCCGGGTTTCCCGCGTCTGTGTCGTCGCACGTACCGATCATGGTCGGTACCTGCACTGGCTGACTCGTATTCAAGCCACTTAAATCAACGATTTCGGAACTAAGCGTATTGCCAGTGATGAAATCAAAAGCGCTCAATGTAAGATTGTTGTAGGCGGTATTCTGTACTCCAAGGGGCACAAAGAGATCACATTCACCACTTGGATCGCAAATCCCTTGGATATCAGAGGAATTCATGCAGCAGAGGTCAAGTGAAGTTTGGGGGGCGGCGATTCCTTGGTTGTTCGAGATATTGACCGTGCCGTCGATCGTGGCAAAACCTTGTTGGGGCGAAGAAAACACGGGAACTTGATTGGCGACTAATACCGCAATTCCAAAAGAATCTTTCGCTGCTGTTGAGTCATGATAAAACTGAGTTATGGTTAACCCTAATCCCAGCGTTTGAATGGCGCCTACAGCGAGGTCAACGTCTTTATAGTACATCTCTGCAGCCCCGAGCGCTGTGCCGACAGAATCGAAGTAGGTCTTATGGGCGGTGTCATTGAGTTCTGTTGTGGCTGCTTGGAGTAATGCTGGATCATTGCCTGATTTTGATGCGTCATAGATGTTTTGCAAATCGCCGAGCATCGTGCCCACATCCTTGGCTACGTTCGACACCGCGAGAATAGCGCCGAGTTGCTGCGTCACCTCTTTGACAGTTGGATTCTGCTCGATCTGCGCGTTCGCAAAATTTACAAACCCAGTGGCTCCAATCAAACAAGCTAACCCGAGGTCCTGATAGCTCTTAAAATTCAGAGCATCTTGTGTAGCTTTTGCAATTTCTCCTATCGTTTTAGAATTTTCAATCAGCGGAAGCAGGCTTTGCAAACCTTGAAGAGTTAAGGCTTGCCCAGTGAAGGCACTCCCTCCTTGTCCGGTGGAGGCACTCGGTTGCTGTGACAATACTGATCCGTTAGAGTTTTCGACAATTCCGGCGAGGCCAGTCAGATACACCGCGGTTACGCGATCCATCATGTCTAGAGAATTCCTGTCAAACTGGATTACCGTGCCGCTCGGGAGCGTACCACCGGAAATAATAGTCGAGTTGTCCGTCAGGATGCGATCAACATCATTCCGTGCACGTACCGCTCCGCCGAGTAGACTGCCCTCAGTAGACTGAGCTGTTGAAGTATCCACATTGTTGAAGAGAGCCTGGCCGGCCTGCAATTGATTAAGCCGTCTCCCCTCCAAAGTCGCGTCCATTATTAAGAATGAATGACTAATTTGCCCAAGCTGTGTTCCGTAAGTATCAAGCGTCGGCAGGTTCTGGATGTCGAGCGAAACCGGCGGTGAACTATTGCTGCCCTGGGTTAGAATCATTGAAACCGTCCCAGCGGTAATTTCATTGGTGCCAGGGTCCATGTATAATGGCACAGCAACCACAACCGTACCGTCCGCTTCGGCTCGTATGGCCTGATAACTAACAGAAAAGCCCGCGCCATTAAAAAAGCTGACCGACACTGGGCTGCTCGAGTCTATCCCAGTTGTCGCCAGAGTGAGCGGTGTCAGTGGGAGGGGAGCGGTCTCCAGATAGTACACTTCTACGAGAGCAACTCCGGTGGTGTTGTTCACGCCACTCACGATCGCGGTATAGGCTCCTGGTTGCAGGGTTGCAATGATCGCAGACTCGCTGGCCGCAGTCGGAGCCACCCCGCTGTTCTGGATAGCGCTGACCTGGCTGCTGGTGATGATCCCGCCGATTATCGTAGTCTGCCAGTTGTCATTAGAGGCAATCGCATTCGGAATGCCAGCCGCGTGCAGTTCCAACGTTGGATCAGCCAATGCATTGGGAACACCGTGTTGAGTGAGCTCAGGACCAATGGCACGGATAATCACCGTCTTTGGTTGCGTCCCTGTAATGATGAAACCGCCGTCTAGTATGTTGGCGCCGGTCTGTACAAAGGCACGAGTACTGATGTTGACTAGCTGCGATCTAGTTGTGACAGTGATCGCACCGGTACTGGTGTTGCCCACAAGACAAACGACGACGAACAAGGGCAACAGAACGTTTTTAAGCTTCATATTTTTTGTCGAGGCTGGATTGTTGAACTTGCACTCACCGAGCGACTATGGCTGCGCATACACATAAGTGAATCCGCATAAGTGAATCCGGCAATCATCACGCCAAGGCTACTGTGGATGAACTGCGAGCGCTATCGGGGATCGTCCCGCATTTTTTGAGCACGCGATCCCTGATTGAGGTATGAGGGATTTCGCGCTGATCGCTCAGTTGTGCCTAGCGATTTCCCGAGCGCCGCGATGCAACGCTTCGGCATCGGGGTAGCCGAGTTTGAGCTTGATATGCTCGCAGTGGCTCTCGATGGTTTTCCAGCTAATGCCAAGTTCTTTCGCGATCTGACCGGTGCCGTGTCCAGCCGCGCTGAGTG
>WNFR01002381.1_pt1 | contig 29440 bp, 32 predicted proteins | sample 5400221 | NCBI WGS metagenome assembly WNFR01 (sample SAMN13153357, study PRJNA577476) | soil metagenome | isolation source: 40 cm soil under Madrone tree | place: USA:California | collected 2016-06-14
GTGATGAGATCGGTATTGAAGCGGCGCGGGGCTTCGATATTGGAGATGGCGTCAGTCATCCGCTGCACCTGCTGAAGGGCGAGCAACGGATCAATCTCAGCGACGGTCGAGCGCAGAGTAGAGATCATGTGCTCGGGTGAGAGAGTTGAACGCATCGTGATGTATCCACCGGCGGGGTTGGTGAGCTTTCTCGGGGCGTCGAAGCCGGCAATAATGGCGGGTTGCTGCGCCGGGAAATACCACTGGTCGGTGCTAGGCTCATCGCGCGCGCCGATCTTGGTATCGGCGACGACACCAACGACCGTTGCCCACGGCAACCCCTTCTTCGGGTTGCCAATGTGCATCCGCTTGCCGATGGCCCGCTGACCAGGCCAGGAATGTCTGGCCATGGACTGGTTCACGATCGCGACGAGGGGTGCGTTGGATTCGTCGGCCGCGGTAAAGGTTCGGCCATCGAATACCGGAATACGCATGGCACTGAAGTAGTCGCCGAAGGTAGTCGCGAACGCTGCGAATTTCAGCTTCCAACCGTCTACCGACGCGCCCTCGATCGTGTATGCAGATTGAGAAGAAAGGCCGGCTGCGGGCAAGCCGCTGGTGATGCCGGCAGCGACGACTGCGGGTTTGTTCGAGAGCCGATCGACGATGGCGCGGTTGAAGGCATCAACGGAAGGTGCGGTGGGATATTGACTGAGGGGCAACTGGTACTGGGCGACAAGGACGTGGTCGGGGCGATAGCCCGGGTCGACCGCGCGCATTTTCTGAAAGCTGCGCAGGAAAGCGCCAGATACGATGAGCAGCACCAGGGCGATGGCGACCTCCGAAACGACGAAGACTGAGCGCAGCCAAGTATGATTTGAACTGCCTGTGCCGGTAGGGGCGCATTCTTTGAGGCTGTCGATCAGATTAGTGCGCAAGGCCGCGAACGCAGGAGCGAGACTGCAGAGGCCGCCAGTTGCCAAAGCAAGGAGGAGGGCGAAGGAGGCGACGCTTGCGTTCATGGAGATGGAGTCGATGCGTGGCATGGATTCGGGCAGGAGGTGCAGGGCAGTGCGAATGGCGGTTGTGGCAAACGCCAGGCCGAGCAGGCCGCCGGTCACGCTGAGCAGCAGACCTTCGCAGACGGATTCGCGGATGACGACGCTGGAACGTGCGCCAAGGGCCAGGCGAACGGCGTATTCGCGGCGCCGGCGGATGGCTCGGACCAACAGCAGGCTAGAGACGTTGACGCACGCAATCAGCAGGACAACTGCGACCGCGAAAAACATTGTCCGTAACAATGGGCGGACGTCTGCGACAGCGACTTCCCGCAGGAGCCTGACATCACCCTGGATATGAATCGCAGACATGCTGGCGGGAAAATCGCGCATGATCTGCTGAGCGACGCGATCGACATCCTGCGCGGCTTGCGAGAGGGTGACGTCATTCTTGAGGCGGGCGATCACGTGATATCCCCAAAAGCCAGCGTGCTGGTCGGAAAGTTCATCGGGCGTAAGGCTCAAGGGTACCCAGAGCTGTACCTGGTTCAGGTGGCCGGTCTGCAGCGGAAACTCAAAGCTGCGCGGCATCACGCCAATGATGGAGTAGGCCTTGCGGTCGAGAACGATCGAGTTGCCGAGGACGTGGGGATCACTGCGGTAGCGGTTCAGCCATAAGGCATAACTTATGACAGCGAGCGGCTGATGGGCATCGTCTTCCTGCTGCGTGAAGACGCGGCCGAGGACTGGTTGAACGCCAAGCGTAGGAAACATGCTGGCAGTGAGGCGAGCGGCATCGACTTCCTCAGGTTGTGCGCCAGCGGAAAGCTCATAGCCGGTCGTGATGTAGCCCCCAAGAGAGGAAAATGCTTGGGTCGCACTCGCGTATGCCGCGATGTGACGAGCAGTCACGGACATGCCCCGGCCGCCCCCCAGGTGCTCTCCCAACAAAACAAGTCGTTCGGCATCTTTGAACGGAAGTGGGCGGAGCAGGACGCCTTCTACGAGCGAGAAGATGGCAGTTGTGGCGCCGATCCCCAGGGCCAGGGTGAGAACGACGGTGATCGTGAAGCCAGGTGCTTTGCGTAGTTGGCGAAATGCGAAGCGGAGATTCTGTGCCAGCGCGTGCATGCGTCCTCCCTGACTCTTAAATTCTGAGCAGTTCGCCTAGGCAAGATTAGAGAACGTTAGGGGTGGCTTTTTCAATTGGAAACTTTAACTTCTGAGAGGTCCCTTTGAGGAAGTAAGTTCTGATCAAGTGCTCCAACGTCGTTTCTGTATTGATGAGACTGCCAGCGCACTCAAACCGACGCGAATAGAAGAAGTACCGGTGTAGTTTGGGTAGAATCATCTGCTTGTATGACGGTTGAACTTCACACCCAGCGTCTTTTGTTGCGGCCTCTGCAGCTCTCCGACGCCGAACAGACACGGCGCCTGTTTCCACAATGGGAGATCGTCAAGTTTCTCAACTCAAAAGTTCCGTGGCCTTATCCCCCAGATAGAGTGCTCGATGTCTATCGAAATGAGATTCTGCCTGGTATCGAGCGCGGAGAGGAATGGCACTGGACTCTGCGATTGAAGGAAGCGCCAGATCAGCATATTGGCGTGATTAGTCTTCATCGAGATGCTTGGGACAACCGGGGATATTGGCTCGGACTGCCGTGGCAAGGACAGGGTCTCATGACCGAGGCGGTGATCGCGGTGAACGATTATTGGTTTGACGTGCTGGGATTCCCGGTGCTGCGTGCGCCAAAGGCCGCTGCGAATGTGGCCTCTCGTCGCATTTCCGAAAAAACCGGTATGCGACTTATTGCGACCCTCGAACGCGACTATGTCTCGGGCAGACTTACCGCTGAAATCTGGGAAATTAGAGCCGAGGAATGGCGCGCGAAGAGAACGGAGTTTAATTGCACGCCGAGCGCCTGATAAACGCAAACCGGACAAGTCGAGTCGTTCGTGCTTTTCTCGATCACGCCGCAAGACAGGATGTGTAAACGTGATGAAAAAGGCTGCCCATACCCAGTTCCGTTTTCCGCGGACGCCTCACGCAAGCGCGATAGTCGGTCCTGCACGATCAGAAAACGAACGGCGGTCAAAATATTTTGTCCGGCGCAAGCGACCCAACGCCCCTGTTCACATATTCCTTCTGCCCAATCTCCAATCTCTTGAGCCAATCCCTCTGTGGGTTCACTGTTTCTTTCGAGTTGGTTTGGGCTTGAGAGTCCTGATGTATTCGTAGCTCAGATCGGGATACGTTCGCTCGGGTACCGCACTAAGACTCGGCAAGGACTTTGATGGCGCGGTTTCAATGTGCGCCGAGTAACGCGGGTTTGTAGATGAGCCCGATCACCATGCCGACAACTGTCCATTCGACAAAATAGGCTGCCCCCTGTTCGAGTGTCAGTTTCAACCCGATGTTTAGGTTCACATAGTTGTGCACCACAAAAGCGCAAACCGCGAAGACTCCGATCAGAACACCGAAGCGTGCACCTTCTGCAAGGCCTGAGCCGCCCCGGTATAGCATTGCGTAAATCACCGCAAGCACTACCATGGCCACGAACATGGCCGCCATTCCGGCGGGCATAACGCTTCCTATCGCCTCCTGGGGTCGGTACACCGCAGGGTATCGTCGGAACTCATTTTTGAGCCAGGGCAGGGCGGCAAAGACGAGACCTCCAATGGCAAAATACGCCACGAACGCAGCAATGGCGGCAAGAGCGATGCGCGTCAAGTTCATGGGCAATCCTTTCCAATTCACACGTTCTTCACGAAGGCCTGCCAAGCTACGGCAAAGCATCCTCCCAAATCAAGAAGATATTTAACTGGGATAAATATTACAAATGGGCATTCAGTCGATGGCGGACGGGTTGCGAGCCACTCGGATGTAATCTCACATACCTGGGAACAGGCTTCACGACAGCAACTGCGAAAGGTGACGAGAACGACGGCGCAGGGAAGGTCAGCGAAGTGCCGGAACCTAGGCAAGTAGGCAGTGCACCATTGAGAGAGGAACCATTTACCATCGAAGGATTTTCCTATCTGAGCCCACTTCTTGAGTGTTTCAGTCTCAACTGACCGCCTTTGAAACTGCTTAGCTGCGGAGTTGGCGATGTGGAAGACGCTCTCGAAGCCCTCGAAGCTGAAATCCGAACTCTTCCGCGAAGCGGCTTCCATCGCAGATTGGGCCACCGTGAGCTCCATCTCGGCCAAGCTCAACACGAACGTCCCTAACTTCTTCAATTAACTGTTTGAGACCTCTTGCTTCCCACGTCTCTACGGGCGTGTTGTAAATGGAGCTACGCACCTCGGGCGTCTGGGCCAGGGTTACAAGCATGCGAGCGACATCCTCCACATGCACCAGCGACAGCACTGCCTCGGGAGCGAACGGAACGTGGATCGGCTCATGCCCTGAAGTTAAGTCGAAGATCTGCGAACGCCAAGGAGAAGAAGTCTTCTTAATCCCCGGTCCAATTACTCTGGCGATCCGTAAGGAAACAAACTCGATTGCTTGTCCGCTCGCAAGAGTTTCTCCAACCAACTCGACGACTCGCTTTGACGCGCCGTAGGGCTCGTCGGGCGCTGCCGGATTTTCTTCGCTCAGTGGGCGGCGTGTGTAAGCGGATCCATAAACACTCATTGAACTTGCAAAGACGAAGCGCTTGACTTTCGCATTCACAGCCTGCCGTATCAACTCGAAGCAACCATTTAGATTGACCTCAACTCCTGCTAAAGGACTGGAATGGAACGCACTGGGCAAAATGGCAGCGAGATGAATGATGGCTCGAACTGGATGAGACTGGAACAGCCGCGACATTTGATCCTTCAGCCTGAGATCACACCTTGTCAGATCTTTTGTCGTGCCCGGATCTACATCGACGGCCACGAACTTCGCTTCGGCAGTTCTCAGCAGGCGGCAGACTTCACTCCCAATGTGGCCGCCGGCGCCCGTCACGATCAGTAAGCCATCCTTGATGATGGAAACCATCCGGTCATTCTCTGCCAGGTTTCGGCAGCCATCAACAGTGACAACAATCAGGTTCCCTCGGATCAAACTAAATTGTGCCGGCATACTAGGAAGTTAGTCTGCCAGTTGGGCGCGCTCACTCCGCCGAGTGTTAATTCGAGTACTCGTTGCGTAGACCCATGAGCCTGCACGACTCTCCAGGAACTTGTTGATAAGTCCTTTCAAATCAAGAAATCGTCCTGGACAAGTTCCTGGCACTAGCGACGCGTCGAAGACGCAGTCGGGGCTAATCGGGAGTCAGGGTTGGTTCCGCTCGGCGAAATAAACCGCGTACCCAGAAAGTAAGCCTCGTCCAGTAGTACTGCGCGCGGTTAGAGACGGTGTCCGGCTTTGTGAGATCGGCACCACCGTTCCCCGTCTGCAACGCTTGTCTATATCCCGCAGGTAGCTCGAAGATCGAAGAATTGAGAGCCGCATCAGAGATTTCCAGTAGTTCTACCTTGCTAATCGTCTTGTTCCCCGCCTCAGTCACCAGCGAGGTTTCCTCGATCGGATATCCTCTTGGTGCCTTACCGAGCCACTTGATTTGCAATCGATCTTGGCGCCTGCCGCTACCGGCAGAGAGCCTAGCGAAGCCGCTTGATGCCGACTCTTGACATCCGAATCCTGGCAGGTCGATGTACCAGCCGTCTGTTTCTCCCACGCTCGCAGAGGTTGAAGCACCCGGGCTAGGTTCGAATCGAATTTTGACTCTGACGTGACGCGCGGTGTAATGCTCAAACTGGCGGCGCTCACCCGTATCAATGGAGTCGATTGTCATCATCACTTCGGCTCCAGACTTCTGAGTCAAGGTGACTGGACGTGCTTTCCTTAACCGCTCGGACCAATCCTCGATTTCGGAAGAGGCATAGATTTTGTCTCGTTCATTAAGGTTGAAAACCCGCTTTTCATCGCATTGCCGAATCACCGTCCAACTAATCGCATCGGCTCGCGCCAACTTCTCGGTAACGACCTCGGAGCGTTCCCGTGCACCTTTCAGGTAAAGCGTATCCACTTGCGACAGCCAGTCGCCAGATGTGCGGCGCGTTTTGACCGCGAGATCAGGATGATGTGGTAACCAGCACCATCTGCGTTTGCGCAAGGCTGTCCGCGGAAAAAATTGTCAAAGAGATAGCCAGCAGTATGGCGGTCAGGGATAAAACGACCGCCAATGCTCCAACTGTCGATAGCAGAACGAAAGTCTTACGCATTGCGCCCCCTCTTCAGTACAGATTCTAAGCCAGCGAATGGATAACAGGTTCTAATTAGGTCGCGGAGACTGCGGGGCCGTTGTTTTCAGCATCTCGGCCGATTGCTTCATGATTGAATCGGCGGTGATTTCGGGAATGTCCGGGAGCCATCCGTCACGCTTGGCTTCGTCCACGCGCGTAGGAGTAATGAACCCCGGAGGAATCGTGACAACATCGAAGGTCGACGAGATGTATACCGCGCCGTCGGTGTAGTCAGCCAGCGTGAGGGGCTTCTTGTCCGTGAGGATGGAGGCAGCCATTCGGTCGGGCAACGGCAAGTCACCAACTGGTGTGCCTTTCACATCGAATCCAATCACTTGATACTTAGACGGGATGCCAGCCATTACTTCGCCAATCACAGGGTTTTGGCTGGCCGAACTCAGGATCAAGAGCGAAGTGACACGATCGCCGAAGCTGCGATGAAGGAGGTACGCGACGCTAAATCTCAAGCCAGTTTCCTCGCGTTGATCTCGTCCGACATAGAGGGTTGCATGGCCCAATCCGGTATAGATTAATGCCTTCAACCCTTTCTCGATAAACTCGTGACGCATCATCCCCATCATCCACACGTTGCGTGCGATCTGGTTGCTGCCGGCCCAAGCCTTCCATCGAGCGTTGCGGGTCCGGAAGTCATCTCCAGGCTTGACTAGACCCCAGTCGGGCCGCAGGTCAGTGCCAACTATGCGAAACTGCGGATTGCCTTTAGGAAGATTCTGATTGAGCGTCCATGCCGCGCGCAGCACGTCCGCGTACTCTTGTGCTGCAAACCCAATCGCTGGGTCCCAATGAAACAGAAGCGTAAGCGCTTTGGTGTTGTCGTACTGCTTCGCAGCGAGGAGCCGGTCGACCTCTGGCTGTTCGTCAGAACAGATCATTTCGAAGCCGATGTTATAGACACCTGCTTCGTACAAGCGCGGAATCAATTTCTGCAGAAAAAGCAGATTCTGTTTGGAGCCATGCACACCTTCCCCTAGTCGGGCAACTGAAAATGAGCAATGAGATAGTCCACCGCTGCCTGGTTTGATACAGGAAGACTTGACTCAGTGGGAGTGGGACTGAAGTCAGCCACACCACTGGAGGCTGACACCGATTGTGCTCCCGGCGTCGTTGTGGCGCGTATGACAAAGATGAAAGTGAGCATAAGGGCCGGAATTGAGGTTGTGCTGAAAGGTCCAATAATATTCCTGTTTTTCATCGCTCCTCTGATCCAGCACCGTCAGTGACGTAGCACATGGCCTCTCACTTCTCGTGTCGGACGGAAGGTTAACACGGTCCGTCCGGCTCACCGTTGAATTCAATATGCAGTTTAATGGTGGCCTGGATTTGCTGCAGCTCCGGAGCCGAATCGGACGGAACGATGGAAGGTTCGTCACCGCCCTAGGCAAGTCGTACCGTAGAATTTCCAGAGCGCGGCTTTTCTAATGTTCGACGGGCCGAAACCGTATAAGTACTTCCACGCGCAAGAGGGAGTTATCACTTCGAAATCACATTACTTGGGCCGCACCGCGCTATAGCGTTTTCAAAAACGCGACGAGATCGTCCGTGTCTTGTTCCGAGAGGTGGAGGTTAAACCGCGTGTCGTAGAAATTCACGGTGTCCAACAACGTGGCCGCTGAGCCATTGTGAAAATAGGGCGCGCGTGCCGCCAACCCGCGCAGGATCGGTCCTTTGATCTTGCCGACATGGGCGAACTTGCCATCGACCAAGGCTTGTCCGAGGTCGGTGGTCGTCTTGCAATTGTTGGTCAGACCGCCCGTGGTTGGGTCCTTCTTGCACACAGTGATTTCCGGCAAGTAGCTCAAATCCAGACCACCCAAATTGACGGAGGGGTTGCCGGGGCTGGGGTCGCCGGTCCCAATATTCAAAGGCGTGGGGAACGAATGGTTGCCGAGATTGGGCGTGTCGTGGCAAGTGCCACATGTTCCCTGAAGCAACGGAATTCCTCCAGCAACCAGCCCACCGGCTGTCACATCGTCGTTGATGCCGGCCACGCCGGAGATAGGAATTTGCAGGGTGTTGAAGAGCTGTTCGCCGCGAGCGATGGATCGCCGGGCAACAGCGTGTTCATGGTAATCACCCTGCGTCCATTTGTCGTAGAGGTTGAAAATGTCGGAGGTAAACTGACCGTCCCCCGGGGTCACCAGCCCTCCCGGCAGCTCGAAGGCTGGGAGCAGAAAATGGACACTGGAGTTGATGCTGATGAAAAACGGCTGTGTGGCAAGAAGAGCGGGGCCGCCTTTCGCACCGTCCTCATCGAGATCGCCGGCACGGCGGTCGTGTGTCTGCGCGGTGAACAGTTTCATTTCAAAATCTACGATCTGCTGTTGTTCCTCTGCGGTTGGCCGCGTGCCGTCTCCTTGCGCGTGGATAATGGTGGCGTCGACTGACTGGTGCAAGAGATCGCTGAGAAGAGAATTCGGATAATTACTGTTCAGAATTTTAGTTGTACCGGTAGCCGGAGAAGATTCCCGACCATCGAACATCACCGCACTCAAGAAGCGAAGGTTCGTGGTCGGAAGCGGCCGGCGATACATTGAAATGACATCGGTTGCGTTGCATCCGTACCGGTTATAGACACTGATAACCTGGTAGTCGGCGTTTGCTGGAACAGCAATTCCAATGCGTATCAAGCCTTTGGTCAGCAGTAAGCTGTAGGCCTCGCGCCGTTCTTCTTGTGTAGAAACATCGGCCGTCGGGCAGTTCGCGCCGTCAACAGGACGAAAGAGGGGATCGGCACCAAGGCTAGTTTCGAAGCGATGACGAATGTGCGGTGGAGTGATCGAAAACGCGTCGCTAGCCTGGTGGCAGGTGACACAGCGTCGACCGTTGCTGCCCAAATCCTGGAAAAAGGGATTGGTAGTCGTATCCGTTGGCCCGCCAAGATTGACATTGGCGAAACGTCCGTCAGGATCGGAGAACTCCTGAAAACGGGGCACGACGAGACTAGAGTCTGAACCAGATGCAATGGCCAAGCCTGTTGCAGCGAGCAAGATGATCACAACGATCGAAACAAACGGCACGGGTCCAGGGAAGCGCCGGTTGGCTCTCGTCATTAACAACATTATTGCTCCAACAAAAGTGGACCTTGAGTCGTTCGTCTTGTTTTGCATGTGCCTGGATACCTTTCGACCGTGATATGTAGACCTGCATGCCAAACTTCATGGATGCTGATCACTCTCACAGACTGACTAGAAGCCGATTCTTTCCACTGGTCACCGCATCGCTACTATTTTTCTTGAATTCCGGGCCACCACTTTGCGCCTGTCCTGGATAGTTGACGTGCTGTGACTCGACCCCGTACTGGCTTGGCGCTTACCGGCGAGCCGCAGGGAGGTGCGGGAGCCTGGCTTGTGACGGTTGGGTTGGGTCGCTACTGCCTGTTGCTGAGATTTGGACCGGGCGACTTTGTGGTGTGCCGCAGCCTCCCAAGAATCGGTTCCATCGAAGTGGTCTGGGGCGATCTCAGATTGAGCTTTGGACGCCGGAGAAAGGAGCAAGCTTGCGGCAAGACCAACGAGGGTCGCAGACATCTTGAATGAAGCCAAGGACTTCATGAGAGACCTCCTTTTCGAACTTCGACTTGCTTCCGCCGTCAGGATCTGCGCCGAGGCTTCGCTGCTTCCACGAGGGCGTCCGGGCGGATTAGCGGGACGGTTCAGGGACGATTTATAAGCGTTTTACGTCCTACTTATATATGCGGAAATCCGGGGAAAAAAGGTTCAGGAAATTGCCTTTGTTTGGCGCCATTTTAGCGGCCTGTATCGCAAGAATTCGCTTGCTTCTAGCCCAAGTGCCGGAATATTGTTCCGCCAATCCTAGACGTGAGTGGCGAGCCGCAATTGCCTTCCGAATCCGTCAACGAGCTCCTCTCGAAATGGAAAGGACCTTTTGACACCGAGAATCGCGCTCATTTTGTAGCGATAGCGGCTCGTCTTATGCGCCAGATCCTTGTGGACTATGCCCGCAGTCGCGGTGCCGCGAAACGCGGCGCTGATTGCAAAGTGGATTTCGATAGCGGCCTCGTCTTGCCGCAGAAGTCCCACGCGAACCTCGTAGCCTTGGACGACGCCCTGAAGGACCTTGAGAGTGTAGATGAGCAGCAATGTCGAATTGTCGAACTCAAGTACTTCGGAGGATTGACGAACGAGGAGATCGCGGAATTGCTTGGAATTTCTGTCTCGACTGCCAAGCGAGAATGGAATGTGGCAAAAGCTTGGCTATCCAGACAGATCAAGAGAGGCAGTGGTGAAAAGGCCTGAGCAGTGGGACAAGATCAAAGAAATCGTCGGCGCGGCGCTGGAAAAAGAGGTTAGCCAGCGGTCCGCGTTTCTCGACGGCGCCTGCGCACAAGATAACGCGCTGAGAGCTGAAGTCGAGTCTCTGGTGGCCGCGTACGAGGAGTCGGACCGCCTGCCGGAAAATCCCTGGATCAGCCAATTGGCCAGCGCCGAGGAAGTCAACGTTATCGGCCCATATAAGCTCCTGAGGAAACTTGGCGAGGGTGGGATGGGTCAGGTTTGGCTGGCAGATCAAACCGCTCCCGTACGGCGGCGCGTGGCGCTGAAACTGATTCGAGCGGGCATGTACGACGAGTCTCTACTCCACCGTTTTCAATCCGAACAGCAGTCCCTTGCGGTGATGCAACATCCGGCTATCGCCAAAGTGTTCGACGCCGGGGCGACTCCGGCGGGTCAGCCGTACTTCGCGATGGAGTATGTCGAAGGTTTTCCCATCACCATCTACTGCGATCAGAAGCGGCTCAGTATCCGAGAACGTTTGGAGCTTTTCGTCCGCGTGTGCGATGGCGTGCAGCATGCACATCAGAAAGCCATCCTTCATCGCGATTTGAAGCCGGCCAACATCCTGGTCGTTGAGCAGGACGGAAAGCCGATGCCACGGATCATCGACTTCGGCCTCGCGAAAGCTACGGCGCCCGCCGTGGAGCTGGAGGCATTCTTTACTCGGGTGGGAGCGTTCCTGGGCACGCCGGGCTACATGAGCCCCGAGCAAACGGATCCAGCGATCTTGGACGTGGACACGCGCACCGACGTCTTTTCTCTCGGTGTGGTTCTTTACGAGTTGCTCACGGGATCCCTCCCATCCGATATCGTTTCCTGGAAGAAGTTGCGGCTCGATGAAGTGCTTCGAAAGCTGCGCGATGAAGATCCGCCTCGTCCCAGCACGAAGGTGACTGCGGATCGCGAGACGGCTGCTTCGAGGGCGCTGGCGCGCAGGACCGTACCTACTCAACTCGCTGGTCTGCTCCGCGGCGATCTCGACTGGATCACTCTAAAAGCCGTCGAGAGGGAGCGAGAGCGCAGGTACGCAACACCATCGGAGCTCGCGGCGGACATTACGCGCTATCTGCAGAACAGGCCCGTGGCTGCACGGCCCGCAAGTGCGGCGTACCGCCTCAATAAATTCGTCCGCCGCAATCGCACCGTGGTCGCACTTGCTGCTCTGGTTGGCGCAGCTTCCATTGCAGGTGTCGTGGCAACGCTGGTGCAGGCGCGCACCGCACGTGTGCAACGCGACTTCGCCTTCAGGCAACTGTCGCGCGCGGAAGCTATCAACGATCTCAATTCCTTTTTGCTTTCCGACGCTGCGCCCTCCGGCAAGCCATTCACAGTCAATGACCTGCTCGAGCGCGCGGAACACGTCGTCGAACGCCAACACGGAAATGACGTTAGCCGTGTGGAGCTCCTGATGTCCATAGGCCGCCAATATACGGTTCAAGATGAATATGCAAAAGCGCGCCTTTTGCTGGACGAAGCTCACCGTCTCTCACGTTCCCTTGCGGACCGCTCGACTCGTTCGAGAGCGTCGTGCGCTCTGGCGCAAACGTTATCGAGAGGCGACGATCTTCCGCGTGGCGAGGCGCTCTATCAAGAGGGGATGGCCGAGCTTTCTAACGAACCGATGTTCATTGTGGATCGAGTCTTTTGCCTGGAGCGTGGAAGCGAAGTTGCGCAGAATCGCGGGGACGTCCGCGAGGGAATAGCGCGGGCGGACGCCGCACGGCGCCTCCTGAAACGGTCCCCATTCCAATCCGAGCTTCTAGAACTCGACACGATGATCATCTTGGCTGGCGCATACAGCTATGCTGGCCAGCATCGGGAGGCGATCGCAGCGTTCGAACAAGCGGCAGGACGAATGACGGAACTTGGGCGCGATGACACCCAAAGAGCGGGCACTCTCTTCAACAACTGGGGACTTGAGCTGACTGTCATGGGGAGACCACTCGAGGCGGAGAAAGTTCTTCGCCGTTCCATTGCGATCAGCCAAGACAATCGGGGACAAGAAACCGTTTCACCGATGCTCCTCATCAACTATTCCCGAGCTCTGCGGGAGTTGGGGCGGCTGGACGAAGCCGCCGACTATGCTGAACGTGGCTACGTAAAGGCGCAGCAAGCAGGTGACGGCATGGCGACGGGCCAGGTGTTGTTCCTGCGAGCATCCATCTATCGTGCCAAAGGCGACCTCAAACGCTCCGCAAAAATGCTGTCCGAGGTCGAGCCGCGACTGCGCCGCCTTCCGGCAGGGCACATCGCATTGGGGGCTCTCGCGTCTCAACAGTCCCTCAATGCGGAGGCGCGCGGCGACACCGCCACGGCTTTGGAGCTCGCCAACAAAGCGGTCGCCATCGCCGAGAGTTCGTCCAATCTCAAGGGCTCCTACTATCTGCAAAATTTCCTCGTGGGCCGGTCAGATATAGAGCGGGAACTCGGCCGCACCGACGAGGCTGCGGCTGACGCGGCCCGCGCACTCACCCTATCCCGACAGGATACGCAGCCAGGGACTTTTTCGAGCCACCTAGGTCAAGCTTACTTGACCCTGGGTCGCGCGTTGCAAGCACAAGGCGAACAAGACGAAGCCCGAGCGGCATTTCGCTCCGCCGCACAAAGTTTTGAGAGCACGCTGGGCGCTGGCAGTCCCGACGCTTACCGCGCTCGCCACCTTGCAGGTATGGATTCTCAACCTATCCCGAAGTGACTGCCAGCCGCCTGGACCTGGCCGCGCCTGTGCGTCTTAGTCTTGCGTATGGCCACCATTCTGTGGATTCGGCACGACACACACGTCGCGGGTGCTGAATTATTCTCGAGTAATGGGTTAACAGGAACTCATAGGTCCCGTGTCGGGAAGTGTGAAATCAAGCCACTGCAATAGCTCTTACCCGGAACCCGGCTTCACACATTAGCCAGTTTGATTGAGGTGGTTATGAAACCATCCGAAGGACAGCCCTGCGCCATCCAGCCAGGAACGCTCGCGCCACTGAGCCAGTCGCGCCAGAGCGATATGGCCTGTGAGGCTCTCTACCGTTTCAAACATGTGCGGCGCGAACAAAACTCGGAATCCAAGCCCGCCGCACGGGGAACAGAAATTCACCGGATTCTCGCCACCTACATCGACCATTTGGTGCGGGTAGGGCGCACCCTTGATCTCGAAGTGTTCGATCAACTGATGAGAACTGCTTCGGGAGAAGCGCGAGAAGTTCTCGAGAAATTTCGAGACAACCATGCGTTCGAGCCGGACAAGGTGTTGGCGACCGAACTATACATTGCGCTCGACGAAGATTTCTTGCCAATTGAAGATTCGCTGAGCGACGAACGCAATCCGAATGCGAAGATACAGACGATACCCGCATACGAGGGCACGCTTGATCTAGTGATCCTGCACTCGCTGACGGAGGCTGAGATCGAGGATTGGAAGAGCTACTACCAGGTCATCGCAGCGGACACTTTTCAATCCAAGTTCTACCCGATGCTCCTGATGTGTCTCAACCCGTCTTTGGAAAGAGTGAAATTCAATCTTGAATTTGTGCGCTATGGAACTTCGCGCACGGTCGAGTACACGCGAGCGGATCTGCCCTGGCTGAAAGAATTGGCCCAAAGCGAACGGGCCCGACAGAGAGAACTCCACAAGCGAAACGGTAGCCGGACGGCGAAGGCCTCGCCGGGCCGGCACTGTACCTGGTGCCCGCTTCTGTTGAACAGTTGTCCGGTGGCGAAGACAAACCCGTATCGGCGGATGACTCCCGAACGTCGGCTCCGGTTTGCTCTCTGGCTGCAACAAGCTGAAAGACACAACACAATCGTACTTAAGGACCTCGTCACCGAACGCGGTCCGATCCGTTACCGCGACGAAAACCAAAATGAGTACGTTGCCGCCTTCGAAGCTGTCGAGAAAAAGTCCTATCCATATAACAAGGTTGCATCGGTATTGGCAGAGTGGGTCGAAGAGCATCCCGAAGACAAAGAGCTCATGGAAGGGCTGAGCGCCTCAGGGCTTTCCTCCAGGTTGAAGGCGAAGAAGCGCAGGGCACTCGCCGAAGAACTGCAAGCGCTGGCCAATGTTCGTGTTGATACCGAATTGAAAATCGGTCGTGCGGGAATACGCGAACACGAGAGTCCAGCTGATCCTATGTGACAGTTTGGGCTGCCGAGGCTACGTCGCACGCGCCGCGTTACCCAGCTTCTGCAAGTCGTCAATGTCGGTGTTCGTTCCATACCATCGGACAATATTGCCGAGTTCGTCGCGCAACGGCTGAACGCGGAACAAAAACCAACGAAATCCGCCGTCGTAACTCCGTAAGCGCGCCTCGAGTTCACCCGGCTTACCCGAGACCAATATTCCCACCAAGTCTCCATCAACATGCCGATACCTTCGGGATGGATCGTGACTTTCCATCCGCAGCCGTGCGCCCCCTCCGGAGAGAGACCGGTGTAGTCATGCCAACGTTGGTTAAGGAACTCATTCGAACCATCCGGCAGATGGCACCACGCGAGCGTGGGGACCGTGTCGATGATCTTTCGAAGTTGAAGTTCCGACTTCTTCGAGTCACTGAGCACCCTCTCTAAGTCCTCTCGAGTTTGATACTGCTCGGAAATACCGCCGTGGGTAGGCACCACGATTCTCCTTACTGCTTCCGCCAATTTCGCTTCGTAGCAATCTCTCGATTCCCTTCAGTCCAAATTCCACTTTCCCAATCGGACAATCTCTATGATTACAAATATTCTTGCAGTGCAGCACGTTCGCAGAATGCGTGGAGGATCGCAAGCCCACCTTCTGAGAGCATCAAATGGCGCCCACTATGTCACCAAGTTCCAGAACAATCCACAACACGTCAGAGTTCTCGCAAACGAAATGCTCGCGACAAATCTTGGGCAGTGGCTTGGCTTGCCAATGCCACGCGTCGAAGTCATAGACGTATCGAACTGGCTCATCGAGCATACCGATGACCTTCGCGTAGAAGTGGGAAGAGCCGCTATTCCCTGCAGCAGCGGCAAACAGCTCGCGTCTCTCTACGCGGGCGACAAAATAGAGGCCACGCTCTTTGACTACCTGCCCGATGCGACGCTTAAGAACGTCGTCAATCTGGACGATTTTGCTCGCGTCCTCGTCCTTGATAAGTGGACCTGCAACAGCGACGGACGCCAAGCCATTTTCAAGCGCCAAACGGCACCAGGCCAGCGATATACAGCGACGTTCATAGACCAGGGCTTCTGCTTCAATGCTGGCGATTGGAGTTTCCCGGATTCGCCATTGCGGGGAGTGTATGCCAGGCAGCGAGTATATGAGAACGTCATCGGATGGGAGTCGTTCGAGCGGGCACTCACGCGGGCCGAGCACATCGATATATCGGACCTCTCGCGATACGCGGCTCAAATCCCCGAGGAATGGTACGAATACGATATCGATGGTTTGAATCGTCTGATAGAGACGCTGTACAGAAGGCGCTCCATTATCCGAGAACTAATCAGCGACTATCGCAAATCAAACCGCAATCCATTTCCGAATTGGATGGAGGGCAGGTAGCGGACCCGACTAATCGCCGAGAGGCGGGTCGAGCGGGGGCTCAGTTTCGAAGTAACCGTCAGCGAGACCGTTAGGCGACTGAGGGTCTGTACGGCAGCGTCACGAGGCAAAGCCAAATAGTTTGTGGGATCAACCTTACTGTCGCTCCACGGCGCACAGGCTATCCTAGCTGGGCTTCGGGGAGGTCAGCTGACTGCCACTGCATTCTGCGAGAGCGGCGAGTCGGTTGTAATCGAGACTATTCCAGTTCCGGCCACCTAACTAAGAAGGCGAGGTCGATTACTTCGAGTGTTTGAAGGACGACTTCATAATCTCCCGGCGTTCGATCAGCGTCGGGTTGGGGACGACCTAATAGGAGGGACGGGCAATTATCACACGGATGCGACGAGTTGGATTACGCATTCACGCGGCCTGTGGAGTCCCTTGCCGCAGATAAGAACGAGATCGCGCAGCACAGTAGATTCGACGCTACGGACGCTCGCTACTTCACTTTATATTTCGGATTCGGTTCGTCTTTGCGGCGGGCAGTTACGAAAAGTGCGATTCCGGCGGCAAGCGATCCGGCACCAATAATCCCCGGCAATGAACTGCTTAGGTGCTCCTCTTTTCGTACCGCTTGAGATGGATTCACTTCGTTCTTGGGCTGCGCCGCGTACCGGACGAACTGAAGGACGCACAAAAGAATTCCGAGGACTATCAGGCTGACGCCGTAGATTCGACCAAATTGCATTTTTTAACGGCCTCCATTGGTTAGACCGAAAGTGCATCGTAAAGGACGGCACGTACGAGGCGGGCTTTGGTGTGTTTTGGGCGAGGTAGTTAATTCTTCCTTTCATCCCGCGTGTTAATGAATACCCGCTCTACCGTTTCTTCATTCTCAATGATGTACTCACCTGGCCATACCTCGCCAAGTTCTCTTACAAGTGCTGCTGCATCGTCGAAGGTTTGCACGGCCTTAACGAAATGCAGCTCTCCATCGTTTTGCACCTTGTAGATGCGAAAGGGCGGACGCAACGAAACTCCAATTGGGGACGGACCGACAGGAGGGACAGTGGAGCGATTATCACACGCATGCGACGAGCTGGTTACGGGTTGGGGAGATGCATTGATTTTGCTTGCTATACCAAGCAGCGACGACAAACTGCTGAATTCGATGGTTCGAGGTGTACGATGCACAAATCGTAGCACCCTACCGCGGGACGCGATCCACTGCAAAATACGCCGAACTAAGGACTTGCGTCCCACCCCCTTACCAGCGACCGCTACCGAAGAGTTTGGCGGGGATGATGCCCAAGATTTGCAATGATCTTTTGGCGTTAGTTTTTCCCGCGGATCGCTGTTTTCTACCGGAAGCTTGAATACTTTTCAGAACGTCTTCCACTGTTGTATCTGCCTTCCATGAGAAGGCCGGTGTGAGTCAAGGCGATTTTTTCTTCCTTCTGTGGGTTCCTGGAGTTTGAGCCAACCCGCCTTTGCCGCCAAAGCTAGAATGATCTCCACTCTGGATGAAAACGCCCATTGCGGGGGGCGCGGCCGAGATACGTCCTTCGGCCTCCCTGACCGTCCTGCTTGGTGTAGCACGCAACCTGTAAAAACATTCCCGGATCGGTCAATCAATCTTGTGAAATGAAGCGGTCAGCCCAACATGCGCACTCTTTCGCGGAGGGACGATGTGGATGACCGAAGGCCAGGTTTACAAGTGCCAGAATCGGGATTGCGGCTGCGAAGTCAAAGTGACCAAGCCATCGATCGAGTCCAATTCAAACCCTAGGTGCTCCTGTGGTGCGGAAATGAAGAAACCGTATAAGAAACCTGTCTTGCGAATGCTGGATCGAGACATCGAGGTCCTTACAAGTCTCGGAATCAATCAGTAACCTGTAACCGCTTCGGACGACCCTCCAGCTAGAGTAGGGAAAAAATGCTAAACGACCTGGGTTTCTTTTTGGGGCTGATCTTTCTGATAGCCGGTGTAGTGCTTCTTTATGAAGGCATGTCGAATGCTGAAACGGGCCAAACTGCGGCAATCATGGGCGGCGCCACGTTTCTTTCGCTCGGATCGGTGGTCCTGTGGGCTGTGCTGAAGAATTGGTGGGCGTGGAGGAAAGGGTATAGGAGATACCGAAACGAATAGATCAAAGACCGGCATTAATAATTAGAGCGAGATCCCAATCCCCTGTCGATGAGGTCGCACTGGACGCCAAGGCTACACCGAAGACGATTCGACAAGAGGCAGCCATCGTACACCTGCGGGCAGCCCTCGTGATGCGAGCCCGCGTGTGCGCCAAGGGGCAGAGTATTCACATAGATGAATCATGGCATCGTGTTAAGACGCGCCACGTTCGAGAACGAAATGCCCCTAAAGGTCTTCCTTACCAACTGGTGCTCCTGACTAACGGATGGGGCGAGCCTCACTCAACGGCATGAGGCGCAGCAATGTCCACATATTCATCCGCGGTCCACGATTACCCGCCGCTCAGATCCATCCAGACTCCCCTTGCTCGCTATCATAAGCAGGAATCTGAATCGACCAGGGCTTGAACCTGCCCCCGACAAGAATAGAAAATGGCAATGATTCCATCTGGGTTCAGGTCCGGCTTCAAGATAGAAAAACGGAGAGTTGCACGTTAGCTGTCCCGGTAGGCTCGCTTAAAACCTAGTCCGAAATGTTAACGGAGGGCTGGGGTGGCAGAGGAAATCAAGATTCTCTTGGTCGAGGACAACGCGGAGATCGAGGGGTTTATCTGCGCGGCTTTGACGAAGCATTTGTCGTCGCAAGTCAATCTCGAATGCAAGCCAAGATTCTCGATTGCTCTCGATCGTTTGAAGACGGAATCGTTCGATGTAATTCTGGTTGATCTCTCCGTGTCCGATCTACAGGGCCCAGGAGGTCTTGCACGTGTCAGGGCTATCGCGCTCACATTACCCGTTATTTTGCTAGTGGATGAAAACGAATCAGATCCATTGCAAAGCTCTAGGGATATCGGTATGCCTAGATGGCTGGTAAAAGAGACGCTTAGCCGATTCAGGCTGGTCGATGCGGTGAAGAATATCGTCGTTTCAAAAGGATTTCGAGAGAGCGTTCGTCACGGCGGAAGACCGAAATGAGCCGAAACCCTGGATGGGTGCAATCCGGCACATACGGCGAGCACGGAGGGCAGCCCGCGTAGTGAGGGATTTCAGAACCACCTACTTGAGGCTTGAAGTCCAATATCGGGTGCCTGGAAGTCCAACACAATAAAATCTTCTACGGAAATTGCTGTGTAAAGTTAGGGCAAGAATGCTATGGCGGATTCCGTTTACCAACCTTCCTGAATGGGCTGGTGGTTGGTCACCCGCTCTGTCTCAGGTAGAGGCCGTTTCATAGATCCCAATTCCATAGCCCCATCTTATTGGAAAAACGCAAAGACAAAGTAGCTGTCGACTTGCGTCGCCCGCAGATGCGGATCAAGCCGGACTGCCCGGGTCGCGAGGCCTCCTCACTCTGTTCCGTGTCAAAGAGGTCCTAATTTCGGGTGCCCACTTTTCGAGTGATTTACCCCTCCATTCACAACCTTCGCTAACGATATTTGATTGCCGTATTTTGCGCCCGAGAAATCAACAACTTACACCGGATAAAAAACGGCCTCTAGTAACATTCCGAAATTGGCCCAAGGGCCAAATTCCATACATAAGGAGAAACATAAATGACCTTCCGTAAATGTTCATGTTCGATTCTATTCGTGAGTGCTTCACTTCTTGGCTGCTCGACGATTATTTCATCGATGACGCAGCAAGGACGCAGATTGTATTCAGACGGAGGCGCACCGCAACCCCCGGTGCCACCCAAATCTACATCAAAAGCAACGGCGTTTAATTTGGTAGCTGACGGAGGCGCACCGCAACCCCCGGTGCCACCCAAATCTACATCAAAAGCAACGGCGTTTAATTTGGTAGCTGACGGAGGCGCACCACAACCCCCGGTGCCACCCAAATCTACATCAAAAGCAACGGCGTTTAACTTGGTAAGCTGACAGAGGGCGCCTCAACCGCCAGTACCTAAACGGACCATTTCCACGTAAAAGCCGAACCACCGGAAAGGGGAGAGCGTGCATCACGCTCTCCCCTTTCCTTTTATGTTAATATTCCGTAGCTACAAAGTCCCTCTGGCATGTTCACCAACCTTATCTGGTGGAGTGCAATCCTGATGGAAGCGCTTCTCTTAGTTCGATCCTACAAGGAAAAGCTCTTCGAGAGATATCCGCTTTTCTATTCCTATATTGGCTGCGTTTTACTGATTGAGGCACTTCGCTTCTCCTGGTACAAAGCACAATTTGATTCTTACCAGACAGTGTACTGGTGGACGGAGTTTCCGGCGGTAGTCGCCGGCTATGGTGTCATCGCGGAAATCTACAAACGATCTCTCGAACACCATCCGGGCGTAGCGCGTCGAGCTCAGCGAGTTCTCCTCGTTGTATTGTTTCTAACTCTAGGTGAGGTCGCCGCCAATACATTCAGGAACGCGTCTGGGTCGTGGGCTCATGCAATTGCGAAGTTCGGCCGGGACCTGCGTTATGTAGAGTTATCACTCTGGGTCGTAATGCTGGCGGTGTTTAGCTTTTATCGCATTCCTGTAGGGCGAAATCTGAAAGCATTGATCTCTGGCTACGGTTTCTACATCACGATGAGTGTGGTGAATCTCGCCTTCGTTTTCCGGCCCGAAAATCACTTCTCATCAGTCGCGCGTCAACTGCCATCCTTGGCCTTCCTAGTCACGCTGACAATCTGGTGTGCCGGCCTGTGGTCCCGTTTTCCAGAGCCCGGACCTCCAGCAGAAGATCAAATTGAGCGCGATTACCGGGTTCTTGAAATGCGCACGCGAACGATATTCAGGCGTATTAAATCCTTCCTAGAGAGGTTCAAGCGCCCATGAGTGAGCTCGCGCCGGTATTGATCCTTGCAGCTGTTGCGTTCGTGCTGTTACTGCATTGGAGGTGGCGGAATGCTCACCAAGGAGTAACAATAGAGCAGTTCTCACGTGCGCAAGAAGCCGTCGATGCTTTGATTGGCGAGTTTTCCTTAGGGAAGAGAATCTTCGAAGCCGGCGACATGAAATACATTTCGCGGCAGCCAAGCCTGGAAGCCCGCCGCGTGTTTCTGCAGGAACGTAAAGCGCTCGCGATTTCATGGCTCCGGCATACTCGCCGGCAGCTCGCCTACCTCATGGACCTCCACTTGAAACTGGCAAGTTATACATATCACCCAAACCCGAGGTCAGATCTAAGCCTTTGGTTTGAATATAGGATCTTCGCTTTGGTGTGCGACTCTTTGGTCGCCGTGGTCTGGATTCGAGGACCTTTCCAGTTGGGGACAATCGTAGGCCACACATTGAGTGCGGTAAATGAATTCTGTGCCGTGTTCAGCCTGCGCCTTGAAGATATTAACGCGGGACTGCTCCGTCCCGCCCATCGAACCAACGTCGCTTGATGTCCGTTTTTGCCATTATAAAACCACGGTGACTTATTCGTAGTACTGCCTCACTTTAAAAGTTCAAGTGGCGGCCAAACGTCTCGATGTTACTATGCCTGGTATGCGTACTCCCCACTGTTATGAACGGCAGATGTCTGCACTCTATGGAACGACCAGTTTCCGCTGTGGCGGAGTCGAAGCTGCCATCTGCACAATTGGCAGATTGACCGGCGCTTAGTCCCAATTCAGAGGTAGGGCTGTAGCTAAATTTTCTTTCAAACGCCGTGTTATTTTGATGCGTGATGGGAACACCAAAACAGACGGAACAGAAATCTTTCTTGGTGGAGCGAGCCAAGTTCTGCTCGAGTCGCGCTATGTTTGTCGGAGTGAAAGGGGAGGGGATGTCATGCTAGCGAGTCCTCTATTCATCTGGCTGATTAACGGGCTCTGAACGAGACTGTGGTTCGGCGAGAGGTGAATGGATGGACCCTGGCGACCAGCTCAAGGAGTTAAGGACTCGTCTCGGTATGACCACCCGAGACGTTGAGGAATTCAGCCGACGGATTGCAGACGAAGAGTCCAACGAAGATTTCTACGTGTCAAACGCGTGGCTGACGCAGCTAGAAAACACGGCGTCGGTTCCCAGTATTCACAAACTGTACAGTTTGAGCGTCATTTTTCGCAAGCCATATGCAGACCTCCTTTCGGTCTTCGGGGTGGACCTCGCGAAAACTCAAAATTATCAGCTCGCGATGCCCCTACAAAACACGCACCTTACAGCCTTCGAGCACTCGAATGACAACAAATCTGTCGCGTTTCCACTTCGGTTTGACCGCGGCTTGGGTCTGGACAAGAGCAACCTGCTGTCGCGAATGGTCGAGATGTGGGGAGAAGTGCCGATCGCACTCATCAAGGCCCTCGACGTACGGCACAGTTTGTACGGTTTCATCGGTTTGAAAGATTTCATGCTTCATCCGCTGATTAAGCCTGGATCTTTCGTCCAAATTGACGATCGCTTGAAGGGAGTTAAAAAGGACCGATGGCCCACGCCCTTCGACCGGCCGATCTACTTTGTCGAGTTGCGCGACGGTTACACGTGCTCGTGGTGCGAGCTTCAGGGAAGCAAACTGCTCCTTATCCCGCATCCACTAAGTCCTTGCAGCACGCTGCAGTACTCTTTCCCGGACGAGGCAGAAATCGTGGGAAGGGTAACTGGAGTCGCGATGCGCCTCGTTTCCCGTGATCAAGAGTCCCGCCAGCTATCCGCCAAGCTACCAAAGCGCCCGTGATTGCGATGCGCAGAGCAGGCAAGTGAGCAAATTCAAGCTCTGCTCGCGGGGTATTTCCGCGGGCGGATTGTCTGACAGAGGACCTCAATAATGAAATGACGATGCGCTAGAAGAGCAGACTGCGATCGAACATCGGCTGTTCGCCTTGCCTAACAATGGTGAGATTATTGGCTAAGTAACCGGTGTGGCGATGCGAGTTGCGGGCTTTGTGGATCGGCTGGCTGGTGCGACTTCAGAATTGTCAAAGCAACCTTAACCTGGGAAAGAAACAACCCCGCCGCCAACGGGCCGCAGCCCAAAGGTATAGTAGCCCGGTACGCTTGCAGCTTCTCCCAGACATCCGCGGTATGGCTGGGATCTGGATACGCGGAACGCATGTAACGCTCAAGTTCGCCTACGAAGTCCTCAAGAGGAGATTCAAGGAGTTGCTCGAAAACTTCGTCGTGACAAGCAGCCAACGCCTTTTCAGCTGTTGGCTCGGAGAACTGGAATGCAAGCCCGTCGTGGTAGTACTTTCCCGTATTGTAATCCCGAGTGGAAGCGAGATAAATGAGCCGGCCAAACTCATTTCGAATTGCCGCCAAGGTGTGGCCCTTGATGTCTTCCTTTGCCGCCTCTACATCCACCCGCGTGCAATTCCTCCGCATGCTGACTCCATTTTTATGATCGGGGACGAGCCTCGTAGGGAAGTGGCCTTCAAATTTTCGGGCGTGCGCGGACTCAATACTGCAGTCGGTTCTCAGGCGGCCACAGATTACCTGAGAACTTCACCCCGAGCAAGAGCCTGCATTCAATTCAGCATCTTTGTCGGGCCTCGAGAGATATCCGACATTCGCATGCTGAGGAGATTCCTCAGCTGCAAGACCCAGTCAGTTTGTAGCGGGCACACGAACTCTGTTGACCGCAACCAAGTTGTTCTGCTTAATCTAAATCCTCCGCCTTGTCGGCAAGGCGATCCAATCTATTCTTAACGACACGACTTCGACTCGATGTCTGTTATTGTGAGTGTTCGAGTCCTTCCAAGCGTAGCGTTTGTCCTCTCCTCATACGGTCTCCGGTCGCAGTTCTAGCCAGTTCGCCATTTCTCCCCAGCAGAAAACCGTGATTCGGCCGAGAGGTCCTCTTCGTGGGATGCGGAGACGAAAACCGGGGGAAGGAGGGAAGTCCGATGCGTCGTCCATATTGCGGAGCCAGACGAACAGAAGTGCTCAAGACTGTTTACCCCGGCCACAATTCGTATCGCCACCGGAGGTGTCTGCACTGCGGATCTCGCTTCAGTACTCAAGAGAGGCCAGTACGTTGGAGTCGCGTGGAGCGGAAGTGGCCAGGACCCCGCCCTTTGCGGAAGGGATGGGGGAATCGGCGCACACCAGCTTTGCGTCAAAAGTGTGAGGTTGAGACGTGCGGAGTGGATTTCCAGCAGGCAGGAATGAGGCGCCACATAGACCACATAGTGCCAGCAAGGCTCATCCGGAAACTAAGAGTTGGCAATCCAGACCGCCGCGAAAACCTTCAGTGCATCTGCGCCACCTGCCATGGGTACAAGCTCCAGGCTGACCACAAGTTATGCTTGGGGAATAAGCTGGGCTACCTGGAGATTCTTCGCACTCACAACTTTGATCTTGGGCGGGTTGAGCGCGCGCTGTCCCTGTATGGCCTTTAGTCTAGGCGGACCGATAGCCCGAATCACCTAGACGACCTCGACAGGGAAGGCTGGCATCGATTTGCTAGGCTATCGGTGGCTAAATAGCTCCTATCGTTGATTCGCGTCGCCATAGCCAGTGGTGATAGGTACCGGCGTACCGCGTGTTTTTGCGCTTCGTACCATATCAAACAGCGACGTGAAGACCCATATTAAGGAGTGCAGGAGGACACGTGTGGACTTAATGGCGGCGCCGGACAGGCGGAAGTTCCAGGTACGTTGTGATGCAGGGAGTCCAGGGCGCTTTGAGGTCGGCACGGACACCCTATCGGTGCGCGTGGGTCAACGCCTGCGAGCCGGAAAAGAAGAGGAGATGTGGGATTCCGTCCACATCTTATGCAAACAGCACGAGGATGGCTCTCTCACAGTTGAGGTACTTGTCTGCCATCCCGATTGGGAAGAGCCACAGAAAGTCGCCTCGATTCATTCTCGTCCTCAGGATAGCCATGCCGTGCCAACTCTCAAGTGTGACCTCGAATTCCCTCGGTCTGGCGAACTGCATCGGGCGAGCGGCGCACGATAGCATTTGCCCTTCCGGTAAGCTCAAGAGGAGGCGGACAGGAGCTAGTTGATTAGCCTATTCGCCGCGCCCCAGATCTTCGGGGCTTCCCCAGGTAGCGGCTCAGGGGGTTCATCTTCCTCTCCTTTGGCCGCTCTCGGCGGCGGTAGGAACACGGTTTCCCGATTCTCCGTTCTGCCTTTCCCCCTTAGCTTTTGTGCGAGTGGCTTCCAGCATTCGGCGCAGATATCGTATTCCTTGCCCTCAATTTCCTTCTGCAGACAATCTTTCACTTCGCCGCATAGGTCACAAACAATCATAGATTCCCCTCTATGACCTTGAGCCCGCAGCGAGCGCGGAGTCGACGACGATATCCGATCGAGTGCTGTTGACGATCGCTTTCAATTCAGCTTGCTCCTCGGCGGGAACCGCGAACCTATCCAGTGTTTGCTGAAAATCGTCCAGGAATGCTTCCCACTCGGGGTTGGTAATTTTCAAGTGGGCATGAGAGTCTGCCATCGACCGGCCGGTGTATTTTTGCGGGCCGCCCGTAGCCCAGCAGACCATCTCGGTCACCAGGTACTTGAAGCCCGCGGGCGGTACGCGATGGTGCGCTTCGTCCACCAGGGGATTGGCATTCAGTCGCGGGTCGACCATGATCCGGTTAATGAAGTCGTCCACCACGGTAGCGATGCTATAGACGCCACCAAGTCTGTCGTAGAGAGCCGGCTTTTCTGCTGGCTGCATGATGATTCTCCTTGCGCCTTAACACTACTACCAGAAGGGCATTCTGGGAAATAGATCCTGAGCAGTCGCGAAGTGTTTATCGATTGGCCCTGCGCAGTTAATGTTCCGCCCGGAATAGGGCGTATTGCGATCCAACCATCCTCAACGGCGCCGCAGCGGATTCGACCGGCAGGAATACCCTGGCCGGCTGGTCAGGGCATCCTCAACGTTGGTCCAGTTGATTCAAAGTACCGTTGATTCATAAAGGTCTGTGGTGGCCAAATTGAATGGATGAGAAGGACTGAACGCTCAGAGTGAGCGTCTCAATGGACAAGAAACGTCAGGATTTCGCCATAGTCGCAGTCCTGGCGGTGGTCTATTTCTGCGCAGCCAAGCTGGGGCTTAGGTTTGCTTTCGTCCACCCCAGCGCCACCGCACTATGGGCGCCTACCGGAATTACCTTGGCGGCCTTCCTGATTTTTGGAGTTCATGTATGGCCGGGTGCCTTCTTGGGCGCATTCTTTGCGAACATAACCACAGCTGGCTCGGTCCTGACCTCAATCGGCGTTGCGACGGGAAACACCCTCGAAGGTGTGGTGGGCTGTTACCTGGTAAGACGCTTTGCCCGCGGCCAGCAAGCTTTTGAAAGGGCGCAGGATGTTTTCAAGTTTGCGTTCCTGGCAGGAATGGTCAGCACTACGATAAGCGCCACGCTTGGCGTCACGACCCTGTCCTTGGGTGGATTCGCTGACTGGACGGTGTATGGCCCCATGTGGCGCACGTGGTGGTTGGGTGATGGGGTGGGCGCGGTACTTGTAACTCCCCTTGTGCTGCTATGGAGAGAAAATCCCCACCTGAATTGGACCCGTGAGCAAATCATTGAGCTCACCCTGTTATTCGCGGGACTGTTTTTTACGACTTGGATTGTTTTCGGGGAGCGTTTTCACTCTGAGGTGAAGAATTATCCGTTGGAATACATCTGTTTTCCATTCTTGATCTGGGCCGCGTTCCGATTTGGTCGTCGCAAGGCAGTGACCGCAACTTGCGTTTTGGCGGGGATTGCCACCTGGGGCACTCTACAAAATTTGGCCCATTTTCAAGAGAGGCTCGAAACACATCTCTATTGCTGGTGCAATCGTTCGCGAGCATTGTCGCCGTAACCAGTTTGGCTCTGGCCGCCGAGATTTCCGAACACAAACGCGCGGATGCACGTGTGCAGCAGTTGGTGGTTACCGACCCGCTCACCGGGCTTGCCAATTATCGGAGACTTTTCGACGCCATCGAATCGGAAATCAAGAGGTACGGGCGCAACGGACGGCCCTTTGCTATCTTGCTCCTCGATTTGGACGGATTGAAGAAGATCAATGACACGCACGGTCACATGGTGGGCAGCCGAGCGTTGTGCAGGTTAGCCGAGGTTCTGCGAGCTTATTGCCGGGAGGTCGACACCCCAGCGCGATACGGGGGCGACGAGTTTGCTATGGTGCTTCCCGGGGCAGGTCTAGCGCAGGCCCAGCAAATTGCGACAAGAATCCGCGAACGCATCGCCTCCGATGGCGAAAGTCCACCCATCTCCGCGAGCGTCGGCAGTGCCGTTTTCCCTGAACACGGGGAGTCCATTGAAAAACTCCTGTCGGCAGCGGATAAAGCTCTCTATGCCATGAAACGTTCTCCAGTCGCTTCGACGTCGCCTCAAGAGCGACAGCCCGGGCTGCGCACTCGCAAGTAGTCTGCAATCGTCCCGGCTTACAGGTCGACCGGCGGCGCACGCGAGTTGAGATAAACAGGGTGCGCGATGGAACGGGTTCTAATTAGGTCGCGGAGACTGTGGGGCCGTTGTTTTCAGCATCTCGGCCGATTGTTTCATGATTGAATCGGCGGTGATTTCGGGAATGTCCGGGAGCCATCCGTCACGCTTGGCCTCGTCCACGCGTGCAGTAGTGATGAACCCCGGAGCAATCGTGACAACATCGAAGGTCGACGAGAGGTAAACCGCGCCGCCGGTATAGTCAGCCAGCGTGAGGGGCTTCTTGTCCGTGAGGATGGAGGCAGCCATTCGGTCGGGCAACGGCAGCTCACCAACTGGTGTGCCCTTCACGTCGAATCCAATCACTTGGTATTTAGGCGGAATGGCAGCGATTACCCGCCAATCACAGGGTTTTGGCCGGCCGAACTCAGGATCAGTAGTGAAGTGACACGATCGCCGAAGCTGCGATAAAGGAGATGCGCGACACTAAATCTCAAGCCAGTTTCCTCGCGTTGATCTCGTCCAACGTAGAGAGTTGCATGGCCCAATCCCGTGTAAATTAATGCCTTCAACCCTTTCTCGATAAATTCGTGACGCATTATCCCCATCATCCACACGTTGCGTGCGATCTGGTTGCTGCCGGCCCAAGCCTTTCATCGAGCGGTGCGTGTGTGGAAGTCATCTCCGGGCTTGACTAGACCCCAGTCGGGCCGCAGGTCAGTACCAACTATGCGGAACTGCGGAGCACTTTTAGGAAGATTCTGATTTAGCGTCCATGCCGCGCGCAGCACGTCCGCGTACTCTTGTGCTGCAAACCCAATCGCTGGGTCCCAATGAAACAGAAGGGTAAGCGCTTTGGTGTTGTTGTACTGGTTCGCAGCGAGGAGCCAGTCGACCTCCGGCTGTTCGTCAGAACAGATCATTTCGAAACCGATGTTATAGACACCTGCTTTGTACAAGCGCGGAATCAGTTTCTGGAGAAAAAGCAGATTCTGCTTGGAGTCATGCACGCCTTCGCCTAGAAAAACCAACTCATGGTCCTAAACTTAGACGCAATATAGTCCTCGGGCGACTGAAAACGAGCAGTGAGGTAGTCCACCGCTGCCTGGCTCGATACGGAAAGACTTGATTCAGTGCGAGTGGGACGAAGTCGGCCACACCGCTGGAGGCTGACACCGATTGTGCTCCTACCGTTGTGGAGGCGCCTCTGACAAAGATGAAAGTGACTATAAGTGCTGAAATTGAGGCCGTACTGAAAGCTCTAATAATATTCCCGTTTTTCATCGTTTCCTCTGATTCAGCGCCGTAGTGACGAAGCAGATAGCACTTCTCAATTCGGTGGAAGGTTAGCACGGGTCTATCCGGCTCATCCCACAGTGGGCAAAGCGCGGTACCCTATGAACTGTCAGCACAGGTCGCGGAGTTGATCCTGAACGAAACCGCGGAGGTGCCACCGCCGTCAAACTTTCAGGTTCCTGTGCGAGCGGCAAGCAAATGTGCGCACCAGGCCAAAACCAAGCGGGCCAACCAACAGAAGAACAACTGAAGGAAGCTATTGAGCATATCAAGACGGCTGTTCCTGATGGTTGCGTCTGCGATCTTTGTGAAACGGTGCGCTCGCTCATCAATGCACAAACAACAGACAAATCACCTTACGCATCCGCATCAGTTACTCGCCGTTTGGATTTGCTATTAAAGATGAGGAAAGGCACCGCATCGCCGCGCTCGTCGGATTAAATGTAGGCGTTGAGGCGTTCCGCTTATCACTAGCCCGTTGAGGGTTGGTGTCCTTCTCGAAGAGTTGAAGCCATTTGACGCAAGCTTCGATGAGAAAGCACCCTGTTGGGAAGTGAGAATCTAATTTGTCTTAGCATTACAAACACTATCGTGAAGCCTCTGACGAGCCGCTTTGTCCATTGCCGTGAAGAGAAGCGTCAGGCAGCTTGCGCCTGCGTGATGATTCAGACACAAGTCTTCATTGCCCAT
>WNFR01000976.1_pt1 | contig 29438 bp, 24 predicted proteins | sample 5400221 | NCBI WGS metagenome assembly WNFR01 (sample SAMN13153357, study PRJNA577476) | soil metagenome | isolation source: 40 cm soil under Madrone tree | place: USA:California | collected 2016-06-14
CACGAATGCGATCGAAGATGACGATCGTGTCGTTCATGGAATAACCGACCAAAGTAAGCAGCGCCGCGATGACCGTCAGCGAAATCTCAAAATGCAGCAGCGAGAAAAAGCCCAAGGTGATCAGCACGTCGTGAAACACAGCCAATACCGCCGCCAGCCCGAAGATCCCTTTGTCGAGCAACCGAAGAACGAACCCGGCAAAACCTCTCTGTGCGAAAAACTGCTGGCCAACCGAGGCACCGCCCTGAAATCGAAAGGCAATATATAACAGCATGCCGCCTAAAGCATAGAGGGTAACGTAAATTGCCTGCTGGCGAAGCTCGGCGCCAACCTTGGGGCCGACGATCTCGACGTTGCGAATGGCGAAGGGGCCGAGGACGTGGCTCTGTTTCAGGACGGCGAGGACCGGCGGGGTCACGCCCGCAACCTTTGAGAGGTCATCGAAATTGGTAAGCACGCCGTTGGCGCTTTTGTCGCGGTAGTCGAGAATCTTTTTAGCGAGCTGCTGGTAACGATCACCGGCACTGGCGGAAAGAAGCAGGGGATCCTTTTCCGTGAGAAGTGCCGCGAGCGAAGTCGGGGTGGCGGAATTGAAATCGGCCTTGTTCGAACTCGAAACTCCATAGGTGGCGTTCAGCGCGCCCAGTACTTTCTCTCTGCTGGCCTGGAGAGCCTGCTCGTCTTGGCCTTTGCCTTCCACGAAGATGACGACTTCGTTTGAATTGGGATTGGCGATATCGCTGATGCTCTGGATTTCGGTGTTGCCGAGCCCCTGAGCAGCGAGGCCGCTGCGGAGCTTGTCGAGGTTAGGAGGCTGCGCGAAGCGAACATCCACGTTGGTGCCACCTTTGAAATCGATCCCGTAGCGAATCCCGCTGCCGAAGAGAATCGAGGCCCACCCAGCGAGGAGAAGAATGCCGCTTAAGGCATAGAAATACTTGGCTTTGCCCATCCAGTCGATGTTGGGCTGTTTGAAGAGCTCGATCATGCGGCCTTTACTTCCCTTCCTTAGACACCAGAGGAAGTGGAATGTTCCCGGCACATCGCCCTCTACTTAATGTAGAGGAACTCGCGCCACGAACCCACTCCCCACTCGTTTGGAATCGAATGGGACACTCGCTCCAGCAGTCCTAGTACACCCTAAATGCTCAACTCGGCCTGACGGTCCATTTTCGTCAGGTGAAACTGGAAAATTGTCTTGGACACGTACACGGCCGTGAAGATATTGGCAACCAGACCTACGACAAGCGTAATGGCGAACCCGCGGATTGGCCCGGTTCCAAAGACACCCAAAAACGCCGCGGAAACCACAGTCGTTACGTGCGTATCGATAATCGTCAGAAAGGCTTTGTCAAAGCCGGCGTCCACGGCGGCGGCTGCGGACTTGCCGTTGCGCAGTTCTTCGCGGATGCGTTCGAACACGAGAACGTTGGAATCCACGCCCATGCCGATGGTCAGGATGACACCGGCGATGCCGGGCAGCGTTAAAACAGCTCCGGACATCGCGAGAAACGCCAAGAGAATGACTAAGTTGAGGAACAATGCGAGCACGGCGTTGGCGCCGGAGAGACGGTAGTAGACGAGCATGAAAAGCATTACGACGACGAGGCTAAGAACGGAAGCCTGCACGCCGTGGCGGATCGAATCGGCTCCGAGCGATGGGCCGACGGTACGCTCCTCGAGATATTTGATCGATGCGGGCAACGCGCCGGCGCGGAGAGTCAACGCCAGGTCGTGAGCCGACTCCTGGCTGAAATTGCCGGTAATCTCGCCGCTGTCCTCAATCTTGCCTTGGATGGTAGGTGCGGAAATAACCCGGTGATCCAAAACGATAGCCATCTGGCGGCCAATATTTTGCTGAGTGAATGGCCCGAAGCGCCGCGCGGCTTCCGGCGAGAGGGTGAAATTCACCTGCCACAAGGTAGGATTCGTGTTGTTGCGATTTTCCACGGCGCTGCGCAGGTCGCGGCCGGTAACAGCAGCCGCGCGGCTCAACACATACCAGGTTTCACCGGTATCGATTCCACCCGCGGCGTTGCGCGTCTCCGAGCGGCCGGGGACGATTTCCGTGCCTGGCGGCAGAACCCCGCCGTGACGGCTGAGAGCTTCTGTCTGGGAAGTATACGTAGCCGGATCTTCCACCAATTTTAGTTCCAACTGGCCGCCAGCTTGGATGACAGCCTTGGCGCGAGTGGGATCGCCTTCGCCGGGGAGTTGCACGAGAATTTCGTTGGCGTTGCGGCCGCCACGGGGCTGGATGGTGGGTTCCGTCAGGCCCAGGGCGTTGATGCGTCGCTCGATGGTTTCGAGCGTCTGCGTCATGGTCTGTTCCTGGATGGTGGCGACAGCGCTGGGGCGCAGAGTGAGGGTGTAGCCGGAGGGATCACCGGCAGCGGGCGCCATGTCCCAAACGTTGTTGAATTGAGCGCTAAAGATATCCCGGAATTGCGAGAGCTGGGCGGGATCGACGTTGCGAACAAGAATGTGCGTGTCGTCCACACGGCGCACTTCATCGTAGTGGATATTTTTCGAGCGCAGCAGGGTGGTGAGACGGTCCACGGTCGTGTCCGTCTCCTGCGCAATGGCTTCCTGGACCTGGACCTGAAGGATCAGGTGCGTGCCGCCCTGGAGGTCGAGGCCAAGCTTGATCTGCCTGGAGAAATTATCCCTAACCTGGGCGACCGAGGTGGGGAACACCGGGTAGCCGAAAAGGAAATAGATGCAGAACAGAATGACGGCGAAGATGAACAGCGCTTTCCACTTCAGATTGGGGTTCATGGTCAGAAAGTAAGACGTGTAGTCCGGCGAAGGGTGGGCTTATTTGGCATCTTCCGATGCCTCCACCTGGGCAATCGCCGCACGCGCGATGCGAATTTTAACCTGCGGTTCGCTGGAGATTTTTAAAATGACCGAATCGCCATCGATACCATTGATGGTGCCGTAGATGCCTCCGCTGGTGATCACTTTATCACCGGCCTTGAGCTCCGCGAGCATGGCCTGTACTTTTTTGCGCTGGCGCTGCTGGGGCATGATCACCATGAAATACATGATGGCGAACATGAGACCTAGCGGGATCAAGAAGCCGCCGAAACCGCCGCCAGAAGCTTGCAATAGGATTACTGCCATCATTTCCTTTTGGTCCAGTCCTTCTTCGTTCGATCTGCGTTTTCAGTAGTCAGTTTTCAGTTCCCACTAATCAATGCTAAAACCGAGCTCTTGTGTCTTCGCCCGGCTCCGGTTCATCTGTCTTCTACTCTCAACTCGTTCCGCGAACTGACTGAGTTCTGGCGGCCGCATAGGCATTCTTCCGAAAGAAGAACGACAGAAACGCCCCGCCGCGGGCAAAGCACCCGCGCTCCTATATCGCCGACATCTCTTCGATTCGTTTTGGCGCCCCGCGGATGGCTCGCGCACTTCCGGGAATTCAGCCTTCAGGCTGGACCCACAGCATAACGCGCGTGCATCTCAGATGAGAAATTCGCTAGGTTCCCAAACTCGATAGCCTCGCGGATTTGATGCATTATGTCAAGGTAAAAGTGGACATTGTGGTGGGTGGCGAGAATCGCCGCGGTGATTTCTCCCGCGGCGAAGAGATGACGAAGATAGGCGCGCGAGTAGCGGCGGCAGACGGAGCAACTGCACTTGGGATCGATGGGCCGCTGATCCTGGGCGTAGCGCGCGTTCTTAATAAGGACGCGGCCTTCGCTGGTGTAGAGGCAGGCGTGACGCGCACCGCGTGTGGGGAGCACGCAATCCATCATGTCGATGCCCAGCGCGACATAATCGGCGAGCTGTTCCGGACGGCCCACGCCCATGAGATAGCGCGGGCGGTCCTTGGGCAGCAGCGCTGTCACTTCCGCGGTCATTTCGCAAGTCATTGCATGCGGTTCGCCGACAGCGAGGCCGCCGACCGCGTATCCAGGAAAATCGAGATCGAGAAGTTGCCGCGCACTTTCGCGACGCAAATCGGCAAACGTCGCGCCCTGCACGATGCCGAATTGCAATTGGCTGAGATTTCCGTTGCGCCGCGCGCATTCCTGAAAATAGATGCGCGCGCGCTTCGCCCATTCTGTGGTGCGCTTGAGCGCAGCTTCCGCTTTCTCGCGGGGCGCCGGCGTTTCGATGCACTCATCGAGGACCATGGCGATGTCCGATCCCAGCGCGAGCTGAATCTCCGCGGCTTTTTCCGGCGTGAGGAGATGCTCCGAGCCGTCAAGATGGGAACGGAAGCGCACGCCCTCATCGGTCATTTTTCGCAATTCGGAAAGGCTGAAGACCTGATAGCCGCCGGAGTCCGTGAGGATGGCGCGCGGCCAGGACATGAATTGATGAAGCCCCCCGAGCTTGCGCACCAGTTCCTGGCCGGGACGCAGGTAGAGATGATAGGTGTTGGCGAGGATGATTTCTGCGCCGAGCTCTTCGAGTGCTTCCTGCGTCAGGGCTTTGACGGTAGCCTGCGTGCCCACGGGCATAAAGAACGGTGTCTCAACGGTGCCGTGGGGCGTGGTCAGGCCTCCGCGGCGTGCACCCGACGGATCGGTCTTCGCAACTTCAAACGAAAAATTCATCTTCAACTAAACACCGGAAAGCAGGAGAGGCAAGAATGCCTGTCCCACCTCAGTGTATCAGGAGAAGATGAAGGCCCAGCCCACGCGGCAAACCACATAGACAGCCCAAACGCTGAAGGCAATGGTGAATGACTTGGCGCCCTTCAGTTTTCTCGGGTTCACAGCCACGAAACCAATGGCGATGAGAATCAGAGTCCAAAACGTGAAAAAATCGAACGACTTGCAAAGCGCCACCAGCCACTTCGCAGATTCCTCAGGAAGCAAAGCGCCCAGATTGGTGGCCATGGGGTTCTCGGGGTCGATCGTTCCAGGCGGTTTCAGGAACAGAACCAGCAAGAAGAGCGGAGTACTGACAATCCCCACTAAACCTGCGTGCGCAACTATGGAAAAGGCAGTGAAAAATCTTGAGCCGGCACCCGCCATAAGATTGTAGGCACCCATCATAACGAGACCGACAAGCAGCGCGAAGCAAACTGGCACTAAGAGGCCCGAGGCATAAACGATCGCCACCGTGAACTTGGCGCCCACCTCAGCTTGCTGCTGCTTTTGATCAGCCGAAAGCTGTGCCCCACGGGGGCTTTTTTCGATTTGTTGGACGATGTAGTCGCGCCAATTCATCCTCTGGTTCAGCGCCACGACGGCGATGATGCTCAACAGCGTGGAAACGAGAACAGGCGTTATCCAGCTAGGCTTTCGAACGATGTCTTCAAAAGTTTTTCCCGGCGAGAAGAGAACGCCGAGAACCCGGCCGAACGGACTGATTGAAGCTTGCACTTCTGACGCAGGTATAGGAGCTGTAGCCATCGAGGACTCCTTCACCACCAGGTTGCATAGTTCTGCCTTCTGAGAGGGACTACGCACGAGCGCCGGGGAATATTTCAGTGTGGGGATTCTAGCGCAATGCGGGAAGGGTTGTCAGTTTTCAGTGATCAGTTCTAAGTAAGAAGAATGGCTAAGGATTGGGTATAGGTCTAAGGAAACGTCACACTCCAGGCAATTCGGGGACGGCGGCCAGTAATTCGCGGGTGTAGCCGTTCTTCGGCTGGTGAAGCACCTGTTCGGCGTCGCCCACTTCCAGGAATTGGCCGGCGCGCATGACGGCGATGCGCGTGGCGACTTGCGCCACCACGGGCAAGCTGTGGGAGATGAATATATAGGTCAGCGCGAATTCGCGCTGGAGCTCCTGCAACAGGAGAAGAACCTGCGCGCCGATGGAGACATCGAGGGCGGAGACGGGTTCGTCGGCGACGATGAGCTTTGGCTGGAGTATCAGAGCGCGAGCAATGCCGATGCGCTGGCGCTGGCCGCCGGAGAATTCGTGGGGATACCGCGGCATGGCGCCTTCATTTATGCCGACGCGGCCAAGAATCGCCGCCGTGCGTGCAAGGCGCTCCGTGCCAGAGAGGCCTGGCTCGTGAATAGCGAGAGGCTCGGCGACGATTTCGCCGACGCGCATCCGCGGATTGAGCGAGGCGAAGGGATCCTGGAAAACCATCTGCATCTGGCGGCGCTGCGAGCGCAGTTCTGCTCCGCGCAACGTGAGAAGATCGCGTCCCTCGAAACGGATATCGCCGCCGTCGAGCTCGATCAACCGCAGGAGCATGCGTGCCAGCGTGGTTTTACCGCAGCCGCTTTCGCCGACGACGGCGAACGTTTCTCCGCGCGCGACTGTGAAACTTATGCCATCCACGGCCGTGAAGCGCGCGCCTTCCGATTCCTGAGAAAAGACGCCGCCGCCTCGCCGGTAAGTCTTGCGCAGTTCACGCACTGTGAGAAGAGTTTCCATCAGACCAGGATGCAGCGGGCGGCGTGATCGCCGCCGATGATTCGAAACGCGGGGACGGCCATTGTGCATTCGTCGCGGCGAAGTTCACAGCGGGGTTCGAACGCGCAGCCGGGCGGGAGTGCGGTGAGCTGCGGAACGGCGCCGGGAATTGGAGTGAGCGTGCCGCGTTTCAACGTTGGTGACGCTCTCAGCAACCCTTGCGTGTATGGGTGTAACGGCTTTGCCAGTACATTTCGCGCGGGCCCTTCTTCGATGATGCGTCCCGCGTACATCACCGCGATGCGCTCGGCCACTTGAGCCACAACGCCCAGATCGTGCGTGATAAAAAGGAGACCGAGCTGCAGCTCGCGGCGGAGGCGATCCAGCAAATCCAGGATTTGCTTTTGCACGGTGACGTCGAGGGCTGTCGTTGGTTCGTCCGCGATCAGCAATCGCGGCCCCGCGGCCAGCGCCATGGCAATCATCGCGCGCTGCCGCAAGCCTCCGGAAAGCTGGTGCGGGAATTGCTCCGCGCGGGCCTCGGGTTCGGGGACCGCCGCGCGCCGCAACGAATCGACCGCCTTGCGTTTCACTTCTTTGGCGCTAAGCTTTGGTTGATGCGCGCGAATCGTTTCTTCGATTTGCGCGCCGATGCGCATCACGGGATTCAGCGAGGTCATGGGCTCCTGAAAGACCATGGCGATTTCGCCGCCACGCACGTCACGCCACTCCCGCTCGCTCAGCGTCGTCAGATTTTTCGCAGACGCTTCCGTCGCTAGCGATGCTTCGCCGCTGACCCGTGCCCCAGGCGGAAGCAAACCCATCAGCGCCAGCGACAACATTGTTTTGCCGCTGCCGGATTCGCCGACCAAGCCAAGCGATTCGCCCGCAGCGATGCGCAGAGACACTTCGTTCACCGGCCGCACCCATCCGGCTGCTGTGGGCAACTCCACTGTCAATCCTCTCACTTCCAGCAAGAGCGTCATCACGTTGATCATACGCACGAATGGAAAATCGTAAAACTTTCTCTCGATAAACAAGCGCGAGAGAGTTATACATTTCATAGATGAAAAAGCTGACGTGTCCCAAATGCGGAATGGAGGTAATTGGTGGCTCTGGTTTTTGGGGTACTTCGAAGCCCTACTGCTCGTTCTGTGGCTGGAACTTGCAACTCGCGAAAGAAATAGAGCGGGAATCCTTGAGGCAATTTCCTCGGAACTTGTTACTCTTTGCAGGGTTCTTTGCTTTCGTTGGCTACTTGTCTAAATCCGGATTCGCATTCTTCCCTTTTCTATTCTTGTCTGTGTTTGTTGTCGGCCGCGCGATTGTGTCCTGGCGGAAATTGAAACTGCTGGATGCCTCACACCCCGCGACGGTCTACACGAATTCGTTGACTTCGGTTATGGCGGCCAAGCGAAGCGTCGAACAAGTTCCCGCCAACACACATCAGTACCTATGGGCCCTAAGCAAACCCCGGCGAGTACGACTCAAACCAGCAGCCCGCGTTATTACCATCGCATTTCCAATCTCGTGGATATTCATCGCCTATTTCGGCTATCAGATCGTGCGGAACCAGATCGCGGTTTCTGGCCCACTTGCCAATCTTCGGGATCTTGGCCCCCTTCTACTGTTCGCTCTGATCTGGTCGGTCATCGGAATAACAATAATTCGCAGTGCCCGGAGAGATCGAAAGCTATTGGCCGAAGGAGACGTCGCCATGGCCATCGTTACTCACCAAGAGCTTATCGGCGGGAAACATCGGAGAAGCCAAATCCGGTATGAGTTCCAGGACTGCTCGGGCCGACTGGTACAGGGTAAGGGGACCGACGAGTCCTGGGGACTATATGAAGACATGGCGGCACCTGTCTTCAACGACCCGACCAACCCCTCGGAGAATGTGACGCTTTGCGCTGCTACTTGCGAACTAAGAATCGACTAGCGGTCAGATAGCGGGATGACAAATTTCAGTGCACTGTGGGTAGTGGAAAAACCTACGACCTTCACATCTTTTAGGCCGCACTTGCGGCCGGCGGCGAGAACGTCGTTTTCGGTGATGTGCTTTTGGCCTTTGGGATAGACGATCCAAAGCGCGGCAGCGCCTTTCATTGATTTGGAGATCTTCGGCAAGGCGCCGAGATCTTCGTTCGAATCCGCAGCGAAAAAGATCCATTCCGAATCCGGTGCAACTTTGCTCTTGCTCACAGGCTTGGTGAGTTTGCCCAGTTCATCCAGAAAATCCGGGGCAAAGTCATCGAGCAAAGAAACTTTCGCTCCGGGCTTTACGCCAAGCTTTTCGATGCGCGACTTGGGATGAACAATTTTCTCGCACCACTTTTCGGCGGCCGCACCGAGTTGGAAGACCGCGAGCCCTTCCGCTGTCTGCAAACGGAGTTCGCCATCCACGGCTTTCGCCGATTTGATCGTGGAAAAGGGAATCTTCAGACGAAATTCGCCGCGGAAGAGAATCTCGCTCGTTTCGAGCAATGCTTTCCCTCCTGACTGTTGCTTGCCGAACCGCACCTCGCAACTCACTTCGTTTCCCACCGTGGTTCACCTCTCTTTCCGCCAATTTGTTCCGGAAGCGTAACTCTTCGACGGTGCATGTCGCCCGTCGAAGACCCCCACGATAGTAAACTAATACGTTCCATGGCAACGGCGGCGACAAATCCGGTGGACTGGAAGCTGATCTGGGCGCAACGCGGCTTCCGCTATTTCTTTCTCGCGATGTTCGTGTCGCTCTTCGGCAGCGGGATGAATTTCGCGGGCGTTAGCTGGTACATCCTGGCGGCGACGCACTCGACGGTGAAAGTCAGCCTGCAGGTCATCGTCGTTACCCTGCCGGGACTCTTCGTGCCGTTTCTCGGCGGCGTGCTGATCGACCGATTGGACCGCCGTTACTTGGGCGTCTTGCTCGACATCGTGCGAGGCTTCTTCGTCCTCGCCGCGGCCCACATCGCGTGGCGCGGCCACCTGCAGCTCTGGCATCTCTACGCCATGACGCTGATTACCGGCATCGGCTCCGCCATGTATTGGGCCACCGTGAATGCCCTGGTGCAGGAAGTGATTCCGCCGAGCCAGTTCACCGGCGCGAATGCCGCGGTGCTGGTCGGTGTACAGAGCGGAATGCTGATTGCTGGAGCCGTCGTCGGCTTTCTCTACAACACTGCTGGAATCGCGGGGATTCTGGCAATCGACGGCGCGACTTATTTCGTGTCGGCTTACTGCTTGTACAAGGTGCGCCGCGGGTACGTCTCGCCGCGGGACAGCCAGAAATACCCGCGGGAGTATAGCGAAGCGACCGAAGCGACTGCCGAGGCGCTCGAAACCGGAGAAAATCCGGAAATCGCTGAAGCGGGCCTCTCGCTCGCCGTTTACGCCGACATGAAGGAGGGCTTCGCATATCTGAAACGGCAGCCGCTGGTGCTTGCGCTGGGCGTCACGCATGCCATCATGATGGCGGGAGTGGTAAGCGCAAACGTCGTCCTCGTTGCGCTGGCAAACGACGTTCTTCGGGCGGGGCCACAGGGGCTGGGCTTTTTGGAAGCAGGTTGGGCCACCGGCGCGATCGTCGGAGGACTCATTGCCAGCCAGTTGCCGCAGGCGATGCGCATGCCTCTCTATGTTGCAGCGTGCGCCGGACTCGCAGTGGGGCACATGGCGACTCCGTTCGTCGCGTTTCTTGTTGGCGCCGTAATGATGCAAATTCTGTTTGGATTCTTCCGCGCGCTGGGTGGAGTCGTGGCGCAATCTTCGTTGATGACCATCGTGCCGAGACATTTTATGGGGCGGACGCAATCCGCGATGGCGATTCTCACAACGGTGGTGCAGCTTTTCATGAGTTTTGCCCTGGGTTGGGTGGCGCAGGGAGCAGGTCTGATCGTGGCGTATGCGCTGCTGGCCGTGCTCTACACCGGAGCTACGGTCTCCGCCATCCGCGCCCGCCAGCTCTTGCGATAAGCTTCGGTGGCGGAGCATTCCTTAGCGCGACGCCGCTATGGAAATTCGCGCGAAGCTGTGCAGAGTGACGGCCCGTTGCCCGCGCGGGTGGTTTAGTTGGAAGGGCGCGTGGGTGCAGGAGGCGTGGGTGCAGGGGCCGCTGGCGGAGCAACAGCCTTCGCGCCGAGAAGATCCACGGCCGCTTGATAAAGCTTGGCGCGCATCTGGTAGCGCTCGTTGGCGCTGGTGATGTAGCGCACGGCGATCTCGACACCGCCGATGACCGGTTTCACGTTGATGGCAGGCGCAGCCGATAGAGTGTTCACCTGCCGCGAACGCGCCACGTTTTTCCACTCCTGCTCGGCCTGTTTCGCGGTTTCGGTGGTTGCTTCGGCGACCTTTTTCTGAATCGCATCGATGACGGGATATGGGTCTTGCCCCGTGGGAAGCACCACCTGTAATTCGTCCCACATCCATTGCCCGGAGGTCGAGAAATTGAAGTAGTGACCTTCGATCGCATAGCTGTTCGTGAACGTCACGCGCCGCCCCGTCGGGTGGCCCGAATCGGTCCAGTTGCCGGTCTCGAGCAAAACGGTGTGGAACATCCCGAGCTCGACCACTTCGCCGGTCACGCCGTTGATCTCCACCCAATCGCCGAGGCGAATGCCGTTTTTCCCCATGAGCACGAACCAACCGAGGAAGCCCACGATGAAATCTTTCAGCGCTACCGTCAGGCCCGCGCCGGCAAGGCCCAGAATCGTTCCCAGCTGGCTCGGGGGCCCGAAAATCACCAGTAGAATGAAGGGCACCGCGCAGATCTGCACCGCTACGCGCGTTACCGTGCGCATCGTTTCGACCTGTCTGCGATCCAGGGAAGTTTTGCCGAGCAGCCGTTCGAGCCAGCCATCGAAAAAGATTCCGACGAGCAGGATTCCCAAAATAATGGCCAGGCCCGTCAGCATTCGGTGAACGACCAACCGCTGCTTGCCCGCAACAACATCCGTCCATTTGGCGTACACCTCGGCCAGTTGTTTTTGGTCGTCGATCCGCTTGCCAAATCCTGCCAAGGTTTTTTGCTCTGACGCGCGCAGCTTCGTAGCCTTCACCAAAGCCGTCGACTCTTCACGGTTCAGATTTATATGTTTCCTGGAACCACCAGCGTCCGCAATGGATGTCGCTTGCTCGCTCGTCGGTGTTGCACGGGACTTTCCAGCGCTGATTTGCGATTCCAGCGCATTGTGCTGCGCAGTCAGCGATCCCGCCATGAACTCCGCGTCTTGCTTCGCTTGCCAGAGGAGTAGCTGCTTTTCGTGAAGCGCCAACCATCGCTGCACCCGATGAATCAGTCCCCACGCTTCGGCATTATTGGTGACCGACACATGCATAGTATCCGCCACATGCGAAGCGGCTTCGTGTTCCTCAACCATCGATTGGATTCGGCCCTTCGGATCTCCGCCCGAACGGATCAGGTCCTGCTTGGCATCATCGGCTTCGTCCTGGTCCAACTCCTGCTTCGCTTTCGCCACATCGAGCTGGTCGTCCAATGCATCTTTCTTGTCCGCGCTGGCCTTTTCGTACGCTGCCGTCAGCCGCGCAACCCCTGCCTTGTCCGCTTCGACGGCTTTCTCCGCCTGCTGCAGCCGCGCCTGTATCTCCTTGGCCTCGGCGCTTAATTCCGGTGGATGCTCCTCGGCGTCAAGCACCGCCGCGGCAAAGGCGAGGTCCATCTCGTGGTCCCCCAGCCGCAGGGCTTCCTCCGCGAATGGCTTTTCCTCCACGCTGGTCGGCATCTGCGCCAGCCGCTGCGCAGTCAAGAGTGGCGTATGATCCACAATCGGCGCCTGCGCTGTCCCTCCATACGCGGTCTTGGCATTCATCGCGGGCGCACTTGCCGGCTGTCCCGTGCGGAACAATCCGTAGGCAACTGCACCAAGCAGCGCAACCAGCACAATCGCGACAATTTTTTGCGTCGTCTTCATCGTTCGCAGTTACCCGTGCTCCATTCTAGTACGCAGGGAGACAATCCGGGCCCCGTCTGTTTCATCACTTTCGCAATCTGCACTGTGTTGTTCCCTGGAGAGTTGGCGAAGGCTATGTCTACCGGAGCACCAACGAGCTTGAACGGTTGCGAGAAGAAGGCCAAACCGTGCCCGAACCGCAGACGTATTCCGCTTACGTTGAACTCCCCGCATAGCTGACCGTCATTCGAAATGATTGGTTTACTGGCAGCGAAGAGCTAAGATAACAATATGTTGGTCAAGGTTGAGGTCTACAACGACGGCGAAAACTGGTGTGCCCGCGGCATTGGCCAGGATATTTTCACACAAGGCCAAACCGTGGACGAACTGTATGAAAACATTCGTGAAGCAGTCGCGCTTCACTTCGACGGTGACTTCCCGCCCTCCGAAATCGATGTTCTCGTCGTCTCCGAATTGAAACTTACGCACGCCCCGGCTGCCACAAGTTAGCGGTCGCGCGCTCATCCGTTTGCTTGTTTCCCTGGGATACGAAGTGATTCGTCAGCGTGGCAGTGATGTTCGAGTACGCAAGATTAATGCGTTGGGCGAACACAACTTGACGGTGCCGGATCACGCGATCCTAGCGAAGGGAACTCTCAACGACATTCTTACGCGTGTAAGCCGTTGGAACAACATCCCCAAGGAAAAACTAGTTGAACAGCTGAGGTAAGGAATCCTCCCAAACCTCGGGGGAATTAGACTACCCCGGTTGCGCCCGGGGAGACTTCGCGTGATGACACTGCGATACTTCAGATATTACTAGAGGTAATCGCGCGAGGGGCCTTCGAGAAACGCGCGCAGTTTGCGCGAACGCGACGGGTGCCGCAGCTTGCGCAGCGCCTTGGCTTCGATCTGGCGAATGCGCTCGCGCGTAACGGCGAACGACTGGCCGACTTCCTCGAGTGTGTGCTCGCTGCCGTCATCCAGGCCGAAGCGCATCTTGATGACTTTTTCCTCGCGTGGCGTCAGCGTCTTCAGCACGGAAGAAGTCTGTTCCTTCAAATTCAAATTGATGACTGCATCGGACGGCGAAACCACAGCCTTGTCCTCGATGAAGTCACCCAGATGCGAGTCTTCCTCTTCGCCGATCGGCGTTTCCAGCGAAATCGGCTCCTGCGCGATCTTCAAGATCTTGCGCACCTTGGACACCGGAATGTCCATGCGCTTGGCGATTTCTTCGCTGGTCGGCTCGCGGCCCAGCTCCTGCACGAGCTGGCGGCTGGTGCGCACCAGCTTGTTGATCGTCTCGATCATGTGCACCGGAATACGAATCGTGCGCGCCTGGTCGGCGATGGCGCGAGTGATGGCCTGGCGGATCCACCACGTCGCATACGTCGAAAACTTATACCCGCGGCGCCACTCGAACTTGTCCACCGCCTTCATCAGGCCGATGTTGCCTTCCTGAATCAGGTCGAGAAACTGCAATCCGCGGTTGGTATATTTCTTTGCGATCGAAACCACCAGTCGAAGGTTGGCCTCGATCAATTCCTTTTTGGCCTGCTCGGCTTCGGCTTCGCCGCGGTGAATGAAAGTCAGGGTGCGCTTCAGTTCGGTGAGTCCGACTTCGCTGGCCTCTTCGATGTCCTTCAGCTCGGTGCGGCGCGTGCGCAGTTCCTTGCGCGCTTCCGCCGCGACGTCGCCTTTGGCCACGTCCGCGCGACGTTCCAGGCGGCCGGCTTCGCGCTCCAGAGACTGCAGGCGCTCGACGGTGCCGCGCATTTTGTCGATCAGCCGCTTCTTTTCAAATGGATTGAAATCGATGTCGCGAATGGCGACGGAAATCTCCACACGCGTCCGCGCCACGTCCCACTTCGCGCGGATGTACGGTCTTTTCTTCGACTTCGGTGTTTTATCGAGCTTCGCAGCCTGCTTCAGCGCGGTCTCGTACAGTTTCGCAATCTTGTCGATGTACTTGAGCGTCTGTTTGGTTTTGTTGGCGATCTTCTCTTCGGTCAGCTCTTCATCGTCGAACTGCACGATCTCTTTGATGGAGCGCACGCCCTTGCGCAAATCGTCGCCGACCGCGATCAATTCCTTGATGACGATCGGCGAGCGCGTGATCGACTTCATCACCACCAGTTGCCCGCGCTCGATGCGCTTGGCGATAGTGACTTCGCCCTCACGCGTCAGCAGCGGGACGGTGCCCATCTCGCGCAGATACATCCGGACCGGATCGTTTGTTTTTTCCAGCGAACCCGGTGTCAGGTCGAGGTCGCTGCTGCCTTCGTCGGAGTGCGCATCGTCCTTGACGACGACGTCGCGCTCGCTGGCCTCCGTGGAAACTTCCACCGCGCGCGCGGCCTTCGCCGAAGCCTGGTCCTCATAAATCTCGATGCCGTTCCGCTCGAAAGTTGTGAGCAGATCGTCGATTTCTTCCGAGGAATGAACCTCCGCCGGAAGCGAATCGTTTACTTCGTCGTAGAGCAGGTAGCCGCGCTCTTTGCCCACGGCAATGAGCTGGCGTACCGCATCGTATTTCTCTTCAAGGCCTACTGCTGCCACAAATTCCTCCCGCTACTTGACCGCAATCCCAAGAACTCCCGGGCATGCCGGGAAGCATCTTTTTTCGCAGAGACGCGCGCAGACTGGCGCGCAGGCGCAAACTACGGGGAAATTTCCCCAGAAGATCGCTGGCTTTTTTGATTGAAAACCTCTGCACCACGCCGCTGCCCGCCGCTGACCCCATGCGTTGCCCGGTTCTCGCACTTTTGGAGCCCGGCCCCTGCCGATAAGCACACCTAGATAGATGCGTTTAACGGCAAAACCGTTACTCGCGAAACCCTATTACGCTACACGTTTAAGTCCCACCCCGTCAATGTTTTAATTCGTGGATTTCTGTGGAAGAATCCCCCGTTGGGGTTTAACCTCACTTCCGATTGGGCGGGGTAGCGTCAACGTGGCATCCGTATTCTCGCATGCTGTGGCCGCACTAGGCATCGGGGCCTGCTTCTACCGCCCTGGCACCCAAAACGAGTATGGGTTATAGGCGCGCTTTGCTCGGTGATTCCCGACCTGGATGTGATCCGGATTCCGGCTCGGCGTCCATTACGGTGACTTCTTGGGCCATCGCGGGTTCACGCACTCCCTTTTTTTCGCCGCTCTAGTAGCAAGCGCTGTGGTGCTCACAGGACTTCGCCGAGCGGCGTCCGGCCTTGGCCGACTCCCTATGTGGGTGTATTTCTTTCTGGCTACCGCCAGCCATGGCCTTTTGGACGCCATGACAGACGGCGGTCTGGGCGTCGGTTTCTTCGCCCCTTTCGACAATCACCGTTATTTTCTTCCTTGCACCCCCATTCGAGTGTCACCCACCGGTGTCGGGAGGTTTTTCACAGACCGCGGTCTTGCCGTCCTCCAGAGTGAGCTTCTCTGGATTTGGCTGCCTGCGATGCTGCTGGCACTTTCGGTCTGGCTGATCCGCCGGCGAGCTGCGCCTTCCACGTAGCCCGGGCGGTTAGCCGCTCCAATTCGGATCGCAGTGCCTTTCGACGGTCACCTCGCTGCGGCCAGGCGGCGCATCAATTGCTGCTTCTTTTCCAGGAGTCCGCGGAGCTCCGGCGCCGCCGGGTTGGCCTCGATGCTGCGCTGCACATCGGCCAGCTCCCGCTCCGCTTGGCGGTGCTGCAGCGCCTCGATGCAGCTCATGGCTTCTTCCCAGGTCGGCTCGTTGGCCTCCTCGAACAGAATCTCGAAGAGCAGCCGCCGGTCGCGCTCCTCCAGCACCGCTCCCACTTCGGTGGCCTGCACGGACTGGCCGGAGAGGCTGGCGATCACCAGCGCCGCGAAGATTTTCTCTGTCTCGAGACCATGATAGAGGCGCGCATTCTGCAAGCGCTGCGCGAGCTCCAGGCGAAATCCTTCTGCTTCGGCGAGCATGCGAATGAGCCGGCGTTCCACTGGCTTGGCCGCCCGTCCCAGGAGTTCCGGCTGAGTCTTGACTTCGCTGCGGCGCTCGGTCGCCGCTTTGCTCAGTGCTGCGCGCAGCACGGGTTCGTCCAGGCGAAGCTGCTGGGCAATGCGTGTGGCCCACTCGGAGCGCAGGATACGATTGGGAATTTTCTGAACGTAAGGCAAGAGAAAATTTACGGCGCGCAGCTTTCCTTCTCCGGTCGTCAAATCCATCTGACGCGCGCGCGCAATCAAGTAGTCCACATAGGGCGGCGCTTCCTTAAGCAGTTTTAGGTATTCGTCTTTTCCGCGTTCACGGATGAAGAAGTCCGGATCGGCTTTCTTGTTACCAACCGCTGGCAGCGCCAGCACGCGGACTTCAAAATCGTGTTCAAGCAGCAGCGAGAGCGACCGCTCCGTGGCCGTCTGTCCCGCCGTGTCCGGGTCGTAATTCACGATGACGCGCCTCGTGAAGCGCCCGAGCAACTTGATCTGCTGCTCAGCGAGGCTCGTGCCGCAACTTGCCACCACGTTGCTGATGCCGGCGCGCGCCACCGCGATAGCATCCATGTATCCTTCGACGAGTATCGCGAAGTCCTGCCGGCGCAGCGCTTCCTTCGCGCGGTCCATGTGATAAAGCACGTTGCTCTTGGAATAGATCGGCGACTCGGGCGAATTGAGATATTTGGGCATGTCGTCGCCCAGCGCACGCGCTCCGAATGCCACGATCTTTCCCGATTCATTTGAAATGGGAAACGTGATGCGCCGCCGGAACCGGTCGAACAAACGGCCTGCGCTCTGGTCGCGGGAGACCAGTCCGGAATCCACCAGCAATTTGTCGTTGTATTTTGGCTTCAGATGACGCAGCAACGCATCGCCGCCGCTCGGCGCGTAGCCGATACCGAAACGCTCGATCGTCGCCCCGTCCAAGTCGCGATCCTCCAGGTACGCTCGTGCGAGCTTTCCTTCCGCAGTTCCTTGCAACTGCTTCACGAAAAAAGTCTGCGCCTCGCGGTGCATTTCCACGAGAACCGAGCGCTGCTGATTTTCTTTCCGCTCCTCCGGCGAACGCTCCTTCTGCCGCGGAATGGCGATCCCGCATTTCTCGGCGACAACTTTCACGGCCTCGGGAAATTCGCACTTCTCCATGTCCATCACGAAGTTGTACACGTCGCCACCCTTGCCGCACCCGAAGCAATAGAAGATCTGCTTGATCGGAGAAACCGTAAAGGACGGCGTTTTTTCCTGGTGGAACGGGCACAGCCCGCTGAAATCCTTACCGGTTTTCTTCAGGCGCAGGTATTCGCCAACAACGCGAACGATGTCCGCCTGCTGCTTCACTTTCTCCGCGAATGATCCTGCTTCCGCCATTGCGTTCTCTAGCGAAGGTCACCGCTTCGCATAATCATTCTTGTAGACGCTGCCGCCCTTCATGACGAATTTTACATGCTCGAGGATGGTGACGTCTTTTGTGGGATCGCCGTCGACGGCGATAAGGTCAGCCCAACGGCCCTGCTCCAGAGAACCGACAAGATATTTGGGCCCGAGCAAGTCCGAAGCGTTGATGGTTGCCGTCTGAATCGCCGCCAGCGGCGTCATTCCCAGACTCACATAGACGTGGAATTCGCCGGCATTCAGCCCGTGTGGATAGACAGCGGCGTCCGTTCCGAACGCCACCTTCACACCCGCGGCGAACGCTTTGCCCGTGTTCTTGCGCATCGCGGCGATTACATCTCGCATCTTTTGCTTCGAAAACTCCGGGATATCGCTGCGGTCCATGTTCTTTTCCATGTATTCGCCGAGGAAGAGCGTCGGCACGAGATATGTTCCGTTTTTCTTCAGCGTGGCGATGGCCGCGTCGTCCATCAAGTGGCCGTGCTCGATCGAATCGACGCCGGCCTCCGAAGCCCAGCGCACGCCTTCTGCGCCGTGAGCATGCGCGGCCACGCGCCGGCCGAGCCGGTGCGCGTCAGTCACGATCGCCTTCATTTCTTCGAGCGTATACTGCGATGCGTTCGGGTCATCGCCCTTCGATAGCACGCCGCCGGTGGCGCAAATCTTGATCACGTCCGCGCCGTACTTGATTACTTCGCGAACTCTGTGCTGCACTCCCTCGACGCCGTCCGCCACTCCTTCTCCCTGAAAGTGGAACGCGGGCGGCAGCAAGTTTTCGTCGCAGTGGCCGCCGGTGATTCCCAGTGCCGGCCCCGACGCGACCATGCGCGGCCCGATGACGTCGCCATCATTAATCGCATCGCGCAGCGCGATGTCCGCATAGTCTTTCGCGCCAAGGTTTCGCACCGTCGTAAAACCTGCTTCCAGCGTCCGCCGCGCGTTCCTTGCGCCGTGCAGCGCTTCGCGCGCCGTTGAAATCGACAGCCCCTGGTATCCCAGCGAATTCAAATCAAACGTCAAATGGGTATGCATGTCGATCAAACCGGGCAGCAACGTGGCGTCCGGCAGATCGATCGTCGTGTCTCCAGCAGCCGCAGTGACTTCTCCGGATGGTGCGATCCGCGCAATTTTGTCGCCCTCAATCACGATGGCATGATTAGCACGCAACTCTCCCGTGCGCACGTTGAGCACGCGCCCCGCGCGAATCACCGTCCTTTTCGGAGCCGGCGTCTGCGCGCTTGCCGTGATCGCCGTCCCAGCCAGCGTGGCCAGAACCACGGCGAAAACCACTCCCCATCCCCTGATTTCTCGCCGCGTCCCTGCAGGCAACAATGAATTCTTCAAACCGTTCATCCAGGCACCTCGTTGTGAATTGGCTTACGGGACGCGGCGAGTATAGCAAAGCAGTGCGGCTGAATCTCTGGAGGCACAGATTTTGGACACCGCTCTATTTTCTAATTTCTGATTTCCATTTTCTATCTCTGCAGCTCCACAATGGTGATCGCCTTCCCCCCGTGCTCCTCGGTCTCAAACAAATGTTTCTCAACCAAAGGGTGCGTAGCCAGAAACTCGCCAATCCCTTTGCGAAGTGCGCCCGTCCCGTGCCCGTGAATAATCCTGATTCGCGTCTTGCGCGCCAGCGCGGCGTCATCCAGGAATTTGTCCAGGCGATTCGTAGCTTCCTCCACGGTCATGCCGATCACGTTGATTTCGTCAGAAGCGCCGGCTTCCCCGCGTTGCGAAGTCACTGTCACGCTCTGCAACTTGGCCGCTGGCGAACTTGATTTCGGCGCGGGTGCCGCTCCTTCCACGCCGGTGATTTCATCCAGCGCCACTTTCATTCGCAGCGGCCCGGCTCCAATTTCCGCGGACGATCCGTCAATCCGCCGCAACAGCACCGGCTTGCTGAACCCGCGCACGCGAATCTTCGCGCCCGGTTGCAGCCGGTCCGCGCTGACCGCCTCCAGCGAAGCGGCATGGACGCCGAGATCCAATTGCGATTCCGAAATGGTCTGCACCACCGCGGCATTCAGCTCTTCGCGCGCCTCGCCGCGGACCTCTTGCATCTTCCGGCGCGCCGTTTTCTCCATCTGCGCGCGCAGCACTCGTTCCTTCACCGCTTCGACCACGCGCGCAACATTCTCGTCAAAGCGCTTCTGCATCTCCGTGAACTGCGCTTCCAGTTCCTTGATGCGCTTCTGCTGCCGTTCGACCCACTCTGTTCGCAGCTTCTTGCGTTCTTCCTCCAGCGCGTGCCGCTCCGTGGTCATCTGCCCTTGCATGCGATCCAGCTCGTCGCGGCTGCGATGCAAGTAAGCGATCAGGTCCGCCGCTTCGCGCGATTCAGGCGTCAGCAGCGACCTTGCGCGTTCGATGATTCCCGTGGCGATCCCCAGCCGCTTCGCGATCGCGATCCCGCTCGACCCGCCCGGCACGCCCACCATCAAACGATACGTGGGCCGCAGATTCACGTCGTCGAATTCCACTGCGGCATTCACCACGCCCGGCGTAGCCGACGCATACGTCTTCAAGCGGTCGTGATGCGTGGTTGCCAGCACGATGCAGTTCTTCGCGCGAAATTCGTCCAGCAGTGCTACCGCCAGCGCGGCGCCTTCCTCCGGCGCCGTTCCCGTGCCCATCTCATCGACCAGCACGAGAGAGTTCGGCGTCGCTGCCTCCAGCATGGTCCTCAAGTTCAACATATGCGCCGAGAAGGTGGACAAATCCGCCGCGATCGATTGCTCATCGCCGATGTCCACCAGCACACGGTCGAACAGCGGCAGGACCGCCCGCTGCGCGGCCACTGGAATTCCGGATTGCGCCGCCAGCGCGGCCATCCCCGTCGTTTTCAGCGCCACGGTTTTGCCGCCGGTGTTTGGTCCGCTGATCACCAGGACGCGTTCTTCTCCGCCGAGGGTCAGCGTCATCGGAACAATGGCGCGATTTTCCTTGCGGAGCTTGTCTTCCAGCACCGGATGACGCGCGCCTTCCAGACGCAATTCATTTGTTTCGGAGAATTCCGGCATCGCGGCGTCAAATTCCCGCGCGAATCGCGCGCGCGCAAACACACTGTCGAGTTCCGCAATCGTCCCGGTTGCCGCCAGGAGCGGTCCCCGGATCATTTGCAGCTTTTCCGTGAGCTCGCGCAAAATCCGCACGATTTCCGCGGCTTCGTCCTCGGCAAGCTGTACGAGCTGGTTGTTTCCTTCGACGGTCTCGAACGGCTCCATGAAAACCGTTTGCCCCGTCGCGCTCGCTCCGTGTATCACGCCCGGAAGGCTTCGCCGTTGCTCCGCCCGCACGGGAATCACGAAACGATCGTTCCGCAGCGTGACGTAGTCTTCTCCCGCTTCCGCATTCCGCGCGCGCAAAATCTGCTTCAGACTCCTCTGGATCGTATCCCGCGTCTCCGTGATGCTCGCCCGGATTCGCCGCAATGTCGCCGACGCATCGTCGCTGATCTCGCCGTTCGGCAGCACGCACCGCCGGATCGCTGCGTGCACATCTCGAAAATCACCAAGCGAAGCGGCCCGGGCCGCCAACAAGGGAAACTTCACCGCCTCTTCGCGAAACTGCTGCCGCAGCCATCCCGCCGTTTCCAGCAACGACGCCGCATCCAGGAACTCGCCCGGCTCCAGCGCCGCGCCCAGCCCCTCGATGCGTTCTAGCCAGCCTTGCGGATCGGCCAGCGCGCCAAATCCCAGCTCGCGCCGCGCGCGCAGCCACTCCCCTGCTTCGCGAATCAGCGCAAACGCCGATTCCAGCGCTGCGCGCTCGACGCCCGGCTCGAGTCCATTCACAGCTCGCCGCCCCGGCGCACACGTCGTCCGCAGCCGCAGCAATTCCCGCAACTTGTCGAATTCCAATACGTCTTGCGCCGTCCGTGACATTTTTAGGTTTGCTGCAATTTCGTAGTCAAATGACTTGCCACGTCGCCCGGCGCCGCCGCCACGTGCACCAGCCGGCCGCTTGCCTCGCCCCAGGGCCCCGGGTGCCCCAATTCGACTTCCCGCACGCGATCCAGAATCGGCTGCCAGAAATCTCCCAGCACGGCGAACGGTTTCCCGGCCATCACCGACTTGTTCATCATCTCCCACGCAACCGCAAGCTCCACGAGCGTTCCCGTCCCGCCTTTGCAGGCTACAAAACCATCCGCGCGCCGGATCAGCTCAAACAGCCGCTCTTCCCAGGTCTTCATACGCACTTCCACGTCAATCCAGGGATTGAGCTTCGCAGCTTTGAAAAAATCCGCGGTCACTCCTGTTGTTTTCCCGCCGGCTTCCTTCGCTCCGCGGGACACTGCTTCCATCACCCCGCCGTAACCGCCGCTGCAAACAGAGAATCCGTGCTGCGCCAAAGCTCGCCCCAGGATCCGCGCCTCTTCGTAGTCCGCATCTCCTTCGCGCGGCCGCGAACTTCCAAACACCGTGACGATGAATTCCTTTCCCATCTGCAATTCTCGATCTCAGTGCGGGTGCTTGCGTTCCAGCCCGCGCTTCGGCGGCGTCACGTTGAACTCCTCAAGCATCGCCACGCAAAGTCCGGTCAATGCATCCGCCGCTTCGTGGCTCTTTCCACCTTGGTTGTTGCTCAAGAACGAAAAGATCACCCGCCGCCCGCCCGGCGTCTCGGCAAATCCCGAAAGCGTCCTCACGTGTTCGACCGAGCCCGTCTTCGCGTGAATCCGTCCTGTCGCCAGTGAGTTTTTCATGCGGTCCTCCAGTGTGCCGTCGACTCCCGCCACCGGCAGCGATGCAAAGTAGAACCCGAACCACGATTGCTTCTGCGCAAAGCTCAGCAAGGTCACAATGGCCCGCGGAGTCACCAAATCGTGTCGCGACAATCCAGAGGCGTCCGCTTGAATTACGTCTCCGGGCGCGACTCCCGCCGCCGCGTAGAAATCCGCTGGAACTTTCATCAGCTCGTCCGGCGTGGCCCACACTCCGTTCTGTCGCGCCACCGTCCGCAACAGCATTTCCGTGTGCAGGTTCTGGCTGATTTTGTTGATCAACTTCACCGCGTCTCCCAGGGGCACCGAAACGTGCTCCGCGAGAACCGTCGGATCGCCAGCCGTCCCGTCCTGAGCGTGGCGGGCCTTCGCGACGCCCGCCACCTTTACTCCTCGCTCCTCCAGCAATCGCTTCAATGTGGCCGCCGCGTGCTGCGCCGGCTCTTCAATCGCCAGAACCAGTTTCCGCGGCGCGCTCTTCGCCGGCAAACTGCCCTTCACCACCACGATATTCGCGCCCGGCTCCCGCGTGAGCGTCAAATCCGGCTTCACATCCGCGGCTGAAGTGACCACATCGTTCTCAACCGTGAAATCCGGCGTCGCGGGAGTCACCGTCCCCTGCACGGGATTGCCTGCCTGTTCGCCGGGCGTGAGCATCAGCGCCACGGTGTTGTCGTCCACGACGATTGCGGAAATCGCGGCGCCGTATTCCCACACCATGTCGTCGATTTCCCAGCCATTCGGATAGCGCTCCCGCGGAAAATAACTGTCGTCGCCGATCACATCTCCTGAAATTTCCTTGACTCCCTTAGCCACCACCGCGTCCGCAAGTTCCACAAGTGCTTTCTCAGGTGGACCATCAAATTCTTCCTTCAGTTCATACGGGAATTTTCTGTTCGATAGATTCGGATCGCCATGTCCCACAAGCGCGAGATGTTCACCGAGCACTCCCTCGCTCGAAATCGCGCCACGCGTCTCCAGCGTCGTGTGGAAGCGGTACTCCGGCCCCAGTTTCGCCAGGGCCAAAGCCGTTGTGAATAGCTTCATGTTCGAAGCCGGCACGAAATACTTGTCCGCGTTCTGCTCGTACAGAGTCTCGCCGCTCTCGGCGTCCGCAATGAGCAGTCCCCACTCACCTTTGCTCGTGGGTGCCGTTCCCAGCAACGCTTCCGCCCGCGCGGCGAATCTCGCCGTGGCCTTCTTCGAAGCCGCACTCTGTTTCTTGACGCCGCAGCACGCCGGCTTTGTTTTTCCTTTCGATTGTGCGCTCATGCGTGGCGCGCCAATTCCGAAGGCCCACACGGCGCTCGCCACCGCCACTGCCGCACTCCGCTGCAGGATTTTCTCAATTCTCATTTTTCTCTCGCGCTTAAGTCGTTCTGGAAAAGTATAGTCCAAAGGCAACGTATTCTGTCTCCCGCGCTTCTTATTAATCGAACAAATCCCTGCCTCAAGCCGTTTGCAAGGCCCCGTTTCTAAGGCCTGAGGTTGCGCCCAGCCTGTGGGCACTCTATGATGGCTCTAGTCCAAAAAAACTACGACGAGGTGAACTGTGATTAAGCGAATGATCTCCTACCTGATGGCGCTGGCGCTCATTGCGCTCCCGCTCTTGGCCGCGGGGGATAAGAAGGAAACCGAACGCCTGGAAAACTGCGGGATGATCGTCAAGGAAGTGATGGATATTCCCGATAACATCCCCGAAGACCTTATTAATAAAGCGGAATGCATCATCGTCTATCCGTCCGTGCTCAAGGCTGCCTTTGTTATCGGCGGCAGCTACGGCCGCGGGGCGATGACCTGCCGCTCCGGTGAGCATTTCACCGGCCCTTGGAGCGCTCCCACGATGATGGCACTGGAAGGCGGCAGCGTTGGCTTGCAGCTCGGTGGCCAGGCCACGGATTTCGTCCTGCTGGTCATGAATCCGCGCGGCGCCCGCTCCATCTTGAGCAGCAAGGTAAAGCTTGGCGCTGATGCTTCGGCAGCCGCGGGTCCAAAGGGACGCACCGCGAACGCATCGACCGACGTGACGATGCGCGCCGAAGTCTTGAGCTATTCCCGCAACCGCGGCCTCTTCGCCGGCCTCTCACTGGAGGGCTCGACGGTTCGCCCTGACAATGACGCCAATGAGCGCATCTATGGCAAGAAGGTCGAAGCAGAATCCATCGTGTTCAAGGGTGCTGTCGCCGTTCCTCCGGCCGCACAAAAAATGATCGCGTATTTAAACCAGAAGTCTCCGAAGAACACCTCGGACCCCGATTCCCTCAAGTAGGAACTCCAAACCTACGGCCTCTCGGGACACCCCGGCTCAAGCCGGGGTGTTTTAGTTTGTATCTCCCCGCAACGCCTCCGGCGATTTTTCCCTGCTAGCCCAGGAGAAAAAGTGCTTGACATCTGATCCGATATGACTTATAGTCATTTATGAGCGTTGGTCACTATGACCCGTCAATCAAAATCTATCCCCCGCGACAGTCCCGAGGCGTCAACCTCCCCCTCCGACCGTCGCCAGCGTCGGAGCGCGGATATCCGCGAGCGTCTTTTCCGCGCCTCCCTTGATCTTTTCGCCCAGAAAGGATTCGCCGAGACGACTGTCGAGGACATCACCGAGTCTGCTGACGTCGGTAAAGGCACCTTTTTCAATTACTTCCCGAGCAAGGACCACATTCTGCTGGCTTTCGGAGAAATGCAACTCAGCAAGCTGGAAGCAACCATTGAGACGGCTCGCCGCACTGGCGAGCCCATGCCGGAATTCCTCGGTTCGCTCGGTCTCCGCATGACCCAGGAGCCCACTCGGAATCCCGCCATCATCCGTGCGCTTCTCCAGGGCTATCTTTCAACGACTCCGGTTCGTGAGGCCATGATGGACTTGCAAAAGCGCATGCATGCCCTGCTTAGCCAGATGATTCAGCTCGGTCAGGACCGTGGCGAAATCCGCAACGACCTCCCTGCCGCGGAGATCGCCCACGTTTTTCGCCAAACCATTTTCGGCACGCTTCTGATTTGGTCGCTTTACGCCGACGCGACTTTGCACTCGCGGATCGAAACTGCATTCAACTTGCTCTGGTCCGGCTTGGCGCCTCCCGGGACCTCGACGCCGCCGTTGACGGTCCCTTTCTTCACGTCAGGAGACTAGTTTTATGAGCCGCAAGCGCATCCTGATTCTTCTCGCTGCCGCCGCCGTGCTGACCGCCACTGTGCTCTATGCCGGTTGGTTGCGCCGCGACACCGCCCTGCAAGGCTCCGGCACCGTCGAAGCTCGCAACATTCGCGTCGGCTCCAAGATCGGCGGCCGCATCGACAAAGTTTTGGTCCGCGAAGGTGATTCCGTTCAACCAGGCCAAGTTCTGATTACCTTCGACGACCATGAATTGCGGGCCGCGCTCCAACAATCCCGTGCCGGCGCTGAAAAATCCCGGCGCGGCTATCGTCCCGAGGAAATCGCGGAAGCACGCGCCGTCGCGGCTCAGTCCAAGGCCGAGTACGAGTTAAAAAAGAACGGCTATCGCTCGGAAGACATCGCCACCGCGCAAGCCGATCTTGACCGGGCGAAGGCCGACGAAATCCGCACGCATCTTGACTTTGACCGTTACGCCGCACTCGCAAAAAAAGATCTCGTCTCCAAGCAGCAACTCGATACCGCCGAGGCCAATTGGAAAGTCGCCGCCGCCCAGCAACAGAGCGCCCGGCACAAGCTCGATGAACTCCAGCGCGGCTACCGTCCCGAGGAAATTGCCTCCGCCGAAGCGCACTACCATCAGGCACAGGCCAACCTGGAAAAACTCGAGCGCGGCAACCGTCGCGAAGACGTCGACCTCGCCAAAGCCGCCTACGCTTATGACGAAGCGCGTTTCCGAGAGCGCCAAGTCACCGCTCCTTCCGCCGCCATCGTCGAGGTTCTAGACGTTCGCCCCGGCGACCTCATCGCGCCCAATACGCCCGTCGCGACTCTTCTTGAAAAGGATCAGATCTACGTTCGCATCTACATTCCCGAAACCGAAATCGGCCGCGTCAAGCTTGGCCAAAAAGCCGAAGTTCGCGTCGATTCTTTTCCGAACACCGCTTTCGATGGCCTCGTCGAACAGATCAACCAGCAGGCCGAATTCCTGCCGCGCAATGTTCAGACCCGCGAAGAGCGCGTCCACCAGGTCATTGGCATAAAAATTCGCATCAATGATCCCGCCGGTCGTGTCCTAGCCGGCATGGCCGCGGATGTGAAACTGAAAGCCCAAAGCTGAGGCCATGGCGACGCACCCGCAACCTCTCTCGCAAGCCGCCATCTCCGCCGAACATCTCGTGCGGCGCTTCGGCAACTTCACCGCCGTGAACGACGTGAGCTTCCGAGTCGAAAAAGGCGAAATCTTTGGTTTCCTCGGCCCCAACGGCAGCGGAAAGACCACCGTCATCAAAATGCTCACCGGACTTTTGCCGCTCAGCGGAGGATCGGCCTGGGTCGAAGGTCTGGACGTGCGGACCGAATCGGAAGCCGTGCGCGAGCGCATCGGCTACATGTCGCAAAACTTCAGCCTCTACTACGATCTTACCGTCGCGGAAAACTTGCAGTTCTACGGCCGTATCTACAGCCTGGAACCCGCGCGCCTAAAGCGCCGCATGGACGAAATTGTCCAGCTCAACGGCCTGGCACCCTATCTGAATCGCCTGGCCGCGCAACTTTCCGGCGGCTGGAAGCAGCGCCTCGCCCTCGGCTGCGCCATGCTCCATGAGCCGACACTCCTCTTTCTCGACGAGCCCACCGCGGGCATCGACCCCGTCGCGCGCCGCCAGCTCTGGGATCTTCTCTTCGAGCTTTCCGGTCATGGCATCACGTTTTTTGTCACCACTCATTACCTGGACGAAGCTGAGCGCTGCAGCCACGTCGCTTACATTTATTACGGCAAGCTCATCGCCGACGGCACACCCAAGTCGCTTAGAGAGCTTCCTGACGTTCAGCCACCGGGCACCCTGCGGGTTGAAATCACCTCGCCGGAAGTTACACGCGCGCTCCGCTTCGCGCGTCACCTCCCGGGCATTCTCAGCGCCACCATTTTCGGCCAATCCATCCATGCGCTCATCGATGACCATTTCAATCTCGACGATCTTCGCGAACAGCTTATGAAAAACGGCATCGCCGTCACCGAAATTCGTCCGCTTGCTCCCAGCCTCGAAGACGTCTTCGTCGAGCTCACTTACAAGCATCAAGCGCTCCTGGAGGCCGCCCGTGCGTAACTTCTTTCGCGGTTTCGGCGCTGTCTTTTACAAAGAGGTCCTGCATGTCCGCCGCGACCCCGCGACTCTTTTTTTCTCTCTCGTCATTCCGCTGCTGCAAATGGTTGTGCTTGGCTTCGGCATTGACACCAACATCCGCCAGATCAATACCGTCGTCCTGAATGCCGACGGCCGCCGCGAGAGCCGCGAGTTGATCGACCGCCTGAAAAACTCCGACACCTTTCATATCAACCGTTACGTCGAAACCGATCGCGATCTCAACGACGCCATCATTGCCGGAAAGGACCGCGTCGGCATCAAGATTCCCGTGGATTATTCTGACCGCCTCCTCCACAACATGAGCGCCCAGGTCCTCGTCCTCATCGACGGCTCGGACTCCTCGGTCGCCGGCCAGGCCATTAACGTCACCACCGCCATCGGCCTCGACGAATCGCTCCGGCGCGTTCTGCAGGATCGCTCTACCTTTGCCGTCGATATGCGCCCTAAACTGCTCTTCAATCCTGACTCCCGTTCCCCGAATTTCCTCTTGCCTGGCTTAACTGCTATCCTCTTGCTTAACGTCACCACTTTCCTCACCGCTTTCTCCATCGTCCGTGAAAAAGAGCGCGGCACACTCGAACAGTTGTTCGTCACGCCTGTCCGCCCCATGGGCCTTCTTTTCGGCAAGCTCCTTCCCTATCTGGCCATCGGTTTCGCCGAGCTCTGCCTGATTCTCACCTTCATGCGCTTCGTTTTTCAGGTTCCCATTCACGGCAACGTACTGGTTCTTGCGTTCCTTTCTCTCCCCTATCTTTTCGTCTCTCTTTCCATAGGCATTCTCGTCTCCAGCAAAGCCAACTCCCAATCCGAGGCCATCCAGCTTGCCTTTCTCACCTTTCTCCCCAGCATCTTCTTCTCTGGTTACATTTTTCCGCGCGAGACCATGCCCGTCATCTTCTACGTCATCAGCTATTTCATTCCCGCCAGCTATTACATCAACATCACCCGCGGCATCATCTTGCGCGGCGCCGGCCTTTCTCATCTCTGGCTAGACGGCCTGGCCCTCTATACCATCGGCTCCATTCTCCTTCTCATCGCCGCCCGCCGCTTCCAAAACAAAGTCATCATGGCGTGAATTCTCGGCAGGTTAATGTGTCTGTTTGAGGTAACACATGTCGCTGATTTCCATTTCTCCGTTCGTGGTCAGTGGATAGTGAGCCCAATCTACCCGTCGTGTTAGCGCCCCCCGCAACCAGAATCTCCTATGGAATCTATGAGCTAGGCGTTCACCTTTTGTTCATTAGTTTTCCAGACGAAGTGCATTGGCAGGAAAAGCGAAAAGTGCGAAGAATCGTTCATTACGCGCACGCATTCGACGCCGGATGAACACAGTTACCGGACACGCCCAACACCTCCAGCACGACTCGTTCGGCTGGCTGTACGAGTTTTGGGCTCTTGTCAGACAGAGTCGGCAGCCGGCGTCACTAGCCGCGCAGAATCGACAAAGGAAAGGACAATGGCGATGAATCCCAAACTCTTGCTACCCAAAACACTGTGGCTCGGGACAATCGGGGTTGCGACGATGCTGCTAGGTTGGACGCCGTCCTGCAAAGCGCAGGAGGTGAGTCCAGCGCATTTCACGGATACGGGCGTCGAAGACGTTTACCCAGCGAAGAAGCTGCTAGCAAAGAAGCCCGCGAAAGTATACATCGCAACCCACTCCATTCAGGCCAAACCCTCCAACCAGGCAATCAATCGAAAGCAGAATACGCATCAGGCCGCTCGTAAGCGGAACCTAGTATCCGCACCAAGTATCTGAAAACCGGTTCTCTCTGCCGCTCGTCAGAACCGTTGCCGGTTGCCTGATGAACTGCTTTTGCGATTCGATCTCATGCCCGTGAGCCTGTGGAAATCCGCAGAGGGATTCATGCGCTGACTATGAT
>WNFR01006835.1_pt1 | contig 29425 bp, 27 predicted proteins | sample 5400221 | NCBI WGS metagenome assembly WNFR01 (sample SAMN13153357, study PRJNA577476) | soil metagenome | isolation source: 40 cm soil under Madrone tree | place: USA:California | collected 2016-06-14
ATTAATCCTGCTCGCGACGCTGCTTTTTGCGCAGTCGCTTCCGCGAAAGCGCTTCTTTTGCCCGGCGCTTCTCGCCGGGTTTCATGTAGAAGCTGTGCTTCTTTATTTCCTTGATGATGTCCTCTTGCTGCACCTTGCGCTTAAAACGGCGCAGGGCATTTTCAAGAGACTCATTCTCCTGAATAACTACTTCTGCCAATATACTTCACCCCAATTCCGGTTCGGATTGCCTGCAAGCAGTGCCGTCGCTTTTGTACCGCACTGCGCCTGAATACATTATCTCACGAGGTCGTTGGCTTCTTGTAGTCAATTCATCCCCACAAGTCAAGCTATCTTTCAGTGAACCGGCTATGCGGTTTGATAGATAGCGCTGCAGTTACTCGTTATATTTGTATAACCAGACGCTCGGCTGCCGCCCGCTTGCCACTGCTGTTACACTGGGGAGCCTTAAAATTCAGCCTCGGGAGCCGACCTCCATGCCCGACATGCGCGATGCTATTGGGGTACTTCTCGCCGGAGGTCAGGGCGAACGCCTGTGGCCCTTGACGCGTGATCGGGCCAAGCCCGCGGTTCCTTTCGGGGCTCTCTATCGAATCATCGACATCACCCTTTCCAACTGCGTGAATTCCGGGCTTCATCGCGTCTTTGTCCTGACGCAATACAAAGCGCTCAGCCTTACGCGGCACGTGCGCGCGGGCTGGTCGCCGCTGATGGGGCTGGGGGAATTCATCGAGGTGCTGCCGCCGCAGATGCGAGTTTCGCAGCAGTGGTATCAGGGCACGGCCGACGCTGTGTATCAGAATATTTATTCGCTTGGCAGCGAGCGCTCCAAGTACACCTTCATTTTGTCCGGCGACCACATTTATAAGATGGATTACGCCAAGATGCTGCAGCGGCACATTGATTCCGGGGCGGAGGTTTCCGTCGCCACGATTGAGGTTCCGGCCGCCGAGGCTGCGCGGCAGTTTGGTGTGATTGAGACGGACAAGGACTGGCGAATCGTTGGATTTGAGGAGAAACCGGCGGCGCCCAAGACTTCGCCGCACAAGCCCACGCACTGCAATGCCTCGATGGGCGTTTACATTTTCAATACGCAATTGCTGATTCCGACGCTGATGGCCGATTCCGAGGATCCCAAGTCAGCTCACGATTTCGGAAAGGACATTATTCCCCGCATCATTTCCAAGCATCGCGTGTTCGCTTACAACTTTGTGGACGAAAACTCCAAGGAATCGCTGTACTGGCGCGATGTTGGAACGATTGACGCCTACTACGAAGCGAACATGGACCTAGTGAGCGTTTCGCCGGTTTTCAACCTATACGACATGGCATGGCCGCTGCGCACCTGGCAGCACCAGTATCCGCCGGCGAAGTTCGTGTTTGCCGATGCGGATCGCATGGGCATCGCGCTCGATTCGATTGTGGCGCATGGGTCGATCCTTTCCGGCGGGCGGGTGCAGAATTCTTTGCTCGGTTACAATGTGCGCGTGAACAGCTATTGCGAAATAACCGCGTCCCTTATTTATAACCACGTGAACATCGGACGGCATTCGCGGATTTGCCGGGCGATCATCGATCGCCATGTGAGCCTGCCGGAGCACACCGAAATCGGGTACGACCTGGAAGCGGACAAGCGGCGGTTTCATGTAACGCCTTCGGGGATTGTTGTTGTTGTGCGACAGGAATCGCTCATCGAGGAACCGGAAGCGCAATGAAGAGGAAGCCGACAGCCGATAGTTATTAGCCGTAAGCCGGGAGATGGATCAACCTCTTTTGCTGCCGGCTTATTCCTAAAGGCTTCCGACTGCTGCCCACCGGTCACTAATCACCTCCAAAAGCTCTGCTACAATCTTTAATTCGATTTCACTGAGGAGCGTCTACAGATATGTCTACGAAAATTACCCGCGTCCGCGCACGACAGGTCATTGATTCGCGCGGGAATCCCACCGTTGAGGCCGACGTTTACCTGGAGTCCGGCGCGTTTGGGCGCGCAGCTGTGCCTTCCGGCGCCTCGACCGGCGAGCATGAAGCGCTGGAACTCCGCGATGGCGACAAATCGAAATACCTGGGCAAGGGCGTGTTGAAGGCGGTGCAGAACGCGAACACCGAAATTGCCAAGGCGGTGGCTGGCTCGGACGCAGCGGATCAGCGGGCGCTGGATCACAAGATGATCACGCTGGACGGCACGCCGACGAAGTCGCGGCTGGGCGCAAATGCGATTCTGGCGGTTTCTATGGCGGCGGCGCGAGCGGCGGCGGTGGCGCTGAAGCAGCCGCTCTACAAATATCTTTCGCGATATTCCACGGATACTTCCGCGAACCTGCTGCCCGTGCCGATGATGAACATTTTGAACGGCGGAGCGCACGCGGACAGCTCCGTGGATTTTCAGGAGTTCATGGTGATGCCGGTGGGCGCGCCGAATTTTTCGGAGGCGCTGCGCTGGGGGTTGAAGAAGCATGGCTACTCCACAGCAGTGGGCGATGAAGGCGGATTTGCGCCGAGCTGCAAATCTAACGAAGAAGCGATTCAGATTGTGCTGGAGGCGATTGCGGCGGCCGGTTACAAGCCCGGAGAGCAGGTGGCGATCGCGCTGGACCCGGCATCGAGCGAATTTTACGAGAAGGCCAGCGGAAAGTACGTTTTTAAAAAATCGGACAAGTCGGCGCATACCTCGCCGGAGATGGCGGCGTACTGGACGAGCTGGGTGGAGAAATACCCCATCGTTTCGATCGAGGATGGGATGGCCGAGGACGATTGGTCGGGCTGGAAGACGCTGACGCAGAGCGTGGGCAGCAAGACCTCGAAGAAAAAGATTCAGCTTGTGGGCGACGATCTGTTTGTGACGAACACCGAACGGCTGTCGCGCGGAATCAATGAGGGCATCGCCAATGCAATTCTGATCAAGCTCAACCAGATCGGCAGCGTGACGGAAACGATTGACGCGATCGAGTTGGCGCGGAAGGCGGGATACAACTCGATCATTTCGCACCGCTCCGGCGAAACCGAAGATACGTTTATCGCTGACCTGGCCGTGGCCACCGCCGCGGGACAAATCAAGACCGGTTCGGCGTCGCGCACCGACCGCATCGCCAAGTACAACCAGTTGCTGCGCATCGAGGAAGAACTGGGAACAGCCGCCCGCTTCAACGGAAAGGCACCGCTGCGCTAACGGCTCCCGCGCCTCCAGCGCTGGGTTAGAGTGAGATTGGTGATTCATACGGCGGATATTTGGGATTGTTTTTGACGGCGGGCGTGAGCCACGACTAGGCGAATATCCTCGTAGGTGATTTCTTCTGACACAGCGTCTTTGATTGGTTTCAGCAGATCCATGCCCAGGCGGGTGCCGGCTTCGAGGATGTGTTGCTGGTGGATGGGGTGGACCCAGTCCGGGCGGAAGGGCGTTTCGCCCTTTTCGATGAGATCGGCGACGAGAGCGACCACCGAAGAAATTTTTCTGCCGCGGAGTTGGGCGATTTCCTCAAAGGTGCGTCCTTGCTCCAGCAGTTCGCGGGTTTCTTGGGAGGGATTGGACGGCTTGGCATGCCATTCCTTGGTGGCCCGTTCACCGCTGGAGAATCGGCGGAGGGCGTCGAGAATTTCATCGCCGTAGAGTTCACATTTCTTTTCGCCTATACCGGAGATTTGGCGGAGTTCGAGGATGGTGCGGGGTTGGGCCTGGCAGATGGCGTCGAGGGTGGTGTCGTGGAGAACGATGAAGGCGGCGATCATCTTCTGGCGGGCGGTATTTCTGCGCCATTCGCGGAGGAATTCGCGGAGTTCTTCGTTGACCCGAACGGTTGGATTCAATTCGTATTCGGAGGCTTCGAGGAGGCGGTTGGGATTCTGGACTGGCAGGGATTTCCTGGAAGCGTTTTGGTCGATACCGGCGAGCCACTTGGGAGTGCCGGCGCAGATGTCGCAGACTTCGCAGCTATCCCATTTTGTGACTTCGCCGAAGTGATTGCAGATTTCTTTTTGCCGGCATTTCTCCGCGCCGACAAACCTCTGGATTTGGTGGTAGCGGTCCCAGGCGCGGTCTTTTTCCTGTGAGTCTCCGATCCGGTTGATGAAGAAAGCGTGCAGGCCGTTGTCTTTCTTTTCCCAGAAAATGTAGCAGTCGGCGGGCAGGCCATCGCGTCCGGCACGGCCGGTTTCCTGATAGAGCTGCTCGATGCTTTCGGGCAAGCCGAGGCGGACGACGGCGCGGACATTTGGTTTGTTGATGCCGAGGCCGAAGGCGACGGTGCCAACCAGCACGCGAGCTTCTTCGCTCATCCACTTTTCCTGATTCTCGCGGCGCGCGGTGGCGTCCATCTGGCCGTGATAGCCGACGGCGGCGATGCCGTTCTCTTCCAGCAGGTCGATCACTTCGCCGACGCGCGCCACCGTCGGGGTGTAGACGATGACGTTACCGTCTTTTACTTTTTTCACGGCTTCGACGACGCACTCATCCTGCATGTTTCCTTTGCACTGGCGGACGAAGTAGCGGAGGTTTTCGCGGCGGAAGCTGGAGACGGATTTTAGGGGGTCGCGGAGGTGGAGCTGGTTGACGATGTCGTGGCGGACCTGCTGGGTGGCGCTGGCGGTGAAGGCGGCGATGGGGTGATCGGGGAAGAGGGCGCGGAGTTTGCCGAGTTGGCGGTATTCGGGGCGGAAGTCGTGGCCCCATTGGGAGATGCAGTGGGCTTCGTCAATGGCGAAGAAGGAGAGCGGGACTTGCCGGAGCCAGTCGGCGGTGCCTTCCATGACGGCGCGCTCCGGGGAGACATACATGAGGCGGTATTCGCCGGTGATGGCTTTTTGTTTGAGTTCGCGGCGGTCGGATTCGACGACGGCGCTGTTGAGGAAGACGGCGGAAATGCCCATCTGGCGGAGCTGGGCGACCTGATCTTGCATGAGGGCGATCAACGGCGAGATGACGACGGCGGTGCGGCCTTCTTGAAGGACGGCGGGAAGCTGGTAGCAGAGGGATTTGCCGCCGCCGGTGGGCATGACGACGCAGACGTCGCGTCCGGAGGCCAGCGCGCGAACAATCTCTTCCTGGCGGGGACGGAAGGCGTCGTAGCCCCAGTAGCGTTTGAGGGCGTCGAAGAAGCGGGCGTCGGAGGAGGTTGGACTGGGAAGGGTCATGGTGTCGGACATCGGGAACTCCGGCGGCGTCGCGTCCCTGTGAGAAGGGAGGCGAAGAGGATGTGGAAGTTTCGCTTTAGTTTCGCTGAATGTCAACCGTCATTTTGTTAATTTTACAGTTGGTAATCCACAGGGGAGGAAAGGCTGTGGATATGCCCGTTTCGGGAAGGGGATAGCAGCGAACAGATAGCGGATAACAGGAGGCGAAGAGCGGCCTGGTTGAGAAACGGAAAAAGCGGGCCAGCCAAGGCTGGCCCCCACAAGAGCGTTCTGTGATGGACTTGATGTGCTCATGAGCGGAGGCGGCTGTACGCCTGGAGCGGGGATTCATCGGCGTCGGGAGTTTTTTCGGTCTCGTCGCCGGGAGGCAAGGCATCGAAGCGGTAAGGATAAAACTCTGATTTGATACCGTTTTTGGCCAAGGATTCTTGGGCTTTCTTGCGCATATCGTCGGCGTATTGCTGGGCGTAAAAGGGGCGAGCGTCGTGAATGTCCTCGAAACCAGCAAAGCCGGGACGAGGCATCCGCCAAGTCCAAGGAAGCGGATCGAACTTATTTGTGCCAGCCGCGGTTTCGTATTCGCGCTGGAGGGAACGGAGGGCATGCATGAGGGAGATGGCAACGTAAGAGAGGACGGCGGCACGGCGGGTGGAGATTTCGTCGCGGGAGAGAACACCGAGGAGGCGGGAAAGAAAAACGGTGACGTCGCTGACGGAGCGAAAATCCTGGAGATTGCGGACGAGCGAGGCGGCGGGGTCTTCTTTTGGCAGGTGGCGGGGACAGGAAAGGGATTCGAGGCTGGAGGCCGAGGAGCGACAGCGGCGGCCGGAGGCGTAGGTGTGGGCGCAGCGTGGGAGAGAATTGAGCGATGGAGTTGCGTGGTTACGTTTCATTTTGGGCCTCGTGTGGAAGAGATAGGGGGTGTACCCCGGTGTTTTTTGCAAAGAGTGCGGAAGGGAAAGAAAGGAAAAGAGATGAGTGGTATCCGGAAAATGAAAGAGTGGGGAAGTGATTGATAACAGGAGGGAGAGAAGAGCGAGGGAATGTTAAAGAGAGCGTCCGCCTTCGCTGAGGCTACGGCGGATGGTGAGGGGGATCGGTCCGCCTTCGCTAAGGCTACGGCGGATTGAGTTGGTTGGAGGCTGAACAGACACTACTCCCTACCTCCAGTTAGAGATTATAGTTGATATGATAAGGTACTGACAAGTATCTATTAGGACAAAAACTGGTTACAGTACCGGGGCGCGTTCGAATGGAGAACTGAGGGAAGGGAGAAGGCGCGTTGGTTCAGGTGACTGAAAATAGGGTGTGTCCAAATCAGAAACCCAAGCGATTGGGTATGGTGATACACTAATCATGCCGACGGTTCTGGTGTTTCAAGGGCTGGACGTCCGGATTTACACGAACGATCACCGCCCGGCGCACGTGCATGTTGTGGGACGCGGATGTGAAGCGAAGTTTCAGTTGCACTGCCCGGATGGGCCCGTGGAGGTTGTGGAGAATTTCGGATTCTCGCGGCGGGAGATCCGGCAGATCGTGGAGGCGTTACAGGCGGCGGTCGAGTATCTCTGCCAGGAATGGAGGCGGATTCATGGGATTTGAGGAGGAGTTCAAGAGGGCGAATCAACGGGCGCAGGAGCTGCAGGCGAAGGTGCCGAGAGCGGTGGCGGCGCGGTACGACCGGAGGACGGGACGCGTGGTGATTGGGCTGAGCTCCGGACTGGAGGTGGGATTTTTGCCGGAGAAGGCGCAAGGGCTCACAGGGGCGAGCGCGGCGGAATTGGAGGAGATTGAGATTACGCCTTCGGGATACGGGATTCATTTTCCGAAGCTGGAGGCGGATTTGTATCTGCCGGCATTGTTGCAGGGGTTTATGGGGAGCCGGAAGTGGATGGCGTCGGGGCTAGGGAGGGTTGGGGGAGCGTCGCGGAGCCGGGCGAAAGTGGCGGCGGCGAGGAAGAATGGGAAGTTGGGGGGACGGCCGCGGATGAGGGGGAGTAAGTGAGGATGAGAGTTGGAGGAACAAATTGCACCCTGCCCCGAATTAGAGGATATAGGCCTAATAAGCGGAATTGTTAAGCGGAATTATTTGGGTGGCGCGAGGTTTGAAAAAACGAGGAAAAACCCGCACCCTTGAAAACCACAAGGATGCGGCACCCAAGATCGTTTCCGCCGTGAATGTGTCGGCCACCCGCCGACTACTACGACAGCGTGCCAAGAATGGGACCGCCAATTTTGCCAAATGCAGGCGGCATTGTGGAGGGTTCAGTCGAAGGTGCCGAACCGAATGTGACCGTTCTGGGTTCAAGGTTCATGTATCGACCGTCTCGAAAGATACACCCTATTTCCATGGAAACTGTACGTCTCAAAACCTCTTCATTTTCTTCCATAAGAAGCCCCTTTCGCACACTAGGGTCGGAGGGGTTGGGAGCTTGGCCTGCCTTGAGCGATTCAGGCGAAGTATAACTTGAAGACCAACGCTTTACCCTAACGTGAATGTCTAGCTCAAGTCTCGCGGTAATCATGATGGATTCGCCCGGCGATCTCTCCAGCGGGTAGGGCGTTTCGACTCTTGGAACTTCTACGATGTCGATTTGTTTCACAAAGATTATCCTGTTGGAGTTGAATAATCCCCTTCTTGTCGGTACCTCTAAGTTTGTATTTATGAACGACTGGAGATCTCGGATGTTTTCAAGAACTGAAGATCTGGCATTTTCTTCATCTTCCAACCATCTTTGAATCGTTTGTCTCCTTAAGAAACTCCTTAGGTCCTCGTTCAGAGCCTCTTCTCCATTGAACAATCTGAGTGTGATACCGCGCTCTCTGCATAGGCCGTCTAACATTTCCTGCTCGAAAATTCCATCTCTTGATATGAAAGCACCTGACTTCTCAGATGAAGAGATCAGATCGTCTATGGCGGCTAGGCAAATGATCGCGTCCTGAAAATTCCGCCCCTTTTCACCAAACGGTTTCCTGTGGTGAATCGCCATCTGGAAAAGCTCCTCAGTTTCGCGGAATTTTGGTGCCGCTCTGAATACGCCATACTCCGTTACATTGGTTTCTACCGCAACCGAATATGCTTTTTTGAGTCGATTTTCTGATGGGAGTGTAAATTGCAGATCAAGTCCAACCTGCTTGAACAGGGTAGTGAGATTCTTCACCTTGCCGGTGGCGTCGGACTTAGTACGCAAATGATCTCGAAACCAGTGAGCTTCGAGTTCCTTTTCAACGGGGTCTAATAGTACGTTGAGGATCTGAAATGTACCGCTTGTGGTCAATGCCGTGCGCATGCTTTGGCTAAGCTGTGGCCACTTTGCCTTAATCAACACATTAGTGTCGAAATAGATTCGACGATATGGTGGAGATAGTTCATCCATAAGCTAAACCGGGAATATAGCACAAAGAGTGAATTACTCAGAACTGACAAAGATCAAGTGAAAGCGTCTGCCGCTCCTCCGCCGTGGTCAATCGCAACATCGGTTGCCACGGTCCCTTCGGCGCCGCTCTGGGGAGACCCTTCGAATGGGCTCAGGGCAAGCGAGATGACGGAAAAAGGGCGCTGGCCCCGTAAATTCGTTCGGGGCGCAAAAGGCGCGCTTCCCTCCGTTGTCGGGACAAGTAAAAGACCAGCGCTACACACATCAAGAGGGCTGGGCAAGCCCCACGCTTGTCCAAATTAGGTTTTTGGTCCGCCGACAATTTGGACAGCCTGCGCCCCGACAGTAGCGATGGGAGGCAGAAACAATTGGTCAAAAGGCACTGAAATCAATTGTTTTCAGGGGTTTTAATTGGTTTCAGCGTAGCCTTGGGGCAAGCCCAGCCCCTACAATGCAGAATGCGGAGAGAAGAGCGGCCCACCACCCTCCTGCGGCGGGCAGGTCCTTCCCGCGTCAGGGAGAGCGGGTCGGCGGGCCCTACATGGAAAATGCGGAGTGTGAGTTAGCGTGCGTGGGTGATGACCCAGTTGGCGAAGGAGTGCCATAGTGCGGTTTTACCGAGAGGAAGGCGGATTTGCTCGACAAGAATCAGGAACGCTCCGGCCCAGAGGGTGGCGCGATGGATTTTGCGGGTGGACCAAAGGTCGTAGGCGACAAGGAGGAGCAGGAATATATCGCTGACCATGCTGGCGACCAGGACGTTTCTGGACACGAAGGCGAGGGGCCAGCGGGCGATTGCGGCAACCATGAGGGCAGTGGTGGCGAGGTAGATATAGCGCTTATGTGCAGGAGAATCCTTGCGGTTGCGGAAGGCAAAATAGATGAAAGCGGCGAAGAGGAGCATGTCGCTTATCGGAACGAGGTAGAAGGCTTGGGGATCGCGGCCGAAGGGGTCGAGTTGGCCGGCATGGCGAACGAGTGAGTCGGTAGATGCCATTACCCCGAGAATCGCCATCAGGCAGCCGAGGAGGAAACCGGCGATGCCGAGGCGGCGATGGATGTCGGTGCGGCCGGCGGCGACGAGGGAGGTTTGCGTTACGAGGAGGAGGATCCAGGCGGTGAAGGCGGCGCCGTGAATGTGGATGATCAGGCTGGGCAATGTCGCGCGGAAAACACCGGCGAGAAAATAGCTGCGCGCGAAGCCGATAAAGACGGAGACGAGCATGAGAAGCGCCATGATAGAAAAGAAGTAGTGGTCGTAACGGCGGCCAGGCGGGCCGGGGATTGGGCGGACGGACTGCTGCGGCTGAACGGTGAGTGTGGCCAGGATGCCTCCGTAAGAACGTGGACGGGCGAGGAATGCACGTCGACCTGAAAAGTAGAGACATTGTATACGGAATTGGTGTGGAGCGCACTGGAAGATAGTGCGGGATTGGGGCGGAGTTGAAGATCGTCAACTACTAATGTTTGTGGACAAAGGGCGGTCAGGGTTTGGCTGGGGGCTTTGTGCCAGGCTTGGTCATTAGTTTTTCGGCTTCGGCGAGGGCTTGGGCGGCGGGGATTTCGGCGCCGGATTTGTCGACGTAGTGGATGTCGAAGGGGGCGTCGAGGAAGAAAATTGCAGCGCAGGGTTTGGAGCCGGTGCACTTGGCTTGATGAATGTGCTTGGATGGAAGATAGCCGTAGTCGCCGTTGGTGAGTAGAACGGGTTTTTCGCCTTTCATGGAGATTTCGAGGAGGCCGCTGAGCGGGACGGCGCTTTCGCTGGGCGTGTGCCAGTGCCAGGGAACGATACAGCCGGGAGTGAATTTCATTTCGACGACAGACGGGCCTTTGCCTGGGTCGCCTTTCAGTATGGCTAGGGTGGCGCAATCGGGGACGCCGGGAAGGGCCGCGAATTTTAGAGACATGCCTTTGCTGACGACGGCCGTGTCTGTCGTTTCTTGCGCGGACGCAGGCAGAACAGTAAGCAGAAGTGCGGTGAGGAAAATTGTTTTCATGGGTGGCTCCGTTTTGTGTCGGGGTACGTTAGTCGTTTGGATGGGGGAGTGTCAATGGAGATTGCGAGGGCGGAGATTTCGTGAGTGAGTGAGGCGGCTGGTACTCTGGTGTGAGTGCGATTGAGAAAGGATTCAGTGCCACCGATAATTAGCGCGCAGAAGTTGGGGAAGCGGTTTGGGGCTACGCCGCTGTTTAGGGAGATTTCGTTTACGGTGTCGGAGGGTGACCGGATCGGGATTGTCGGACCGAACGGGTCGGGGAAATCGACGCTGCTGGCGATGCTGGATGGGCGGGTGTTGCCGGACAGCGGGGACGTGGCGGTGCGTAAAGGGAGGCGGGTCAGCGGAGTGCAGCAGATTTCGGATTATGCGGCGGGAGATACGGTTCGGTCGGTGATTGACGCGGCGCTGGACCGGGCGAAGGTGGCGGAGGCCGAGCGGGCAGGGCGGAAGGCGGAAATTCTGGGGCGCGCGGGATTCATGAATTTGGAGGCGCGGGCGGATTCGCTGTCGGGAGGATGGCGGAAGAGGCTGGGGATTGTGGAGGCGCTGGTGCAGAAGCCGGATGTGCTGCTGCTGGACGAGCCTACGAATCATTTGGATTTGGCGGGAATCGAGTGGCTGGAGGGCGTGCTGCAAAATGCAGCATTTGCGTGCGTGGTGGTGAGCCACGACCGGTATTTTCTGGAGAATGTGGCGACGGCGATTGTAGAGATCAATCCCGTATACGAAAACGGGACGTTTCGCGTGGAAGGGAACTACAGCACGTTTCTGGAAGGGAAGGAGGCGTACCTGCACGCGCAGAGGAACAGGCAAGAGGCGCTGGAGAATCGCGTGCACACGGAGATTGACTGGCTGCGGCGGGGGCCGAAGGCGCGGACGACGAAATCGAAGGCGCGGATTGACACGGCGCACAAGTTGATAGGAGACCTGGCGGAGTTGAACGCGCGGACGCGAACGACGAGCGCGAAGATCGATTTTACGGCGAGCGAGCGGAAGACGAAGCAGTTAGTGACGCTGGACGCGGTGACGCACGGGCTGGGCGGGCGGACGTTGTTTCGCGACATTCATTTTGTGATTACGTCGGGGATGCGCGTTGGTTTGGTGGGGCCGAACGGGAGCGGGAAGACGACGTTGCTGCGGCTGCTGAATGGCGAGAACAAGCCCGAGCAGGGGAGCGTCAAGACGGCGGAGAATTTGAAGATTGTGTATTTCGACCAGAACCGGGAGTTGGATCCGGATGTGACGCCGCGGCGGGCGCTGGCGCCGGACAGCGATGCGGTGATTTACCAGGGGCAGGTGATTCACGTGGCGTCGTGGGCGGCGCGGTTTTTGTTTTCGGGGGAGGCGCTGAATCAGAAAGTGGGACGGCTTTCGGGAGGCGAGCGGGCGCGGGTGCTGATCGCCCAATTGATGCTGCAGCCGGCGGATGTGCTGCTGCTGGACGAGCCTACGAACGATTTGGATATTCCTACGCTGGAGAAATTGGCGGCTGCGAAAAGCGAGGAGCGGGCGGGAGAGAAGAGCAAGGCTGCGGGTGCTGGCGCGGGTTCAAAGAAAAAGCTGAGTTACAAGGAAACGCGGGAGCTGGAAACGATGGAGGAGCGGATTGCGGAGGCGGAGAAGGAGTTGCAGGGCAAGCACGAGTTGCTGCTGGATACGCAGGTGATGAGCGATGCGGTGAGGTTGCGGGAGTTGTCGCTGGAATTGGAATCGGCGCAAGAGGCGATTGATACGATGTATGCGCGGTGGGGAGAGTTGGAGAAGAAGCAGGGAGGATGAAGAGAAGAAAAAACCGCACCCTGAAAATCGCAGGGTGCGGCACCCGAGAGAAGGACACGCAGTTCTATTTCTGGGCCGCGGCGTTCTCTTCGGTTTCTACTTCGACTTTTTGCCAACTAGAGTTGGGGTTGTATTCCTTCATCGCGTTGACAAGAGCCCCGGTGTTTTTTCCAAGATCCTTCTGGTAGACGACGCCGTCCTGATCAACGATGAAAGTCATGACGCCCGACGACCTGTATTCCGCGGGATAGGCCAGGAAAGCGAAGCCCTCGGTCATTTTTCCACCCGGGACGTAGCTTTTTGCTCCACCCGGGGCATTTTTCCCCTGGCGAGTCAGGATGCGGTAGTAATAGCCGCGGTATGGAGTCGGAGGGCCGTTTTGATCTTTTGCATAGCCCTCTGCAACGGCCGCCGCCACCAGGGGTCCGATGGGACTCTGGGGCCCTCCGTCAGCAGCCTTCCAGTAGAGGCCGTTCTGCTGCCCCGGATCACTGAAGATTTTTTGGGCGTACACCTGATGCTGCGAGGAGTAAAATTCTTTTTCCGCAGCGACCAGCTCCTGGCAGACGTGAATGGCCGACATTTCATTGCGGCCGACGCGCCGGGCCAGGATTTCTTTCTTGCCCGCTTCGGTGTTGAAATACCAGGAATTGCCACTGTTCACGATCGGTATGGGAGTTGGCCAATTCATCGCACCGATGTAGAGGGTGATTGTTCCATCAAGTTCTTTTACCAGGCGGTGCATTTCCTGATATTTCTGGGCGAAATTGGCGCGACTTTGGGCGTCCTCGACATCGTCTCCTGAGGAGACGATCTGCTTCCCGTCGGGACCGAAGATATCGAGGACAGCCTTTTCGTCGTTACTCTGAAGCGCCGCAAAGAGAGCGGCGCTGGCGTCCTCTGGTGAAGGAAAAGTTTTCTGTCCCTTCTGCTGGGCCAGGGAACGGGCGGGGAAAGACGCGGCGATGAGAAGAGCGACCGCCGCCAGTGATGAGAGTCTTGCCCAACTTGATTTTTTGAGTTTCAATTTCGCTCGCAGCATATAGCTTTTCTCCATTTGCAAGTTTCAGGAAGCACAGGGCCCCAAACGAAACTTCGATCAACAATCATTAGTGATGGGATTAGTGATGGCCGCCGCCGTGAGATCCACCGCCACCGCCGCCGTGAAATCCGCCACCACCGCCGAGGCTCGAATTTCCGCGTGCTGAAAAGCCTCTCGTCTGCCCGCCATGGTCGTAGCCGCTGAAGGCGCCGGAGTGGACACCGCTCTGGCCGTGAGGTTGCGCGTATCCTCTGGCAGCCTGGCGGTCACCGTTGAATGGCCTGCCGCCGGCACCGTGCCCGTCGAAACCTCTGCCGCGGTCGCCTCCACCGTGTCCGTCGAAGCCTCTGCCGCGATCGCCTCCACCGCGATAGAAGGTGTTCCGGTTATAAAATGTTCTGCTGTGCGAGTAGTACCGGTCGTGGTTATAGATTGCGTAATGGTTGTGCCAATCGAATCCCCAACGACCCCAGCCCCATCCATAACCGCCGAAGTAGCCGATCCCGAAACCGACACCAAACGAGAGGTAAGGGCCGCCATACCAAATGCCGGGGTAGGGATACCAACCGGGCCAGGCGACGATGGGACCGCCGTAGACTACCCATGGATCGTAGGCGGGGACGTAAACCACCTCGGGATCAGCAGGCTGAATGACGATGGTGGGGCCTTGCGAAGTTACGGTTTGCTGAGGAGTGGTTTTGAGATTGCCAGATTCTTCCGCTTTCTGGCGCATGACCTGCACGGCATCCATGACATCCTGTTCCTGGTTGTAGTAGGCGTCGCCGAGGGATGATGCCCAGGAGAGGTTCTTGTCCATATTTCCAAGGACAGAGGGAAATGCGGCGAGCGCCTTGACGCTGGGGTCCCAGGGCTGCTGGTCCACTGCCTGGCCCAAAGCGTCGCCTTTCAAATCAGGATGCGCTTGAACCCATCTGTCCGCTTCGACGACTTGTTCGGGAAAGGTGGAAGCCGCCAGGATTTGGGCCACGAGGGAATCCGGATAAAGCGCGATGGGGGCGACCAACTGCTGCAACTGCTCGGGAGTTTGTTGTGCATAGGGAGCACCCTGCGGGGTTTGCGCGGGAGCTTGCGCGTCTTGAGAGGCCAAAAGATTCTGAGGCCAGGCCGCAAACAACAGCGCGAGAGACAGCAGGGAGGCGAGAAACTGCCTGCTGGATTGAGGTCTCGAATACCGCGGGGCACCTTCGATGATGTTCATGATTTTGAGCCTCCTTCAGAGGTTCGTCTTTTCAGGCGTCTCTATAAAATAGATGAACAGGCGAGGATAGCGGTTGCAAAATTTACGATTTCATTAACCGATTATCGAAATCTACGGCTAGTGCAGAGACAACGAACAGGGATTGTTTTTAATAATGAAATTCACGAACGGAAGAAGCAGTTACAAAGTAAATAAACACGGCACTGAAGAAAAAGTTGCGAATCGAAAACGCCGGAAATTTGATCACCCTTAGGTTCTTCCGGCGGCCTCGTCCGACCTATAGCCCTACTCTAATAAGACGTTCCGCGATCCGGTGAAGGGTACGCAGAAGAATTCTGTGCAAAAGAAAAAGAGCGAAGAGTTCCCGGCTGTTTTCCACGCGGTTTAGTATTTATTTGTAAAACAGCAACGAACAGGGACGCTGATCGGAAACGGACCGGAGCCGCGTTGCGCCTTTAGTTGTCGTTACCCGCCAGCGGTGCCATAATTTCACTCTTACAGTGCGGAGACGCCGGGGATTCAGCTGATTTCAGGCGGCGAGACTCGAAGCACTGTTCTAGGGGGTTTTTATGGCGATGCGCGATAGCTGGGTGGAGAAGCGGGAAGCGGCGCAGGCTCAGGCGAATGGGTCGAGGAATATGTCGCAGATGCATCTGGCGCGGCTGGGCGTGATTACGGAGGAGATGGAGTATGTCGCCAAGCGCGAGAAGCTGGATCCTGAAGTGGTGCGCAGCGAAGTGGCGCGGGGGCGCGCAATTATTCCCGCCAACATACATCACCGCAATCTGGAGCCGATGGGGATCGGGATTGCGTTCAACTGCAAGATCAATGCGAACATCGGGAATTCCGCAACAACTTCGGAGATTCAGGAAGAGTTGAAGAAGCTGCACCACGCGGTGCACTACGGCGCGGACACGGTGATGGACCTTTCGACCGGCGGGAACATTCCGGAGATCCGGCAGGCGATTATCAACTCTTCGCCAGTGCCGATTGGAACAGTGCCGGTGTATGAGGCGATTTCGCGGGTGCGGCGGCCGGAAGATATCACCATTGACTTGATGCTGGAAGTGATTGAGGAGCAGGCGGAGCAGGGCGTGGATTACATGACGATTCACGCGGGCGTGCTGCGGGAGCATGTGCCGCTGGTGCGGAAGCGGATTACGGGGATTGTGAGCCGCGGCGGCTCGCTGATGGCGCACTGGATGGAGCATCACAAGAAGCAAAATTTTCTGTACGAGAATATTGAAAAGATCTGCAAGATTTTCAAAAAGCATGACGTGAGCTTTTCGTTTGGCGATGGCTTGCGGCCGGGGTGCATCGCGGACGCCAGCGACGAAGCGCAGTTTGCCGAGTTGAAGGTGCTGGGGGAGTTGACGAAGAAGGCCTGGGAGCACGACGTGCAGGTGATGATCGAAGGGCCGGGGCACATTCCGCTGGACAAGATCAAGGAGCAGGTGGACAAGGAGATGGAATGGTGCCATGAGGCGCCGTTCTATACGCTGGGACCGCTGGTGACCGACATTGCGCCGGGATACGACCACATTACGAGCGCGATTGGGGCGGCGATGATCGGGTGGCATGGAGCGTCGATGCTGTGTTACGTGACGCCGAAGGAGCATTTGGGATTGCCGAATCCGGAGGACGTGAAGCAGGGCGTGATTGCGTACAAGATTGCGGCGCATGCGGCGGATGTGGCGCGGCACCGGCCGGGAGCGCGGGACAGAGACGATGCGTTGAGCTATGCGCGGTTTTTGTTTGACTGGAACAAGCAGTTTGAGTTGTCGCTGGATCCGGCGACGGCGAAGGCGATGCATGATGAGAATTTGCCGGACGATTTTTATAAGGAAGCGAAGTTCTGCTCGATGTGCGGACCGAAATTCTGCTCGATGAATATTACGCAGTTGGCGGAAGCGGAGAGCGGGAAAGACCAGGCAGAGCGGAAGCAGAAGTTCGCGGAATTGTTGGTGAAGGTGCAGGGGGCGGGAGCGTAAGCAGGGTTCGCCAGTTTTCTTAATTCTTCTATGTAGCGTTACTGCGGGCCCAGACAAATTCGAGAATAGGGGTAATCCTGTGGCCGCTTGACGAGTCCGGCGCGAACCGGGTTTGACAGAATATATTCGGCGGTCTTCGACAGTTCCTCGGCAGTCCGCAAGATGTGATCAAAAAAGGAAATTTGCCAGAGTGTTTTTCCGGTTTTGGCGCGGAAATGGAACGTGGTTTTGTGTTTGAACGTTTTCACGAAAGACAAAAGGTCCGACGCTGTGGAATCACCCTGAAGCAATACGTGCAAGTGATCGGGCATCAGACAGTAGGCACGAAGGGAGAAGGATCGTTGTGCCGCAATTTGCTGGAGGGTCGCTAGGACCCATTTCGCAATGCGGTCTGAGCGGAAGTAGGGGATGCGATCTCTGGTGCAGAGAGTGAGAAAGTAGGTGCGGCGGCCGACGTAGTGCTGTTTCGGGAGACGAATGGGTTTGTGAAACCGCTGCGCGGGTTCGAGAGGAGAAGACATCGAAGATTACCAGTAGAGGAGCACGATATGGTTATAGGGGTGAAAAGACAAGAGAAGAGGGCCCGGCAGGAGCCGGGCCGCGCTGGCATAAAAGCCAGCGCTACAATGAGTGGGGCGCTTGGGAGCACGATGAACATTTTGGCGTTGGGTCAGGAACACCGCGAGGTCTGAAGAAAGAGAGGACGGAATTGGGTCGAGGCGACATTTTGCGGGAGGAGTTTAACCGGTGGGCGGAGGCTGGGCGCGGGGAGGGGATGGAGCAGGATCATTTGCCCATCACGTTGCCGGTGTTGGAGAAGATGCGGTTGGCGACGACGGACAATGTGCTGGATGTGGGGTGCGGATCTGGATGGTTGGCGCGGCGGCTGGCGAAGAGGGTGCCGGAGGGCCGCGTGGTGGGGATGGATGTTTCGGATGAAATGATCCGCGTGGCGCGGCGGACGAGCCTGGACTTCGGAAATGTTCTTTATGCTACCGGGGAGGTTGGAGGGATTCCCTGGGACGCGAATTTTTTTTCGCACGCGATATCGGTGGAGTCGGCGTATTACTGGCCAGAACCTGCTGCCGGGATTAGGGAAATTTTCCGGGTGCTACGGCCGGGCGGGGCTGCCTGGATTTTGATCAATTATTACCGGGACAATCCGCATTGCCACCAGTGGGGGCCGCTGCTGGCCGTGCCGACACATTTGCTGTTGGCGGAAGAGTGGGTGGAGCTTTTCCGGGCGGCGGGATTTGTGGGAGTCGCGCAGGAACGGGTTGTCGATCCGTCTCCTTCGCCGGATGTTTACAGCGGGCGATGGTTCCGCGATGCGGCGCAACTGCGAGCGTTCAAAGCGGACGGCGCGCTGCTCATACGAGGCGCGAAGGGATAAAAAAGCGCCCGCCTCGGAAGGCGGCCGCTACAAAGGCTAACCCAAGAGGGCGGGGCGAGCCCCGCTCCTACAAGCGAGCGGATCTACTGAGGACTGCAGGTTGGACAGGGTATGGTAAGGGTCACTTTTGGATTTGTTGTCCGCCGTTGTCTTTTAGGCTGAACCTGCGCAAGCAGGCTAAGGATTCGACTCTGCGTCTGCTAAGTTGGGTCTAAGCACGCTACAACAGGGAAACTCAATCGAGCGCCGCGCCCGATCGTCTGCGGCAAAACTGCATGAACGCGCCGGGTTCCATCTACGATGTGCTCGTGGTCGACGACTCGCCGGTTTACCGGAAGCTGGTCGAGCAGGTGCTGGAGTCACAGCCATTCCGCTTGCGCTTTGCGCAGAATGGGGAAGAGGCGCTGCGGTTAATAGAGGAATTTTCGCCAGCAATTGTGGTAACGGACTGGATGATGCCGGATTTTTCGGGCCCGGAATTGTGCCAGCGGATTCGCAGGGATGCGTCTCGCCCCTATACCTACATCATTCTGATGACCAGCAACACGGAAAAGGGGAATGTGGTGAAGGGACTGCAGGCGGGGGCAGACGATTATCTGACCAAGCCGTTCGACCCGGGGGAGATGCTGGCGCGCATCGGGGTTGGCCGGCGGATTATTGATCTGAACCGGGAGCTTGCGGCGAAGAGCGTGAAGCTGGAAGAGGCGGCGCGCACGGACCCGTTGACAGGATTGCCGAACCGGAGGGCGATCGAGGAGTGGGCGTTCAAGCAGTTGCGGGGCGCAGCGCGGCACGGTTTTTCGCTGTGGGTTGTGGTGGCGGACATCGATTCGTTCAAGACGATCAACGATACGTTCGGGCATCACGCGGGGGACATCGTGATCAAGACATTTGCGGATTTATTGAAGCGGTTCACGCGCTCTTCGGATATTTGCGGGCGGCTGGGCGGGGACGAGTTTCTGCTGGTGATGACGCATGTGGAAGCCGGGCATATCGAAACGACGGTGAATCGTTTTCGGGAACAGTTCGCGGCGCTTTCCTTTCCGTTTCAAGGGCAGAGCGTGAATGTGAGCGCAAGCTTTGGGATCGCCGGATGTTCCGGCAAGGATATGCCGGAGTTTGGCGGGCTGGTGCGCAAAGCCGACCAGATGCTGTACGAAGCGAAGCGCGGCGGGCGAAACACGGTGCGCCTCTGTTATCCGCAGGAGCAAGCGGAAACTCCCCAAGTGTAAGAGCGGCGTCTGGCCGCTTCCCGCGAAATATGGTAGTAGTGCGGTGCGCGGGATTTTTGCATACAAGAAAATTTCGGACAACGCGCACGTAAATCCAAAAGCGAAGGTGTGCCCATGGGTTTTCTAAGCGAAGGCGTGGCGGTGATTACGGGGGCGGGGTCCGGAATGGGGCGAAGCCTGGCGCAACAGTTGGCGGGGATGGGCGCGTCGCTGGCGATTTCGGACGTGGATGAGAAGGGGCTGGCGGAGACGGCGGCGCTGCTGGGTTTGTCGAGAGGGAAAGTGACGCAGCACATCGTGAATGTCGCGGATGACGCGCGGATGAAGTCGTTTGCGGAGGAGGTGGCGGCGCAGCACGGGCGGGCCACGATGCTTTTTAATAATGCGGGTGTGGCCGTGCTGGGGAAATTTGACGAATTGTCGCTGGAAGACATTCGCTGGCTCATGGAGATTAATCTCTGGGGTGTGATTTACGGTGTGTTTTATTTCATGCCGCTGCTGAAGAAGGAGCTGCGGGCACACATCGTGAATACGTCCAGCGTTTTCGGGCTGGTGGGAGTGGTCGGGCAGACGGCTTACTGCGCGAGCAAGTTCGCGGTAAGAGGGTTCACGGAATCGTTGCGGCACGAGCTGGAAGGGACGAACATTTTTGTTACCAGCGTGCATCCCGGTGGAATCAAGACGGCGATTGCGAAACGTGCGCGGCTGGGGGCACGGGCGAAGGCGAATTTATATCCGGACAGCGTCTCGCGGTTTGACCGGGTGGCGATTACAACTCCCGAGGAAGCGGCGGCGAGGATATTGAAGGGCGTCGAGAAATACGAGCCGCGGGTGCTGATTGGGCGGGATTGCTGGCAGGCAGATATTCTGCAGCGGTTGCGGCCGGTGGGGTATTGGAAGATGGTGGCGAAGAAGATTCAGGATCCGGACGTGAAGAGGTAGAAGCGGAAAATACGGGATGCGGAGAGATTCGTGGTTTGGCGGGGACCGCGAGAAGGAATAGTCTTCGCGGCGGCTGGCTTCGATGGTTGGATTGAGCGAAAAGTTAAGAATATTTCCTTGTAGGGTCCATAAGAAAAACTGAAGAAGTGGGTAGCTGAACTAAAGCTACACTTATAGTTCCTGTTTCTGAGAAAGGGGCCGAACATGCCTATTGTTGCGCCTGTTGCCGAATGGGGCAGTGTGTTTGCGCGCATTAAGTCCGAAGCGCCGGAAGCGTTTGATTCCGAAGGGCGCGTACTCAATCTGATTGAAGGGGAGTGGAAGGACCCGGGGTTCGGGAGGCACTACGAATCGCCGATTGACGGGCGGAGCCTGGGGCGGATCCCGATGATTGAGCTGGAGACCGCGCGGACGGCGGTCAAGTTTGCGAAGGCCGAGGCGGCTGGCTGGGCGAAGACGGATCTGGACGAGCGACGGCGGCGGGTGAACGATTGTCTGGCGGGACTGCAGAGGCAGAAAGAGCTGATTGCGCTACTGTTGATGTGGGAGATCGGGAAGCCGTACGCGCAGGCGTTAACGGATATTGAAAGGTGCATCAGCGGCGTGGAATGGTATGTGGCGAATATCGAGAGCATGTTGGGAAAGCGCGTGCCGCTGGGGCTGATTTCGAATATTGCGTCGTGGAACTATCCGATGTCGGTGCTGATGCACGCGGTGCTGGTGCAGGCGCTGGCGGGGAACGCAACGATTTCGAAGACGCCGACGGACGGCGGGCTGTACGCGCTGACGCTGGCGCATGCGGTGGCGAGGAAGTGCGGGCTGCCGGTGTCGCTGGTGAGCGGGTCGGGCGGGCAGTTGAGCGAAGCGCTGGTGCGGAACGAATTTGTGGATTGCCTGGCGTTTGTGGGCGGGAAAACGAACGGCGGGGTGATCGCGTCTTCGCTGTACGACGAAAACAAGCGGTACATGCTGGAGATGGAGGGAGTGAATACGTACGGCGTGTGGCAGTTTTCGGATTGGGCGGGGCTGGGGCAGCAGTTGAAGAAAGGATTCGATTACGGGAAGCAGCGGTGCACGGCGTACGTGCGCTATGTGGTGCAACGGGAGTTGTTTCCCCAATTTCTGGAGATGTATCTCCCCGTGCTGCGGGGATTGCGGTATGGGAACCCGGTGATGGTGGAAAAGGAGACAGACCCTTTGCCGAAACTGGATTTCGGGCCGCTGATCAACAGCAAGAAAGTGGAAGAGCTGCGGGTGCTGTACGTGGAGGCGCTGGGGAAGGGAGCGATCAGCTTGTTTGAAGGCGGAGTGCAGGAGAGCATGATTTTTCCGAATCAGGATACGTCGGCATATGTGGGGCCGGCGGCACTGCTGAATATTCCGAAGAATTGCCGGCTGTATCACAGCGAGCCGTTTGGGCCGCTGGATACGATTGTGGTGGTGGACCATATTGAGGAGCTGATTTCGGAGATGAACGTGTCGAATGGCGCGCTGGTGTCTTCGATTGCGTGCGATGACGCGAAGATTGCGCGGCGCGTGGCGGAGGAGTTGCGGGCGTTCAAGGTGGGGATCAATTCGATCAAATCGCGCGGGGACCGGGAAGAGGCGTTTGGGGGCGTGGGGCAATCGTGGAAAGGGTGTTTTGTGGGCGGGCGATATTTGGTGCTGGGGGTGACGGGGGGAGAGCCGGGAGAGAAGTTATATGGGAATTTTCCGGATCATTCGCGGATGCCGGAGGAGTTGACGGTGAGGGCGATTGGGGCGGGGCAGAAGTAAAGCGAGGGAGCGCGGCGGCAAATTTTGACCGGAGCAGAGGCGGGGAATATACTGCGCGATTAGAGCGCATGTCCGATCTGAAGATCGGCCACAACATAAGAGGAAGAGCAAGGACAACGCTGAGACGCGGGGAGCGCAGAGGTTCGCGGAGAAGAATTCCAGGGATTGGGTTGCAGCAGGCCGTGAGGCGCAGGCTTGGGAGTGATTGACCAGCGGTTTGAGAAGAATGTGCTGATCAGCTCGGTGGACTATGTGTTCAACTGGGCGCGGAGAAGTTCGCTGTGGCCGCTGACGTTTGGGCTGGCGTGTTGTGCGATTGAGATGATTGCTTCGACGACGGCGCGGTTTGATATAGCACGGTTTGGGGCTGAGGTGTTCCGGCCGTCGCCGCGGCAGGCGGATTTGATGATTGTGTCGGGGACCGTGACATTGAAGATGGCGCAAGTGATTCAGAGAATTTGGCAGCAGATGCCGGATCCGAAATGGTGCATTTCGATGGGGGCTTGCTCGAGCGTGGGCGGACCGTTCAATACGTATTCGGTTTTACAGGGAGTGGATCGGATTGTGCCGGTGGATGTGTATGTTGTGGGATGCCCGCCGCGGCCGGAGGCGCTGTTTTACGCGCTTTTGAAGCTGCAGGACAAGATTGACAACATGAGCCTGGCGAAGCGGCCGACGGAAGTGCGGTTGCGGCCGGAGATGACGGACGAGTTTAAGAAGAGCGTGATGATCTCGCAGGTTGCGGAGCCGCGATAGCGAAAATCGAAAATCGAAAATCGAAAATCGAAAATCGAAAATCGAAAATCGAAAATCGAAAATCGAATCCTGACTCCAGGGAAGCTGTGAAGGCAGGGGTCGGAGTTTTCAAGAGAATGGAAGGGTGCTATGGCGTTTGTGAGGACGGTGAAGCTGGCGGAACTTCCCGCGGGAACGATACGGGAGTTGCAGGTAGAGGGAAAAGCGGTGGCTGTGGCCAACGTCGGTGGGAAGATTTATGCGATCAACAACACATGCCTGCATCGGGGGGGGCCGCTGGGGCAGGGTTCGCTGGAGGGCAAAGTGGTGACTTGCCCGTGGCACGGCTGGCAATATGACGTCACGAACGGGAAGGTGGTCCAGAACCCGACGGCGGCAGTGGATTGCTATCATACCGAGGTGCGAGGCGAGGACATCTTCATTGATTTGGGATAAAGGGGAGAAGAAGACTCGATTTGCGGACACCAGGTCTGTAATCAATGCAAAACAAGATATTTAGAGGCGGTTTCAGGGTGAGTCTCGGTGTTTTTTTGGGTTTTGCACACCGTTGCGTCTCTATCCCTCATATTTTGTTTGGTTTTCCTTGTTCGACCGTGTATATTTTCCCCGGCTTTGGGTGAAGATGGCGAATTCGACTCCTCAGACACGACATTATTGGATCTTCAGCACCGACCCGCACCACTATCACTGGGTGCTACCACTCCGCCCCCGAACGTTCGCTCTACTCCATTGCGGAAGTTACGCGAGACCCATATCCCGACCCGCACGATTACAAGGGGAAAAACCTGGTTGCGGACCTGCGGGCGTTTGAAAAACTGCCGCGGCCGGTGACGCTGGCGGAGATGCGCGCGAATCCAGCGCTGAGAAAAGCGAAACTGTTGAAGAATGTGCGCCTGTTGATTTCGGCGATCAGCGAGGCGGAGTATCTGGAACTGCTGCGCATGGCGGGCATTGTGGCAACCCCGGGAGTACCGCTGCCCTGAAGAGTTTTGCATCCGCGCAAGAGAGGCCACCCTTCCTTTGTCAGGGCAAGCTCTGAAGGTGGCCTCTGCACAAACCTATTTGGGAAGCGGCGCGTCCAATGACTTGGGTTGCGTTCAAGGAAAAACCAATGAAAAGCAGAAGGAATCGACGAATACCGCTGCTGGTGTTTCTGGCGGCGATGGCGTGCGTTTGCCGGACGAGCGGGCAGGAATATCCCGTGGCGACGAAGACGCTGAAGAACGGGATGAAGATTCTGGTGCAGACAGACCACAGCATTCCGAACGTGGCGCTGTACACGTTTTATAGGGTAGGTTCGCGCAACGAGCGGCCGGGGACGACGGGGCTGTCGCATTTTTTCGAGCACATGATGTTCAACGGCGCGAAGAAATATGGCCCTGGAGAGCTCGACAAAGCGATGGAGTCGAACGGCGGTTCGAATAACGCGTACACGACGCGGAATGTGACCGTGTATCAGGACTGGTTTCCGCGGACGGCACTGGAGCTGATTTTTGATATTGAGTCGGACCGCATTCAGTATCTGAGCTTTGACCCGAAAAAAATTGAGAGCGAGCGCGGGGTGGTGGCGAGCGAGCGCCGGAGCAGCGTGGACGGGCAGAACGAAGGCGTGTTGGACGAGCAGCTTTGGGCGACGGCGTTCATTGCGCACACCTACCAGTGGCCGGTGGTGGGATGGATGAGCGACATCGAGCACTGGACGATGGGGGATTTGAAACACCACTTTGAGATGGGATATTCGCCGAGCAACGCCACGATGGTGATTGCCGGGGATGTGACGCCGGAAGAGGTGTTCGCGCTTGCGGAAAAATACCTGGAGCCGATTCCGGCGCACGCGCCGCCTCCACCGGTGACGACGACGGAGCCGGCGCAGTTGGGAGAGAGGCGACTGGTGGTGCGGAAGCCAGCCGAATTGCCGCTGCTGATGATTGCGTATCATGTGCCGCAAACGAACAATCCGGATTTTTACGCGCTGAACGTGATGAGGTCGATTCTGTTTCAGGGGGAGAGTTCGCGGATGTACCAGCGTCTTGTGGACAAGGACCAGATTGCGCTGGATGTGGAATCGGAGTCGGACAATACGTTTGACCCGACGCTGCTGCTGTTTCTGGCGCAGCCAAAGCAAGGCGTAGATCCGGAGACGTGCGAGAAAGCGATTTACGAAGAGGTGGAGCGGCTGCAGAGTTCGCCCGTTTCGGACCGGGAACTGGAGAAGGCGAAGAATTTCCGGCTGGCGGAATTTTACCGGCAGGTCCGTACGATTAATGGACGGGCCAACATTTTGGGGACGTATGAGGTGTTTTTTGGGGATTACCGGAAATTTTTTGACGCGGCGAAGAATTACAGCGCGGTAACGAAGGAAGATGTGCAACGCGTGGCGAAAGAATATTTTGGAGCCAAGAATCGGACCGTGGCGACGCTGGTGCCGGAGAACGAAGAGAAAGGCAAGCCATGAGAATCCTGACGAGGAAGACATTCATCCTGGCCCTATCTCTGGCGTGGCTAGCAGGGGGTTCCACGGCTCGAGCGCAGCGATTGCAAATGCCGGCGCATGAGAAGGTGGTGCTGAAGAATGGGTTGACGGTGCTGCTGCTGGAGAAACGCAGCGTGCCGATGGTGAGCGTTGCGGGGATCGTGAAGGCGGGTGGCCTGTACGATCCGACGGGAATGGAAGGGCTGGCTTCGACTACCGCGGGATTGCTGCGAAAGGGCACGAAGGCGCGGACGGCGCAGCAATTCGCGGGGGATATTGATTTCATCGGCGGAACTTTTGAGGCGGATGCCAGCGCGGATTACTCGAGCTTCGCGGCGGAGTTTCTTGCGAAGGATACGGCGAAGGGGCTGGAGCTGGTTTCCGATGCTTTGTTGCATCCAACGTTTCCGCAGGCGGAAGTGGATAAGCTGGTAGCGCAATCCGTGGACGGAGTGAAGGCGGCGAAGGACAGCGCGAGGGACGTCATCTTCGAATATTACGAAGGGTATTTGTACAACGGGAAAGGCTACGGGCGTCCGACGGGCGGGGATGAAATTTCGCTGAAGAAGATACAGCGCGACGCGATTGTGAAGTTTTACGAGAGTTACTACACGCCAGGAAATACGATTTTGGCTGTCGCGGGCGATTTTAATCCGGGTGAGATGAAGAAGAAAATTGAGGAGATTTTTGGCGCGTGGCCTGCGAAGGCGGCGCCGGCAGTGAAAGAAGAGGCGGCCGGCCCGATGAAGGGCAAGAAGCTGCTGCTGGTGAACAAGGCGGATGCCACGCAGACCTATTTTGCGATCGGGAATGTGGGAATTTCGGCGACGGATCCGGACCGGGTGGGGATTGAGGTGGTCAACACGGTGTTTGGCTCGCGGTTTACGTCCATGCTGAACGAGGCGCTGCGGGTGGAATCGGGGTTGACGTACGGAGCGACATCGTTTTTTTCGCTGCAGAAGGAGCCGGGGCCGTTTGCAATGTACAGCTTTACTCGGAACGAAACTACGGGGAAGGCGATCGATATGGCGCTAGAGGTCCTGAAGAAGCTGCACGCGAACGGGATTACCGCCGAGCAGCTGAGTTCCGCCAAGAGCTATCTGAAGGGGCAGTTTCCCCCGATGATTGAAACGTCGGGACAATTGGCGCGGCTGATTGTGCGGTATGAATTTTTGGGGCTGGACGACAATGAAGTGAACCAGTTTGAGCAGCGGATTGACAGGGTGACGCCGGAAATGGCGAAGCAGGTTATTGCGAAACATTTTCCGCTGGAGAATCTGGCGTTTGTGCTGGTGGGGAAGAGTTCAGAGATCGCGCCGATGGTGAAGAAATACGCGGAAAAAGAGGATGCGAAGGAAATTTCAGCGCCGGGATTTTGGCCGGGAGCGAAATAGCTGGGGCGGGGATTTTAGCCGCAGGTTGTGAGAACACATAAGATTCAGGGGTAGTAGAGCGGATCAAGAGTACAGACAAGAGTGCCTGTGCCACAGGCGGAGAAGAACGAAAGGCGCACGCCTCGGAAGGCGGCCGCTACAAAGGCAAGAGGGAGGGGCGAGCCCCTCCCCTACAAGGTTTTTCGGGGCCACCTGAAGGTGGCCGCTACGGAGTGGAGGCGGAATGCGTAGATACTTCGGGTGGTTGGTGGTTGTTGCATTTTTGGCATTCGCGAATGTGGCGGTGGGAGCGGATTCTCCGTTGCTTTTGCAGCAGCCTACGATTTCGAAGAGTGAGGTGGTATTCGTTTACGGCGGTTATCTGTGGAGCGCGCCGCGTGAGGGCGGAGAGGCGCGGCAATTGACTACGGGAGGGCACGAAACGCATCCCGCATTTTCGCCGGACGGAAAATGGATTGCATTCACGGGGGAGTATGACGGGAACGCCGACGTGTACGTGATGGCGGCGGAAGGCGGCGCGCCGACAAGAAGATAGTGTACAAGTCCGGCGGCGAGGCCTATGCGGATTTTACCAAGCTCTACCTGGTGGCGGCTGAAGGAGGCGTACCGGAAGCGCTGCCGATGTGGCGGGCGGATGGCGGTTCGTATTCGCCGGACGCCTCGCACATCGCGTATGTGCCCAACTCGAAATGGCAGGCGGCGTGGAAGAGGTATCGCGGCGGGCAGACAACGCCGATTTATATTGTGTCGCTGCGCGATTTGCAGCTAGTGAAGATTCCGCGTGAGAATTCGAACGATGCAAATCCCGTGTGGTTTGGAGACACGATTTATTTCCTTTCGGATCGGAACGGGCCAGTGAGCCTGTTTGCTTATGACACCAAAACCAAAGCGGTGAAGCAGGTGATCGAAAACAAGGGGCTGGATTTGAAGTCGGTTTCCGCGGGACCGGACGCCTTGGTGTATGAACAATTTGGCGGATTGTATCTTTTGGACCCAAAGTCAGGCAGCGCGAAGCACATTGATGTGCGAGTGAACGGCGACCTGCCGGCGACACGGGCGCACTGGGTGAAAGCAGCGGACAAGATTTTGAATGCGGGAATTTCACCGACCGGGCAGCGGGCGGTGTTTGAGGCGCGGGGAGAAATCCTGACCGTGCCGGCGGAAAAGGGAAACATTCGGAATCTGACACGGACGACAGGAGCAGCGGAACGCGATCCGGCCTGGTCTCCTGACGGGAAGTGGATTGCATTTTTTTCGGATGAATCGGGCGAGTATGTGTTGCATCTGATGGACCAGAGCGGCCTGGGCGAGGTGAAGAAGATTAATCTGGGGAATCCGCCATCGTATTTTTATAACCCCGTGTGGTCGCCGGACAGCAAGAAGATTGCGTATAACGACAAGCGACTGAACCGCTGGTACGTGGAGATTGAAAAGGGCACACCGGTAAAAATCTCGACCGAGAGATTTGAGGATCCGGGAGGATTTCCGACCGGGGAGTGGTCTCCCGACAGCAAGTGGATGACTTACGACAAATATCTGGAGAACCATCTGCACGGGGTGTTTGTGTATTCGGTCGAAACGGGTAAGGAGACGCAGGTTACCGATGGCACGGCCGATTCGCGTTATCCGGTGTTCGATAAGGACGGAAAGACGCTTTATTTTACGGAACGTTTATGCGGTTGTTTTGAAGAAGGGCGATGCGAATCCTGTCGAACCGCAAAGCGATGAGGAGAAGGTAGGCAAGGAAGAAAAGGGCAAAGAAGGCGACAAGGATAAGGATAAGGAAGAGAACAAAGATAAGGACAAGGGGAAAGACAGCGACAAGGACAGCGAAAAGGAAAAGGGCAAGGAAGGCGAGAAAAAGGAAAAAATTCCCGCCGTCACCATTGATTTTGAGGGCATCACGCAGCGCGTTGTTGCGCTTCCGATTCCCGAAGCGAATTACGTGCAACTGGACGCAGGAAAATCCGGGGTGCTGTTTCTCTCCGAAATCGTGGACGTGCCGCGGTTTCGCGAGCCGACGTTGCTGACAGTTGCCAAGTTTGAATTGAAAACGAGAAAGACAGAGCCATTTACAAGCGGGGTGAGCTATTTTGCAGTTTCCGCGAATGGCGAAAAGGTGCTTTTCCGGCACGGGCCGCCGGCGAGCGGGACATGGACTATCGCGGGCACGGCCGCCGCGCCAAAGGCGGGCGAAGGCGCGCTGAAACTTGGGGAGATGGAAGTTTATTCCGATCCGCGCGCGGAGTGGGACCAGATGTATCGCGAGGCGTGGCGGATTCAGCGCGACTTTTTCTACGACCCGAGCCTCCATGGACTGAACTTGGCCGGCGCCGAGAAAAAATATCGAGCTTACCTTGCGGGAGTTGGGGGCAGAGCGGACCTGAACTATCTGTTCACCGAAATGCTCGGAGACATAACTGTCGGGCACATGTTTATCGGCGGGGGAGATGGACCGAAGCCGAACCATGTGATGGGCGGGATGCTGGGCGCCGATTACAAGGTGGAAAACGGACGGTATCGTTTTGCGCGCATCTTTAATGGCGAAAACTGGTATCCGACGCTGCGGGCACCGCTGACACAGCCGGGAGTTGACGCGAAGACCGGGGAGTATCTGATTTCGGTGAACGGGAGAGAAGTGCATCCGCCGGAGAGCGTTTACAGCTTTTTCGAGAATACGGCGGGGATGCAGGTGAAGATCAAGGTCGGACCGAATCCAGACGGCAAAGGCGCGCGGGAAGTTACGGTTGTCCCTGTGGATAATGAATTTCCTTTGCGGAACCGGGCGTGGGAGGAAGACAACCGCCGCAAGGTGGATGAACTGAGCGGAGGGAAGCTGGCGTACGTGCACGTGCCGGACACGGCGGTGGGCGGGTGGACGAATTTCAACCGGTTCTACTATGCGCAGACGGGCAAGC